>Ga0209800_10000214_pt1 | contig 112144 bp, 107 predicted proteins | sample Higcelweek8metaG_FD_187174 | JGI IMG/M metagenome (GOLD analysis project Ga0209800, IMG submission 187174) | Freshwater pond sediment microbial communities from the University of Edinburgh, under environmental carbon perturbations - High... | ecosystem: Environmental > Aquatic > Freshwater >... | reverse complement strand
TCAAACTCTCAAAAAAATTCTGAGAGCCTTTTGGCTCTTTGTTTACTCATTTTTTCAACTCTTTTGAATTGAACTTAGGCTCGTCTTATTTCTGCTCTTCTATTCAATTTTCAAGGTCCGTTGCGCTCTCCTGTTCAAAAGAGTGCTTAGCCATGATATCACCAGAGTGCCGATATGTCAACGATTATTTTGATAAACAGCTCATTCATTTTCTCAGCTGAGTCTGTGAGATAATCACTTCTGGCTGACAAATTTTGTCGGCCGGATATAAATTTTAATATAACATTTCGGATGTGTCAACAAGTATTTTTCCGTCTGCGCCGCAATTATTATTGACTACTAGAAGAGACGCCCTTTCCCCTTGTTTTCTATCCTTTTCTATATAGATATGAAGACAATTCACTCGTATTGAAACTACGCACGTGGCAAGAGAGGTTCTGCCTTCTCGCCATTTTGAATGTCGCCTGAGAATATGGTGTCACTTTCACGAGACAAATCTCCGACATGATAGCAACCGGCATGATTACGATGATTGCCACTGAAAATAGAAAACTAATCAGGCTAACAAGTATTACTTGAATGGAATTTGCATACTGAATGCATATCGCAAAAGAGAATTGGTCGAATTTGAAATCAAAAATATCCTTCTTTTTTGATCGAACGGCAATCCATTCGTTTGCGGATCGATTATACTCTTAGTAGATAAGTATATTTGAGAAGCATCGCTTCTCCCATCATCATTTGCATATGTATAGGAGTTGCTGGAATGGAGAGAAAATCCCAATCAGACCATGATCATCGTAAAGGAATGTCCGCTTTTTGGCAAAAGATAAGGTGCTTTTCAATTCGCTTCCTCTTTTTCTTGGCAATTGCGCTTCTTTGTATATGGTTTCTACCATATAAAGATATCCACATCGGCAGAAGCTCGGCAACACATGTGAGCACAGAAACTTCTTCTGTCATTATAACGACGGCTCCGACGTCATCTCCTTCGCCGACTATATCTCCGACACCTGCCGCGCAAAAAATCCGCGTTACGCTTGATGCCGTCGGAGATGTTATCTTACACCAAGCGGTCATTGACGGCGGACTTGTGAATCTGGGCGAAGATGATCCGGAATATGATTTCACCCCTGATTTCAGCTACATTTCATGGATTATCGCAAAATCCGATCTTGCCATCGCAAATTATGAAGGGACATTAGCCGGTCCGCCCTATTCCGGTTTCCCCTATTTCTCGGCACCGGATGCTATTGCCGACGCACTGTATGCGGCTGGGTTTCGTGTCGTCTGCACGGCGAATAATCACTGTATTGACAAAGGACTTGATGGCGTTATTCGTACTGCCACTGTTTTTCGTGATAAGGGATTCACCGTTATCGGCACCCGTTCATCAACTTCTGATTCCATGGATTCCATCATAGATGTCGGCGGCATTTCAGTAGGTCTTATGAATTATACTTTCGAGACCATCGGGACAACGGAGAATAAAGCAATTAACGGTATTCCTATTCCTAATGGAGCCGACCAGCTGATCAACTCATTTAACCCGTCTCGTCCCTCTTCGTATGAGACGGATCTGGCTGCGATTCTCTCGCGAGTTAAGGCACTTGAGGGTCAAGGTGCCGAGTTTATTTGTATTGAGCTGCACTGGGGGATCGAATACAGCACACACAGTTCCTTGTGGCAGCAGGAGATGGCTCAGGCACTCTGCGATGCGGGTGTGGATCTAATTATCGGACACCACCCGCATGTTCTGCAGGAAATTGATGTGCTTACATCTTCCGTTACCGGGGAGCAGACTCTTGTCTACTATTCACTCGGTAATTTTCTCGGGAATTGGAATTTCGGTACGAATGGGACTGCCGGAAAAGCACAGGATGGTATGATCGCAAGAATCACAATTGTAAAAAATGAAGATGGCGTGTCAATCGAGAAGGGCGAGTATATCCCAACCTATGTCGTACGTATCCGTACGGTTTCGCCCATGCAACACTATATCGTCCCGGTGATTCCCGCTCTTGCGGATCCGGATGCTTTTCAGACAACGACTGCCGATATGCAAGCTTCGTATGACCGGATCAATACGATTCTCGGAGACTGCACGGGAACCGAAGAGATTCCTGTCAGCGAAGCGGCAAGTTGATGTAAGCAGTAGCTATGTGCGGCTAATATCCATGTTGATTTTTCCGTCTGCTATCTCGATGATTCGATCTGTTTTCTCCGCGATATTCCGATCATGTGTAATGATGATGAAGGTTGTCTCCATTTTCTCGTTTATATCGCGTAAGAGTTTGTAAATTGTCTCGGTTGAGTCCGAGTCCAAATTCCCCGTCGGCTCATCTGCAAGGATAAGCGCCGGATTGTTCAGAATTGCTCTAGCAATCGCCGTTCTCTGCTGTTGACCGCCTGACATTTTCGTTGCGTTATTGTTCATTACTTTCTCGAGTCCGACGAGAGACATATATTCTTTTGCCTTCTCTGTGATTTCCCTTGTAATCTTTCCGCCGCCGATCCGGTATGGCATAAGAACATTTTCCAGCGCTGTGAATTCGGGAAGTAGATAATGAAATTGAAAAACGAAGCCGATCGTCTGATTTCTGATTTCGGCTAGCTTATTCCGGGACATCTTCGAGGTATCCATTCCGTCGAGTAGTACGGTGCCACTTGTAGGGGTGTCAAGCGTTCCCATGATGTTGAGAAGTGTACTTTTCCCGCTTCCGGACTGACCGATGATCGATGAGAAAGACCCCTTCTTGAAATGCAGTGATACATCAGTGAGTACCTGCGTCCGAACGTCTGTCCCGTATATTTTATTCACGTTATCTAGTTCAATAATATAGCTCATACGCCGCCTCCTAATTGTTCCGAATAATGTCAATCGGATTAAGCCTTGACGATTTCCTTGCGGGAATGAGTGAGGCGAAAAGGCATGCCAAAATGGCAATTCCACCAGATAGGGCGATGAATTTGGCGTCAATATATAAGGAAACAATTGGCGTGCCGTCCGCATTTCTGGCAAAAGTTGTAAATGCTGCCGACAAAGAAAGTCCAAGGATAATACCCGCGATAGCTCCGAAAATGCCGAGAATCAAACCTTCAAACAGGAAGATCAGGCTTGCGGTCCGATTCTTGATCCCCATTGCCTTCAGAATGCCAATCTGCTTAGACTTCTGCATAACCGTAATTGCCAATACACTCGCGATCCCAAGAACGACGGAAAGCATAACAAATACCTGAATCATGAGGCTGGATATACTCTGCCCCGAAAGCCCGCTTAGGAGTTGCTCGTTTTGACCCTTCCAATTGGTAACCTCATAATCTGCCGAATTAATTTGGGCCAATATCTTGTCCGCAATTTGATCCGCCGAAAAGACGTCGGCGCGATTGACTTGCATTTCGATGGAGGTAACCGCATCACCCGCACCGAACAATTCTTGCGCGGAGGATAGAGGCATTATGCACCAACTGTCATTTATTTGCGCGACTTTGAGGTCGAAAAAGCCCGTAATTTCACACTCCTGCGTCTTCTTGTCAGGGGTGATTATGCTGACTTTATCTCCGATCGCCAATCCATACTCATCGGACAGACTCTGACCGAGAATAATTTCCCACGGTTTCTCTGGCATTCTCCCTTCTGAAAGTGCCTCCGAGATATGGTAGATCTCGTCCGCCAGCGATAAATCGAAGCCGCGGACAAGAAGTGATTGTGTTTTGCCGTTATCGTCCATCAAGACGGAATTGTCATAGACGGGAGAAATGGCCTTCACAGAGGAATCTGCCTCTTGCACCGACGTCATCAGATCGGAATAATCGTACATAAGTTTGTCTTCCGCCTTTGATGTAATCGTGATCTGGGAGGAGCTGCCGATTGTCGTATCGACCAGACTTTTCTGTAGACCTTGGATGAGTGAACCGATAAATATCTGCACTGATATTCCGATTCCGATGCCAAGCAGTATGATCAAGGTCTGTGAGATGTTCGATTTCAGGAATCGAGTAGCTATACCAAAAGCTAGTCTCATACATTCTCTCCCATCTCAGCTATCCGCTTTACATCACGGAAATTCAGCGCATAATCATCCGCACCGACCAAATCGACATTCTTTGCATTCTCATAGAAAGCATACCCGCCGACGATGATTTTTGTCTGTCCGACTGTTTTATGGCGCAATTCGAGAATAATCTTTTTAGTAATCACTAGGTTGTAATAATTACTCACACTAATCGCAATAATGTCTGGCTTGACCTTGTCAGCAACAGCGTAGAAATTATCGTACGGTGTATTGCTGCCGACATAAATCGTGTTAAAGCCGCATATCGTGAAATAATCAGCGACCATACGCGCTCCGAGGTCATGGTATTCCTCCGGAGGACACATAATCACAGCCGTACCTTTACGAGAGACGGCAATCTGGTCCCTTCTCGCAATCACAAACGGGTAACAGCATTCGACGATGGTTCGTACGATCGCCGTGCGAACATGTTCTTTCCACACGCACAGGTCTTTGTCCGATAGATTGCAAAACATATTGTTCAGAGCAGGTGTCAGTACATCCTCATACAAATCGATAATATCCAACTTGTTTTCGCGCAATAGCCCAAGAGCATAGTTAATGGCTTCATCCTTGTTTTCGGTCTCCAAGATCTGAGAAAACGCTTCAAGATACTGACTCATTTTGCACCTCTCTTTTGGAAAGCACACGGCACTGATCCACACAAGTAATTATACCTTATCCGCTGAAAACATGCGTCTTTTTCCCGCACAAGTATGTGTGAGAAAAAGCAGTCCAGCAAAAACGCCAGACTATAGGAGAAGGGATAGCATTCCGCTCGCTCGACTAAAAAGCACTATTCTTCCGTGCAAACCGTATCAAATGAAAATGGGAATGACGTTACGGTTTTACCATCAAAATCCATCTTGTAACCCGTCTTTTCGAAATGGAAGAATCCCTGTGTCGGCGTGATCTTCAGATAACACATGTTCGGGTCCGCCTCATCATTATGCATGAAGTACCAATCCTTGAAAACTTCTGTTAGTATGTTCCTGACCACAAGGTTCTCCGGCAATAATGGGTGCCCGATATTCCGGGCGATTCCGCTAAAAGAATATGCTTTACGAGAACAAATCGCGACTCTTGGCTCCTTCTCAATGTCCATGACTTTTCGGGACTTCGTATAGGTAACCACATAGAAATCTTTCCCGTCAAAATATGTGTCGACAAATCGGAGCGACGGACCCTGATCCGATGTAGTCGCAAGAGCAAACTGGTAGTCCCTGCCAAATAATGCTCTCATCTTCTCCACTGTCTCATCAAATTGCTTCGTATCCATATGCATTTCTCCTAAATTATACGTTTCGTCTCCTTCAGTATGTCACGTGTGTCCGATACATTCCGTTATCGGATCCTTCTACAAAGGCTGACACACAGGGCAATAGTAGACGGATCCGCCCATATAGCTTTCTTTCGTGATCGCTCCGCCGCAGATCGGGCAATGCTCTGTCGCCGTGTTTTTCGACATCCTTGTAAAGTAGCCGCCCAGCTCACCGAACAAATCTCTCTCTGTATCACGTCCGCCCTCGTCTGTCATCTTTCTCAGCGTGCAAATCGTTGACTGCAACAATACTTCCTGATCCTCCGGACTGAGCGTGCATAATTTCCGCTTTGGATGAAGACGCGATGCAAACAAAATGTCCTGCACAGTTCCGTTTCCAATGCCCGGGAACCGTTGCTGCGTCGCAAGAAGGGCTTTCATACTCAGATTCCCTTTGCCTTCACGCAACACGCGATAGTAGTGATCCCGAAACCCCTCCGAAAAGGGAGAAATCGCAGTCTTGCTCGTAAGATAATATGTGTTGTCGTAGCTATCATCGTGAAGACTGATCCCGCCATACATGGCAACCGTAAAAACCAAGATTTGCCCGTCATCTAGCTCGATTAGCATCTGGTACGCCGTAGGGGCGTCAGACTTTGCCACAAGTCGGAGATTCACACCGTCATTCACGCAGAGTTTCTTGCCATTATCAAACGTCAGCTCGGCAAAAATACCGAACCCATCGGCCCGCACGATCCGGCTTCCGCGCAAGGCATCGTCGTAAGTATCGGAGTCGCCGGCAAAAAAACAGAATTTGTGTGGCTTTGACGGCGGAAATACCTTTGTAACGCGCCTGCTTAGGACATGCTCACGCAATTGCTTTGAAAGTGTAATCGCTTCGGCAAATTCGATCATCTGATATACCTCCCTATCCCTCTATCGGTCAGACCCGCGCAAAAAGCGCATCCGTCTCTTATGCTTCTCTCACAGGATATCTAATGATTGTCTTTCTTTTCGAAACGTCCGTCTTTCTCGGATCAGAAAGATAGATCTCATGATGCCGTCTTACGTCTGATAGATCGCACAGGAACCCATTCTCATTTATGTACGACATCATCTTCTCAATGGTCGCCTTCTCCTCGTCAAAAGATCCAATGTGCATGCATTGCACGCATAATCCTTCCTTCATTTCCACGAGGCTTACTGGTGCCACATCCATATCCGGTCTCTTCCTTGCGACCGCTTCGCGCGCCTGTTCGAAAAGCACCTGATTTACGAATGAAGGCTGACGAATCACAGAATCCCAGCAGAAATTGGATTTGTCGCGAAAATTCATCTCTGCGCGATTCCGAAACCACCAAAATCCTTCGAGCGGCATAACTACATAGGGGAAATAATTCTCTGGAGTCCATCCGCTTTTCGGCATCATCTTGATCGTATAGGATAACGCATACAGAAGACCGACTGCCGCCGAATACGCGCCGCCCTCTTCGTTCGGATCGCCTTCACCGGCAACCGAGAGGAAGGTCATTTCCGGGACATCAATTACGGACGGGCTTGTACTTGGCTGATACAGAGCTCTGCATTCTTTCTTGTAATCATATGGCATGGGCTTGCCTCCTATGGTGCACTTCCATTCCATTTTACATCACTTTTTCTCCGAAAAGATCTCGCACACGCTATAATAGTACATGGAAACAAGCAAAACGCAGTATATGTCTGTGACGGAGGTATCATGCATGAATTTGACTGACGGCGAAATCGAAAGGCTCATATCCGAAGATGTTCCCTATTTTGATCTTACCTCACATGTGCTTGGCCTATCGGGGAAACAAGGGCAGATGAGCTTTTTCGCACGAGAAGATGCCTTGCTTTGCGGAACCGAAGAGGCGGCTCGAATTTTTCGGCACTTCAACATAGAGGTTGTTATGCAAAGATCCTCTGGCACACGTATCCGAGCCGGCGAGGTTTTTCTGATTGGCAGCGGGAACGCTGAAAATCTTCATTCTGCCTGGAAAATCTGTCAGAATATTGTTGACCGATGTTCTGGTATCGCGACCGCAACGGCCCGCATGTGCACGCTTGTCAAAGCAGCAAATCCATCTGCAGAAGTGTTGACGACAAGAAAAATCTTTCCGGGCATGAAAAAACTCTTCGTTAAGTCGATTGTGTGCGGAGGCGGGCTTCCGCATAGACTCGGACTATCTGAAACCGTGCTTGTTTTTGAACAACACATGAATTTTCTTGGCGGTCTTGATGGATTAATCGCGAAAATCCCGGAGATCAAACGCATGATTTGCGAGAAAAAACTGATCGTTGAGACGGATAATCGAGCAGATGCGATTCGTCTGATACAATGCGGCGCTGACGGTATTCAGTTTGATAAAATGAGCATAGCGGAGACGGAGGCAGCCGTTCGGCAAATCAGGGAAATACATCCGCAAGCGGTCATCCTTTCGGCAGGCGGAATCACCGAAAATACGGCGTTTGAATACGCGGCAGCTGGCGTCAATGCTGTTGTAACGACTTCTCTTTATAACGCTCCTCCGATCGATGTCGGCGTCACGATTGAATGCTCGGATGCGCGTGTATGATGTCTTTTCTCGCCTCGCCTATGCCGATTGACAATTTGGCAAGCAGCTCGTCGCAGAAGATCTCGTCGCATAGAATACCGGGTTTAAATTGCAGAACGTGATTGTCAAGTTGTGAATAGATCGCCCAGACACCGTTGCTGTAAAGATGCTGCATAACAGGAATGGCCCCTTTTCTCCCCGCGAACTCGAGTCCCATAATCGTTCCGTTTTGCCTGATTCCCGTGAAAATGTCCGGATTCTTCTCTCTAATCAGATCCAGTCCGCCCCGCAGTTTTGTCGAGACAAAGGACACGTTCTTCTGGGTCGATGGTCTTCGAAGTATTTCTAGGACCTTAAGCGCACAGACACATCCGAGTTCGCTACCTCCAAACGTTGCCATATGAGCACTGCCATCGATATCCATCCATCCGGATGCTGATTCGTTCAAAATAACGGCTGAGATCGGATATATTCCGCCTGAGAGTCCTTTGGATGTTACGATAATGTCCGGACATACCCCATACGTCTCGAAGCACCACATCTTCCCAGAGCGCATCAATCCTGTCTGAACCTCGTCGGCAATATAGAGCGACCCATACTTCTTGCACAATTTTTCTACCTTTTTAAGATACTCCGGTGCTGGAAGAGGAAACCCATACGTAGCGGGGATGGTTTCGATGATCACGCAGGCGGCATCTTCTTTCTTAAGCGCATCCTCCATTTTGTTGATGTCGTTGAAGGGCACGCATGCAAATTCAGGACTGTCCGAGAGAAAAAGTTGCTTGTATCTGTCCGCACCCGCGCAAACGGATAACCCCGTATGCCCGTGATAGCAATTTTGTAAACAGACCACTTTTCTTCTCTTTGTTGCAAATCGCGCGCATTTTATGGCGAGATCGACGGCTTCCCCCCCCGATGAGCCATAAACGACGTGTCTCATGTTCGACGGAGAGACGGCGATGAGTTCTTTGGCGAGCGCGGCCTTAAGTGGGGATGGAAAATGATGATTCCCGATATCGACATAACCGAGAGCGTCAATGAGTGCTGCAATAATCTCAATATTTCTGTGTCCAAGACTATAGGTGCCCCCATTAATGTGAACATCCATGTATTTCTTGCCATCAAGATCCCAGAAATTGTAACCCTCTCTTTTTCCAATGATCAGATCAATACCAAGATCAAGCCATTCCTTGGTCTTTCCCCGATTCCAATAATCCATCGAGTCAGTAAATACATCTTTCTTTCTTGTTTCCATGAATACCTTTTCAACGTTCATTTTTGCCTCCTTGCATCTGATAAAGATGATCTTGTTTTTCGTACCAATACTTTGCGTCCGTAATATAGTCATCCGCCAGTGTCATAATGGCTGCTTTATGGTGCCGCATTGACGCGTCTTCCATGGCAACAACGCAAAAACCTGCGCTTTTTGCCGTCTGTATAGCATAGTAAGCATCTTCCATTACGATCGTTTTTTCTTTGGCAACCCCTAATAAAGAAAGCGCCTCTTCGTAGACATCCGGTCTGTATTTCCCCGATCCGACTTCCGTGCACGTTGCGATGCCATCGATAAACGGTGCAATGCCCGTTCTCGCACAAATCGCATCGACTAAGTATTTGTCAGAAGCCGTGGCAATTGCCATTTTTACGTTGTTTTCGCGAAAGAACGCAAGCATTTCCAAGGTGTGATTCTTGAGAAGAATCGAATGGAAGTATGCATGCTCGACAAATTGATTGATCTCATCCGCCAAGTCCGAAACCTCGTCCGTAAGCGCGTATTCTCTGATCAGTTTTTCTGCCGTCTCAGAGGGCATGCCTGTTAGGAAAAAGGAAATGGCATCTTTTGTAACGGCAAGTCCTTTTCGGTGCAAAAAACCGTAAGGCATATTCTCCCAAATCGACATGGAGTCAAGCAGTGTGCCGTCTAGATCAAAAATCACACCTTCCAATTCGAATACCCTGCCACTGAGAACACAATTCATCTTGTCTCCCTATCCATGCGTCTTGATATATTTTCTTCCGAGATGAACCGTTCCCTGCGCATAATCAATGTGGATTCCGTCTGTGATTGCCTCGCTTTCGGGATGCGTGACCAGGAAGCCTTGTAGTAATAATCGTCTGATCAGAATAAATGTATCGAGTTCGGCTAGGTCACGCTCGGAAAGCGTCCTGTATTCGGAATAACCCTTTATCCATCGTTCGCTCAGCATCGGAACCGCCGGATCATCCTCGATAAAACTAAATGCCGAACCGTAATCATTTAGAAACCAACAGAACCCGCTATCGTCAAAATCAATAATGCAGTACTCTCCGTCTGGCTTTTCCAGCAAATTGGCAAGCCTCATATCGGAATGAACAACGCCATAGTTTTTACTGTTCTTCTCGTACGCATCCAACCGACGTCTGATAATGTCGGCGGCGATGGCAAGAATTTTCCTTTCTTCTTGCGTGAAATTCGGGCACTTCCGCCAGTCTCCCAGGATTGCGTTCTCGCCGATCAATGTCTCATAATTCCATAACGGCCGGCAAAGTTTCTCTGAAATGCCGGTCTTCTCAATGACATTATGCATACGCGCGGATAATGACCCAAGTGTCTCGAAAAAGCCGCCCAGTTCCTTCGGCTCCTTTTGAGACGGGTCTTTGCCCTCGACAAATTCAAAAACCTCACAGAATACGTCCTGCCCGTCTGGTGTCTGCAAGACCTGGACATACTCGCCGTTAACGCCGGGTACGGGGGACGCTACACAGAGATCCGAGTTGTCCCGAATACACCGGATGAGCTGGAGTTCGCTCTCCGTTTCCTGCTTGGTGTGATATCCTTTTTTGCAGATTCGCAAAATGTATTTGATTCCTTCCGAAGGATTCTCAACAAGGAACGTTGAGTTCTCCGATTGGTAAATGAACCGAATCGTTGTTGATGGAGAAAAGCCGTATTTTTCTCTCGCCGTGGGGATCATGGATGTCGCCCACTCTTTTACCGAAAAAGCATGATTTGTGTCCGTCATTTGCGTATATCCTCCTTTATCCATGTTTGCAAAGATGGCAGGCAACCAGATGGTCAGGGTTATCCATCAGAGGAAGAAGCTGGGGGATCTCTGTATCGCATCGATCAAATTTGCTTTTGCACCTCGATGCGAAACGACATCCTTTCTGCTCTTCCATCGGATTTGGCATTTCGCCTTCCAGAACGCTGTCATAAAATGCCTCTTCCTTTCCCGTCTCCGGGGACGGAATAGAATTGATAAGCGACCTTGTATATGGGTGTCCCGTATGTTCGTATAATTCTTTGACATCAGCGATTTCCACGATCTTGCCCACATACATGACACCCACCCGATCCGATATATATTCGACAACGCTTAAATTGTGCGAAATGAAGAGCATCGTCAGATCAAGTTTCTCTTTGAGCTCTGAAAACAGGTTCAGAATTTGCGCCTGAACCGACACGTCAAGGGCTGATACCGGTTCATCTGCAACAACAAACTGCGGTTCGAGAAGGAGAGCGCGGGCAATCGCGATTCTCTGGAGCTGACCACCGCTGAATTGACCAGGAAATTTCCCCATTGATTCCTTGCCGATTCCAACAAAGGCAAGCATCTCCTGTACTCTTTTCATCTCTTGTCCCGGATACATTTTGTGTACGCGCAGCACTTCGGATAGTTGACGTCGAACCGTTTTCCTGGGATTCAGCGATGAGAACGGATTCTGAAACACCATATGTGCACTATTACGTACGAGTGTTTCTTGGGCTGTCAGTTTCTTCTTCTTTGCCGTCATATTATATTCATCGAAGAATACATCACCGCCCCTTATCGGCGTCAGGTTAATCATGGCTCTTCCCAATGTAGATTTTCCGCATCCGCTTTCACCCACGAGTCCAAAAAATTCGTTCTTTTTGATCGTGAAGGTCACATCGTCAACAGCACGCAAAACTTTGCCCCTTTTCTCGTCTCCGAAATATACTTTCAGGTTTTCGATTCGAATATAGTCAGAAAGATCTGTTCCGATGTTTTCTCTCTTCTCGGTTGTCATCTCTTCACCTCCACAAAGTGTCCGAAAGGTTATGGCATCTGACCAAGTGATTGTTTCCGATATCGCGCAGTTCAGGCGCAATTGTCTGACATTTCTCCGTCGCATTCGGGCAACGCGGTGAATACGGACAACCAACAATTTCACCGAGCAGAAGCGGAGGCATGCCGGAAATTGTCTCAAGTCTCTTATCGTTCCCGCCGATTCTGGGAATGGCTTTCATCAGACCGATCGTATATGGGTGCCTCGGGCACTCGAAAATCGTCTTGACGTTTGCTTTCTCGAATATCTCACCAGCGTACATCACACCGACTTCTTCGCAGAAATTCGCAACGACTCCCAGATCATGCGTGATAATCAGAATCGCCATATCTTCTTCCTTCTGCAGCTTTTTCATCAGTTTCAGTATTTGCGCCTGAATGGTTACGTCAAGCGCCGTCGTCGGCTCATCGGCAATCAGCAGCTGTGGCTTACAGGAAAGTGCGGTAGCAATCATGATTCTCTGTAACATCCCACCGCTGAATTCATGTGGGTATTGACCGTACCTTTTCTCGGGAAAAGTTATTCCAACCTTGCTCATCAATTCGATTGATTCGGTCTTTGCGGCTTCTCTTGTCATTTTTTTGTGAAAAATAAGCCCTTCAGAAATCTGTTTGCCGACGGTCATCAGAGGATCAAGACTTGTCATCGGGTCTTGAAAAATCATCGCGATTTTTTCTCCGCGAATGCTTCTCATTTTCTTTTCCGTCGCAGCTAACACGGACATATCCTCAAATTCGATCTTGCCGGTAATGGTAGATGCCTTCGGATTATGCAGCTTGAGAATTGACTTCGCGGTAACACTTTTCCCGCAGCCGCTCTCACCGACAAGTCCAAAAATGGCTCCCTTCTCAATCGAGAACGAGGTGTCTCTGACCGCATTTACCATGCCCTTATTGCTTTTTAGCCTGACGGAAAGATGTTCGATACTCAGTATGCTCATACGTCCCTCCTATCCTTTTCTCAATTTCGGATCATAGTATTCCTGCAATCCATCACCCAGAAGATTGAAGCAAATCACGCACAGGATAATTGCGACGCCCGCAGCGTAGCAGACATTCGGTGCTTTAATTATGTATTTGCTGCCTTCGGATAACATGGCGCCCCAATCTGATTGAGGAGGCACGACACCCAGCCCCAGAAAACTCATTGCTGCAAGATCCAGAAGCGAGTACGACATATTTGTCGTCGCTTGAACGACAATTATCGGCATGCAGTTTGGCAGAATATGGTTGAAGATGATTCTCGCATCCGAATAATGCAAACTCCGGCATGCTTCAACATAACACTGACTTTTCTGACCTAGCGTCACGGATCTGACAACGCGTGCCATTAACGGAATGTATACCACGCTAAGCGCAATTGCCGTGTTCACAAGTCCGGTTCCAAACGCAGCGACAACAACAAAAGCCAATAAGAGAGACGGGAAAGCTGAGAACACGTCGAGAATTCTCGAAATAACAGAATCAGTGACAGATCCGAAATAACCCGAAACGAGTCCGGCAATCACACCGATGAAAGTCGATATGCCAACGACGACAATGGCCCCGATGAAGACGGTTCTCGTCCCGAAAATTACACGCGAGAAAATGTCTCTTCCAGAAATGTCCGTGCCGAAAATATGCTGCAACGAGCACGGTTCGAAAGTCTTCAGCAAATTGATTTCATTGGGATCATAAGGCGCTAATTTGTCAGCAAAGACGGCAACAAAAATCATCAGTATCAACACAATGCCGGCTATGGTGCCGATTTTGCTCGTTTTTGCGAACACTCTGATTTTTTTCAGCATTTTCATTAAATAGCTCACCTCTTCTCCAGATTGATTCGCGGATCCACAATGACATATATGATATCTATGATTGTGTTAATTACGATATAAATGAGAACCAGGAGCAGTGTTGTCCCTTGAATCAGCGGGTAATCGTTTGATTTAACAGCCGTAATGATAAGACTGCCGAGACCGGAAATGCCAAATACCTGCTCAACAAGTACGGAAGAAATAATCACGAATCCGATCTGCATACCGGTAATCGTCACAACGGGTATCATCGAGTTTTTAAGCGCATGGGTGATATAGACCGTTCTCTTAGGCATGCCCTTCGCAATGGCCGTCCCGATGTAATTACTGTCAAGCGCCTCAATCATCGCGCCACGTAAGATTCTGGATAACAATGCCACCTCGTTGAGTGCAAGTGCAAGGGCCGGCAAAAACAAATATCTGAAATTCTCCGCTACGCTGTCACCCGTTCCAAAGGATGGAAACCATTTGTTTTTATACGTAAGATAGATTACAAACACCAGTCCGGTTAGGAAAATCGGGCTTGCCGAACAGACATAGGTTAATACTGATCCAATGATGTCAATCACACTTTTTCTTTTGATCGCGCAGACAATCCCGAGAGGTATGCTAAGTGCAAACATCATTCCCATACTCATCAGTACAAGCTGTGTTGTTATGCCTGCTTTATCCGCTATCATAGAAGTGACGGGCAGGCGGCTCTTATAGCTCATCCCCAAATCACCGGTAAGCGCGTTTTTTAGCCATATAAAATACTGTTCTACGGTCGGTCTATCCAGGTTGAACTCCGCTGCCAGAGCGTCTTTTGTTTCCTGCGTTGCTTGCTTGCCATTAAGCATATTAAGCACAGGGTCGCCCGGAGAGAGCTTAACCAGAGCGAAAACAATGATCGAGGTCACAAGCATAACTGGTATGATCATCAAGATTCTCTTCGTAATATACTTCGCCATTCTCAACACCTCGTAACGCCTGTTGTCTTATTGATTCGGCAAAGAGACTTGGGAACAGCAATTCGATCCTGTTCCCAAATCCCCGCCAATACTTTCATGTCACCTTATTCGACATAATGCAGAAGCCGACAAAAATCACTCCAGTACCAGACATTCAATACCTCATATCCTTCGAGATCGCTTGATAACGCCAGCGTCGTTTTGGCATAATCTATGACGACCCATGGGCACTCTTCATCGATGATCTGGAGTGCGGCAACAAATGCTGTTGCTCGGTCATTCTGATCCGTATCCGCTGCAGAGTCATGCAAAGTCGCATCATACTCGTCGTTGGAGAAGTTAAAGAAATTCGCTCCGCCATCTGCATATTCAGAAAGAAAGCACTGATTCAAAATGCCGCACGGATCCGGGAAATCAGCACCCCAGTAATTTGCGAGAATACCATAATTCTTTGGTGATTCAAACGACATAACCGTGAGCTGCTCGCTGGATACAAGTTCGATCTCAAGATTGATTCCGATCTCTTTTGCAGCTGATTGCAAATAGAGAGAGGCATTGTATCTGATCGGGTCACTATCAGTCGTGATCGTGGCCGTAAATCCATCCGGATATTCGGATTCGGACAGACACTGCTTTGCCATATCTATGTCACAAGCATATGTCTCCATCTGTGATTCGTATGTCTCCCAAATGGAGTTATCCCCCACCCACATCGAATCCGGAAGCGATCCTGAGAATCCTTCTTCCCCGCAAATCCCGGCAACACTTTCCGCAAAAGTTGCAGAGTCAAAACAATAATTCAGTGCTTTTCGCACATTCACATCATCAAAGGGGGCCTCTTCACAATTAATGGCAAAAAAGTCTATACCAAAGGAATCGTTAATCTGAAGATTCACATTATCAAGAGAATTAACCTCATCCGCGACGTCAATTGGTACTTGAAGCATGGCGTTAATATCGCCCGAAGCAAGTCCGGCCACTTTTGTCGCACTGTCTTCAATAATGTCAAACTCGACTGTCTGAAGATATGCGCCTTCGTCCCAGTAATAGTCATTTCTCTGTAATACGACTTTTTCACCCTGCGTCCAGCTTTCGAAGGCATACGGCCCGGTTCCGATACATCCCGTGTTCGGATCTCCGAATGTGTCCTCATGTGCCTCGTAATACGCTTTGCTGTAAATTCCGAACGCACCACTGCAAGCAAGCGCATTGGCAAAACACGTGTCTGCCTGTGTGAGAGTAATTTCCAGTGTCCAATCATCAATGGCTTCAACCGTATCCACATAGGCGAGCATCTGCGCTGCATAGGCAGTATCCCTGGCTCGTTCAATGCTGAAGATCACATCATCCATCGTCATTTCCGTTCCGTCAGAGAACAAGACTCCTTGGCGAATATGAAAGATCCAATCTGTCGCGGATACTTCCTCATAGGATTCTGCCAAACATGGCTCTGTAACGGTCTTTCCCGTGTCTTCATCGACGGTAAAACGAAGCAGTGGTTCGACAATCTGATTAATAATCGGAAGGCCATACGCATCATAACAATAACATGGGTCAAACTTTACAATATCACCCGTCAGTGCCATTACAAATGTTCCGCCTTCCAAAATCCCATCTCCGTCCGTATCCTCGAGCCCGGTATGACCTGTACTATACTTGTTACTGTCACTACTTGTTCCGCATCCCGTCAAAACTAAATTGCATCCGAATGTCACAAGAACAAGCATGACTAAAATCTTCTTTGCTAGACTATTCATATGTCATTTCCTCCTTCAGTACATGTTTACGACACCTTTCCCAGAAGCCGCATCCACAGCGGCAAGCGCGAATGATTTCTCGGTTATTTCCATAATTTCTTTTGCCTCATTCATAGGAAGCAACAGACCTGGCTTGAATTGCACGATCGATTCGTCAAGAGAGGAGACAATGGCCCAGACGCCATTCTCATAAAGTCTTTTCATGAGAAACATACCGCCTTGCGGGTGATTGGTCTCAATTCCGAAAATGACGCCCATTTGCCTGATTCCCTTGAAAAATGGCTGCTTCAATTTGAGTTCCCTGAAAGCATTTCCGAAATAGTCAGAAAGCATCTGTGTGTGTACAAGCGTATCCGGTCGCTGTACAATCTCCAGAGTTTTTAGCCCGACATAGCAGGCAAGTTCTGAACCGGAAGACGTCGATGTCCATGCCCATGGTTTCTCTTCCATCCAACCCGCATACTTTGGTTTAACTACCATCGCACCGAGCGGAAGCAGTCCGCCGCCTAACGCTTTTGCGGTCACAAGGATATCCGGCGATACACCAAATTGTTCGACAGACCATAATTTCCCGTTCGCACTGCGTCCCATGCCGACCTGTACTTCATCTGCGATATACGGGACGTCATATTCCTCACATAGCATCTTTAGTCCTGCAATATAGCCGGGATTGGGAATGAGGAACCCCGCGGATGCTGGACAGCATTCCGCTATCAGTCCGGCGACATCTCCCTTTTTCAGTTTCTCTCGTGCGTCGTCAAGATTGTTCCATTCGATCGTATCCACATCGGTTGCCGGCGCGTCGCTATTAAAATACTTCGCAGATTGCGCTGACCCAAGCTGTGTCGGCAAAACTGAGCCGTACCCATGATATGCAACATCCAGAGAAAGGATTTTCCTCTTCCCTGTTGCCTGCCTAACGGTTCGTATGGCTAAATCAATAGCCTCCGCTCCGCTATTCACCATGACGACATTCGAATAATCGTCTCCAGGGGCAGCCGAAATGAGTGCTTCTGCGAATTTTCCGCGCCACAGACTGGGAAAATGGTGGTTTCCCATATCAAGCCCGACATCCAGACCATCAAGTAACGCTTGCATGACTTCAGGATTTCGATGCCCGAAATTATACGTGCCGCCGTTAAGGTGAAGATCATAAACCTCGTGTCCGTCAATATCCCAAAGCTTATAGCCTTCACGCTTGCCGATAACCAAAGGAATCCCCCACTGTGCGAAACGCTCTCCTCTTCCCTTAATCCAATGCTTCTCGCAAGAATCTATGGCCTCTTGTTTTATATCCGAATATTCTGACATAACCGCAACCTCCTTTATTCAAGCAACAAACCTCCGCATGCCCGAGCTTATAAAAAAGAAAGACGCCCGAGGTGTTTTACCTTCGAACGTCTTTGTTTGTCTGCTTACTTGAAATTATATAGGCCCTCAATTTGCTTAACAATATGCAACTGTCCAAATATCCACTGTGCAAGTTGCACTGCCAGCAGACTATATCCCCTTAATCATGCAACAAACCACAAATTCCAGAACATCATACGGATTCTTCATGCTTTTGCCTGATATACTTTCGATTTTCTCAAATCTGTACATCAGCGAATTCCTATGTATGAAAAGCGCTTCCGCCGTCTTTGTCGCATTAAACGAATTTTCAAAATAGGCAACGATCGTCTTCAGCAAAACAGCGTCAAAGGTCTCATCGTGCTTCTCAATTTCTCCGATGACCATCGAGCTATACGAATGAATTTCCTCGCTGCTGACTTCTCTTCCGAGAAGGATTCTGTACAGACCCAGCTCGTCATAGAAAGCAAGCGGACCGAAATCTTTCCTGTTGCTGATAATCGACACGCATCTTTCCGCTTCAGAAAAACTGGCCTTAACCTGACTTATCCTATCCACGGGGCGACCAATGCCGACATATACTCTGTACCCCGTCCGAACGGGATCATTCTCTTCGCACAGAACACGAAGCTTCTTCTTTACAATATCTCTGCTCTCCTTTGTATTGAGGAGAAGCTTCATGTGATTGTGATAGGATTTACTTGTCATCTTGCCACTGATATAAATCGAATCGATTTTGCCGCGTATTGTATTGCGGATCAGTGAAAGTGGCTTCATGATGTTTCCATCATTCTCGCACTCGTCGATATATATATTCACGCCATAAAAGGAGACACTCTCATCGAATCCAGCCTCAGACAGGAGCAGATGCATCTCGCTTTCCTCTTCAAGAGTGATCGCATCTTTCATGAGAATCTCGAAAAGCAGATTCGCAAAATTATTCTTGTTCTGCGAATTGAGAATGTATGTGCATATCTCTTTCGAAACCTCGAGGCGCTTGACCTCCCACGGAATTTCGAAAATCGGAAGATGTAAGCTATTCGCTTCATCAATCACGATTTGAGGAACATTTGCGATATACGCTTCATTAATGGAGAAGACAACGGCAGCCAAATTCATTTTAGCAACATCCCGAATGAAATCGACCAGTTTGTCTTCTGACCAATTTGCTCCCATACCGGTAACAAATGCAATCTCTCCGCCCTTAACCCATTGAGAAATACAATTATCCTCACAAATATAAGGCCAGCTGACCACACGCTTCAGACCCGACTCGCCGCCAAGAAGCGTAAACTGCTTCATTGAAGGTAACGTTAAAATGTCATAGCAAGTCACACTCATATCAGCGCCTCCTTTTCTCAATCATACAATAAACCACTCGCATAATCTTGCTGTGTGAAGCAAAAACATTTTCTCGTAAATGAATCGATCTTTGTGCAACATTCCCATAAATTGCACGCAATCTGCACAATGATATTTGTCTTTACCATTGATAAAATCCAGATATCTGTACGTTAGCCTGAATAGAATTGCACTTTCCAGACAAAATTGTGGAGGCGAAATATGAATAATTCGGCCATTGATACGCTGTGGGTACTCATGGGTACCACCTTAGTATTCTTTATGCAAGCTGGTTTCACTATGCTCGAATCAGGATTAACCCGTGCGAAAAATACGGGGAATATAGTCATGAAAAATCTGATGGATTACGCCATTGGTTCCTGCATTTTCTTTATCCTCGGATATGGTCTGATGTATGGAAGTTCCGGCGGCTTTGCAGGGGGAATCGATCTGTTCGTTTCCGGCACATATAAGACGGGAACACTTCCTCTTTGGTGTCATGTCGCATATAATACGGTTTTTTGCACAACCTCCGCAACCATCGTCTCCGGAGCTATGGCGGAGCGCACGAAATTTAAATCATACCTGATTGTTTCCGCCGCCATGTGTGGAATCGTCTATCCGATTATCGGTCACTGGGTTTGGGGCGGCGGGTGGCTCTCCACACTCCATATCGGCATTGCACACGCATTCATTGATCATGCCGGATCCTCCGTTGTCAACGTAACCGGAGGAACTGCCGCACTTGTCGGAGCCGCATTTCTCGGCCCGAGACTTGGGAAATACAAACGGCATGGTTTATCCCATGCAATACCCGGACACAATCTCAATCTGGCTGCTCTCGGAGTATTCATCCTATGGTTCGGCTGGTTCGGATTCAATGCCACTGCATCGCAAACAATTGCCAGCGAAGGTGCCGCCGATGCATGCGCGCGTATACTCATGAATACAAATATCTCTGCCGCCACTGCGGCTTGCGCGGCACTGACCGTAACATGGATCAAGTATAAGAAACCGGATGTCACGATGACACTCAATAGTGTTCTTGCCGGGCTTGTCGCAATAACGGCCGGTTGTGCAGTCGTATCACCGATTTCAGCCGCCATTATCGGTCTTCTTGCAGGCGTCATCGTCGTGTGGGGAATCGACTTCGTGGATAACAAACTGAAAATAGACGATCCGGTCGGGGCTGTCGGTGTTCATTTTCTAAATGGAATCTGGGGCACCTTGGCCGTCGGGTTATTTTCCTCGGATACAGGGCTAATTTATACGGGAAAATGGGGGCAATTGCTTGTACAATGCATCGGTGTCTTGGCAATCGGTTCCTTCTCCGCAATTCTTTCCGGAATCATGTTCAAAATACTACATGAAACGATCGGACTTCGCGTCTCAGAGGATGCGGAAATAGCCGGCCTCGACATATCGGAACATAACTATGTAGCCTCTTCCGCTGACTATATTCCTTCCTTCCAGAAGACGGATTACTTAAAGACAAATCCGATCCCCGTCATGAAAGAGTCGTCTGTGCCGATTCTCCATACGTCCACAGAATCCATGGATCCTCTTCTGGACGGCATACATATCAGCAAAGTTGAAATCATTTGCAAACAAAATCGTTTTGAAGCACTAAAAAACGGGCTGAACGAAATTGGTGTCACGGGCATAACTGTTACACAAGTCCTCGGCTGCGGCATCCAAAAAGGCGCTGTGAAATATTACCGGGGCGTCGAAATTGAACCTACCCTGTTGCCAAAAGTCAAAGTTGAAGTCGTAGTCAGCACGGTACCTGTGCAAAGTGTCATCGAAACCGCTCGAAAAATCTTGTACTCGGGAAGAGTCGGAGACGGCAAAATATTTGTCTCGACCATAGATAATGTCGTCCGCGTGAGAACCGGCGAAGAAGGTTATGACGCGCTGCAAGGCACTGATATCGAGGAGATTATCGTCGAATAAGCGAATGACTGCGCCCGCGCCAAAGAGGCTGTCTCATCCGGCTTTTATATGAGCCATTTGAGACAGCCTCTTCAAGCGATCTTTTTCAGATCGCGCTACAAGGGGGTATATTTGCTCTTGCGTCTTTGTGATGATATGGGCAGTGGTCCAATCTGCACTTTATTCATACCGAAGAGCGTCAATTGGTTTGAGTCTGGCTGCCTTGAAGGCAGGATATAGGCCGAAAATAATCCCGATCACCATTGAGAAGGCCATTGCGGCAAGCGCAACGGGAATGGATAATTCGTATTCACTGTTCATCACAATGGATGCGATAATAATGCCAATTTTTCCCAAAACGAGCCCGATCAGTCCGCCGATAATCGACAAAGTTAGTGCTTCAACGAGAAACTGCGACATAATATTTCTTCGTTTGGCGCCGATAGACTTTCTGATCCCGATTTCTCTGGTTCTCTCTGAGACGGAAACGAGCATAATATTCATGATGCCGATGCCGCCGACAAGTAGCGATATACTTGCGATGCCACCAAGCATGAGGGCCATCGTATCGGTTACCGATGCGATAGTGTCAAGTACCTCCGTCTCACTATAGACACTGTACGAATCCTCATCGGCTGTCAAAATGTACAAATATTTCTCCAGTGTGGCCTGTGCCGTCGTAACGGTATCGGACGAATCCGCCGAGGCATAGAATTCGGTAATGTCCGTCTCTTGCAACAGTTTCTGGGCCGTCGTAAACGGAATAATGACACAATCATCTTTCGACCCGCTCGAATCAGACCCGGAATACTCAAGCACCCCAATAATGAGAAATTTCTTTCCGCTCATTTCCAGATAGTTTCCGACACAGCTGCGCGTGGAAAAGAGATTCTCGGCCACATCTGTGCCGACAACGCATACGGTGTTCTCATATTCGAGATCGACTTCGTTGAAGAATCTCCCGTCTGCCACCGATATTCCTTCAATATCCAGATAAGAGGGCGTTGTGCCCTGCACGGTTGTCGAGTAAGTCGTGTCATCAGCAATTGTTGTTACCGTTGATGAGACCATCGGTGCGACAAGATCGACACTTCCCTCGCCTTCAAGGTCTGTTAAATCTGTAAGTGTCAGGTCAGGCGGGTCATCGGCAGTGATCGTGCAGGTTAATAGCGTTGACCCCATATCCGATATGCTGCCAGAAACTGAGGCGGTCGTCCCTTGTACAATTGATACAAGGATGGTAACCGAGATGACCCCGATGATGATTCCAAGCATAGTAAGAAAAGAGCGCATTTTACTTGATAGTATGGAGACAAGTGCCATGCGAATTGCTTGAAGGATGCTCATATGCCATCACCGCCTCTCTCTTGTGTCAGGATTCCGTCGCTGATATAGACTCTCTTCTGCGCTTCCATGGCAATTCGTTCGTCATGCGTAATCAGGACAATGGTATTTCCTGCCGCATGAAGCTCGTGAAGCATACCCATAATTTCTCTGCCGGATTTGGAGTCCAGATTGCCAGTCGGCTCATCTGCCAGAATCAGAGATGGATTTGTAATCAGCGCCCTCGCAATGGCGACTCTTTGCTGCTGCCCTCCCGAGAGTTCGTTCGGGCGATGTCTCACTCGATCGGATAGTCCCACTTTTTCAAGCGCGGCAACGGCTCTTTTTCGAGCTTCCCGCGGCGAGATTCCCTGATAGATCAGGGGCAAGGCGACATTATCAATGGCAGAGAGTTTGCCAAGAAGATTGAACTGCTGGAAAATAAACCCGATCTTCTTGTTTCGCACCACAGAGAGCTCATTATCTGTACAATCGGTGACATCCAAATCGTCTAGTCTGTAATCCCCCTCATCCGGCATATCCAGGCAGCCGATAATATTCATGAGTGTCGATTTCCCACTTCCGGATGGGCCAATGACTGCGAGGAAATCTCCGCGCTCGACAGTAAGACAGACACTTTGCAGAACGGTAAGCGGTTCGCCTCCGATCACATACGTCTTGCTAATATTGTGCATCGAAATCATGTCAGTTTCCTCCGGCATTCCCTGATGGCATGTCTCCGCCAAAACCGCCGCTGCCGCCGCTCGGCATCGATCCTGCTGTTATATCTCCGCCTCCGCTTGGCATTGAGCCGCTTGTCACACCCATCATCATGCCGGAGGAAGAATTCTCTTCCGTACTGCTGTAGGTTGCAATTAAGATTGCATCTCCCTCGCTTAAGCCGGACGTAACCTGGGCGTATGTATCTGTGACAAGTCCAAGTTCAACTTCGGTAAGGGTCCCTGATTCGCTTCCATCGTCAAGCAGTACGTATTTCTTCTCTTGTACGGTCTGTATGGCGCCAATGGGAACGAGCACGGCATTGTCGGCACTATCAATCGTAATCACACAATCGGCGTTCATACCTGACAGAAGGCCTTCCGTGTCGTCTACTGCCACGGTAACCGTATACGTGGTTACCTCGTTACTGGACGTGCCGATGTACGAGATAGCAGAAATGCTTCCGTTTACTTCCACGTCGTCAAGCGCGCTGATGGTGATGACGGCTGTCTGTCCGATACTAATGGAAGAGATATCATCCTCGTCAACGGACAAGGTCATGACAAATCCATCTTCCGTCGCAATCTGATACATTTCCGATCCAGCCGTTATTTTCGAGCCGGCAGAAAGTGAAGTAGCGGTAATCACACCATCAGATTCAGCCGTTATGTAGGGATTGTCGATCAGTTCCTTAATCGCACAAATCTCATTCCACAGTTCTGAACGCTGTGCCAATAGTGAAAGGTATGTATCACTTTGCTGTCCTTCTTCGAGATAAAACAGGGTTGTCCCTTCATAGACGTAGTCATTTTCGGCTACGGCAACAGAGCTGATCATTCCCGAAGACAGAGTGACTGGATACGGCGCACTGACATCGAGTGTGCCTGCGCCAATTTCCGTGCCATCCGCATTCGAAATGACCGCAGATGCCCCGTAATCATAGGTATCATCCGCAATCGTCAGCGTGTATGTGCCATCATCATTTTTGGCGGTAATCACACCTGTATCTGTCGTTGTTACATCGCTTTGCGTGATCGCTACCGTATACGTCTCCCCGAGCGTAATCGCCGCATCATTTTCTGGCGTGAAAACGACCTTCATGCAGCCATCCGTTGAGATGACGAGAAGAAGGCCGTAGTCATTCATGCTGTTTTGTACGTCATCTCCTGCGGCGATATGAAGTTCCTTGACACGACCCTCCGCAGTCGAAGAAAGATATGCATTCCCTCGTGAATAATCTGAGGAAGATATCTGGTTGTCAATATCCTCCAGTTGCGTGGTGTATATGTCAACAAGATCTGACAGGGAGGACGCATCAATGCTTGCAAGTTTTGTGCCTGCAGTCACACTGTCTCCAACGGCGACATAGGATGCATCGATGGTCAGATCATAATCCGATGTTACGGGTGTCGAACTACCGATTGCAACCGATCCGGACTCTTCGATGGTGTCTGCAATTGTTCCTGTCTCGACTGTGTAGGATGAATACGTCACCCCGGAATCGGCGTTCTCGGCAGCATTCTTCTTCTGAAGAATGACCAATGTCACAATTCCTGCAGTAACGAGCACTGCGCAAATTCCCACTGTGATGAGGATTTTCTTTCGATTCTTTCGCTTACTTGTCTTTTTTGGCCCTGTGTCTTTTGTCTTTCTCTCGAACATTCTTTTTTCCCTCCATATCCTTTTTGGCCAGTTCTACCAGTATTATCTGCTCTTGAGGAAAAGAATATCAGGCAGACAAAACGTATAGAATCGGCAAAAAAGTGGGAAAATTGAATGAAATGAGAAAAGTGGATTGATAGACCTGTGATATGGACCTTATCAAGTGTAATTCTGCGGAAGACGCGAAAAATCCATGAGTGTATTTTTTCACCAAATCCCTTCGCAGTATTGGGTCACTGCTTATCTTGTGACAAATCAAGTCCTGCCTTCAGTGCTTCTTCACGTGTAGCGGATTTCCTCACGGAGAAGTATTTTCCGAATTCCATCTCCCACATGTCCATCTCCTCATAAACGTCACTGCGCGAGTCGTTCATTATGATGATAACGGTCTTGCAAGTTGTCTTCGCCATTTGCGGGAGCAACCAGGAAAAACCCCACTTCACATCTTCCTTTTCGTCTTCGAAACCTTTTCGTGCATCAATGATAAACGAGCAAACCGGATGTTTCTGCATAAGTTCCAGCGCAAATCGCGTCGGCTCTCGATAGTCTTCGAAGCAGGCGAATTTCTTCCAAGCAAGAAACACCGCCTGCTCCTTCTTAAGATATTGCACATGGCAATATTCCGAATCAAATTCCGTGGCCGGCATCTCCGACAAGATCCGTTTGGCAATAGACGCAATATGGATCTGTGTCGTATTGATTACAGGAACCGACAGGTCTCCCTCTTGAATCATCAGGGGAATCTCCGTGCACCCAAGAATAACAGCATCCAGATGAAAATCGCGAATATATCTTTCGCTGATCTCAATCATCTTCGTCTTGTCCTCCGGAATAACAATTCCGTTTTCCAGATTGGGATACACGATTTTGTGCAGGCTGTTAGCGTCATCAGGGCATGGCGTCAGGACCTTGACATTGTACGTATCGAGAGGTTTCGTGTATAGACCACTCTTCATTGTAAAACCGGTCCCAAGAAAAAGGACTCTCTTATAGGCTCTTTGGGAAATATAGGCGCATGTCTCATCCACAATCGATAGAATCGGCAGCGGCGAATATCGGGCTATTTCATCAAAAAGGATGTGCGGCGTATTGGATGCGATCGCGACCCCTTTTGCGCCGGCTTTCTTGACGTTATAGATCGACGAAACGAGCAGGGATACAATATCGCTGTACTTGTCTTCTTCGAAGTAGCCGCACAAGCGCTTCATATCAATGCTGTCGATGACAAGCTCCGGATATATGCCTCGCGAAGCAAGGCACTGCGCGACAATCCCATTATAGTAATCTACCGTTGATGCCGGTCCGATCCCTCCGATTATTCCGAATTTCATTATCTTTTCGCATCCCCTCTGAAGATCACGCAATTCTCGCACAAAAAATCTCGCGTCTTCCGACTTCACTTATTGATTGGAATAACTTATGTGCTACCTCGTGCGTAAAACGTAAGTCAAAGACATGAGGGCTGCCTCGCGGAAGGCAGCCCTTGATACATCTGTATATTGCGACTGCACGTCTATTGGCCTATCTTTGCTTGATCGCTGCCTGTGCGGCGGCGAGACGTGCAATGGGGACGCGAAACGGCGAACAGGAGACATAAGAGAATCCGAGCGAGTTGCAGAATTCGATGGAAGACGGGTCACCGCCGTGCTCACCACAGATACCTAGCTTGATATTTGGGCGCGTTGCGCGACCACCTTCCGTCGCAATCTTCATCAGTTTGCCGACACCCACCGTGTCAAGACGCGCTGTCGGATCCGATTCAAATATCTTCGTCTGATAGTATGCCTCAAGAATCTTGCCGGCATCATCTCGAGATAGTCCGTAGGTCATCTGGGTTAAGTCGTTGGTCCCAAACGAGAAGAATTCTGCTTCTTTGGCAATCTCATCGGCGGTTAATGCGGCACGTGGGATCTCAATCATCGTACCAACGGAGTATTTCATCGTTATTTTCGCTTCGGCAAGCAGTTCATCTGCCGTTTTAACAATAATGTTTTTAACGAATTTGAGTTCCTTCACTTCACAGACGAGCGGAATCATAATCTCAGGTATAACCTGAGGGCCGCCTTCGCTATTAACGGCAATCGCTGCTGAAATAATCGCCCGTGTCTGCATTTCGGCAATTTCGGGATACGTGACCGCAAGGCGACAACCTCTATGTCCGAGCATCGGATTAAGCTCATGTAAGCTGATAATCAGGTCCTTAAGTTCAGAAAAGGGAAGCTTCAGCTCACTTGCAAGTGTCTTTATGTCTTCATCATTTTGCGGCAGGAACTCGTGAAGCGGCGGGTCAAGGAGACGGATTGTGACCGGATATCCTCTCATCGCACGAAACAATCCCTCAAAATCGCCCTGCTGGTATGGCAAAATCTTGTCGAGCGCCAGTCTTCGAGCTGCTTCATCTTTGGCAACAATCATTTGACGGAACGCAAATATTCTCTCTTTTTCAAAAAACATGTGTTCTGTACGGCACAGACCAATTCCCTCTGCCCCTAAATCAAAAGCGACCTTGGCATCGCGGATCGTGTCGGCATTGGCACGTATCTTCATCGTTCTGACTTCGTCCGCCCACATCATAATTGTTCGGAAATCGCCGGAAAGGCTTGCTTCCTGCGTATCTATTTTGCCGGCATATACGTTTCCAGACGTTCCGTCAAGGGAAAGCCAATCGCCTTCGTGATATTTCTTGCCATCTCTGGTCTGGAAATACTTTTCTTCTTCTTTGATCAGAAGTTCTGAGCATCCTGAAACACAACATTTTCCCATACCTCTGGCAACAACGGCAGCATGCGAGGTCATTCCGCCGCGACCTGTGAGAATTCCTTGCGAGACATCCATGCCGGCCAGATCTTCTGGAGATGTTTCAAGGCGAATCAGCATGACCGTCTCGCCAGCCTCGCTTGCGGCTTGCGCATCCTCTGCAGAGAAATAAATACGAGCGGTAGCAGCTCCCGGCGAAGCGGGAAGTCCACGTGCAATGGGTGTGGCTGCTTTGAGCGCCGTCGGCTGAAATGTAGGATGAAGTAGTGCGTCAAGCTGCTTTGGGTCAATCTTATTGATTGCTTCTTCTTTGGTATTGAGTCCTTCCTTGACCATCTCGACAGCAACGCGCATGGCTGCAGCCGCAGTCCTTTTGCCATTTCGCGTCTGAAGCATGAAGAGCTTCCCTCGCTCAATGGTAAACTCCATGTCCTGCATATCCTTGTAGTGGTTTTCGAGAATCTCCGCCGTCTGAGCGAATTGCGTATATACGTCTGGCATAACCTCTTTGAGTTGGTCAATGGTTTGCGGTGTGCGAATCCCCGCAACAACGTCCTCGCCCTGGGCATTCATGAGAAATTCTCCGTAAAGCTTCTTCTCACCCGTTGCCGGATTTCGGGTGAATGCAACGCCCGTACCTGATGTCTCGCCCATATTCCCGTAAACCATTTCCTGTACGTTGACGGCGGTCCCCCAGCTTCCGGGTATGTCATTCATTCTGCGGTACAAAATTGCCCGCGCGTTATTCCACGAGCGAAAAACCGCCTTAATCGCCTCAAATAGTTGTATTTTCGGATCTTGGGGAAAGGGCTCGCCCTTATTCTCCTGATATATCGCTAAATATGCAGAGACAACTTCCTTCATCGCCACGGCATCTAGTGCCGTATCTGATGCTGCCTGATATTTATTTTTAATCTTATCGAATTCTCTCTCAAATAAATTCTTGTCAATTTCCATAACGACATCACTGAACATCGTGATGAACCTGCGGTAACTGTCGTAAGCAAAACGTTCGTTTCCTGTCAGCACTGCGAGCCCTTCGACTACTTTGTCATTCAGCCCGAGATTTAAGATTGTATCCATCATACCTGGCATGGATGCTCGCGCGCCAGATCGAACAGAGACGAGAAATGGATTCTCAACATCGCCGAATTTCTTGCCAACAAGGGCTTCCGCCTGAATCAGTGCCTGTTCGATTTCTTGTATGACTTCCGGTGTAATCGTCTCCCCGTCGAGATAATATTGATTACACGCTTCAGTTGAGATGGTAAATCCACGCGGGACCGGCAGTCCAAGGCCCGTCATCTCAGCCAGATTCGCGCCCTTTCCGCCGAGAAGGTTCTTCATAGCAGCATTGCCTTCAGTAAACATGTACACATACTTCGTCATAGTCATCCTCCGCATTTTCATCACTTGCCGATTGTACTATTCCCATATGGCAAAGGCTCCGGTTAGCCATACGCTACCGAAGCCTTTGTACATAATGAAACCTTAGAAAATAAATTTGTCCGCAAAAAATTGCTTCAAGCTGTCAATGGGGAATCGGACACTACCCGATTCATATTCGATTTTCTGCATAGAATCCCGCTCGCGAATCTCAACGCACCCATCATTTTCAGAATCAAAGTCATAGACAACACAGTAGGGTGTGCCGATCTCGTCCTGTCGGCGATAGCGTTTGCCGATAGACTGCCGATCATCAAATTCGCAGAAATGATCCTTGGAAAGGTTCGTGTATATTGCCTCTGCCTGGGGAGATAATTTGCTTGAGAGAGGCAGGATTGCAATTTTGATGGGCGCTAGCGCCGGGTGAAAACGCATAATCGTTCTTATGTCGCCACCTTCAAGCTCTTCCTCATCATATGCAGAGCAAAGAAAAGCAAGTGTCGCTCGATCGGCACCCAGAGACGGCTCGATTACGTATGGCACATATTTCTCGTTTTTTGCTGGATCGAAGTAGGTCAGATCTTCCTTAGAATGCTTCATATGTTGATTCAAGTCATAATCCGTACGATCCGCAATGCCCCAGAGTTCTCCCCATCCAAATGGGAAAAGGAATTCAAAATCAGTTGTTGCCGCTGAATAAAAGGACAACTCCTCGGGAGAGTGATCCCGCATCCGGAGTTCTTCATCTTTCATTCCCAGATTGCCAAGAAAGCTCCTGCAATAATTCTTCCAATATGAGAACCATTCGAGATCCGTTCCAGGCTCACAGAAAAACTCCAGCTCCATCTGTTCGAATTCGCGCGTTCGGAAAATAAAATTGCCAGGCGTGATTTCGTTACGGAAGGCCTTGCCAATCTGGCAGATACCAAAAGGAATCTTCCTTCTTGACGAACGTTGAACGTTCTTAAAATTGACAAAAATGCCCTGTGCAGTCTCTGGTCGCAAATAAACCTCGTTCTTGCTGTCTTCTGTCACACCCATGAAGGTCTTAAACATCAGGTTGAATTTGCGAACATCCGTGAAGTCGTGCCCACCACACTGCGGACACGGAATATTTTTGTCCTTAATGAAGGATACAAGCTGCTCGTTTGTCCATCCGTCAAGGCCGACAGAGCCGATATCAATCTTGTTTTCGAAAACGAAATCTTCAATAACCTTGTCTGCGCGATGTCTGGATTTACACTGTTTGCAGTCGATCAGCGGATCCGAAAATCCACCGACATGACCAGAGGCAACCCATACCTGCGGATTCATCAGAATGGCACAGTCCACGCCGACGTTATATGGATTCTCCTGAACGAATTTCCTCCACCATGCCGCCTTAACATTGTTTTTAAGCTGGACACCCAATGGTCCGAAATCCCAAGCATTGGCAAGTCCGCCATATATATCAGACCCGGGATATACAAATCCGCGCGTCTTTGCAAGCGCAACAATGCGCTCCATTGATTTCTCTACAGGCATATTACTCCTCCGTATCTGTTGCCTCGCTGTCGTCTTCTGCTTCGATTATTTCTTCACCCATCACGCCGTCAATTTCAGCATCGATTTCAGCATCAATCGTCTCTTCCTCTGCTGCAATCATTCCATCATCCACTTCAATGATTGTCTCTTCTTCAACAAACACGTCTCCAACGTCGTCTGTAAATACGGCGGCAGGAGCATCCATGAATTCCGGGAAAATATCCATTGCTGCCTGATTTGCAGCAAGCTCTCTAGCCAGTCTTCTCGCCTCTTCAATTTCCGGGCGAAGTGGAACGACAGGTGTATAGATTCCCTCAACACATGCAACTTTATCCTGTGCAATTTCTTCACAGGCAAGCGTAACCAGATTGGGTGAATCGGCCTGCGCCATCGGCTGCGCGCCGTCGACAAGCTGACGAGTACGTTTGGCAACAAGCATGGCAAGTGTGTAGCGGCTCGTGGCTTTGGGAAGTAACTGTTCGATAGGTGGTTTGATAAGCATAATAGCCTCCTTTTGTGTTACGGTTCATCTTTGCTTTATCTCTTCTGCAACAAGCTCCTTATGGAGCTTCACACGAAAAAATCTCATTTTGGGGTGGACCAAGTCAATCTATACTAGCATATTCTTCTCTATCCTAACAGGATTCTCTCTTCAATGCCAATCTGCCTGACATATTTATGCTTCTCTGCCTCAATAATTGCGATAATTCGATCCGCAGCCTTATCAAGATCGTCGTTTATGACAGCATAATTAAATAAATCCGCTTTCGGTATCTCCACACTTGCTTCGAGAAGCCTCTTCTCGATCACCTCCGAGCACTCGGTTTTCCTGCATTCGAGACGTCTGCGCAATTCCGAGAGCGTGGGCGGCAGCAAGAATATCGTAACCGCCTCTGGATAATGTTCCATGAGGGCAAGACTCCCGGATACTGTCAGATCAAACAGAACATCCCGCCCCTGATTGATTAGTGAAAGGAGCGGTTTCAGCGGCGTACCATAGTAGTTGTTCAGGTAGATATCATGCTCAAGGATCTCTCCCTTTGCCATCATATCCATAAACTGTGCTTCTGTTCGGAAAAAATAGGATATTCCTTCGGTCTCTCCCGCACGCATAGGTCGGGTGGTAATGGAAACAGAATGAGCAATATCCGGAATCTTCCCCCTTACTTTATCAATAACGCTACCCTTTCCGACCCCTGACGGGCCGGAAACAGATACGAGAAGACCTTTCCGAACGACCTCTTGACTTGCTATCTCTTTTACCAAACTGACATCCTCCGTCATCCCTTATTCTCAACTAAAGAACCAGCAAGTAGCTCTTCAATCTCTTCCACTGGCAGAGCGGATAACACCACATGATCACTGTCCATAATAAGAACCGATTTGCACTTCTTCCCAGATGAAGCATCTATGAGTGCGCCCCTGTCGCGCGCATCCTGAACAAGTCTTCGCACAGGCGCCGAGTCGGGTCCGACAACGGTCACAAGTCTCTCAACGGATATTAGATTTCCAAAACCGATTCGCATAAAGCGCATCCCGGTATCCCCCATTTCTCAAAAATCAAGCAAAATTCTGTATCTGTTCACGGATCTTCTCAAGCTCCGTCTTCATCTCAACAACGAGATTCGTCGTCGTGATATCGTTAGCCTTTGACCCAATCGTATTAATTTCCCGATTGATTTCCTGCAAAATGAAGTCAAGTTTCTTGCCGATGCAGCCATCTGCACGAAGTGCAAAATCAAGCTGAGAAAAATGGCTGTCAAGCCGGACTAACTCCTCATCAATTGCGCACTTGTCAGCAAAAATAGCAATCTCGGCTTCTTTGCGTCCTTCGTCATAGGAAAAGCCCGAAATACCCGCAAGAAGATCCTCCATCCGTGCCGTCAGTCGCTCGCGATATTGTGCAGGAACGAGTGGTGCCCGAGCCACGAGCTTGCCGTGCATCAGGCGAAGTCCTTCCAGTTTTGCGAGAACATCCGAAAGAAGCTTCTCGCCCTCGATGCGTTTCATAGCGAGAATCTCTTCAATCGCCTGATCAAGAACGGAGAAAAGCGTATCCTTCACCGTATCCGGGTTCCACTGTACAGCTGTGACAGAAAGGACATCTGGGAAACGGGCAATCACATCTGAAGTAGCTGAATCTGGGCGCCCGGTATATGTAGCGATCTCGCTGAGCGCATTCGAATAGGCCAAAGCCAGATTCAGCTCTGTGCGAACGGTCGTATCGGCTCCGCAAGTATCTTCAAGTGTTACAAAAACGTCAATCTTGCCGCGAATAAGTGCCGTCTGGACCTTCTCACGAATAAGAGATTCAAGCGAAAGAAGTACACGAGGCATACGTACGGAAACATCACAGAAACGATTGTTGATTGACTTTATCTCAACTTGATAGCGATGTGACTCCGTTGCAAACGCCGCGCGTCCATATCCCGTCATGCTTTCTGCCATAATGAAGCTCCTTTCAAAGCGAAAATATACCCTACTTTCGCGCGCTAATACGCGCGAGGTTTATTATAGCTTAGTCAGCAAAATAGTGCAACTGTGCAAAACACCATTTCGCCTTAGAGCCGCAATGGTTTAAAGGAAATATAATCCCCCGAAATAAGGGTGTAAACCACCCCGTTTCTTTCTCCTTCAAATGCTTTTTTATGTCCTCGCCCATGCAGATGCCCATAGAAGCATCTTTTTACGCCATATTTTTCCAACAGATCCGAAAAGCCAGTCGGCTGATCTGCTCGCACAATGGGCGGATAGTGCAAAAAGGCACATAGCTCTCCCCCAGAATCCCCGAGACACTTCTTCCCTTCCTTAAGTGAACGTTCAAGTCTTCCTAACTCGCGCGTATATATAACCAGGTCTGACGAACGAAATTCCGGATCGGACATAAGCGTCCACCCGCGCGATCCGCATAATGCGATCCCCTCAACAAGAAAGGCATTATTCTTCATAAAAGTGATCGAGTACAGATTCTGTTCTGCAATCATCGCCTCGATTTTCCCGAGCGTACCCCACCAATAATCATGGTTTCCTTTTGAAAGGATCTTCTTGCCGGGCAGCTTGTGCAAGAAAGTCAAGTCAGGTATGGCCTCATCAAGAGTCATCGCCCATGAGATATCGCCGGGAATCACGACAGTATCGCCCTTTACAATAGACTTCTCCCATTCCTCTTGAATACGCTGCTCATGATTCGCCCATTGCGCGCCGAAAATATCCATAGGTTTTGAAGTGCCCAAAGATAGATGTAGATCCGCTATAGTGAAAATAGCCATATTTACTCCTCCGGTTTTGTGTGAAAATGAGCGTAAATCGCGCGGGCATTTACCTGTGAAATGGTAGGCGCAGCACAAAGCTCCTCTACCGATGCGGCCGAGACCTTTCCGATCGTTCCAAAATGTGCGAGTAACGCTTTGCGTTTGGCGGGCCCGATTCCTTCAATGGTTTCCAATCGAAAAGACAGATTCCTCTTCTTGGAGAGTTTTCGCTGGTATGTGATCGCAAAACGATGCACTTCGTTTTGAATGGCCGCCAACAGACGAAGCAAAACCATAGAGTCAGCCGTATGAGATGCATTTTCCGTTAGTTCGAGAATTTCGCCGCCCGGAAGTACAAGACCTCTTGTCCTGTGCTTTTTGTCCTTAACCATACCGGCTACAAGCGGAGGGTTCGGAATGCTAAGTTCGCGCAGAACGCCCTGTGCCAGCGCAACATGGGCAAGTCCGCCGTCCATTAAAATCAGATCGGGAAGCTTTGCAAAATTCTCGTCGTCGGCATGTAGAAACCGGCGGCGAAGCACTTCGCGCATTGCGGCATAGTCGTCTTGCCCCTCTTTGCGCTTAATTCGGAAAAGCCGATATCCCGCGCGGTCGGGGCGCCCGCTTTTGAAGACAACCATACCTCCGCATTGGTCGTCGGCACCCAGATTGGAGATATCGTATGCCTCAATTCGCTCAGGAGAAGAAAGAAGTCCAACTTTCTTTGCAAGGTTCTGCAGCGCCGCCTGAAGGGATCTTTCCGAATCGCCAATGCGAAGAATCCGGCGTGTCAGTGCTTCTGCCGCATTATTCTCTGCCATATTTAGCAGTCGCAACCCATCGCCGCGCTGTGGCGTGCGAATCGAAGTCTTGTGTCCCGAAAGGGAGTGCAGATAAGCTGTCAGGGCATCTTCGTCTTGCGGAGGTGCCTGCGTTAGTATCTCAGGTGGAATGGACGCGGCATCCGGATAATGCAGCATAATAAAGGCCGATAATATCTCATCATTTTCTTCCGCATGATCCGGCAAAAAGAATGTGAGCGTTCCAATAATTCTTCCCGCACGAATTTCAAGTTTGCGGATGCACACTTCTCCGGCATCTCTGGCAAGGCCGATCACATCCAGATCTGATTCTTTAGGAAGAGATACCTTCTGCGATTCCATCAGCTTCTGAAGCGAACGAAGTCGATCGCGGAAAATCACGGCATTTTCGAAATCTTCCTTCTCCGAGGCAGCAAGCATTTTTTCGCTTAATTCCTTCTGTAAGCCATCATATTTCCCTTCGAAAAACCGACAGATATTTTCCATAACCGCGCGGTATTCCGCTGCCGACACATCGCCTCGGCATGGGCCGACACATCGCCCGATATGATAATCAAGACAAGGCCTCTCTTTGCCGACATCTCTTGGAAGAACCCTTCTACAGCTCTTTGTCGGGAAAATCTCGCGAAGTGTTGCCAGTGCACTAAACAAGTCACCACCCAGGAAAGGTCCGAAGTAGCGAGCTCCTTGTTCCTTCTCCATTCCCACACGAAAAACTTTGAGAATACGCGGGTACTCCTCCTGCATTGTGATGCAGACATATGGGTAGCCTTTATCATCACGAAGAAGAATATTGTAGTGTGGCTGGTATCTTTTGATCAGATTTGATTCGAGAAGAAGTGCCTCTAATTCGTTTTTGACGACAATGTACTCAAAATCGACAATGTGAGAGATCATCGCCAGAACTTTTTCGTTACCTACTGGATTTTTGCAAAAATAGCTGCGAAGACGATTCCGAAGGTTCTTGGCTTTCCCAACATAAATAACAGAACCCGAGGTGTCCTTCATCAAGTACACACCCGGGCTCGTTGGTACAATATCCAAACGGGCATCAAATACGAAATCGCTGTCCGATGTCATAGCACACCAGGATTCTCCAAATATTTCACGAGAGTATCGATTGCAGATTGTTGATCTTCGCCATCTGCGGTAATCTCTATTTCTGCATTGTTTTCAATTCCAAGCGACATAACACCCAACAGACTCTTCGCATTTGCGCGGCGTCCGCTTCTGCTCAGATAGACACTGCTTCTAAATGCCGAAGCCTTCTGAATCAGAACGGCGACTGCCTTCATCTGAAGCGCATCATCACATTGAAAAATCACGGTTTGAGAAACCATTGTACACCCTCCTTGGAGCTTATGATCTTAGGGAAATCTATGAAATCAGTATATGGATTGCATTTGTTTATGTCAACCTTGATAGGTGGAATCCGAAGAATTTCGGATATATGTTGCGTATATGAGGGTGTGTTGTATGTTTTTCTTGTGCTTCTTGTCTCCGCGGTGCGCGAAACTGATTACAAATTCAGATTTCTCTCGTCATAATCATCGCGTCTTCCCCCGTATCCGCATAATAATTTTTCCGTTTTCCGACGATGCAAAAGCCGTTTTTCTCGTATAGAGAAATAGCCGTCTTGTTGTTTATAGACACCTCAAGGTGTATTTTTGCAATCCCCTGAGCCGCTGCGAGAGAAATCAGTTGAAGAAGTAAGGCAGACCCGATGCCATGGTTCCGAAAAGATGGGGCGACTGCAATTTTCGTTATTTCTCCTTCGTCAAGAACATAGAGAAAACCCACATATCCAAGAATCAGTGACGATTCGTCACATGGCGACGCCTTTAGACAAAAGCCCCGGTCTTTTTGTTCAAGCAGGAGAGAAAGAGACTGCTGACTCCACGGTAGCGGAAAGCAGCTTGTCTCTAATTCATAGAGCAGGCCGATATCTGCGGGACTTGCCTTTTCCATCACAAAGTCAAGCATCGCTTCCGTCCTTCTTTTTTTCGAGAGCACGTTCAGCACTCGTCTTGGCTAAATAACTCGGCGTGAGATCGCGAGGAGGGAAAGAATCGAATAATGGGTATGAGGAAGTGGTTGCTGATAGCGAAGCCTGCTCAAAAAGCAAGGATTGCTCAGCGGTCTCACAGGCTATGGCAGCAACAAATTGTGCCCGTATTTCTGCGCAATCCGCACGGGCGAAAACATCATTTCGAGGAATTGTCACGTCCGCAGCTCCATACATATGTCCTGCATTTCCGCACGTCATAATTTGACTGTCCTGCGCATGAAGATCGCGCCAACCATCACAGATCATAATAAACTCATCGATTGTACGAGCCGCTTCATGAACCACCTCAAAACCGTTGTAGTATGCGGAGGAGAATACGCGTTGATTTCGCGCGTCTATCATTGGCGCAATGAGTGTGTCCCTGTGAGAAAAGAGAGGATAGGCAAGCGCACGCAGGCTCGAGACTGGGATTACGGGCTTTTGGGCCACCATTGCCATAGCCTTACATGCGCTGACGCCAATTCGTATGCCAGTAAACGAGCCCGGACCGACTGTACAGGCAAAAGCGTCAAGATCCATATATGCATAACCACTTCGCTGCATAAGCTCATGTAGCATGGGCATAAATGTCTGCGAATGGGTAAGCCCAAGCAACAGATAGCTTTCTGCAATTACCTGCCTGTCCTTCGATAGGCAGACCGAACAGGCATGATTTGTTGTATCACAGGCTAGTATCAGCATATTTTTTCTTCACTTTCAAACGATATGTCTGGCAGAAGCTTAAGTTCTTCAAGAAGAACCTCCAAATCGTGTGACCTTTCCTGGGGAAACGAAAAAGTTACTTCTCGCGTATCTCCCGTCCCCTTCAAATTCATATGTAAGGCAGAAGACGGAAGCACGTCTTGTATGACTTCTCCCCATTCAATAACACAAATGCCACCAAGGGAGAAATATTCATCGAGTCCTGCATCACAGAAATCATCTCCATCTCGCAGTCTGTACACATCAAAGTGGTACAGCGAGTTCTGGTCCTTCTCTTGTGCCTTATGTTCGGAAACAAGCATAAATGTCGGACTCGCAACAGGCGACGAGAGCCCAAGCCCCATAGCAATCCCCCGCGTCAGCACGGTTTTGCCGGCACCAAGGTCTCCGTCAAGGGCGAGGATATCCCCCGCACGTAATATACGGGACACTACGCGTCCAATTTCTTCTGTCGCAGATGACCTGTGCGAGAAAACCGTCATTTCAGGCATGTTTATTTCCTTTCGGCTGGGTAATGATCCGACCGCTTGGATCGTACTTGACCACACCGCCACCGATAAACGCAATTACGGTCGATCGGTATTCGAGAGGATCCCCTGAGAAAAGAGTCAGATCTGCTCTCTTACCTGGTACCAGACTGCCATATTGATCAGAAATACCGCATAGTCTTGCAGCCGTAATCGTTATTGCAGAGATGGCCTCTTCGTAATTCATTCCCCCACGTACCGCAAGCGCCGCCGACAACGACAAATATTGCTGCGGAACACTGGGGTGATCCGTCATAATGGCTATCGGGATACCTTCTTGGCTCAGAACGCCGGCTGTCCGAAGGGTATGAGCCGAAAGCTCAGGTTTTGAGCGATCACCAATAATCGGTCCGACAATGATTCCGATAAGTTTCCCGCCTTTGGCGCTTCGGTTCCCCAAGCCACGACCTTCTTGCTGTCCCGATAAGTATTCTTCTCGTAGAACATCTGCGATCAGATGGCCTTCCGTACAGTGATCTAACGTATAGGTAAGTCCAAATTCATTGCAGAGTCGGATGGCTGTCAGGATGTCGTCTTGTCTGTGCGCATGAATCTTGAGAGGCAAGTCTCCCGACAAAACAGCAAGCATCGAATCCATCTGCATATCATAATCCGGGCGCTCGGGCCGCTCAAGAATCTCGTCCGGAGTGTTCTCTTCGCTGGCTTGGAACGCATCCATTTTTATTTGATACTCGTTCCACTTATCGCGATATTCTGTTGCCCTATACAACGTGTCGCGCAAGAGACTCGCTGTCCCCATACGCGTTGCAGGTGCCTTGCTTTCTTTCCCGTATACGCGCTTCGGATTTTCGCCGAGCGCAACCTTCTGCGCGCAAGGTTCGCAAATGACTGCACGGTCAACAGTTCTCTCATAGGTTCTCACCAGTGCGAATTGTCCTCCGAGAACATTGCCACTTCCCGGACCTGTCATAACTACAGATACCCCCGCCTCATATGCCTCTCGGAAGCATATGTCACCGGAATGAATGCCGTCAAGCGCGCGAAGCTGCGGAGTAACCGGATCAGAGTCTTCATTGCCATCGTTTCCTTCGAAATCAAGACTGTCATCAAAAAGCCCCAGATGGGAGTGCGCGTCAATAAATCCGGGCAGAATCCACGCACCGCAAGCATCGACGATAACTTCTCCTGCATCACTGCTAGCCGAAATGTATTCCTTCATATTGCCAAGGCTCTGAATCAGACATCCATCCATCCTGATAAAGCCGTCTTCTATGATACCCATCTCATCCATGGTTATGATTTTTGCGTGAATAATGGTTAGCATCTCTCTGCCCTACTTTCTGGAAAAAAGCAAACACGGCGCACCGCCTTTTTACAAAGGACAAATGCGCCGCGATACCGCTGATACTGTATCTGACCGATCAAGCGAAAGCCATAAGTCGGACAGAATATCCGAAAACCGAAAAGCCTGAGTTTCTCGCGGCGATTAACGCTTGGAGAACTGGGATGCTTTTCTTGCCTTCTTAAGTCCCGGCTTCTTTCTTTCCTTCATACGTGCATCACGTGTAAGGAAACCTGCCTTCTTAAGAATGGCTCTGTATGCTTCCTCGTCTGCCTTAAGCAGTGCACGAGAAATACCGTGACGGATTGCTCCCGCCTGACCGGATACTCCACCGCCAACCGCCTTGCAAATAATGTCGAATTTGCCTTCTGTCGCAGTTGCAACGAGTGGTTGACGAACGATGAGCTTGAGCGTCTCAAGTCCAAAATATGTATCAATATCCTTCTCATTAATCGTAATAACACCCGTTCCCGGGATGATGCGCACGCAGGCTACTGCGTTCTTACGGCGACCTGTACCATAGAAATAAACCTTTGCTGCAGTTTTCTTAACCATATTACGTAATCCTCCCTCTCTTATAGATTAAAAGTCAGTACTTCGGGCTTCTGTGCTGCCTGCTCATGATCTGGGCCTGCATATACTTTCAGCTTCTTGTACATCTGGCGACCCATCGCGTTCTTCGGAAGCATGCCCTTGATAGCAACTTCGAAAGCTTTTGTTGGTTTCGTCTCCATTAACTTGCGATAACTCGTCTCCTTGAGTCCGCCCAAATAACCTGTGTGATAGCGGTAGAACTTCTGGTCGAGCTTCTTGCCTGTGAGAACGATCTTGTCAGCATTGATTACAATAACAAAATCCCCGGTATCTTCGAAAGGTGTATATGTCGGCTTGTTCTTGCCGCGAAGAATCTTAGCGACTTCGCTTGCAAGACGGCCAAGGGTCTGTCCGTCAGCATCGACGACGTACCATTTTCTCTCGATTTCGGATGGTTTAGCAACATACGTCTTCATAATAGAATCTTACCTCCTGTTACGTAAATACACATAAAACCGCATCTGTTCAAAGATGCGCTTCATAATAATAGCGGCGGTGAATTCATCTGTCAAGCAATCTCGCGAAAAAACTTTGAAATTTACGATTATTCTCAATCATTCTTCGTTTTTCGGCTCTATTCTTGTGTGCTGACATAATTATGCCCGTTTATCCCTGTTCGTCTATCCACTCGAATTTCTTCATCGTCTTGATTTTGATAATTGGAATGATATCCGCAAGTGACGTGACGATTGTATCTGCATCAGACACATCCTGACCGATTGATGTCGGGTTTTCGTATCCGACTGTGAACATTCCCGCCGCCTTCGCAGCAGCAACGCCTGCCGTCGAATCTTCAACGACCAGGCACTCTGAAGGGGAAACGCCGATTTTCTTTGCAGCGAGAAGGTAGATGTCAGGCGCGGGTTTACCGTTACTTGCTTCGCCGCCACATGTATACGCTTCCATATACCGCCAAAGATTAAGGTGATCAAAAACGGCCTCGACAAATTTCTTCTTTGAGGAAGATGCTACAGAGATGCTTATACCCTGTTCCGTAATATATGCAAGCAATTCTCCCAGACCCTCGGAGCCCTCGATCCCTGAACCCGGAAGGAGCTTCGTAATCTTGTCCCAATGTTGCTCGACCAAATCGTCTACGGCTGCATCAATCGAATATCGCTTCTTCATCTCCGTCCACAACACCTCGCTGGTTCGACCAACAAACGGCGCAAGATCAGCATCGGGCAGATCAATCCCATACCGTTTTAGTACGCTTCGGTCTGTCTTGTCATGAAGTGGCTCACTATCAAGAAGAACCCCGTCCATATCGAAAATGACAGCCTTAATCATATTGTTTCCTCCTCGACTCCAGCAAGTAGCTTCTTTTGCAAAATCAGCTTGGCAAAAGCCGCCGGCTCTGCCTTCTGGAAATCCACCTCGAAAAACTTCTGTTCTAATGATTTCGGCGGGAAAAACGAAATCTGTGATGCGAATAGCGCAATATAGTTCCAGCCCTCTTTTTTCACGCCGCCAGCGTTATACTTTGTGTCGCCGAGAATCGGGCAACCAGCGTGAGCAAGTTGAACGCGAATCTGGTGATGGCGCCCGGTCAATAAACGGATTTTGAGCCATGAATATTTCTGGTTGTCTGGGCCTTCAAAAACACTGAGAACTTCGTAGAAAAGGCAAGCTCTTTTCGATTTTGGCATGTCTTTCGAGACAACTCGCGAGGTATTGTCCTTTGCGTTTTTGAGGAGATAGTCAGTCAGTTCGCCCGATGGCGCAGCCATATGTCCGCAAACGATGGCGTCATAATTTTTGACAAGATGATGCTCCTGATTTCCTGCTGTAAACCACTTCTCTGCGCGCGCCGAGCAAGTCATGAGTACAAGTCCGCCCACCGGTCGATCTAAGCGATTCACGAGTTTTAATGGGCGCTCTGTTGCCACACCTTCCGCCGCCAGTATTGCAGCGGTTGCCAATAGTAAATCGGGCGTCTGTGTCGGGTCTTGTTGTGTCGGCATTCCGGAAGGTTTGCAGGCCACCACCACATCATTATCCGAATAGACAATGGTTGGGGCGCGGTCACTTTGTGTGTCTTCGGCACTGGAAAATGAAAGTCGCATGGCAAGTCCTTACTGGGCCGCAAGCCCTTGGCAGAATTCCTGTGACAAGTCTTCTTTTCCGTTTCCGCCCGTGTTGATTCCCGACATCGCATTCGGATAATTTCCGGTAAAACATGCGTCACAGAAATGGTGTCCTGGTTCTGATATCATTTCATCCAGACTATCGGCCCGCAGATACCCCAGAGAATCCGCACCGATGAGCTCGCATATCTGAGGAATTGTGTGTTTTCTTGCAATCAGGCGATCACCCGAGGGAACATCTGTACCATAATAGCAAGGGTATAGAAAGGGCGGCGCGCTAATACGAACATGTACTTCTTTCGCTCCGCAGGTCTTAAGCATCGTAACAATTTTCGCAATCGTCGTACCTCTTACGATCGAATCATCTATCATGACCACTCGCTTCCCTTCAACAGAGGAACGGATTGGGTTTAGCTTAATCGTAACAGCCTCTTGCCGCGCAGACTGGTCAGGCTTAATAAATGTACGCCCGATATAGTTGTTTTTCACGAAGCCGCGAACAAGCGAAATGCCTGATTCCAGGCTGTATCCGCTCGCAGCATCAAGACCTGATTCCGGAACGCCGATGACAACGTCCGCTTCCACAGGATATTGTCTGGCAAGAAGACGCCCCGCCTGTATGCGCGCCTCATATACACTGATTCCATCAATATAACTATCGGGTCTTGCAAAATAAATATACTCAAAAATACACTTGCTCGAACCGCCGTGGCAATGATCGGTGATCGAACGAAGTCCCTTCTCATCACAGATGACGATCTCTCCTGGCAAGACATCTCGCACATATGTAGCTCCACACGCATCCAGTGCGCAGGTCTCCGATGCAAAAACGTATGAATCCTCAATCCTGCCAATACAAAGCGGTTTCAGTCCATACGGATCACGTGCGGCAATTAGTTTTCTCGGACTCATAACAAGAAGCGCAAATGCCCCCTCAATGATCCGCATCGTTGCGAGAACCGCATCTTCAATCGAGTGTGTTTTCACGCGCTCACGTGCCAGTTGATATGCAATAACTTCGGAATCCGTTGTCGTCTGGAAAATTGCGCCTGACTCCTCAAGATCCTGACGCAACTTGACTGTATTGGTCAAATTGCCGTTATGTGCGATGGAAAGCGTACCTTTAACATATTGCGTAACCAATGGCTGCGCATTCTCATATACACTTCCACCTGTCGTAGAATAGCGTACGTGTCCAATTGCGATGGTTCCTGAAAAGCTCTTAATTATATCCGGCTTAAAGACTTCACTGACAAGCCCCATCGATTTGTGGCACCGAATGAAGCCGTCATCATTCATGGCAATTCCGCAGCTTTCCTGACCGCGATGCTGTAGTGAGAATAGCCCATAGTAAACCAGCGGGGCCAGCGTGAGTTGATTTCTGTCAAAAATCCCAAATACTCCACATTCTTCGTGCAGCTTTTCCGGCAAAAAAGATCCCCCGCTTTCTATTCACTTCAATCAATATGAAATGAAAAAAGGATCGGCACACACAAAACTTCGCGCCGTTCCTGACGAATACGCTATCATTCTAAACACTAGAAAACCTACTGTCAATTGTACATGATAGAAAGAATTTACACACGCTTCTTTCGTTTTTACTGGCGTATTTACGAAAAGCGTCCAAAGCTTTGCCAGTTGAGATATAAAAAATGCAGTGTTACTATATATTTGTAATATTCTCATGCACAAATGCGAAACCTTGGGGGTACAGCAATGAGAAGAATCCGCACCGTCATTTTGCTCTCGTGCATCCTTCTGACCGCGCTATGCACGGTTGCGTGTCATGATGTCTCCCATACCCCAGCCGAGTCAATGGCAACAGCCTCTGCTCAACCGTCATCTACACCAACGCCGACACCCGTAACGTATACCGTTGCTACCATTTCCTCCCTTCAGGATGAGTACGTATATGCGCACAAGGAAGCTTCCTCCTCTTCTGGCATTGTCGGCGCTGCCGTATTAGATATTGATTTTCTTGTGTTAAGTCAAGACGGGACTTGGTGTCAGGTCCTCTATGACGAAGATCATGTCGGCTATTTTGAGACAAAATATCTCACCATTCACCAAAGTGCTACGATTCCTACCTTACATGATCCCTGCTATATTGTGCCGCGAACCATTTCATTCTCATCGACATCCGTCTCATTTAATAACCAACTCGTAATTAAGAAGTCAACATATACCGATCCCGAGACGGGTGCTGTATCGCCTTGCCTTGACGTCTATTTGTCAGACGGAACACTTCTTTGTGCAAATGCCGGACTTGTTATAGAAGACGGAACCATTACGTCACCAGCTCTCCCCTATATTCAGCAGTATAATCCGGACGGAAGTGTCTTGGCCGCGGCGCCGACACCCGAACCATCTGCCACCCCTGCTTCTGAGGAATCTAGTACGGACATCTCTCCAACCGCTACGCCAACGCCGTCCCCCGTTACAATTACCGTTTCCGCCGGATCCGTTACATCCGCTACGGGTATTTTGCTTGATGCGCCTGTTGATCCCGGATCTTTGTACCAGTCAGAATCTGGCATCTCAACCCTGACCTCTCTGTTTGCAGATTCATATAACAAAGTCATTACCCAAGATCATACGATTATTTCCTTTGAAGGGACTTTCCTTGACGGTGCAGCAGTGACGGTAACAAGCGGAACGATCTATTCAGAAGCGGGTGCCATACAAATAACTAGTGGCGCCTACCTCCAGCCACAAATAACGGTGGATTCACTTGTTGATGTTGACTATTTTTCCGATGGCATTGCAATTGATATGATGCTATCGCATGACGACAACTTTCTTGGCGAAAATGTATATGGCGGACAGGTATGTCTTTTGCAACTGGGAACTCTAGAAAAACTAAAGCATGCGCAAGAGATTTTCGCTGCAGACGGATACACGATCATCTTGTACGATGCCTATCGGCCGTATAGTGTTACCGTTGCGCTGTACAACAAATACAAAGATGGTACATATGTGGCAGGTCTCACGAACGGTTCCGTTCATAATCGCGGTGCCGCAGTTGATATGTCTCTCCTTGATGCAAACGGAATTCCTCTCGAGATGCCATCCGCCATCCACACGCTTGATGAGACATCAAACCGCAATTATGCTGGTATGACGGACACGGCGAGAGCCAATATGGAATACATGGCAGAGGTTATGACAAGCTGCGGCTTCTCCACAATAAATAGTGAGTGGTGGCACTTTTCCGACACAAATAATAAGAGCTACACAAGAACCGATCATGATATGAAAGAAGTCCTTATGGTTATTCTATCAAACGATTGATGACTGACAGACGACCTCTGACAAGACTTAGTCTGCAACATGAACAAGAACATCCTCCTGGATCTGACTTAGACAATATAAAGTGCCGTCATCTACGACAACGCACAAATGATAGTCACCGGGCATGAGTGCTTCTGTGTCGATTCGAAGGGAGAAAGCAGCATTTTCCAGATTCGGATCATCACATAGTCCTACATCTTCAAGAATCGGAAATGAGACGAAAGTATAGGTAGCTTCGTCAGAGACAAGTCGTATGTATATATCATAATTTGTGTTGCTATCATAGTCAGAAGGCTGTGCAATCCCTGCCAAGTCAAAATAAGTCCCATCGACCGATGTAACCGTCTCAATGTCCATTTCGTCACAAGTCAATGACTGCTCTGAAAGATCCACTTCATACGCAGGCATCTTCGGAGCCTGAAGAAGAATATTGCGTAGGTTCCTTTCAACTATTTCGAAAATAACAACATCTGTCTCCTCGGTAACAAGTGAGAAGTCATAGGGGATTGCACGCGAATACGTAATTGTTGAAAATGCATTTGACATCATCGGAATAAGTGCGTTTGCAAAAGAATCTCTATACATGACCGCATTTATCTCTCCCGAATCACAATACGTGGTAATTTTGATCTCTTCGGGAGACTTAATTGGCCGCCTCGATCGATAATTCTCTTCTATGCCGAAATCATACTGCGTATCCAACACAACCTGCGTCGGGAAAAGCATGCCCTCAAGGTCTCCGCTCCAAGTATTTGTCGCAACAGGCGTAATCCCCTCATATGAATCAAACGCGAAGCCAGGCACAGATTCAGAAACCGCATCCATAATTGCGACGTACCCGAGCCGTGCGCCAAGGTTATTCCAATGTGTATCTTTCTTGTGATATAAGTCCGCCTCTTCCGAACCGTTTCGCAAAACCGTACGCAAATCCACGAAAGGGAAATCTCGCGCCGTCAGCTCCGCAGCAAGCACATCATAGCTGTTCTGGTCACCCACTTGTATGTATGCGTCAGGCATATATTCGCCGTAAATCGATGACTTATTGGGAGCGATCGCAAAGATAAAGTCCGCCCCCTTCATCGCCGCATATTCTCGCATAATTTCAAGTGTGCGAGAGATCCGATAGACTTCGCCATCCGACAGGACTTCCGTATTTGTGTAATCTTTTACTTCCGGCGTAAAGAAGAGCCATCCCTCTTTGCCGATAATGACCTGATCGGAAATCGACTGCTGAAAAACCGCGTCATACAGCTTGGCATAGGCAGTTATGAAGTCCGTACGAAATGCAAAATTATCCGTAAAATAGGCGTCAAATTCGTCTGTGAAGCTCATGTTTATACCGTTTTCAGTTAAAAGGGATGGGCAAGAAGCCAGTTCTCTTTTTTCAGCATCAACATTTATATATCCCGCCATTCTGCCGACAAGGGGGGCGAGACAAATCGAGAAGAATATCATGATATAAATGAAATATGTCGCTTTTTTCATCGGTTTACCTCCCCCTTAAAATCGGAAATAGATGAACGGATTGTAAGTCTGCCCTGACAGCGCGAAGATACAAAGAACGAGCACACAAAGTGAGGCCGCCATCGAGGCTGCCTCCACGATCGGAGAATGCACTTTGAGACGCAGCTTTATGGATTCCCAAGCATTTCTTGGTAACGATGTCGCGCCGATTATTGCTAGCACAAAAAAGAAGAGTACAGGCGCAGTTAATACTTGCCGCAGAAAGGCCTCGCTCGAGGTGTGAAACGAAAATCCTGCAAACATTTTGCCGACAAAGCGAAAACCTTGCGAAAGAGTCGTAGCGCGGAAAATGACAAACGCGACGATCACAACAGTGAGAGCATATGCATGGGCAAGCCATTTCGGTCGAAACTTCTCTGGTTTGATAAGACCAACGCGTTCTGACATAATGAAGAAGCCATGAAACAGTCCCCAGACGACAAATGTCCATTCGGCACCATGCCACAAGCCTGTACAAAAAAAGACAATGAGGAGATTTACAGCTGTGCGCGTTTTCCCTTTGCGGTTTCCGCCGAGCGGGATATATAGATAATCCTTGAACCATGTCGAAAGAGAGATGTGCCACCTCCGCCAGAATTCCTTGATGCTTGAGGACATATAGGGGTACCTAAAATTCTCCTTTAGTTCAAATCCAAAAAGATCGGCAAGCCCGAGAGCCATATCTGAATACCCAGAAAAATCGAAATAGATCTGAAGTGCATAGGCAATTGCGCCAACCCAAGCAATTGGAAGGTTTACGACAGAATAATCTTGAGCAAATACCTGATCGGCAAGAAGTCCCATCGTGTTTGCTAACAGTAGCTTCTTGCCAAGACCGATTGAGAATCTTTTCAGCCCTGTAACCGTGCGCTCAAGTGTCTCTGTTCGATTTTCAATTTGCGCGGCAATGTCTGCGTACAGGACAATAGGGCCTGCGATCAACTGTGGAAAGAAAGAGATGTATAGAAAAACGTATGTGAGTTTCTTCTGCGGCTTCGCAATTTGCCGATACACATCAATTACATAAGAAATCGCCTGAAAAGTATAAAAAGAGATTCCGATCGGGAGCCGAATCTTCGCAATCTGCAGATGCGTATTCAAAATGCAATTGACGTTATATACGAAGAAATTCGAATATTTGAAAACAAAGAGCATGCCAAGATTGAAAACAATGCTGCACACCAGAAATGTTTTCGCTCGTCTGTTTTCTTTTGGATCATCACCGATCAAACGCGCAAAGAAGTAGTTTGCACATACGGATACGATCATCAACAAAACGAAGATCGGCTCGCCCCAAGCATAAAAAAGCAAGCTGACAAATACGAGAAACACGTTCTTAAGTCGAAACGGCAGAACCTTATAGAGAAGAAACGTGACAGGAAGGAAAATGAACAGGAAAATCGGCGAAGAAAATACCATGCGTTTGCTCCCTCGTTACTCTCTGTTTACTGAACATTGCTTGCCGCATAAAAACTGATTCCCGAGACAATGTCATCCGTCAATTCAAAATAGAGTTTCGGACTTTGCAGATCGTTTATGTCTCCAGAAAGCACATAAACCCACATGTCATCCTGCTCGAATCCGTCTTCTCCATACTTCTCTTTAACCTCTGTAAGCGTGCTGCCAATGCCAATGCCCCGACGTGTCGTATAGTCGCCATCATAGAAATAAATCTCATCAATCAGGTCCTTTTCATCCATCGGATATGTTGAGACAGAACCAAACGAATAGTCAAACCATTTGTCTTCGCCGATATATGCACAGCTTGGTGCCGATGTCAGTTCATAGTCCTCACCGAAAGCCTGTATAAGAGGTGCTGCATCTGAATTGAGCGGAAATTCGACTCCTCCAAGTACAAAAACGAGGTCTTCCTCGGAGAAAGCGCCCGTCAGCTCTTCCGTTTCCGATCCGGAAGAATCAGAATCTCCCCCGTTATTGTTCCCTGATTTTTGCGAATTCTCCGCGCACCCTGCTATTCCAAGAGCCGTTGCTAACATCAATATGAATAGAATTCTTTTCATTTTGCACCTCTTTCATCATTCATGCTTTTCTTTGTTTCACACGTCATTTTTTAAGGCAAGGCTCCGCTTCTCTGCACAAAATACAGTGTGCAACACTTGTGGATGCCATGTCTACATCTGCGTAGGGATTGGCGTAAGTGTCGGCGCTGGTGTCGGTGTTGGTGTCGGCGTTGGCGTTGGCGTTGGCGTTGGCGTTGGCGTTGGTGTTGACGTTGGCGTTGGTGTTGGTGTTGGTGTTGGTGTTGGCGTTGGTGTCGGTATTGGTGTCGGTATTGCAGTAGGCTCTGGAACGACCGTCGGCTCAGGAAGCGCATTCGGCTTATTGGGATCTGTCGGATCCCATGTCGGATAATTCGGGTCAATCGGAGGTTTGCCTGGATAGGACACTAGATCGCTACTAGCAACCACTTGTACCACCGTCCCCGCAGTACAATTGTAATAAATCCATCTGGCACCAGCTGTGGTCGTTCGTACGCATCCAGAAGATGCAGCTGTTCCGATCGCTTCATAGGAACTAACCTTGAGCGAATCTCCACTCTTCGATGTGAAGATCGGTCCATGGAAATAGAGTCCACTGGTGAACGTTGAATAGTATGGCGAGTATTCTCCGTCATACCACACCTTCCATTCTCCCTTCGCCCCGATCTTGTATGTTCCCGTCGGTGTTGCTTTGCTTGATCGGCCAAGAGCACACGGGAAGGTAACAACGAGCTTGGTGTATTGATTGTTTGCATCAAGCGTATACACGGCAAAAGCGTAATCTGCCTTGTCAACAATAATCAGGTATTTGTTTGTCGGAGCCGGAGGAACGGGTGTCGGGACCGGAGTGGGCGCTGTTGTCGGTGCTATCACTTCCGTATTTGCAGACGTTCTTCGGGGAGTCGGGGTGGGAGTCGCAGTCGGAAGTGGTGTAGGTGTCGGAATCGGATTAGCAAAATAGTATGAGCAAACAAGCACATCGTCTGTACCTGTATCTTGTCCTTGATCTTTATATCCTAAGAGGAGAAACCCCGTGGAAGTATCATTGGATAGTTCCCAGGAGGAAATATCTGTCTTAAGTATTTCGATTATGGTGATTGTATTGGCAGCATCGACGGAACAGAGAAGATAGTAACTCACATCCAGAGAGGGAATCCATGTAAGTGTCAATTTGTACGAGATTGATCCATCCTCAAGCGCTTCTTCTATTGTTGAACACGTCACATAATCCGCGATAGGCGAAAGTGTCGCGAAATCCGGCAGTGTTTGTAACTCATCTGGATATGGAATATAATCAGGGCGCGGTGTCGGCGTTGGAGATGGGGTCATGGTGGGGACCACTAATGTGGATGCAGCTTGCGTGTGGCTTTCCACCGCACGAGAACGGTTATAGTCGCCAAGAAATACAATCGCCATCACGCAAATAACGCAAAAAAGAATGCCTGACTTAATCGCAGATACCCAAAATCTGTTCCTCATTTTGCACCCCACATTAACATCCGCCAACGCGCACGTCTACTTAAGAAAATAGTACAGCATAAAACGTGCAGGCGTCAACAATCATTATTTACCAGTACGGCATAAAATGCTATATTTGCATCTTCATTCATATACTCTTGCAAAGGAATAAATAGATATGTCTACAAATAGCATCCTTTCCTGCCTGTCCTCTTGTTCACTGTGTCCACGAGAATGTCACATAGATCGCCAAAACGGGGGGCTCGGCGGCTGCGGCTGCAGCGATAAAATCAAGGCATCCCGCGCGGCTCTTCATATGTGGGAAGAGCCTTGCATCTCGGGTACTAGAGGCTCAGGAGCGATCTTTTTCTCAGGGTGCAATCTTCATTGCCTATATTGTCAGAATGAGTCTATCAGTCAAGGAAAATCCGGTAAGGAAATAAGCATCCAGAGGCTTTCCGATATTTTCCTTGAGCTCCAAGAACAAGGAGCACACAATATCAATTTAGTCACGCCAACACCCTATATTCCACAGATCGCCAAGTCCTTGATTCATGCGAAAAATCACGGTTTATTCATCCCCGTCATCAGCAATTGCGGGGGCTATGAGAGCGTATCGGCGCTTCAGATTTGGGATGGACTCATCGATATTTATCTTCCTGATTTCAAGTATTTTGACCCGCGTCTTTCTGCACAGATGAGCGGCGTTTCTGATTACTTTGAAAAAGCCTCGCTTGCCCTGGCTGAAATGGTACGGCAGACCGGAGAACTTGCATTTTCAAAAGAAGGTATGCTGAAAAAAGGCGTCATTGTGCGGCACCTCATGCTTCCGGGTCATCTCTTTGACACCAGGAAAGTCCTCACATATCTTTGCCAAACATACGGGAATGCAATCTATATCAGCCTAATGAACCAATACACGCCGCCAACCCCCAAGCGCGCCTGTGTCCCGGACCATCCGCTTCGCGAAGATCATTATGAGAAGATGACCACGTATCTGATGGATCTGGGGCAAGAAAATGCTTATATTCAGGAGTCAGGGACAGTATCCGAAAGCTTCATTCCTGCTTTTGACCTAACCGGCATTCTCCCAAAAAACTAGTCAAGGAGATACCAGTATTGCTGGCGCTCATTTTCGAGCAGCGAATAGTACTTTCGGCCTTCGTATTTACCATCAATATAGAAATAATCCCGGAGCATGCCTTCATAATAGAGACCGCACTTATCAATTACTTTGCTTGACGCAAGATTACTCTCTCTGTGACATATCTGAATCTTGTGCAAATGGATTTTGTCAAATCCGTAGTCAATCACCGCACGCGTCGCCTCCGTTGCGTATCCATTTCGTTGAAACGCCCGTCCGATACAGTATTCGATTTCCGCAAAATGATTTTTCGCATCAACAAGGAAAAACGCAATCTGCCCGATACATTCCTTTGACTCTTTCTCAAATATACCGAAACGATAGTAATCATCATCTTTATATTTTGCTATATACACATCAAGCAAATCATGGATTTGCCGAAGTGTGATATACGTTGGTTCACCGTAACCGTACTGAACAGCCGGATCAGCGATCCAGTTTCGCTTCATACTTTCCGCGTCATCATGAACGAAACGCCGAAGGATCAATCGCTTGGTCTCGATTGTGTTGGTTCCGATGTGATTCATCATATGCTGACCTTTCTGGCACTCCTATACGCCACATATCCCAAACATCACGAATCTAGTATATTACGCTTCCAAATCAATTGACACCCTGCAGGGAAGCGAGTTCTTCCTGGCAGCAGGCTAAGAAGGCAAGATACTCTTTTTCAAAATGACTCCCCTTCAAAAAAACGAAGTGGTAATCTCTTTTCACTTCAAATCCATACAGATTAATCCGAGAGAGAGAGCCATCAGACAATTCTTTTTTAACAGCATCGAGATACAAAAAAGTGATGCCAATACCGCTTGACACAAGCGACTTAATTGCGTTCATATTTCCGATAACAATCCGCTCCGCAAATTCGTCAATGCTTCTATTATGAAGCATCAGTGCCTGCTCCAATACATTTCTCGTCCCGCTGCCCGGCTCTCTGACAACAAGCCGCTCCTTGCATAACTCATTATATGACACTTCTCGCATGGCAAATGGATGCGTTGTCCCGCAAACCGCAATAAATTCAGCAGGCGCAAAAACATAGGTCGCATAGTGATTCCGATCAAAAAGTCCCTCGACAATGGCAAAAGAGATCTCACCTTTCGCAAGCTTCTGTAGAAGCGTATGTGTATTGTCAACGAGCATCGAAAGTGTTACATCAGGAAAACGATCAATCACACGTCCCAATAATTTTGGCATTACATATTCTCCGATTGTCAGCGTCGCCCCGAAAACCAGTTCTTCCTTCTGCGTATATCCGCGCATTTCTTTGTACTCGCGATCCCAATCTGCACGGGAAAGCATGGCGAATTCGCGAAAGCGCTCGCCTGCCCTTGTCAGGTCTAGAGTACGATGTTTGTAGGAGAACAGCTTAACGCCAAAATGCTCTTCTAGAAAACGTATGTGCTGACTTACGGCAGGCTGCGTTATGCAAAGACGCTTAGCCGTCTTCGTAAAGCTTCGTTCTTCACAAAGGGTCAAGAAGGTCTCTATCCTCATATCCAGCATCTCTTATCCTCTTTATAATAAATTGCACTTATAGAACTATCAATATTTATAATTTGATTTTATCACCGAAGATCATTAGAATCAAGATGAAATCGATTTAGCGGAGGACAAAAATGACTACTATCAAAGAAACGAGGTTGTTCATAATCATCTCACAGTATTCCCCTGGTGTTGCACTTAGCTTTCTCGTTGCTATCCTAGCATGGTTTCTGGGAAAACAGCTCCCTCAGATTGGCGGTGCCGTCTTTGCGATTGTTTTCGGAATGATTTTTTCGCTTGTTCGCCGCAAGCCTTGTTTCGAGAAGGGTCTTTCCTTCTCAGGTAAGAAAATCCTGCAGTACTCGATTATCCTTCTGGGATTCGAAATGAATATGCATAGTATTTTGGTTGTCGGCTATTCTTCGCTGTGGATTATGCTTTTCACCTTAAGCTCTGCGCTTATTTCTACAATAATCATCAGCAAGATTCTTCGTATCCAGACAAACAAAGCGATCCTAATTGGTGTCGGCACCTCAATATGCGGCGGCTCCGCCATTGCCGCCACAGCCCCTGTCATTCATGCAGACGAAGAAGATGTCTCGCAAGCTATTTCGATCATTTTCCTCTTCAATATCATAGCCATCTTCCTCTTCCCGGCACTAGGCCATCTCTTTGGTCTCAGCGACAAGGGCTTTGCCATGTGGGTCGGCACAGCCGTCAATGACACCTCCTCCGTTGTCGCAACCGCATCCGCATGGAGTCAGAGCGCGCAAAATAACACGGCTCTCGCATATGCTGTCATCGTAAAACTGACACGGACTCTTCTGATTGTCCCGATTACACTCTTCTTCGCATTTTATATGGCCTGGAAAGCAAAAAAAGACACGTCAGCAAAAAGCGGCAACTACTCTTTCGTTCGGATTTTCCCATGGTTTGTGCTTGGATTCTTATTGGCGGCACTGACAGCGACTTTTCTCCCCATCCCAGAGGCAGTCTCTTCCACACTTGTCGAGACGGGCAAATTCCTGATTGTCATGGCAATGGCCGCGATCGGCATGAAGACAAATGTGAGAAAACTCCTCACACAGAGCTTGCGTCCTCTTCTTTTGGGACTGGGAGTCTGGTTTTTTGTCGCAACTGTCTCTCTTCTTGTTCAAATGATTTCCGGTCAATTTTGACCAGAAATTTCGGATCTGTTACTTCATATGATTGCGTACCCTTCGAAAACACAGCATTGTGAATTTTCGGGGGTACTTTTTTCTGAATCTCGTATATCGAGCAATTTTTAGAAAAGCGGCATTATGCCCCATGTTACGAGTTTCACTGTCTCAATTACGGTACAAGCTTCGATATATTATAGCGTTATCCAAATTTGCACATAAAAATTCATCTCGCGTCATAACGTATCAGGGTGAAGCCGCGAAAAACATCTGGTTGCCAGAAAAAAGGAGGAATAAATATGGAACAGGGAAAAAAGAAGAACGGCTGTCTCGCCGCCATACTCATTGTCGTTGGGATCTTAGTCTTAATTGGCTTATTTAGCAACAAAGACAAGGAGAATACAGTCGATAAGGGGGCATCGGATACGAACGCATCCCATGTCAGTGAAGTAGCCGATGGGGCAGAAGCGGATGCAACCGAGGCGGTTACGACCGCCAAAATTGGTGATACACTGAATGTCGGCGATGTATCCTATGTCGTTGTAAGCGTTGAGACAGCCACGCAAGTTGGTAGCGAATATCTAAATTCGACAGCAAATGGTATCTATTTAGTTGTAACCCTCTCTGTCACAAATCACAGTTCTGAATCGCTTACCATATCGGATACTTTCTTCAAGATTCAATCTGGAGATAAGACTTTTGATGCAGACAGCACAGCAACCCTATATGCTGACGCCGAAAATTCTTTCTGGTATGAAAGCTTGAATCCCGATTTGACTATGACGGGCATCGTTGTATTTGATGTCTCGGAAGAAGTGGCAGCCTCCATGGATAGCAATTTGCAGGTACAGACTGGCTTCTGGGGCACACAGACAGGCATAATTAGTCTGGAAAGATAATCGTCGCACGTCCGATTACGCAAAAGCGTGCAGATAATATGTTCTTTCTGCACAAAATCAACTTGCGATTACGCTAAGATAATGGAGAACAGCCTCGAAAACACATGCGTTTTCGAGGCTGTTCTTGTGGAGCGGGATACGAGATTCGAACTCGCGACTTTCACCTTGGCAAGGTGACACTCTACCACTGAGTTAATCCCGCACGCACGATGTATTATATCGACAGCAAGATATCTTGTCAACCACTACCAGAGAAAAGACACGATCATTTTACTCCGGATCCTCACCTATACTGCACACAGCAATACCCCCGACAGGATTAATATCTCTGCGCCACAGCTGACACAAGATCGCCGTCTTGTATCCATTTTTCTTTCATGATAGAATCGATGAAAGTATATATACGAAAGGATTCGCGCATGAGTAACACCCAAATTGTCTCAAGCAATTATACTGTATCCCCCCTATTATGTTCCTACTAACCATGCGAGCCTATACTCACTGTTTCTCTATTTGCTGATCATGATTCCCATTAGCGGCTCTCTTTCCATAATCTACTTAAGTTTTAACAGAATGTCGACGGATGCGCGAATGAATATCGCAATTCTTGCCCTTCTTACAGGTTGCATTTATGGCCTCTCTTACTTATTGATTCGATTCTTGAAGCTACATTCTCCTCAAAAGATGCTGATCACAGGCATAATCTTCTTTTTCGTTTTCACATACATTAAGTGGCTTTTTCACATCAGCTTTATAACCGCTTGGTATAAGAGAGAAGTGAACTATTCGGATTTTGGTTTATCGGCCTATTTCGAGTACTTTATGTTCTATCTGAGGTCTCCTGTCGACTTTGTATCGATGATTCTCGGGATCAACAAAGTAGGCACATGGACATTTGGCGCAGATGCGAGCACGGCTTCGCCGGTAAATGGAATTCTTCTCACGCTCTTTTGGCTCATTGAGCTTGGAATCGGTGCGCTGTTTTTTATCTATTTACCTCGACAGCAGACCCTTGAGCCATTTATCGAATCAGATAATGCGTGGGCCATTCACGAGAAGAAGAAACCCATCATTTTGCAGCATTTTTCACTCATAGGTCAGAAGCTTGCCATTGAGCAGGACCCCTCTATTCTACTTGAGAAGAATGTGCAATTCGCGCAGACAGGTTCCATGTTCGTTCGCTTGGACTTCTATCATTCCAAAGATTATTCAGAATGCTATATTAGCCTACGTGAGTTCAAGCGAAATCAGAAGGGGCAATACACGGGGACCGCAAACAAACTGCAATTCCTCCGCGTTCCTTCTGATCTCATCTCAAATCTGTACGCAAAAGCACAAAACATCTGAAGCTTCCCGTATAACGCTAAAACGGTCGAGGGATATATCACCCCGACCGTTTTTCTTTTGGCTAATACTTCTATTTGTCAGCTCACAACTGAGATGCCAGAATAACGCGCGGGTCACTCAGAAATTGTGAGAACGTGTTGATCATCTCATGCCCGCGTGTCTCACTGATTAAATAAGGTGTCCAGAACTGCTCTCGTGAAAAGTTCGCCCACGTAAGAAAAAACGCAACTTCCCTCCCAAGTGAATCCCCGCAAATCGTATCACAGCATTCGGAAAACCAATTAGGACGCGGGTTATCTGTTGGACTTAACCCCTCATACTCTTTCTTATCCTCTGCCATATCCAACATGCGCACACCGCACTCTGTCACCGCAGCAACCTTGTGATGATCTCTGGCGATGGCACAGACGAGTCTGCATGTTTCGCGGAGGATATCCATACAGCTATCCATCTTTGTAGGGCGGTCATGATACATGTCAAATCCGATTACGTCAATTGTATCATCGCCGGGGTATCTTTCCAGATAGTCAGCCTCATCGCGAAAGGGACCGTTAGGCGAATACGCATAAAGGAAGTGATGTATGCCTTTTTCCTTTTGCAGATAATGTACGGTGAAGCGAAATAATTCCTTGTACTCTGCAGGCGTGCAGTGTTCGGCACCCCACCAGAACCAACTACCGTTGTTCTCATGAAAGGGCCTAAAGAGAATCGGAATATATTCCCCGTTTTCATCGGTAATTGCCTGAGCATATTCGGCGATCAGATCGAGATAGCGCAGATATTTCGCATGTAATTGACCGTCTTGCATAAGTTCAGGCACAAGATTTCCGTTAATGACATTGGGCGAATATCCGTGGAACGCTTCGTCACAAAGGGCAAAATTCGGGGCGTGCATGGAGAGCGTTACAACTCCGTGCTCGCGAGTTACTTGTTTGGTAACCTGAATCATTTGCGATAGCGTTCCTTCATATCCTGTAAATGACAACGTGTCAATGCCCACAACCGCTGGATGAGAACCACATATCTTCTTAATATCCGACTCAGATCCGTCTGTACTTGTAATCGAAATGCCAATATGTGCAGCATTTTGCTGCCCGAAAAGAAAGCCTTCTTGCGTCTTCATTTCATGCAGAAAGCGGAGAAGTTCTCGCGTCTTCTTCGTTGCCTGTGGATCGACAGGAAAAACGGATTGTATCACATATGCGCAAGAGGCCGCTTGTACAAGCGGCTTTTTCGTGACAGGAAACGTGGTTCTCTCGACGCCTTCTGCTGCTCTTCTTTCAAAGTCATTCATGATAGATCGCCTCCATTTTGTCTCATGTCAGAACAGATAGGAAAATCGCGGGCTCTTACTTCTTGACCTTCCCACCCGAAAAATCGCGAAACGGGTCTTCTATATCGCGAATCTCGCCGCCAAGCCGCTTGATGGCTGACAGTGTCTCATAGAAAAACTGGCGATCTATTGTCCTGATATTTCGTTCCAGAAAACTCTTCAGAAGTGGAATCGCTCTCGCATCTCCGTAATCACCCAGACAAACCGAAGCAATAACTTTATGGCTCATTTTGCGGAAAACCGTCTTAAGACACATATAGATCTCATCTGACGGGCAGATCTTCCCAAGTTCAGTCAGGTATATCAACATATATTCGTATGGGCCGGAATAATCTGCAAGGAGAGGCTCGCTTAATCGTGCAATTAACTCGGGAATCACGCCCTCTCCGTATGCGAGAACAAAATCCTTTACCCCATCGGCAAGAAGGTCATCCGCATAGGTCAGCGCACAGAATTTATCCAAAATCTTCTGTGCTGCCGCAGCGACTTGCCAACTGCCAAGGACTCTCATTGCAGAAAGGTCGGCAAGAATATTCTCGCGCCACTCGCTCACAAACGTATCCGATGCGCTGTCTTCAAGCGCCCAATCCTTCGAAACAGCCATCTTCAGTAGCGCCTCTGTGGATTCATCCCCAAACGCGCCGACTCTCAGCATCAGATGATCTGGCATATCCCCGTCAACCTTCTGTGCGGCTATCTCGAAAACTTCCATAACATCTTCAAACGCAACGAGGGAATCTATAAAAGCTTCCGGCGTGTCGGCGGACAGTCCGTCTAGCCCCTGCTGAAACCATGCCTGCATACTGTTAAGGACAGAATATCGAAGTTGATCCTGAAATTCAGGAGAAGAGAATTCCTTCTCGTCAGTAACGTCATTTAGCATCAACTCATATACCGCAGACAAAGCCTTGTTATATTCGTCGAAAAGATACTCTGCCTGTTTTCTAACTAATTCTTCCATTTGATTCTCCTTACTCATTCTCCACAGAAAGCGAAATCCACAGACGTCACGCCGCTCTTTCGCTTGCAAATTTATGTGTGAAATAAAGAAACCCGAAGCCATAACTGACTTCGGGTCCCCGCACTTGGAGGCGCCACCCAGAATTGAACTGGGGATAAAGGTTTTGCAGACCTCTGCCTTACCGCTTGGCTATGGCGCCGAAGCTTTTGATCGACGCTCAAAATAATACCATCAAACTCGCCGCTACGTCAACTACAATTTTTGTTCGGAACAGCATCTTCTCCACTTAAGCGTTACTATTTTCATCCTCGGTACTTTGCCCTGCTGTCTCGCGATTGGAAGCGTCTTCGGATACAACGTTTTCAAGAGGTACGATTGGGCACCGAGAATCCAGAAGATCAATATTTTTACCTGTAAATTGGCGGAATTTCACCTTTCCTCGATCTAGGGCCTCTTGAATGCGCTTAATCTCACTAGGTCTTTTGACCTTAAGTGTCGTCGTTTTTATGAGCTCCTGAAAGCTATAGACATAGTTCCTTATGCTCTTAAATCCCGGCATCTGCAAATTAATTTCTTTGACTACCTGATCCAGTCTTGCGACAAGTTCCTCTTCGGAAATCCCTTCTCGCGATAGAATCTGGGGGTCAAGAACGAATTTAGCACTGATTGTAACGTCTCCATCTTGTTCACTATCTCCGAAGACCATAGATTCTTTGATAAAGGGGTAACGCATAATTAGCTGCTCAATCTCTTCCGGAAAGACTTTCTTGCCGCTTTTGAGTACAATCATCGATTTAAGACGTCCCGTTATCTTAATGCAGCCGCTCTCTGGATCAATCACGCCGACATCGCCGGTATGAAACCATCCGTCTTTGTCGAAAACAGCCGCGGTCGCCTCAGGATCCTGATAATATCCCTGCATGATGACGGGACCCTTTGCAAGGATCTCTCCTTCTTGTCCATCGATATCCGTATCAATAGCAATCGACATGTTTCCAAGTGGCAATCCCACCGTTCCTGGAACAAATACCTTGTAATTGCATCCGGCGATGACCGGAGAAGTCTCCGTGAGTCCGTATCCTTGCAGAATATGCACACCAATATCATCAAAGAAAGTGATAATTTCAGGATCAATTGGCGCCGCACCGCAGATACCGATCTTGAACTCTCCACCGAAGGCCTTATGAATCTTCTTGAAAACAACGCGGCGCAAATCAATCTTCACTCGCCGGAGTGCCCGTGTTATTTTGATCATAACTCGTATGGTCTTCATTTTATTCTGCTTGTTAATTGAGTCAATAACCTTCTTGTAGAAGCTTTCGAAAAGTGTGGGAACACCAATAATCATATTGATCTTATATTCTTCCATGTTCTGCTGGATATATCGAAGTCCATCGCATACACAAATACAGCCGCCCATATAGAGAGGATAAACCAAGCCGCAGGTGTTCTCAAAAGTATGATGCAAAGGCAAAATGGAAAGAAGCCTCGACCCAACCTTAAACTTCTCCACCTTTGCAAGGGCAACAATATCCATGGCAATATTCCTGTTGCGAAGCATAACGCCCTTCGACTGGCTAGTCGTTCCTGAGGTAAACAGTAGCGAGGCTATCTGCTCAGGGTCTATCTCGCGTTTGATATAGGCTTCGTCACCGTTTAATAGCGCATACCGTCCCGATGTGAGAAGCTCTTCAAAGCGATAGAATCTCGCTTCACCAAAATCAAGTACTTTCATTTCTTCGGTTTTCTTGGATGGCTTCATACAAATAAATGCGTGTATATCGGGGAATCTCTCGTGCGCGGCTTTCATGACAGGTAGAAAGCTTCCGTCGAAAATGACGGCCGATACACTGCCTCTTTCAAGAAGAGCCATAATCTCGTCTTCCGGCAGAAGACGGTCAAGCGGAACCGATATGCCAATTCCATTAATTACAGTGAGGTGCGAGACGCTCCAGCGATACCCATTCTCACCAATAATGGCAATCTTCTTATCCGCAAGCCCCAAGGAAAGCAGCGCCGTACCCAGAGCGTTTATATCTGATTCCAGCTCTCTATACGTCCTGCGAATAATCTCCCCCTTCGGATCTTCGCGAAAGCGAAAAGCGGGAAGATTGCCATAGAGCGATACGCTCTGACGGAACATCTCCCGTAAATCAGAAAATGGCCTAACATGGAAAAATGGTTTGCATTCCAGAACCTGCATGAGAATCGTCCTCCTGTTTGTGAAGATTATTTCCCGACTATCGCCCGGAATATATGTATGCAATGCGCCCACAAGATTCTGCCTAGATTATAGCATCATTTTTGCCCAAACTAGAGACTCTGGCAAACTGGCCATAATTTGCCAACAAAAAAATGCGGTTTTTGCAAACTGCATTTATTGATTACTGCAAATTTCCATTCAAATGAGCCGCTAAATTTGACACCATATCTGTGCATGTACTTATTATGCTTCTGGCTGTTCAGCCATCAACTTGTCAATTACGGTCTGTGCGAAAGATATGACTTGATCAATATCCTCCTCATTCGGATGTCCCATGCCCGCCAGCAAAAACCGGCCCTGCACGACGACTTCTCCCTGCATCTCAATATAATTATCCCGCAGAGCCATGGCAACTGCCTTCTGCGTATACTTCTTTGTCACACAATTCGTAACGAGTGCGACACGTTGGACGTTAATCGGCCTCACCTTCCTAACCCATTCCAACATCTCCTTCGAACTCTCTCCCTCGTATATTCCGCCGACCAGAAAAAGTAGATCCACACTCGTAAACGTTGGATTTTTTGCAAGATTCCTCACTTCAACATGCAGCGCTTCAGCTAAGGCCTCGGCAATCTTTTCAGAGTGCTTTGTCCTAGAAAAATACGCAACTTTAATGTTCATTTCATGCCTCCTCGGGTGATTTCATGGATCACGCACATATAGAATACTCGAATTATCTTTGTTTTTCTACAAATTTGCGTGTTGAGGCACAAAGAATTTGCAGAAAAATCCTGGATTTAGATAAAATACAGCAGAATTCACGCATTTCTGCTGTTTCTCCATGCACGAATTCTTCCCATAGCCAAGGTGTCCCCATCTATATATTTGTTTCCGCGCCAAAAAACGGATGCTCTCTATTTTCTGGCCGCATAGAGAAAAACCCGATTCCAAATGTTTTTTCAAGGAGATCCTCTCGAAGAACATCTTTTGTGTCTCCACAAGCCAACACGCGCCCACCTTCAATGAGAATCACCCTGTCGCAGTAAGCCGATGCAAGATTGATATCATGCAGCACACATGCGATTCCTTTTCCCTTTTCTTTGTTCAGCATCGCAAGACTTTGCATAATCAGTATCTGATGCCGTATATCAAGACTTGATACTGGCTCGTCCAAGAACATCCATGGTGTCTCTTGTGCCATCGCCCGCGCAAGTATCACGCATTGCGCTTCTCCGCCAGACAAGGATGGATACTCTCTGTCGGCATAGGAAATCGCCGTTGTCATCTGCAGTGCATTCTGCACAGCATTTCTGTCTTGTTCAGAGACAGCGCCGAAACGATCCTGATACGGCGATCGGCCCATCATGACAATATCATATGCCGTGTATGAAGCGTCAATCACTGTTTTCTGCGGCACATAGGATACCATCCGAGCATACTCAGCATGTGAGTACTTTGAAATCGCCACGCCGCCGATCTCGATTTCTCCTGTTTGCAGCAAAATGAAGCGAAGAATATGTCGCATCAGCGATGTCTTCCCCGAACCATTGGCACCAAGAATGCCATAGAAATGGCCTGGCTCAAGCGTCAAATTTACATTATCAAGTATCAGTCTCTCCGCATTCTCGGGAGTCCAAGAGAGCGAAGACACCTTGATGGATAGATTCTTCGGAACAAGGCTCTTCCTATCATTTATCATCACACCACCAGCTTTCTCTTACTTCTTGTAAGCAAAAAGATGAAGTATGGCGCGCCAATTACCGATGTTATTACACCAACAGGAATCTCTGTCGGCGCAGTAACGGTCCTGGCGATCGCATCACAAAGAATCATGAAGATGGCCCCAGAAATAAAACAAAGGGGTAACAGTCGCGCATGCCTCGGCCCACTCAAAAACCGCATACCATGCGGAATGATTAGTCCCACAAACCCAATAATGCCACTCACTGATACACACGCGCCAACAAGTAAAGAGGAAAACAGAATCAGACGCTTCTTAATGCTTCCGGTGTGAATGCCCAGACTCTCCGCTGTCTCATCTCCTGTGGAAATAATGTCAAGCTTCCTTGCCTCAAGAAAAATCATCGTCATAATCAAGGCGGCAAATAGCAGGACAATTTTGACCTTAACCATGGTTGCCGATGAGAAGCTCCCCAGCGTCCAGATATACACCTTTTCAATTTGATCGCGATTGCAGGCCATAATAACCGAAATGGTTGCGGTCAGAAACGAGCCCACGGCTATGCCGGTAAGCAACAAATTGATGGTTGGCAATCGATTGCCAATGCAGGAGAGACGATACACAACAAATGCTGTAATCGCCGCTCCGGCAAAGGCTGAAAGACAAATAGCACTGAGTCCGAGAAACGTAATAGATATCCCACTCACCATCGCGATTGTTGCTCCGACTGCCGCGCCGGAGGAAACACCTAATATATGCGGCTCTGCAAGAGAATTGCGGAATAGTCCTTGAAATGTCGCCCCGACAAAAGCTAAGGAGCCACCGACAAGTCCGGAAAGCAAAATACGTGGCATCCGAATCTTCCAGACGATATGGAAATAGACTTCACTAATCTGATCCGTGTGAAGAAGGTGATCCAGGCCAGGAATGCCCGACAGAATGATGCGCATACTATCCGCCATACTGAGCTTCGCCGCGCCAATGGATGCAGCAAAAATAACGACTGCAAACAAGCACGCAATAAGCCAGCCCATATGAATAATAAAGGACCTTCTGTCGCTCATATTCTTCTCCCACAAATCACGAGAACACGTCAGGATAGAAAATACTTGCTAACGCAAGAACGGCCGCCGCATTTCTGGCACCTTGCCTCTCCAGTTGATTCTGGTCAATCTCATATACTTGATCGTTCACGACAGCCGAAAGAGAAGAATAATTCGGTGATGCGATAAAGTCTGCTTTCATGCCTTCTGGCAAGAAAATGATGTCTGGATCAGCCTCTACAAGGCTTTCAAGAGAATAAGACCATCCCGATACATCTTTGGCGATATTATCGCCACCTGCCAGTTCAATTATGTTGCCAACAAACGTATCGCCGCCAGCCGTGTAATCTCCGTATTCTCCGTAACCTAAGACATAATAGACAGAGGGCTTCTCGAACCCTGTAATCCTTGCCTGCGTGTCAGAAATGGACGCGACCATCTGCGAAATAACTTCATCTGTTTCTTCAGAATGATTCGTAATCTCACCTAGGGTTTCAAGCATAGAATAGACACCGTCTATATCCGTCTCATCTGTCAAAATGACGACAGGTATCCCAAGATCCGTGATTTGCTCATATGAATCTTCAGAGAAAATCGAAGATGCGATGACAATATCTGGCTCAAGCTCGACAATCGCTTCAATACTAGGGGAATCAATTGCACCGACAGAGGTAATAGCAGAGGCTTCTTGCGGATAATCGCAGTAATCGGTTCTGCCGACAAGCAGGTCTCCTGCGCCGATTGCGAAAAGATTCTCCGTAATCGATGGGCTTACGGAAATAATACGCGTGGGCTCTTCCTCGATGATTACATCGTTGCCATACGCGTCCGTCACGGTAAGCGGGTAACTTGTCTGTTTACCCGTCTGTTCATCCGTGATTTGTGTGTCGTGTGAATTTGTGGAATCCGTTTTGCTCGAATCGTTATTCTTGCCGCAGGCAGAAAATGAGAACAGTAAGGCGATCACACAAAGTAGTGAGATCCATTTTGACATGACTTTCATTATGACTCCTTTTGACCTGTTCTCCCTCCGAAAACAGACAAAACATACTCACTCGGCAGGTTTCCTGACTTATGGTTTACGATTCGTTGCCGCCTTCTCAAAATGTCCTGTCGTTTTCTCGCGGAAGAAGCAAATTGTCTTCCCGGCATTTGGCAAGAAAATGATAAAACCTCTCAATGGCATAATAGCAACGACTCTCCCAATTACAGTAGCGGGGGCTGCATACAGATTCTCACTGTATTCCCTTTTACCTTCTGTTGCGAAGCACCGTGTGGCTAATATCGTATTATACGTGAAATTTCTGGCAAGGGGAAGACACATACCATCATCAACGAGAAATCAAATACCCGCTGATGTGAATGAAGGCGATTCGTCAGTCTTTTCCGCGCTGAAGCAGATAAATAGCATTCTCAATACTATTCTCAAGAGCTTCTCTGCCGTATTTGTCAGCTTCCTGCCGATTCTTCTCGCCGTGGGTCAAGCAGCCTGCACCGCCAATACAGCCGGATATGCAGGCCATTCCCTCGATGAAATTTGCGGGAAGAACGCCTTTTGTTGCTTTGAGCAAGGCAGATTTGCAGGCCTCTATTCCATCGCAGGCGATCGGTTTATATTCGAAATCCAAAAGATCCTGCTCTCTCAAGGCCTCCCTGACAGCTTCGGTGAGTCCGCCACTTCGGGAGAATATTCGGCCGAAATACGATGCGTTTTCGAGAACATCTTCTTCCAGTGTTGTGATATCGATATCGCGGCTGTCAAAAAGAGCCTGTAATTCTTCAAAGGTAATCACGCTGTCAATATATGGACGGACCTCGGGCTTTCTGAATTCGGACTTTTTCGCTGTGCAAGGTCCCACAAAAACGATTTTCGCTTTGGGATTCGTTTCTTTGATGTATTTTGCAATCGTAGTCATCGGGGAGAGATTGTGCGAGACTTTTCCCAGAAGTGCTGGGAATTGTTTGTCGATGTATGAGACGAACGAGGGGCAGCACGAGCTAAGAAGAAAACCCTTTTCTGTCAGTTCTTTTGCCTCGGCATACGCAACCATATCCGCGCCAAGGGCAGCTTCAACGACGTGGAAAAAGCCAAGTTTCTTGATTCCGCTTATGACCTGACCCAATTTCTCACCAACAAATTGACTGGCAATGGAGGGAGCTACGACAGCATAGAGTGGATACGCCTGGTTATCATCACTTTTCTTGATGAGATCGACAACATCTAAAATAAAGGACTTGTCCGCAATGGCACCGAATGGACACTGGTAGACACACGCACCACATTCTATGCATTTGTCGTTATTAATCTGTGCGGCACGCGTGACGCTCATATGAATGGCTTTGACTTTGCATGCATTCTCACACGGGCGTTTGTTGTTTGCAATCGCGCTAAAAGGACATACCTTCGCGCAAAGTCCGCATTCAACACATTTTGATTTGTCTATTTGCGCCTTCTGGCGATGGTCAAATGAGATTGCTCCCTTTTTGCAGACGTCTTCACATCGGTGAGCAATGCAACCGCGGCAAGCCTCAGATACTTCGAAGCCACCGACAGGACACTCGTCACAGGCAATATCAATTACTTCGATGACATTCGGATTTTGCTTGTCGCCCCCCATCGCGATCTTCACACGCTCCGTCAGAATAGCCCTTTCTTTGTAAACACAGCAACGCATCGTGGGCTCGGATCCGGGAGCTAGCATCTGAGGGATATCCAGAAGATTCAAAAGGAGTGTATCCTGAAATGCCTGTGATGCAACTTCCTTCAAAACCTTGTATTTTAGCAGCTGAACCTTTGTGTCAAATTTCCTCATTTTTTCCTCTTTCAAAAACAACGGCATCCTCTTCCCATACAAATACAAACCAGCTATAAACCCTTGTTTTATTTTCAGCTACACGATTCCATTCGTCAAGTATAATGGCCGCATACGACAGTGCCGCAAAAACAATGAGAAACAATCTCCCCCGAAAAGAGATCCTATCCTTGCGCTTCCCTTTGGCGTAAATTCGTGCTCAACATTTCCTCTTCAAAAAAAGCTGCGACATCTGATGGCCCAACTGAATACGACTTCTCGTTCACCTGAAGACAGACTCCGTTCGTACAGTTTCCCATGCAAAATGTCCCGACTAACACAAACATCCAATACAGACGTTGACTTTTATCATGCTATCTCTCCTCACTCGTAGTCAACCACCTGCGTCCATCGAAGCAACAATTCTTTCTCTTCGGGTTTCCCCTTGACCGATTGGGAAGCCGCGACAATGGGAAGCCATTTCTCAACGTATTGTCGCGGCGTTTGACTTTTTTGACAAAACAGATTCAAATAGGCGTCAGCAAATTCGGTCTCACCCGCGAGCCAGAAAAGCAAATACGTCCTTGCAACGTCTGCGGATGCATTTCCCTGCGTTGCGTGCGACCAGTCAAGGATATAGGCGGTGTTATCTTCGGCAATAATAATGTTTGACGGGTTAAAGTCGCCATGGCACACTTTGCCATGCTTTGGCATTGCCTCAAGTCTCGTGCGAAGATCGTACCTTGTCGTCGCATCAAGATCTGTCTCAGAAATTTTGCGATCCATTTTGTCTTTGAGTTTATTCAGTAAAGGAGCCTTCTGCAAATGAACCTGCATCTGCAGATCAACAAATTGGGCTAGATATTCCGCCTTCTTGTCAGGGTTTTCGGAAATAAGCGCAGCGAGCGTCTTGCCCTGGATATACTCCGTAATAATGGCCCATTTCCCGTCAATTCTGCGCACTTCAAGAAGCTTGGGGATGTGAAGCGTCGTCTCTTCGACTCTGGCGTGATTCAAGGCTTCATTTAATATATCTGCCTTCGAATAGTCGGCATCAAAAACTTTCACAACGGTATCACCTTCACGATAGATGACTTTTCTTGAGCGGCGCGCAATTACATTTTTGCTTTCCATTTTTCTTCCTCCTAAAATAGATTTATTCAGGCTAGGGAAAGACATAAGCGGTTCACACCTCTTCCTTTGTTCCGTAATATGCGTTCATGTACATCTGTTTAATTTCACTCATGAGCGGATAACGCGGATTTGCGCCAGTACACTGATCATCGAATGCCTGTTCGGTCATTTGATCTAGCCGCGCAAGGAAATCCTCTTCTGCTACTCCATATTCTCGAATTGTTTTCTTGATCTCAAGCTTCTCCTTAAGTTCGTCAATCCTTCCAATCAACGCATTGAGTTTCTCATTATCGTCCTGCCCTGTGATGCCCAGGTATTCGGCGATTTCGGCATATCGAGACAGTGTGTGCGGATGATCGTACTGCGAGAATGTACCCATCTTGACTGGCACCTCTTGAGCATTATAACGGAGAACCTCATCAATCATCAGTGCATTTGATATTCCGTGCGGCAGGTGGTGGAAAGCTCCTAGTTTATGCGCCATAGAGTGGCACACGCCGAGAAAAGCATTTGCGAAAGCCATTCCTGCCATCGTGGCGGCATTGCCCATCTTCTCGCGAGCTTTTGGGTCATTCTGCCCGTTATCATAGGCACGAGGCAGATACTCGAAAATCATCTTCAGAGAACGAAGTGCCAGTCCGTCCGTATAATCTGTTGCCAGCATAGAAGCATATGCCTCAAGCGCGTGGGTAACCGCGTCAATACCGGATGCCGCCGTTAATCCCTTGGGTGCGTTCATCATCATATCGGCATCTACAATTGCCATATTGGGCAGAAGTTCATAATCGGCGAGGGGGTATTTCGTCCCCGTCGCATCATCCGTAATAACCGCAAATGGCGTCACTTCCGAACCCGTTCCGGCAGAAGTCGGTATGGCAATGAAAAAGGCCTTCTCACCCATTTTGGGAAATGTGTACACTCTCTTTCGAATATCCGAGAATCGCATCGCCATATCCTGAAAATCCGCGTCCGGGTGCTCATATAGAACCCACATGATCTTGCCTGCATCCATGGCAGAGCCGCCACCGACAGCAATAATACAATCCGGCGCAAATGCACACATCTGCTTGGCGCCCTCTTTTGCGCATGAAAGCGTGGGATCCGGCGCGACATCAAAGAAGGTCATATGGGTAATCCCCATCTCATCGAGTTTGTCTGTAATTGCTTTCGTATATCCGTTCTTATACAAAAAAGAATCCGTAACGATAAAGACCTTCTTCTTGTCCATGACATTTTTCAGTTCATCAAGCGCAATTGGCAGGCAGCCCTGCTTCATGTATATTTTCTGAGGCGTGCGAAACCACAACATATTCTCTTTCCTCTCCGCTACTGTTTTAATATTGAGCAAATGTTTAGCACCTACGTTTTCCGACACGGAATTGCCGCCCCATGATCCACAGCCAAGAGTCAATGACGGCGTGAGTTTGAAATTATACAAATCGCCGATGCCGCCGTGCGAAGAAGGCGTATTTACGAGAATACGGCATGTCTTCATGCGCGCGGCAAACTTTGCAAGTTTCTCTTTATCCGTCCTTTCGTTCAAATAGATCGAAGACGTATGTCCATATCCGCCGTCCGCTACAAGTCTCTCGGCCTTTCGCAGCGCCTCATCAAAGTCATTTGCGTGGTACATGGCGAGTACTGGCGACAATTTCTCGTGCGCAAATTCTTCTGTAAGTTCAACGCTATCAACCTCTCCTATCAGAATCTTTGTCTTCTCAGGTACGTCCACGCCAGCTAATTTTGCAATGGTAAATGCAGACTGACCCACTATTTTCGCATTCAGCGCGCCATTTATCAGAATGGTGCGCCTAACCTTATCAATCTCCTCCGGCCGCAAAAAGTAGCAACCGCGATATGCGAACTCTTTGACAACGGCATCATAAACCGAATCATTTACAATGACCGACTGCTCGGACGCACAAATCATTCCGTTATCAAAAGTCTTCGACTGAATAATCGAACTCACGGCCAGGAGAATATCGGCACTCTCCTCGATGATTGCGGGTGTGTTGCCGGGACCAACGCCGATTGCCGGTTTCCCGCTCGAATAGGCCGCCTTCACCATGCCTGGACCGCCAGTGGCCAAAATAATGTCTGCTTCCTTCATTACGTAATTGGTCATTTCGAGAGAAGGAATATCAATCCAGTCAATAATGCCTTCTGGTGCACCAGCTTTGACTGCTGCTTCAAGGACAATCGCCGCCGCTGCCGCAGTCGATTCTTTTGCTCTCGGATGAGGGCTAATAATAATACCGTTTCTGGTTTTGAGTGCAAGTAGTGTCTTGAAAATCGCGGTTGATGTCGGATTCGTCGTCGGAATAACGGCGGCGATGACGCCAATCGGTTCTGCAATCTTTTTTATGCCAAAAGCAGCATCCTCCTCGATGACTCCGCATGTTTTCGTGTTTTTATATGCATTGTAAATGTATTCAGATGCATAGTGATTCTTAATCACTTTATCTTCTACGATACCCATTCCCGTTTCTTCCACTGCCATTTTCGCAAGTGGAATTCTCTCCTTATTGGCGGCAGATGCCGCGGCGAGGAAAATCCTGTCAACCTTCTCTTGAGAGAAAGTCGAATATGCCTTCTGTGCTGCGCGAATCCTATCAAGAGCCGCCTCAAGTTTCTCCACACAATCAATCTTTTCGTTTTCGCTTCTTTTCATACGTCTGTCTCTCCTATTCTTTATTGTCTCATTTTCTCTGATAAATGCTTTGAAAGCAGGGCCAACGATGCCGCCATATTCTCGTTTTTGACTAAAATGTGATCGGGAACATGAAGATGCGTCGGAGCAAAATTCCAAATTGCTAAAATTCCGCTTTGTACAAGCAAATCGCAGACTCCCTGAGCCTGCTGTGCGGGTACGGTAATGATTCCAATTAGTATATGAAGTCTCGTACACAGATCCTGTAACTCTTCCAACGGCAGAACCGCCTTATCTCCGATCGGTGAGAAGAGAATCTCCTCGTTTGCATCAAAGGCAGTGACTATATTGAGTCCGTACTCCTTAAATCCGCCATATGACATGAGTGCTCTGCCGAGCTGCCCCGCTCCTACAAGAACGGCGTCGTGAACATCCCGATAGCCCAGAAAAATCTCCAGATCCGCAATGAGATCCTCCGTCACATACCCGATCTTGGGTTTCCCGCCGGAACTGACGGCAGCCAAGTCTTTGCGCACTTGTATCTCCACTAAACCAAGTGCATCCGCAATCGCTTTGGCTGACACATTCCGCGCGCCCTTTTGGGAAATGGATTTCAGAATATTCAAATAATCCGGAAGTCGTTCAAGTGTCTGACGTGATACTGTCTGTAACATTCATATCTCCTTTCATGATCCATGGCATTATTTTACCCTGAAAAGCATACATGAAAGAAGACACGAATCGAGCATACCGATATTCATTTATCGATATAAAGGTATCGAATTGATTTTCATTTGAAAAAAGGAGCTTTCACTTTGTCTGTAAGCATCATCAAAAAAAGATCTTCTTCTTTGGTTCTTGATTCGCCTCTTCGAAACACAAGCAGGTCACGCGTAATGCCGCCTGCCCTCTCGCAAGGCCTTGTCACAAGATACGCCGAAGAAAGAGTATCCGAGGATATCGGCGAAGTCCACGCATATGAAGTGGGTACTTTCTGGAGAATCTCCAACATACTTGCCCGCTCATACACGGCTATTTTCTTTTTCCGTTCCTCTGCCTTGGCAATCCGTCTTGCTTCGGTAAGCGGAAGCGACGGAATAAACGAATCAATATATGTCACCTCCGCATATTTCAGCAAAGATGATTCCTGCAAATCCGGTGTCTGCGCCAGAGGATGTTTCTCTGACATAACCACCTGCTCACGAAACGATGCAAGAACCTCGCATTCCAGTTCCCGTTCCACCAATGCCCGCATTATATACTTTTCATGTTGCTCTTGGTATCTGATTATGGCCACATTGGTACTGTTTTCCATAATATTCTTGAGCGCATACATCGTGCTTGTCTCGTGATAATTCAAATCCATCTGCGCGTCCTCATCAAGAAGCGAGGCAAAAGCGGCAAACGTTGAAGCGATATAGTCAGCTCGGGGGACAGATATACTGAATCGATGTGAATGGTTATGGGCCGGCTTGTATAGAGCCTCAAGCTCTTCCACCTGAGCCAGAATATTCTGCGCATATACGAGAAATTCCGCGCCCTTTTTCGTCGGAACGACGCCTTTGGATGTGCGGGCAAAAATAGCAATCCCGACGGAGTCTTCCAGTTCGCGTATCGCTTTGCTTAAGTGCGGCTGCCCCATATATAGGTTCTCCGCTGCCTTCGATATCGACCCCGTCTTTGCTACCTCGACTGCGTACTTCAGGTGCGTAATACTGTTCATCTTCCATCCTCAAGGCAATGGGATTGGTGCCATCTTCGTATACTGGCACAATTTGCTCACACACATTCATTATACCGCTCCGCGAATATATGCGACAAGGAAAGAGAAGACCCTCGCCACAACTAACATATGCCGTTCGTAGAATACAGAAGTATCTGCTCCCAGACAACCCAGAAATCTACCCCTTCTGGTCAATTAAGGTCTGCACTCGATTCTGAATCAGTGCAGCAACATCTTCTGCGGACTTTTGCCCATAGAAATAGGCGGGTGCTTCTTCCAAAACAATTGCCATAATATCCTGATCCTGATATCCGAGAGTATCAAGACCCTCAATTAGTTCCCGATAGGCCTGCTCCTGTTCTTCTGTCATCGGACCCAATGGACCCTTCTCTGTTATATACTCTTGATCATCTTCCAAGTAGACTGCCGCTTCAATCTGCGCCTCAAATTGCGTTCTTAGCATAGGAATACTGCTCTCAGAAATTGTTTGCTGAACCTCTTCCCCAAGGAATGTCTTTACAAATTCCCATGCTGCATCAGGATGCTCAGACTGTGTAGAAATTCCAACTAGTTTCGAAAAACAGACTGAAGGCCCATTCGCCGATGCGGACGGATATCCGACAACAGAAATGGCGTCATTCGCCCACAGTTCTTCCTCAACATAAGATTGTGGCCCAAAAATTCTCGATTCAACAAGAGCAAGTCCTCCCGAATACATTAACTCATCCGGTAAATACTCCGGCATATTAGAACCATCGTCACTAGATCCATATGTCTTCGCAAAATCAAGAATCTGGTAGAACGAATCAACGCAAAACTGAACTTCTCCCGTGCTTTCGTCAACATATGTGCCCATCGAATTCGGGAGCAACTCTTCCAGTATCGTCGACCATGTATAATACCCGGAAATCGGTAGTATAGTTTCTGGTAGGCTATCTGCCATTTCGTTAAACTCGTCGATCGTCCAACCGTTTCTATCGCCAATAATGGATTTAGGGCCGTACAATCCTATCGTATAGAAAGCGGCTGGGAATTCGTAGAGATGCCCGTCAGTTTCCGCGAGAGAAAGTATATTTTCGAGATAGTCTTCTCGGTGAAAATCAGTGTCTTGGTCAATAAATGTATTCAGATCCAACAGGACACCGCTATCTGCATACGAATCTAAGGTTGAATAATCATTTCCGAAAATGATGTCAGGACCTTGACCGGATAATATATCCAAATTTAGCTGACTTTTCATCTGATCCATCATTGCATCATAATCACTCTCTGAAGAGATTGTAGACAAATCGATCTCTTGCGCATAATCTATCTGCTGAACTCGATACTCGGAATTTGATTGGTTAAAATTAACAATCGCTGTTTGTAAGGCGACGTCATACGAGATATTGAGTCCGCCCACTGTCAGAATCTGTTTATCTGCGTTGGTGCTATCTTCGTCTAGCGTAAACAGATAAGCTTCCGACGAAATTGAAGAGCCATAAGTAGTCGAAAAGCATAAATACAAACTACCCGAAAGGACGAACAATGCATTGGTTTTCCCAGCGGTAACATAGTCAACATTTTCCCACAAAAAGAGTTGTTCGGTATCGCCGGATGCCAAGTCATATGACTTGATGCCTTTGATGGTAGTAATGTAAAGCTGCGTATTATCTGAAGACAATGTGCCCCCGTAATTATACTCGGTTTCCTCCGTAATATCGATTGGATCATCAAGACACTGCACTTCGTTATCAAACGGATACAGACAATATTGATTGGAGTCGCTCAATTGCGCGTCAATATAGACCGAATCCCCCATGAGAAGCAAATTCGCCAATAAGTCCTCATTTTCGACCGAATAGACAAGCTTCCCTTCGCTATCGAACACGTCGCAACCCGACACCCTTGATAAATATAAATACCCGTCTGCGTCAATTACAAAATCAGTGATTAAGTCATTACTCGTCCTTGAAAGAGTGATCGGATTTCCAATCATTGTCCCGCTTGCGTCCACCGAGTATAGCTTATACTGTATGCGCATCGCCATTGAATCATAACAAGAGGAGACGAAGCAGAGGGTTCCGTCTGCTTTGCTTGCTATGCCAATAACCTGAGTATCCTCAGATAGAACCTCGCTCAAATCAATTTGTGCCGTCTTATTTCCCAGACTGTCATAGATAAGAATAGCGTAAAAATAGTCATAGTCCAAATATGCGTCCGCTTCTTCTTCCGATTGTGATGTGTCCGTATGCAAGGCAACCTGAACCATCACAGCACAGTAATCAAGCGTCTGCACAGCTCCCACAAATGAAACGCTAGACACATTCTCGCCCTCATACAAATCCAGACTCAGTACGTCATAATACGATGTAGCCGCATCACCGGTGTTAGCGTCCCCCGAGCCTGACGCATTTGAGTTCGCGTCTGTCGGATTCAGTTCATTCCTTGAGCAGCCTGCAAGCGAAAAAAGAATTGTCAAGCACAGCATTATACAAATCGTTTTTAAAAGTGTTGTCTGTGTACCTGTCAAAAAAGAACCGGAATCAGTCATATTCCTTTTCATTCCTGTCACCTCGAAAACGGATAATTTGATTACATAATTGCCTTGATAATCAAATTATTTGTTATGGAACCATATATGATCCCAATTATATCACATTATTGTTGAGGGAAAGCAGAAGAAAAAACTTCTGTGGGATTCGATCCGTTTATGAATAAGCAATTTCAATTTGATCCTCGAATTATCTTCGTGTGTTGCAAAATAGCAAGATAGCTTTCATCAAAGCACAATTTCTCTGCCGCCTTAATGATTTTATCCATATAGCCATCGCGATTTTTGCCCACGTAAGCACCTCGCAAGGACAAATACGTCAAGGCATCCCCCTCGCCGCCCGCAATAGGAATATTCATATAGCTTTTCTCATAGCATCCCTTGACAACACCTTCAAAATCGTCAAGCGATTTCTCATCCTTTTCCGTTATGAGCCAAACTACGCCTTGAACATAACTAGCGTTATTCTTCCGCATAGTGGCCACACCTTCGCTGTCAAGATCAAATTGATATCCGTGAAGTTTGGTAGTCTGAACGAACCGTGCTTCGGGGCATCTTTCGAGAAGCTGCGCTTCATCCATATTGGATCCATATGCGAAATAATAGGTTCCGCACCATTCTTTAGAAATTTTTACTGCTTCGGATGCAATGGCATCCAACACTTCATAACTATCTCCGTGTTGCTCGATGTATGTATTTGCACTTTGCGCTAAGTGACCATAGAACTCATACTTGTTAAGGTAGTCCAATCGCTCAGCGAAAAGATCCTTGAGTTCAAATAGCAACGAACTAATTTCGTTGGCAAAATTGCTCACAACAACGGTTATACCCTGTGTATCAGTCGGCTGAACGTTACTGATGATAATGCCCGCGCCTTCAAAAAGACGCACACTCTTCCCTTTCCATGTTTTTGACCCAATTGCCGATGCGAGTTCATTAATCTTGTTCGTGTCCATAATTGTACCTCCTCAAAAATATCAGAACAACCTTTTGCTGTTCTCGAGTATAATTATTGCATTTGAGGGAGGGGCACTCCATACAGCTGAGCTTGGTATTTATTGTCGGTCAGAAATTATCTGCACGATCCGATCCCAATCCAATGAAGTTTTTGAATCATCCTTTTGGACGAAAATGACCTTGGATTTATCATCCGGATGAATCTGGAGAACTCCACACATCGGCTCAGTGTTATCCGAATAAAATACTTTGCAAGGAGCTAACGACTTCAAAATATATGCTCGATGCCTATTCTTTTGGTTCAATATCTCTTTCTTATCACTTTTCTCATCAATCTCCTGACGATAACCACCTTTGGAATCTCCAAACTGCACTCCCGCCTCTTTCGCTCGTTTATCTATAACTCCTTTTCCATACTCTGTCAGTTGCCTATACACATCATCAGCTATATCGTTTGCAGTGTCGGTAAATACGCTTTCTTTCGTGCAAATTTTTAGTGCAACCGTCAATGTATATATCTCTGATAGATTGAGGGCAAGAAACACTGGGTGAATTGTAGAATCATATTCGTTCGTTCCTCGGCTTGGACAAATTTTCACATTACTGCCAAGTATGTCGCATCCATTCTGCAATTCGCCCAAGTGAGCATTTATCGCGTTTGAAGACATATTGAAATGCTCTGCTATCTTCTCTCGATTTCCACGAGGCTGCTGAAGATATTTCAGAAGCTTAATTTTCATCTCATCACCACGGTAGATTTTATCTACGTGGCAGAACAGATCGCCTTCGTAAATTAGACCCGGCGTTTTTAGATACAACATAAATCGATTTATCGAAGTGACTATATTCTCTCTTTCATCAAAATAACTCCGGATAAAAGAACTTATCAATTTATTTGTATCACTCATGTGAGATTGGACCCATTCTATATTTTTCTTTCCCAGTGCATCATTTTTCAGAAGTCCTTCGAGATGGCGTTTCATCGTTTCGGGGCTGGGGTCGGAGCATGCTTCCCTCGCAGATATATAGTCAGTAAGATGCTCGTTCAACGTTTTCATGAATGCTGCCTCCTTCTCGTCAGATGCCGTTAGCTTTTCGAGATGCAAAAACCCTGAAGTATTACTCTTCAGGGCTTATTTTGGTGGGAACTACAGGACTCGGACCTGCGACCCCATGCGTGTGAAGCATGTGCTCTCCCAGCTGAGCTAAGCTCCCCTATTTCTATTTTCTGTACTTCCGTCCGGAAATTTCCGTGCAGAATAAATATAACATATACCGAGTACAAGTCAAGAAAAACCTTGAGCACGGTGCCATAAAGGAAGCAGTCACAGAATTCTTCGCACAAAAAGACCCTTGCGGATTTATACCGTAAGGGCTTCATGTTGGTGACCCGTAGGGGAATTGAACCCCTGGCTTCGCCGTGAAAGGGCAATGTCTTAACCTCTTGACCAACGGGCCGTGATGGTAGCGGCAGTGGGATTCGAACCTACGACCTGCCGGGTATGAACCGGACGCTCTGGCCAGCTGAGCTATGCCGCCATAACATCAGCATTTGCAAGTTTCCTCGCAACGCTATTCGATTCTATCAGCAGATTTGTGATGTGTCAAGCAGAAATATAGTACCACTTGCCATTTTTCATGCTTGGCATTGAATTATCAGCTATATCAATCTGTGCCTCAGTCGCCTTCGCGTTGTATCCAACACACCAGCTCCCATCCTCATTCTGAATCAGTTCCATAAGATAATACGTTTGCACTTTTGCATCATCAAGTACATACATAATGAATATCGGATTTTCACTATCAATGGCATCAACTGTCGGAAATACATCAGTATTTGCATATGTGCTTGGAAGAATGCGTCCGCTAAACTGAAATCGAATAACAGTCGACATACCGCCTGAGGGAATAAGTTCGTTTTCAAGTGAGTCAACCGAAGACGTATCCAGACGCATTTCCGCCGTGTCTGCCTTGTATTGCTCAAAATCAATTTGCTGTGTAATATACTCGCACTGCTCCGAAATATATCTTTCTGCAAAAATCTCGTAGCGTGTGTTAAGTGTAACCTGATATGCCCGAAAAAGAAAAACGGACACGAGCGCAACAAGTGCCAAGACAAAGCCCAGATATCCCCAGACGATTCTCCATTTCCCGCTAAGACTCTTTGAAAATATCCTTTTCAGATTGAACCCCACGACAGGAAGAACAAACATAAGCCATATGGCAATGTAGATCATTTTCGCAGTCTGCATATTTCCTCCGTAATAACCGATATGTAATCAGAGTACCTTGCTCAGGAACTCCTTTGTTCTGACCTTCATGGGGTTGCCGAAAATCTGTTCCGGTGTTCCTTCTTCGTATATGATGCCCTCATCCATATAGAAAATACGATCGGCAACTTCTCGCGCGAATCCCATCTCATGCGTAACAACTACCATAGTCATGCCACTTTTCGCGAGATTCTTCATAACGTCAAGCACTTCTCCTACCATCTCAGGATCAAGCGCAGACGTCGGCTCATCAAATAGCATGACCTCTGGATTCATCGCCAGTGCCCTTGCTATCGCTACACGCTGCTTCTGCCCGCCTGATAGCCGGTTCGGATACTGATCTGCCTTTTCTTGCAGACCTACACGCTCAAGAAGGTCGCAAGCCGTCTTTCGGGCGTCTGTCACCTGCTGCCCAAGAGCTTTGGTTGGCGCCAACATAATGTTCTGGATAACTGATAAGTTTGGGAACAAATTGAACTGCTGAAAAACCATCCCCACTTTTCTACGAAGAAGGTTGATCTCTTTGCGGTGCTCGATAAGTGGAGTACCGTCAAGAATGATCTCTCCGCTAGACGGCTCTTCCAAGAGATTGAGACACCGAAGAAAGGTACTCTTTCCAGATCCAGACGGTCCGATCACGCAGACCACCTCGCCTCTGCTAATATTTACAGAAACGCCCTTCAATACCTCAAGCGTACCAAATCGTTTGTGAAGATCTTTGACTTCAATCACTTCTATGAAGCCTCCTCTCCAATCCATTGATTGCCGACGACATGCTTGTCGTCATCAGAAGGTAAATATATGCAACACAAAAGGGTGCAACAATGCCGTTATATGTGATGCTTGAAATCTTGCGACCGCCCATATTTAAATCGACAAGTGTAATATACCCCGCAACGGATGTCTCCTTAAGAAGAACAATAAACTCATTGCCCAGTGCGGGAAGAACATTCTTAATTGCTTGTGGCACAATAATATATCGCATGGTCTTGAGATAAGAGAGACCGAGTGAGCGGCCCGCTTCCATCTGACCGCGATCGACAGCCATAATGCCGGCCCGAATAATTTCGGCCACATAGGCGCCACTATTAATGCCAAAAGAAATCGAAGCTATGACAATTACGGGAAGCCCCGACTTCGCCAAAATGATGAAATAGATGATGGTTAGCTGGACTACCGCTGGCGTGCCACGAATAACCGTGATATATCCATTAGCGATAGCTGCAAGCGGGCCCTTTCCACGAAGCTTAAATACGGCAAAAAGCAGTCCGAGAAAAACGCCGAATACTGCCGCAAGGAGCGTGACTTCCACAGAGACAAAAAAACCGCTCACTAGATAGTGAAATCGATCTTCCTTTATAAGTGCTAGGTATATCGCATCTGCAAATGCCTTGATTGCGCCATCTATCATGAATCCTCCGCATTACCCGAAAGGTATAGTAAAAGAAAGTCGGCTTGCATATGCAAGCCGACTCGCGGTAAATCTTCCCTACAATTATTCGACGTATTTGCCAATAATCTCGTCATATGTTCCATCTTCAATGATCGCGGCAAGTGCAGTATTGATATTATCCTGAAGAGTTGTGTTCCCTTTAATAACGGCCATAGCATACTGCTCTTCGTCAAAGGCACCTTCGACAAGCGTAAGATCATCCGGGTTCTCTTTCGCGTATGTTTTCGCAGGGTTGTTATCGATAATGACGGCGTCAACCTGACCATTCTTCAAGGCTTCAACTGCCATCATACCATTATCAAAACTGCTGATATTTGATTCGTCTGTTATTTCAAGCGCACAATCATATCCTGTTGTTCCCGTCTGAACGCCGATAACCTTATCTGTAATATCATCGAGAGTTGCAAGTCCTGAATCCGATAGAACAATGATTGTCTGCGACGCATTATAATAAGGTGTCGCAAAATCCATTGTCTCTTGACGATCCGGATTAATGGTGAACCCAGCAGCAATAACATCTATCTGACCACTTGAAAGTGCATTCGGAAGCGATTCGAATTCCATATTCACAATCTCAAGCTTCACGCCAAGCTCGTCTGCAATGGCTTGCATTAGCTCGGCATCAATTCCAACAATTTCTTCGCCCTCGTAATATTCAAAAGGCGGGAAAAAAGCATTTGTTCCCATAACAAGTACACCATTGCTCTTCGATCCGATATCAATATCCGAATTTGCAGTTTCCGCTGACGGGTCCGCTGTCGTCTCTTTGGAAAAGTCATCCTTTGCCGAATCTTTGCAGGCAACCGCCATTGTCAGCAGAGAACAAACAAGGATAGCAGAAAAAATCTTCTTAAGTATTTTCATATACACCCTCCACACAAATAAACGCAGCCTATAAACTGCGCTTCGTTCACAATGATATTTACACACTAAACACTTCGACATGATTTGTCAATTACAAACTCTTGATTTGTTGCAAATATTTTTCGCATTGGAAGCGTGTGCAAGCTCGCTTGAAAGGGATTGTCAGAAATTGTCGGAAAGAAAAGAAATAAACTAACCATAGCTGCGAGAAGATATAGTCATTCGGCAGTGCCTTATTGGCAGACAGATGAAAGGAGACACTTCATGCAGCAGATGACTGTTTCAACTGATCCCTCAGTGAAATCCAGATGGATTTGCACCGCAGAATACCATCAGATATTTTGCCGTGCAGCGAGAATCACACTTGTTCCTCGCAGGCTTCTTGAGATACTTCAACTCATTTTTCAAGAAATGTCAGCAACCTTCAATGAAGAGAGGGTTTGGAGAAGATTGAATCTGTACAATCGAAGAGCGGACCCCATGAGACAATGGACCACAGACGTGCAAGGACACGTGATTTTTGACAGGCGGAAGGGCGATGCATCTGCCTTGTATTTCGGATTATTTGTTACTCAAGTGAGCAATATGGGGAGGAGAGGCTATCAGAGCTTATCGATGCTTCTTCCCCCCATGTGGACTCATGAGGGACTCGTTTGCCGTCAATATGGGACGAAACCCAGTTTGTTTTCTCCTCAGGGAATATGCATTGTCTGCATGTGCGCCAAGAGTAAGCGACTTCATGTGATTTATAGACCATTTATTCATCGACAGAATATTGTCGCTATTTATTTTGCAGGGCGTAAATTTATATCGTTTCCTTGCTACTTTTGGATAAAACAAAGCCTTCCGGAGATTACTTCTTCGGAAGGCTCTATTCCATCAGTCATGTAGTGAAGAAATCTTACTTGATTTCGACTTCTGCGCCAGCTTCTTTGAGCTTTGCAGCTGCAGCATCGGCATCTTCCTTGGATACATTCTCTTTAACAGCCTTAGGTGCGCCGTCAACAAGATCCTTTGCTTCCTTAAGTCCAAGGCCCGTGATCTCACGTACAACCTTGATAACTGCGATTTTTGCAGCGCCAGCGGCCTTAAGAATAACAGTGAATTCTGTCTGCTCTTCTTCAACAGCAGCAACAGCTGCAGCAGCAGGTGCAGCAGCAACAGCAGCTGCAGATACACCAAACTCTGTCTCAAGTGCTTTTACGAGCTCAGAAAGCTCAATAACGCTTAGGTTCTTAACATCTTCGATAAACTTTGTAATTTTTTCGCTAGCCATTTCAAATTACCTCCACTTAATTGCCGGATATACGGCTTCTTTTGTTTTGTTCTGCCGTTTATTCAGCAGCTTTTTCGGATGTTACTAAAACAGATGCAGCCGTTGCGGCTCCTGCTTCTTCAGTCTTCTCAGCAATAGAATTAAGCAACATTGCAAGCTTTGTGATCGGAGAAATAAGTCCACACACGATTTGCGTGTAAAGAACTTCCTTCGATGGAATCGAAGCCAGTGCGTTAATATCAGCAGCTGTTGCCACTTTGCCCTCAATCACGCCGCCTTTGATATTTAACTTCTCATACTTGTCCGCATATTGCTTCATGAGTTTGGCCGAAACAATCACATCATCCTTGGAAAATGCAATCGCTGTTGGTCCTTTGAAATAGTCCTCAACACCTTCAATTCCGAGTTCTTTGAAAACGATGATCAGTGTTGTGTTCTTAATGACCGAATACTTCACGTTATTCTTACGTAAATCTGCGCGCATTCCTGTATCCTGAAATACAGTAAGTCCACGAGCTTCAGCGAAAACGAAAGATTTTCCAGCCTTAAATTCTGCAACTAAATCAGCAACGATCTTCTTCTTACCGAGTAAAATTTTCTGACTTGGCATAACTATGACACCTCCTTATTCAAGTCTTAAAATACCCCCTGTGCTAAATGACACAGAGGGTATTGATGTTACGTTTCCTACATATAGGATAACCCAAATCAACTTCACCTCGGTAGGACGACACATTCGTTTACAGTTCTCTATTTGAACTTCCTACTGTCTTTAGCACGTTGGTTATTTCATTTTTTTCGGACATTTAGGCTTACGCCCAGGCGTCCATCCCTATTTCGAAACCTTTTGACCTCAGATTAGCTTGCCAGCATTCAGACGAATACCAGGACCCATCGTGGATGAAAGGGAAACATTTTTAAGGTATTGCCCTTTCGAGGCCGAAGGTTTTGACTTAATGATTGCGTCCATGATTACCTTGAAGTTTTCCTCAAGTTTCTGCTGTCCAAAAGAAACCTTGCCGATTGGACAATGGATAATGTTGGTCTTGTCAAGACGATACTCAATCTTACCAGCCTTGATTTCGGCGATTGCTTTTGCCACATCCATCGACACGGTTCCGGATTTCGGGTTGGGCATAAGACCCTTCGGTCCAAGTACCTTACCAAGACGTCCGACAACACCCATCATATCCGGAGTTGCAACAACAACATCAAAATCAAACCAGTTTTCTTTCGTGATCTTCTCTACAAGATCTTCAGCTCCGACATATTCTGCGCCTGCCGCAAGGGCTTCATCTGCCTTAGGTCCTTTTGCAAAAACGAGCACTCGCTTTGTGCGGCCGGTTCCATGAGGGAGAACAACTGCGCCTCTGACCTGTTGGTCAGCATGACGGGAGTCTACGCCGAGTCTTACATGAAGCTCGACCATTTCATCGAATTTCGCCTTACCTGTCTCCTGCACGAGTCGAATCGCTTCTGCAGAATCATAGGAGACGGATCTGTCCACGAGCTTTGCAAGCTCTTGATATCTCTTGCCTCTTTTCATTCTTCTACACTCCTCTTTCCGACTTAGTCATCGATTACTACGATGCCCATGCTGCGTGCTGTTCCGGCTACCATTCTGGCACAGGCTTCCACATCAGATGCATTCGTGTCAACAATCTTGACCTGCGCAATCTTTCTGCACTCGGAAAAAGGAATCTTTGCAACCTTTTCCTTGTTTGGTTTTCCTGAACCACTTTCAATGTTGCAAGCTTTCTTGAGTAATACCGGCACCGGAGGAGTCTTCGTAATGAAAGTGTACGTTCTGTCTGCATAGATAGTAATAATGACCGGAATGATCATTCCTACTTCTTTTGCCGTTCTCTCATTAAATTCCTTGACGAACTGCGCGATGTTAACACCGTGTTGGCCAAGGGCTGGTCCTACCGGTGGCGCCGGCGTTGCTTTGCCTGCAGGTATCTGTAACTTAACATACCCTGTGACTTTCTTTGCCATTTATGCCACCTCCCAAAAATTTGCCTGACAGTATCTTATCCTTACTGCCATATATTCACGCCGAATACTCGGCGGGATAAGCGATTATGTTCTTATTACCTGAGCGAAATCAAGCTCGACAGGCGTCTCTCGTCCGAACATGGAAATTCTGACACGAACCGAATGCTTCTCAGGATTCATTGCTTCCACGATACCGACACAATCTGAGAACGGTCCAGAAATCAATTTGACCGAATCACCGATAGCATAATCCACGGTGGGTACCCAATTGGATTCGAGTCCCATGAGAGTAAGCTCTTCGTCTGATAGCGGAACGGGGCGGTTTGAACTAGGTCCAACAAATCCCGTGACGCCTCTTGTGTTTCTGACAATGTACCAGATCTCTTCCGTGTAGACCATCTTGATCAGCACGTACCCGGGATAGATCTTCTTCATGGAGACTTTCTTCTTGCCGTCCTTGACCTCGATCTGTTCTTCCACTGGTACGGATACTTCTAGTATCATCTCCTGAAGTCCACGATTTTCGATAACCGTCTCAAGAGTCGTCTTAACTTTATTCTCATATCCGGAATACGTATGGACTACGTACCATTTCGCTTCCTTGGAATGAAGTTCATCACTCATTATTACGCGCTCCTTGTGTTGCTTTACGCAAATCGTTAACCTGATTACTGTGCTGAGGTATCTGTAGTCGCATCAGCTGCCGCCGTCTCATCGCCTGACGTGGTCGTATCTGTTGCATCTGTTTCAGAAGCCTCTGTTGCTGCCGTAGTGGCCGCCACAGTTGTCGTTGTCGTTGTCGGATCAATTTGCTTGTAGAAACCCGCCTTTGTCAGCAAAGCCTGTGCGCCCTGACCAGTCAAGGTCAGTAGGATAGCAGAAGCGAGAATAACCGCAAGAACGACGACTGCAATCTGCAGAAGCTTCTGTCTTGTCGGCCAGATCACGCGCTTAAATTCCTGACGAATCTCGACGAAACGATGTCCGATGCGCTGGAAAATATTAGGTTTTTGTTTTTTCTCTGTCATGGATACAACCCTCTCACCTGTTCTTCCGTAAGGAATCAACCGCAGATATTACTTCGTTTCCTTGTGGTTCGTATGCTTCTTGCAAAAACGGCAATACTTCTTGAGTTCAAGTCTGTCAGGATCGTTCTTCTTGTTCTTGTATGTCTGATAATTTCTCTGCTTGCACTCTTCACAAGCTAATGTCAGCTTGTCACGTGCACCTGCCTTGCTAGCCATGGTGAACACCTCCATAATCGACATCCCACGGATGTCAGTTTGCATATAAAAAAAGACCTGTAACGGCGATAGCAAACGAAATTTTACCACAGACACGCGGTAGTGTCAAACATAAAACGACCATTTGGCTCAAAAAGAATTAATTTCGCTTCCCTTTGGCTGATTGGACGAGTAACCAGGTGATTACGCGTGCAACAAAAAGGTTTTTGCGCCTTATTGTCTGTTTCGAAGCTCGGATTCTACTTCTTCGGGTGTAATCCCCTTTGCCGCCATTAATACGAGTAAATGGTACTGCAGGTCAGCAAGCTCGTAAACAATATCTTCTTTGGTCCCACTCGTTGACGCGATCACGACCTCAATTGCTTCTTCTCCGACTTTCTTGCAGATTTTCCCCATTCCTTTGGAAAAGAGATAGTTCGTGTATGACCCCTCAACCGGATTTTCACGTCTTCCGAGAATGAGTGCATATAATTCTGAAATGATATCATTTGTTTCTGGTTCCATAACGTCTCCATTTTCCGCTCGTATACGGCCAATTCATAATATTTCTTCAAGCTTTCGATAAAAACAACTGTGTGCTCCAGTATGACAGGCTGAGCCGACTTGGTCAACATAAAACAGCAGCGTATCTAGATCACAGTCGATCTTTGCTGACTTCACATACTGATAATGCCCGGATGTCTCTCCCTTTTTCCAGAGAGTCCCGCGACTTCTCGAATGATAATGCATGATACCCGTCTCTTCCGTAAGCTCAAATGCCTCGTAGTCCATGTATGCGAGCATAAGCACTTCTTTTGACTTATCTTCAACAACAATGGCGGGAACAAGACCAAGCATATCTTTCTTCAAGCGTTGCCAGCGAAAAAGTGACGGGCTGATTCTGCGCACAGGGACCCCCCTTTTCGAAAGATCAATCTTCAGGTCAGATACGGAGATCTCTCCAAAATGAAATAGGCTCGCCGCCAGAACAGCATCCGCGCCCCCGTCAACAAATCCATCATAGAAATCCTGCAAGCATCCCGCTCCGCCGGAAGCTATTACGGGCACAGATACGGCGTCAGATATCATTCTCGTAATTCTATTATCATAGCCTGATTTTGTTCCGTCTTTGTCCATGCTCGTCAGCAGAATTTCTCCCGCACCAAGAGAAGTGACCTTCATCGCCCACTCCAAAGCGTCTAGTCCTGTCGGACGCGTCCCTCCAGCAACATACACTTCGTACCCGCTTGGGAAATCCGTGCAATCCTCGCCTTTCGGACGCATCTTAACATCAATTGCAACAACGGTACACTGCGCGCCGAAGCGTTTGGAAGATTCCGCTACCAGGGACGGGTCCGCAACGGCAGCAGAATTTAGCGATATCTTGTCTGCCCCCGCGGACAGTATCTCCCGAATATCTTCAAGTGTTTTGATTCCTCCGCCTACGGTAAACGGAATAAATACCTGCTCGGCAACCCGGCGAACCATGTCAATGACAGTACCTCTATCTTCAAGCGTTGCCGTGATATCCAAGAAAACGAGCTCATCAGCACCAGACAAGTTGTAGACTTTTGCAATTTCCACCGGATCTCCGGCATCACGTAGCGAAAGAAAGTTTACTCCCTTCACCACGCGTCCGTTTTTGACATCAAGGCATGGAATTATACGTTTTGCAAGCATACTGACAGTCTCACTTTCCCCTCGTATATAGCTTTCCCAACGATAACGCCAGAGCAGCCTGTTGTCTTGATTTCATCTATATCGGCCTCTGATCCGATTCCGCCCGAGGCGATGACACCTAAGCCCGTCTCACGCACGAGCAGCTTCGTAGCTTCTGTCGCAGGTCCTGACAGCATCCCGTCACGCGCTATGTCTGTATAAATGACGGTGCACGCTCCGATACCTTGCATAATGCGGGCAAATTCGATGACATTCATTCCTGATCCAGATGTCCAGCCGTCAACAGCTATTTCTCCATTGCGCGCATCCAGTCCGATCGCAATTTTATCTCCGTATAGGGCAAGGGCTTTCTCTGTGAAAGCGCGGTCTCTGATGGCTGATGTGCCGATCACGCAACGCGCAACACCCGCTTCTTCAAGAAGATAGCGCAGCGTCTCAAGATTTCGAATCCCTCCGCCCGTCTGAACAGATAGGCCTGTCTTTCTCGCTACTTCTTCGATAATATATCGGTTCTGAGGAATTCCGCTCTTGGCGGCATCAAGATCCACCATGTGAACCCATTCAGAACCCGCTTCCTTGAAACTTTCCGCCATTGCCACAGGATCTTCGGAATATACGGTTACTTGGTCGTATTTTCCTTGCCGTAATCGAACGCATTTCCCGTCTAGCAAGTCAATTGCAGGATAGATGATCATCTTGTCCTCCTTGCCCAACGATTCAGTATTGCAAGCCCGACCTCGCCGCTTTTTTCCGGATGAAACTGCGTAGCAAGAACATTCTCACGAGCCACCGCCGATGCATACTCGATGCCATATTCGGTCGTTGCTGCTATATCTTCCGCACGAGCTGGCGCGCAATAGAAGGAATGTACAAAATAGACATAATCATCTTGCCGAAGGTCCGGGTGCGCAACTTGCTTTAAGTTGTTCCAACCAATCTGCGGTATTTTTAGTCCCATATCCGATGGGAAACGAAGTACTTGACCGGGAAAAACGCCAAGTCCCGCAACCGCTCTCCCCTCTTCCGAGGATTCAAAGAGCATCTGCATCCCCAGGCAAATGCCTAAAAACGGGCGCCCTGTGTCAACGTATCTATGTACCAAAGAATCCAGTTTCTTATCTTTGAGCGCATACATCGCTTGCGATATGGCCCCCACGCCGGGAAGAATGAGGCCCTCTGCCGCCATGGCAACAGTCGGATCATCGGTAATGACACTCTCGTAACCTAGGTATGTAAGCGCCTTTTTGACAGAGCCAAGATTCCCCATGCCGTAGTCAATAATCGAAATCATCCGAGTTCCTTTCCTGTCAGGAGACGGTACGCCTCGCGGTACTTTGCCGCTGTTTTTGTGATGACCTCGGCAGGAAGAGTCGGTGCCGGATAGGTCTTGTCCCAATCCAGTGTCTCCAGCCATTCGCGCAAGTACTGCTTATCAAAGCTCTTCTGTGCGTGACCGGGCTCATATTCGGACAGATCCCAGAAGCGCGATGAATCTGGAGTAAACATCTCGTCCGCTACAACGAGTCTTCCATCGATTTTGCCGAATTCAAACTTGGTGTCAGCAAGAATCAGCCCGCGGGTCAGTGCGTATGCCGAAACCTTCTCGTAGAGAGCAAGCGTCACATCGGAAAGCGCCTTCGCGTCCCTCTCCCCGATCAGGTCGACGAGCTGTTCATAGGATATATTGATATCATGTCCTTCATCCGCTTTGGTTGACGGGGTGAAAAGTGGCACAGGAAGTCTGTCTCCTTGCTTCATCCCGACTGGCATCTGTATACCCGATATTTTCCCTGTAGCGTTATATTCTTTGAGAGCCGAACCTTCAAGGTATCCACGGACAATGCACTCCGCTGGCAGCATCTCCACCTTCTTAACCCACATAGAGCGGCCTGCGAGTTGTTCTTTGTATTGTGACAGTCCGAGAGGGTATTCGTCTGGATCTGTCGAAATCACATGATTCGGAATGATATCCTTTGTAAAATCAAACCAAAATGCTGATATGCTGGAAAGCACCTTTCCTTTATCTGGAATGAGTTCGTCAAAAACGACGTCAAAAGCTGAAATTCGATCCGTCACTACCATTAATAATGAATCGCCAAGATCGTATACATTTCTTACTTTGCCGCGAATGAAAATGGGAAGATTGATGAAGTCAGTGTCTTTGAGCATGCTCATGTGTCGGGGCCTCCTATCATGTTTATCCGTACTATTTCTATTCAAGAACACCTTTTGTAGATGGGATCTGGTCGGCAAAATCAGGATCGATTGCTGCAGCGATACGAAGTGCACGCGCAAAAGCTTTGAACATTGCTTCAATCTTATGGTGGTCATTGGTCCCATACGCGCAGCTTAGGTGAAGTGTCAGCCCTGCGTTGAAAGCAACGGCCCGGAAAAATTCCGCTGCGAGTTCTGTCTCGAATTCTCCGACACGATCAGAAGAAAACGCGGCATTCATAACTAAATACGGTCGACCTGAAATGTCAAGCGCACAACTGGCAAGTGTCTCATCCATTGGCACGGTAAAATTGCCATATCGATTGATACCGCGCTTGTCGCCGAGTGCCATGGCAAGCGTCTTTCCAATCACAATTCCTATGTCCTCTACCGTGTGATGTCCATCGACACGAAGGTCACCTTGTGCGGCGACAGTTAAATCCAATCCTCCGTGGCGGGAAAAGAGTTCCAGCATATGATCAAAAAAACCAATTCCTGTGTCAATTTCACTGATTCCCATTCCATCAAGATCCAAGCTTACGCGAACGGTTGTCTCATTTGTAGTTCGTGACAGCTGTGCATTTCTCATGACCTGGTCGCCTCCTTTTTTCATCTTATGTCGAATGCATTTTCATCCTTCTCGAGAATTAACGCATTCGTTCCTGCCTTTCTCTATATAATCGGACATTAGACACCTGCTTCTATGAATATTTCAGATGCCGCACGGACAACCGTCTGCATGTCTTCTTCGGATCCAATGCTGATTCGTAGATAATCACACAGTCGAGGCTTGTTAAAATACCTTACCAGTATACCTTTCTCTCGAAATTTTTTGTAGACTTCCGCAGCGGGCATTTTGACTGGATTTGCAAACAGAAAATTGGTTTTTGATGGGAGAATGCTGTATCCAAGTGCCGTCAATTCCGAAATTGTCTTCTCTCGGGTCGCAATGATTTTCCCTGTGCATTTCTCATACCAATCTCTGTCACGAATAGCAATCGCTGATATTTTCTGCGCAAGCGCGTCAACAGGGTATGAATTGAATGAGTCGCGAACGCGCGTTAATCCTTCTATGATCTCCTCAGAAGCAATGGCATAACCAAGTCTGATGCCCGCAAGCGAATGCGCCTTCGACAACGTGCCTATGATCAGAAGGTTTTGGCACTCGTCCAATAGTTCGATACAGGATTTTCCGCCAAAGGCAATATATGCCTCATCAATCAGGACCACGCGGTTCGGATGACTGCTGATGATTTTTCTGATATCAGAGATGGGTAGCGCCAAAGTTGTCGGCGCATTCGGATTTGCAATAGCCACACCACCAGATGGCCGACAGAAGGGTTCCACGGGGATGGAGAAGTCGTCGTTAAGCGGAATTTTCTTGAGTTTAATATCGTATAAATCCGCGTAGACTGGATAGAAACTATAGGATATTTCCGGCACGAATAGCGGGAGCGCGTCTTCGCCTGATTCGAAGAATGCCTGGAAGCAAAAGGCAAGAACCTCGTCAGAACCATTCCCGCAGAATACCTGACTTGCACGCACGCCGAAAAAATCTGCGAAGGCTTCTCGTACCTCTGTGGCAGAGGTATCTGGGTATAATCGTAAAATACTCGGATCAAAGTCCTTGAGGTAAGCACCGATCCTGGGGGAAGGAGGATAAGGATTCTCATTTGTATTTAGCTTGATGACTTTATCCTCCGGACGCGGTTGCTCACCGGCTATATACGGGGAGAGAGATTTAGTTTTCTTATTCCAATAACGACTCATCCTTGTTGTTCTCCTTCGCAAAACCATAATTGCTCACTTGGGGCAATATCCGATAGACGATTGACCAGATATATATTTGCGACTACTCAAATCGAATTTTCACAGCGCGTGCATGTCCTGTCAGACCTTCTGCGTCTGCGAATCGCGCGATGTCACGATAACAATCCCGCAGATCGTCTTGACTATAGTGAAGCACACTCATCTTCTTAATGAAGTCTTTTGTATTTAGCGGCGAAAAGAAACGTGACGTTCCTGACGTCGGAAGTGTGTGATTGGGACCCGCGAAATAATCGCCAAGCGGCTCGGGTGAATAGTTGCCAATGAAAATAGCTCCCGCGTTCTTTATTTGACCCACATACTCGCTCGCATTTTCTATACACAGTTCCAGATGCTCTGGTGCGAGCTCATTTGAGAAGTTAATGGCATCCGCAAGATTTTTCACGGTAATGATTGCGCAGTAATCGGATAGGGACGCGAAAAGAATTTCCTTTCTATCTAGCGTCTCTGATTGCTTCTCTATTTCAATGGATACAGCATCGGCTAAGGATTCACTCGTCGTAAGCAAAATAGCAGACGCAATCTTATCGTGTTCTGCTTGTGAGAGCATGTCTGCGGCAACATATGCAGGGTTTGCCGAATCATCGGCGATAATCAGGATCTCGCTTGGTCCGGCAAACATATCTATATCTACCTGTCCAAATACGAGACGTTTTGCTGTGTTTACATATATGTTGCCTGGACCGCATATCTTATCCACTCGCGGTATAGAGGAAGTCCCGAAAGCCATGGCAGCAATAGCCTGCGCGCCGCCAACTTTGTATATCTCATCTGCCCCCGCAATTTTTGCGGCGGCTAAGATAACGGGGGCAATCGTCTTGTCCGCGCGTGGCGGCGTACAAAGTACAACGCGTTGCACCCCAGCTGCTTTTGCAGGAATTACGTTCATAAGCACCGTAGAGGGAAGCGGTGCCGTCCCGCCCGGCACATAGATGCCCGCGATGGAGAGAGGGCGGACAATCAATCCAATTGTTGAGCTTTCACCAACAGACAACGAGAAATTCTCCTCTGCCTGTCTTTCGTGAAAAGCCAAAATATTCGATGCCGCTTTCCGAATTGTCTCAATGAGCGCCGGATCAATGCTCGTCATCGCCTCATCTATCTCAGCTTGTGTTACCCGAATCTTTTCAGGCTCAATATCCGCCTTGTCGAATCGAAGAGTATACTCTCTGATCGCCTCATCTTTACGCTCTCGCACATGATTCAGGATCTCGTTAACCGTCACAATAATGGGCTCTAAATCCATTTTCCCGCGCATGCCAAGGCTCTCGCATACACGAGTGAAGTCCTCTTCTTTTGCATCGATTCGCTTACAGTTCATGATTCGCTTATCTCCTTATCATTCCTCTGCCGCCGTGCAATCTCCAACCGAATTGCTTCAAGCATAGGCAGAATATTCTGCGCCTTCATTTTCATAGAAACGCGGTTTACAACCACTCTTGCTGAAATGTCCGCAATGACTTCTAACACATCCAGTCCATTCTCCTTAAGCGTCCTGCCAGACTCGACTATATCAACAATAACCTCTGCAAGTCCAATCAGCGGAGCTAATTCAACGGAACCATTCAGCTTGATTATTTCAACACTTTCTCGCTTTGTTCCCTCAAAATATGACCGCGTGATATGCGGATACTTTGAGGCTACCCGTTTATTGGGAATGCTATCAAGCTTTCCCTTCAGTGATTCTGGTCCACACACGCACATTTGACATGCACCGAACCCTAAATCAATGACTTCATAAAGCTGCCTTCCTTCTTCCAGCAACGTATCTTTCCCTACAACACCTATATCCGCGGCGCCATATTCAACATACGTCGGGACATCGGCAGGCTTTGCCATAATAAAGCGGAGACCCGCTTCTTCGTCTTCAAGAATAAGTCGGCGTGATTTCTCCTTTGCTGCCGTACAGTCATATCCTGCAGCCTCGAGAAGATCGATGGCTTGTTCAGCCAGACGTCCTTTAGAAAGTGCAATTGTTATCATATATCTTCTTTCTCCCCTTCAAAACTGTCACAATCGTCTGCCTGCAAATAAATCGTCTGTTCAATCCCCTGCGACACGGCAATTTTGCTAATTTCCTCTTCGTTTTTCTGTTGACAGTCAACCTGGACGATAAGTCCCTCCGCGCGAAGATCCTTCGCCATCGTGAGAGCCGCCGCGCGCATGCCAGGTTCATCGGAGAACCCGATCAGAACATCTGTTCCCGCAAAGACAAATTCTTTTCCTTGCCGCTGCATAGCCGTAATGCAAAGATTGATGCCAAGTGAAAAACCCACGGCGTCGAGGTCTCTCCCGAACACAGACACCACCTTATCGTATCTGCCTCCAGAAATAATGGGAAATCCGACTTCGTAGGTAAATCCCTTGAAAATCATGCCCGTATAATAATCCAAGCTGCGAACCATGCCAAAATCGACTGAGACATACTTGATATACCCATAATCATCCAGAACATCCAAAATATCGCGAATATTCATAAGTGCCGCCAGCGCGCGTGGATTCTTAACGCGAGCTTCGAATTGATCGATTGCGTCATATGTTCCGAAGAGCGCAGGAATCATCAGCAGTGTCTGACGCGCCTCCTCGTCCAACTGGAAGCGCGCTGCCGCTCTTTCAAGAGCAACGGTATCCTTCTGATCCAGAAACCGTGAGATCTCATTGGCCCCATCTGTCGCGATCTTCCATTCTTCCATTAGCCCCTTGAAAAACTCCGACTGCCCTACCGAAATCTGAAGATCCTCAATGCCAATCTCAAGAGCCGATGAAATAGCAAGTGCAATCACTTCAGCATCTGCCTGCGGCGAGGATACGCCCAGAAGCTCAACCCCTGCCTGTGTAAATTCTTTTTGTCTGCCGCCGCCTGATTCGCGGAAACGATACATATTCTCAATATAGGAAAGGCGAAGCGGTGGCTGTTCATCCTTCAGAAGCGTTGCCGCGAGTCGAGCCGCCGATACCGTGCCGTCATAGCGAAGGGACAGAATCCGTCCTTCTTGATCCGTAAGCTTAAATAGATTCTCGGGGGATACAAACCGACCTCCCGAATATACATCGAAAAATTCGATACCGGGGGTCTCGATTTCGCGATAGCCGCCCGATATGAACAGCGACCTCAGTTTTTGTTCCATACCACGCTTCGCCTGGCAATCCTCCGGCAAAAGATCACTCACCCCGTCTGGTGTATGAAAGCGATAGTTTCCCATTTGAAACCTCCTGCATAATGATTCGTTTCGCTTTACCGCTTTAACTAAGTAAAGCAGTAAAGCATTTGAATTATACGATAGTCCCCCTTATTTTGTCAACCCTTCGAAAAATGTTGGTAATCCTTCGAGGATGACCAATCTCCACCCCAGGTAAATCCGTGTTCAATAAATAGCTGATAACACAAATCATCCTGATCAATATAGTATGCCACGTCGAGCGTTCTGTCAGCATATGCTGCTCCCGCAGGAGGATCAATTACCGTAACCCCATTATCAGAATAGACCCATGGATTATATAGCGGATTTATGTCAATCGCCATTCCTTCCGCATGCCGCGAAAGTGTTGATGTTCCCTGCACCACCCGATAATTGAAAGAAGATGTGTTATTTGCAGCCATAGACAAATTGTCATCCGCCCCATAGTCATCGACAAGGACCATCTTCTCAATCGGATAGGATGCCGCATATAATTCGCTAAAAATGTCTACAATGTCATCCGATATTGCCACATTGACCACGAGCTCACCCACATGTGTCTGTTTATCAAAGCCATAATAGAGGACTCTGACGTACACAAGATCATCAAGCGGAATCGTACAATCCTCGCTATACGAATTCCCCTGCATGCGAGTGAATACTTCATCTGAGATCGACTCATAATAGAAACTATTCTCAATCTGCTGTACCGACATACCTGAAACATCCACGGTCGATCCCGCCGATAGTGCTGAAATATCAGGAATAGTCGTCTCTACTACAAGAACGCTACTTGTCATATTCGTCCCCCTACTCGTTTCGATTATTTCTTGCACCTTTGAAGCAGTGGCCTGCGGATTCTCAGATGATCCGCTTGCCTTTGTCAGATCATCAGCAACCTTTGCTGCTCCTTGCCTCGCACACGCGCATACGCAAATCGTCGCCACGATCCCCATGCCCGCAACAAGGATCATCTTCCTTCTCATTTTGCATCCTCCAGATGCCGCTGGGCAAGAAGCATGGCACTTACCAGTGCAGTCAGGATAACGACGCATGTAAATAGCGCATATCCGCCCCATAATTCAGTCAGTATTGCCCCACAGGCCGCACCCATACAAAACACAAAAATGACGCCTGCATATTCGAAGAATTTTTGCAGTGCAAAAAAGTCATATTCGCTCCAGAAGCGATATAAGTACTCTGTCGCACTTCGTAAATTACCCGTACACATCGTTGTTGCAAATAGCGAGTGATTCATCCTCTGAAAACTATTTACCTGCATAGAACTGACAAAAGAGATCACCACGGTAACCCACGCATCAGACACGCCACTCGGAAGAAATCCAATCACAAGAAGAATCAACGCTTCCCATAGAAGAACTCTGTGCTGCCATGAGATAAGCGATGCACGGTAATCTTTTTTCTTAAGTACCTCTGTCAGGAAAATACCCAACACAAAAGCGAGGATCGGAACCAGATTCCCCCTTGCCCGTGAAAATTCGCCGAGGGATAAATGAATGCCCGATAAAACCAAATTTCCCGTCTGCGCCGTTGCAAAAACGCCCCCTCGAAAAATGTACGTATGTGCATCAAGAAACCCGCCCACAAATGCAAGCGGGAATGCGACCCAGATTGCCTCAGAAATCTTGACCGAGCGATCTATCTTGGACATACAGCTCCTTCGTGCGTCTGCTTACTCGACTATGACTGCTGTTCCCGAAGCCGTAACCATGAGCATATTACCCCCTTGACCGAGAACCTCATAGTCAACATCAACGCCAACAACCGCATTCGCGCCAGCCTTCTCAGCGCGAGAAATCATCTCCATAATTGCGTTCTGGCGAGCATCAATTAGCTCCCCCTCATAGGAACCCGAACGCCCCCCGAAAAAGTTCGTGATACCTGCTGCAAAATCCTTGATGACATCCACACCAGAGACTACCTCGCCAAAAACAATCCCTTTGTAGGCAACAATTCTCTTACCTTCAATACTGGGTGTAGTAGTAATAATCATATATTTCCTCCAAAAATTCTCTCTGCTAATCCTCTTGCATCATACCACTTGGTACTATGTTGATGCAATTTGAATACCTGCGAGAGCCTCCATGAAATCACTGAGTGCTCACGCTTTGATGGCCCATCTCAATTTTGCACATTTGGCGCGGCTATTTGCATAGCATTCCTCTGGAGACGGGCGAATCGGCCCAACGGAAACTTCGCGATAGATCCCCTCGCGGAATAATCGCTGAAACGACTTTTTGACAAGACGATCTTCTCCGGAATGAAAAGATAAAATAGCAACGCGCCCGCCAGAAGCAAGCACTGTCGGGAGTTTCTCCAAAAATGCATCCAGCGCCTCAAATTCATCATTAACATCAATACGCAAAGCTTGAAAACACCGCTGACAAGCCTTCTTGGTCTCTTCCTCTCTTGTGCTTACCGGAATAAATTGCAAGGAAGTCTGTATTATCTGTCTTAGCTGTGTGGTCGTTGAAATAACAGCTCCTTGTTCAATTTGTGACATGATCGCATGAGAAATGACTGCAGCATACGGTTCGTCAGCATTTTCTATCAACATTCCTTCAAGTTCCGCTTCTGAAACGATGGTCAGACGCTTTGCCGCTGATATGCCTTCGCTTGGATTAAGCCGCAAATCTAAGGGACCTTCTCGCTTGAAGGTGAACCCTCTTTCGGGGTTATCTATTTGCATTGAAGATACGCCCAAATCCGCAAGAACAAATTGTAGCGGGCCTGATTCAAGCACAATCTGATCAATTCGGGAAAAATTCATTTGGCGTATAGAAAGAATATCCTCGCCGAAGCCAAGAGCCGCAAGCCGAGCCCACGTACGCGGCAGTTCTATTGGATCAACATCTATCGCATATAGATGCCCTTTTCCATTCAGGGCCGTAAGCATCTCAAGTGAATGCCCGCCAAATCCAAGCGTCGCATCTAGCCCGATTTGTCCGGGAGTAATTTGCAGAAAGCTCATAATTTCGTTTACACAAATCGGTCGGTGCATGCCGGCCGGCGTACTGCCTCGCTCAATAACTTTTGCCACATCCTCTGCATATTTTTCTGGCTGCAGTTCTTTATATTTCTCTTTATATGTTTTCGGGTGCGTACCGCTATACCGAACACGGCGCTTGTGCGGGTTTTCTTGATTTTCCATTTATTCTCCTATGTTAATCACTTTGTCCGCCCATTCTTTGTAAAAAGACGGTTCGTGGGTAACAAGAATAATGTTGCCCTGCCAGCGTATAAGTTCATTCATGAGTACTTCTTTTGCATCCACATCCAAATGATTCGTCGGTTCATCTAAAATAAGTAGATTTGCCTTTGTCAGCATGAGTATACAAATCTTAACTTTGGATTGTTCGCCACCGCTAAGGGAAGAAATCGGCTGCATTACATTTTTTGCTTGTACGCCGCACTGCGCCAGATACTTTCGAATTTGACTGCCAGATAGGCGGCTGAATTTCTCTGTCATAATCTGAAGGGGCGTCTGGTTCGGGTTCTCCCATACCAAGTCCTGCTCATAGTAAGCTACTTTGACATTTTCAGCAAAATGAAAATCCCCGGATATGGCAGGAACTTGTCGGATCAGTGTCTTGATCAGCGTTGACTTCCCGATGCCATTAAAACCGGTAATAACCACCTTCTGCCCAGGTGCCATATGGAAATTCATCTTGGGCAGAAGCGGATCAGAATACCCAATATGCAAATCCTTAACCACAAGCGTTCTCTGTGTAGGGACAGGAAGTGACGTAAACTGAAATGTTGGCTTCGCTATATTTTTGGGAAGCTCGATTTTCTCAATCCGATCCAGCATCTTCTGTCTGCTTTTTGCACTATTTGCCGTAGATGCTCGCGCTCCGTTTTTGGCAATATACTCTTCATACTTCTTGATCTGAACTTGCTGTGATTTGAACTCTCTGACAACGCCTTCACGCTTAAGATCTTTGATCTCTAGAAACTTACTGAAATTCCCGCTATATTTGGTAATCGTTCCAAACTCAATGTTGCAGATGCAATTCGTAACCTTATCGAGAAAATCAAAGTCATGCGAGATGACGATAAAAGCGCCTTCAAAGTCATTTAGGTATCCGATTAGCCACTCAATATGTTCAGAGTCGAGGAAGTTTGTCGGCTCATCGAGAAGTAAGACATCCGGCTTCTCAAGAAGAAGTTTTGCAAAAATTACTTTTGCCCTCTGACCTCCGCTCAGCGTTGCAAGAATGCTATCCATACCGAGTGCGGTAACCCCCAGACCATTTGCGACCTTCAAAATTATCGTGTCCAATTCATAGAATCGACTGTTCTCAAGAAATTCCTGGCCTGCGGAAGCCTTCGCGATCAATTCATCACTACATTCTTCTGCCATTTGTGCATACGTTTCGGTTAGTTCTGCTTCACGGTCATAGAGATCCTGAAACGCCGTTTTCAGATAATCAAACACAGTAAATTGACGGTCAATTTTCGCGTATTGATCCAGATAGCCGTATCTGACATTTCGTTGCCAGACAATACGCCCATCATCGGGGATCAATGTTCCGATAATTGTATTAAGAAGTGTTGTCTTCCCCGTTCCGTTGTGTCCGACAATGCCCATGTGCTCTCCCTTAAAGAGCTCGAATGAAGCGTTCCTATATAAATTGTTATCGCCAAACGAATGCGATACCTCGATTATGTCCAAAATGCCCATGCAGTCTATTCTCCTACCTATATATGCTTGCGACTTTGTACCCGAAAGATTTACCTACCAATACTACCACAAATCGAGCAGAAGAGAGAAACAGCAACTCATGCAGATTGAAATGAAAGCAACATAATGTGCGGGGAGATTGTTGCGTGAACAGATATACGTATCTGCCAAAGAATTTGTCCCTTTCTTGACGATCCAGACGCAAGGTGATAAACTAATCACGTGAATGAATGAATTATCTATTCATTCACAAAGGAAGAGAGCGACGTGGATGATGTAAAAGAGATCCTTTTCCGGTGCGGAAAACGAGTTTTCAGTGAAAAGGGATTCAAACGAACCTCCGTTGCTAATATCACAAACCTAGCGGGCATAGCCGTAGGCTCCTTCTACAAATACTACCCTTCGAAAGATCAGTTATTTCTTGAAATTTACCTGCACGAGAACGAACAACTTAAGAAGAGTTTTGTGGATGTACCCTTGGAAGAAGATCCCGTTTGTGCAATCCTGACGATACTCAAACAAAACGACCAAGGAATCCGTACTAACCCCATCTTGATGGAATGGTACAACAAGGATCTATACAAAAAATTCGAGAAGGCCTTTCATGCCCAAGGTGGGATGAAAAACATTGAGAAGCAGATGAATGATAGCACGCGAAAGCTGATTCAGATGTGGAAAAGCAGCGGGAAACTCCGTACAGATCTTGATGATGATTTGATATTGGCGCTACTCCATGCAATCCCCTATATTGATATCCATAAAGAAGAAATTGGCATGCAGTATTTCCCGGATTTGACTTACCTTCTCACCGAATTTGTTATGCGAGGACTAACGGATACCCACCCCGGAAAAGAAAGCAAATAGAACTTACAGTTTTTTACATGAATGTCGAAAACAAGCGAGGGCAAAAAAATGAAAATTGCAATTCTCTCTTACTCTTACACAGGCAATAATGCTGCTTTAGCCACATGGGTCGGGGAAAAACTATCTCTTGATCACTTTCGCGTTTCCGAACATAAAAAGCGCAAGTCGCAAACAATCGCCTTTGATATGCTGTTCGGGCGAGTTCCGGCAGTCCTTCCAGAAAGTACGATCCTTGACCCATATGATCTTATCCTCTTCTTTGGTCCTGTATGGATGGGCCAGCCGGGCACTCCACTCCGCAGCTTTTTCAGGTACATCAAAGGGAGGGACGACCTGTGTAAATATGGATTCATATCCCTCAGCGGCGGCTCAGATCATTCGAATCCGTTACTTTCAGCAGATTTAGAAAAGAGAACCGGACGACCTCCTCACTTTCTCCTTGACCTGCATATTGCAGACCTTTTGACATCCGAACAAACAATCACGCGTAAAATGACGTCTGAATACCGCATCAACGATAGTGACCTATGTAAATTGGGTACGATTATTACGGAAAAACTACAAGCGCTCAGCGAAACATAATCACTGCTTCCCGTTAGCGCTTGACATCCGTCTTCCGACCCGATAAACTGTACATAATTAAATGAGAAAAACCACTGACTAAGAGTAGTATCTATTTTTCCAAGATTAAAGAGAGTCGCGGACGGTGAAATCGCGGTATGGCGGAGAATAGTGAATGGACTTACGAGGGCAGCCTGAAAGAGTAATCGAGTAGGCGCTGACGGGGATCTGACCCGTTATCCGGCAGAATCGTATGATCGTACGATAGCAAGAGTGAGCTTCCTTTCTAGGAGCTAACGCAAGGTGGTACCGCAGGAGTTTTATTTAGCTCTTGTCCCTGCAATTAATTTGGCAGAGACAAGGGCTTTTTTGTATTCTGCCGCAAAATACATGATGCTCAGAAAGGCGGACAAAAAAATGCAAATTACACATGCTATCAAAACCATCATTGAAGGAAAGGGACTCACCCAACAAGAAAGCTACGATGCAATTGATCAAATCATGTCTGGAAAAGCAACGGACGCTCAAATTGCCGGTCTTCTCATAGCTTTACGTGTTAAGGGAGAAACGGTTGATGAAATAACCGGAGGCGCACGTGCACTTGCTGAGAAGGCAAACAGGATTCATCCGAATGTTCCCTTCTGCGTTGATCCCGTCGGAACAGGCGGAGACGGCACAAACACATTCAACATCTCCTCAACTGCCGCAATCGTTGCCGCAGCCGCAGGCGCCTGCGTTGCGAAGCACGGCAACCGCAGTGTCTCCAGTCGTTCGGGCAGCGCTGATTTCTATGAGTCTATCGGCATCAACATTGCGTTATCCCCTGCGGCGGTAACGCGCTGTATCGAAGAAATCGGATTTGGCTTCATGTTCGCGCCTACCTTCCACCCTGCCATGCGTTTTGCCGGTCCGGTTCGCAAGCAGCTTGCCGTAAGGAATATTTTCAATATTTTGGGGCCGCTATCAAATCCAGCCTCAGCTGACGGCCAGGTGCTCGGCGTGTATGACCAATCAATCATGCCGTTTATCGCAAAGACACTACAAAACCTTGGAGAAAAACACGCGATGGTCGTTCATGGCTCGGATGGTTCCGACGAGATAACAAATACCGGTATTACCTATGTTGAAGAAGTTTTCCCAGATAAAATTATGAAATACACGATTTCTCCAGAGGATTTCGGGCTCAGAATATATACGCTTGCCGATCTGCAAGGTGGTACCCCCGATGAGAATGTCGAGATTTCCCGTGCGATTTTTGCCGGGCAGAAGGGCGCCCATCGCGATATTGTCGTGCTTAATGCCGCAGCTACCATCTATGTTGGTCAGAAAGCTACGTCGATGAAAGAGGCTGTCCTTCTCGCGCAAGAGACAATTGACAGTGGAAAAGCACTCGCTAAGCTTACCGAAATATGTGCCTTTACGAATCGCGATGATATTAAGAACCTGTAAGGAGCAAAAAATGACAATGCAGAGCCTACCAACGAGTGCCAACATTTTGGATAAGACAACAGAAACCGGAACGATCCTGGATCGTATCGCCGCCAAAAAAGCGGAACGCATTTGGGGCAGATTGGAACACACCTCGCTTGATGTATTACGTGAGCGTGCTTTTGCCTCCCCTCTGCCGACCCGCTCTTTTGCAAAAGCTATTCGTGCCGAGAAAATCTCGATGATCGCAGAAGTGAAAAAAGCATCGCCGTCGAAGGGTGTCATCTCAACGGAGTTTCATCCAGCAGAGCAATCCCTTGCCTACGAACGCGGCGGCGCAGCGGCCGTTTCCGTACTGACGGAACAAGATTTTTTCCTGGGAAGTGATTATCATCTGACTGATGTTATCCATACCATCTCTCTCCCCGTGCTAAGGAAAGATTTCACGATTGATCCAAGTCAGATCTATGAGGCAAGAATTCTTGGTGCCTCAGCCATCTTGCTCATTGCCGCGCTATTGCCTGACAAGACCCTTCATTCTTTCATGTCACTTGCAAGAGAACTGCGGCTTTCTGTTTTGCTGGAAGTACATACCATGGATGAGCTCATGCGAGCCCTTTCTTTGGACGCACAGATCATAGGCATAAATAACCGCGATCTTCACACTTTTCACGTAGATTTATCTGTAACAGAGCGGTTAGCGCCCCTGATCCCAACGGAAAGAACCATTGTTGCAGAAAGCGGCATTCACACCGCCTCTGACCTTTCGAGGTGTTATCGGAGCGGTGTGCATTCCGTCCTAATTGGAGAGAGCTTAATGAAATCGAGTGAGGACGGCGGCTCAACTGAAAAGAAGATGCACGAGCTTCTTTCGGATATTCCGACGATTCACAAATCGTAATTGCATTTCCGTCATCATGACGGACGAAAAGAGAAAGGAACATGGCTATGGCAAAGGGAAGATACGGTGAATATGGCGGACAATATGCCGCCGAAACGCTAATGTATGCGTTGACAGAACTGGAAAAAGCCTATGCAGAGGCTAAAACTGCCCCCTCATTTATGGAGGAATATAAGAAGCTTCTTCTCGAATATGCCGGACGTCCATCGCTTCTCTATATGGCGGATAATATGTCGCACGATCTTGGCACGACAGTCTATCTGAAGCGGGAAGATCTTAATCACACGGGGTCTCATAAGATTAACAACGTTCTCGGACAGGTCTTACTTGCAAAGCGAATGGGGAAAACCCGCGTCATTGCAGAAACCGGGGCAGGACAACACGGTGTAGCAACCGCTACGGCGGCAGCTCTTTTCAAAATGGATTGTGATGTATTTATGGGCGAAGAAGATACGAAACGGCAATCACTGAATGTATATCGCATGCAACTGCTTGGCGCTACCGTGCACACAGTCACGGATGGGACGGCAACCCTAAAGGATGCCACGAGCGAAGCCATGCGAGAGTGGTCAAGGCGTGTGCAAGACACTTTCTATGTGATAGGTTCCGTTATGGGTCCTCATCCATACCCCGAAATCGTCCGTGATTTTCAGCGAGTAATTGGTGATGAGATTCGCGAGGAAATGCTTGTCCGAGAAGGCCGCCTACCTACCGCCCTATTTGCTTGTGTCGGAGGCGGCAGCAATGCTATGGGAACCTTTTTCCCATTCATTGCAGACAAGAGCGTGCGGCTGATTGGTGCCGAAGCCGGTGGTGAAGGACTCGAGAGCGGACGTCACGCCGCAACGCTTTCCGGAGGAACAGTCGGTGTTTTTCATGGTATGAAATCCTTCTTTCTTCAAGATGACGAAGGGCAAATCGCGCCGGTATATTCCATTTCCGCCGGTCTAGATTATCCGGGTATCGGGCCGGAACACGCATACCTTTTTCAGACGGGGCGCGCCGAATACAAGCCGATCACTGATCTTGAGGCAATTGATGCATTCGAATACTTAAGTCGCATGGAGGGAATCATCCCGGCAATCGAAAGTGCCCATGCGGTTGCTCTCCTTCGCAAAATGAAAAGCGAATTTACGCCAAATGACATCGTAGTTGTAACAATTTCTGGACGCGGTGATAAAGATGTTGAAGCAATCGGACGGTTCCGCGGAGAAATCAAGTAAGGAGACAAAGAATGAAAATAAACAAAATCGACTTAACCTTCGCACGGCTTCGCGCAAACGGGAAAAAGGCATTCATTCCCTTCATCACAGCTGGCGACCCATCTATCTCGGCAACATACAAGATAGCAACGGAAATGATCAAAAACGGCGCTGACCTGATCGAATTCGGCGTCCCCTACTCTGATCCGTCAGCAGACGGTCCGGTTATCATGCGCGCCGATATGCGAGCACTATCCGCCGGGACAAGACTTGCGGATGTTTTTCGTCTCTCCGCCCGCATCACAGCAGAAAATCCCAATATTCCCGTTGTCCTTCTGCTCTATTTCAATTCGATTTTCGTGTATGGTCAGGAAAAATTCTTCGCGGCATGTGAAGACGCTGGCATATCGGGCCTCATTATTCCGGATCTCCCGTATGAAGAAAGGGGCGAAGCGCAACCATATGCCGACGCCCATCAAATTCACCTCATATCAATGGTTACCCCTGCCTCAATGGAGCGGATATCCATGATTCTTCCCAAAGCGAAGGGGTTTCTCTACTGCGTTGCCTCGCTTGGCGTAACAGGAGAAAGAAAGGACTTTGCAACCGATTTTACGGCCTATTTTGATGCCCTAAACGCACAATCGGACATTCCCAAATGCATCGGCTTTGGTGTTTCCACGCCCGAACAGAAAAAAGAACTTGAAAAGTACTGCGATGGCGTAATCGTCGGTTCGGCAATGGTTCGCAAAATTGAAAACGGAATTTTCGAAGCAAAAAGCGAACGCGAGATAGCAATCGATCTTGGCGCATTTGTCCGCACATTTACGGAGGAAACAATATGATATATCCGTCATATGACGAATTTATACGTCTCACCAAAACGGCGCGAATCATTCCGATCGTGCAAAAAATCAACGCAGACTTATACACCCCCATATCCATATTTCAGAAATTCGGTGGCAGCCCGCACTCCTTCCTTCTCGAAAGTGTCGTCGGCGGTGAGCGATGGGCGAGATATTCGATTATGGGTCGAAATCCAATCATAGAATTTGTCATCAAAAACGGGGAAACCACCTATAAAAAACGCGGACAAGAAATGCCCGGAGACATCCTTGGCGGCGATCCGATCTCACAGCTTAAAGAACTGACAGAAACATGTGAATCCGCCCCATTTCCATACATACAACCCTTCTACTGCGGGCTCCTCGGTTACTTTGGATACGACTTCATCCGCTACTGCGAAATCCTTCCAGACAATAATCCAGACACAATCGGACTGCCCGATTGCGACCTTGCCGCGCCAGGCGAAACGATTGTATTTGACCATCTCAAAAACGAACTTTCCATTATCGTAAATGTATTTGCCGAAAGCGGTGCTGATACCTATGCTTTGGCACTTGTCCGTCTTGACGAGATTGCCACAGAAATCGAAAAATCCGTGCCAGCTAGTAAGGCCAAAACCCATCCGTCCGAGCTTCGTTTTCTGCCACAAACACGAAAAGAAGATTACTGCTCAGCTGTAGAAAAGGCGAAAGAATACATCAAAGACGGCGACATTTTCCAAGTTGTCCTCTCCCAACGATTCACGGCAGAATACGCGGGTGATCCGCTCCCCGTCTACCGTGCGCTGCGCAGTGTCAATCCTTCACCTTACCTTTTTTACATCCAGTTGGAAGATGCGTCGATCATAGGCTCATCACCCGAAATGCTTGTTCGTGTCACGAACGGAAAAATCGAGACATGTCCAATCGCCGGAACACGTCCACGCGGTAAAAATCCGACAGATGACCAGCTTCTTGAGGAGGAATTGCTCGCAGATGAAAAAGAAATATCCGAGCATTATATGCTTGTCGACCTCGCGCGAAACGATGTCGGAAAAGTTTCCGAATTCGGCACCGTAGAAGCAAAAAACATTGGGCATGTTGAGAAATACTCCCACGTCATGCATATCGTCACAAATGTCGAAGGGCAGCTTCGACCTGGATTCTCAACAGTCGATGTTCTACAGTCACTTCTTCCCGCCGGAACTCTATCTGGTGCCCCCAAAGTCCGAGCAATGGAAATCATTGATGAACTAGAGCCTTTGCGGCGCGGGATATATGGCGGCGCAATCGGATACCTCGGCTTCGATGGCAACATGGACACCTGTATCGCTATTCGCACCGCCGTTCTTCACAATGGAAAAATTCACGTTCAGGCAGGTGCCGGAATCGTCGCAGACTCTGATCCAGAAAAAGAGTACCAAGAAAGCATGAACAAAGCCCGCGCACTATTTGTCGCACTCGATAAGGCAGGTACGATGAGATGATACTACTAATTGATAATTTTGACTCATTCACATATAACGTCTTCCAACTTGTCGGGCAGATTAACCCGGACATACGTGTTGTCCGTAACAACGCAATCACACTTGAAGAAATCGAGGCGCTAGACCCGACACATATCATCATTTCGCCGGGTCCGGGATTCCCCGTCACCGCCGGCATCTCCATTCCGGCAATCAAATATTTCGCCGGCAAAATTCCCATTCTGGGGATCTGTCTTGGACATCAGGCGATCGCAGAAGCCTTCGGCGGTGAAATCATTCACGCGCCGGAACTCGTTCACGGCAAAAGAAGAGAGGTTCAGATTTTGCAGGCAGCAAATGGAAAACCTCTTTGTCCTATATTTGCCGGACTGCCAGACACACTTCAAGTAGCGCGCTACCACTCGTTAGCAGCAAAAACTGGTAATTTGCCATCTGAACTCCTCATTACGGCAAAATCACCCGATCAAACGATCATGGGCGTCATGCACAAAAAGCATAAAATCTACGGTGTACAATTCCATCCGGAATCAATCCTCACCGAACACGGTCAGGAAATGATAGTAAACTTCCTAAAGGAATAGGTGCGAACACACACGGCTTTTCGAATAGTTTCGAAGGCCGAAAGGACCTTCGATTTGTTCGTATGAGAAAAAAGTGTGTGCGAATCAATTTGTGGATCAACTACCGCGTTTCGGCACAGCCGAAACAACAAAAAACACACACGGCTTTTCGAATAGTTTCGAAGGCCGAAAGGACCTTCGATTTGTTCGTATGAGAAAAAAGTGTGTGCGAATCAATTTGTGGATCAACTACCGCGTTTCGGCACAGCCGAAACAACATAAAAACACACACGGCTTTTCGAATAGTTTCGAAGGCCGAAAGGACCTTCGATCTGTTCGTATGAGAAAAAAGTGTGTGCTTTTACTTATGATACGGTTCACCACGATCAATCCGAAAGCCTCGATAGCATTGTTCTAAAAGAATGAGCCTCGTCATCTGATGCGTAAATGTCATGGGAGAAAGGCAAATCCGATGGTTCGCACGAGAAAGGACATCCGAAGACAATCCGTTTGACCCGCCGATAATGCAGACAAGTTCTGCCCCTCCTTTATCAAATGCACGAATCATTTCCTCCGAAAAATCTTCAGAAGAATACATTTTCCCTGCAAGATCCATCACCCAAACATAGGCGCCGTCCTTCACGCGAGCAAGAAGCTTTTCGCCCTCTTTCGTCAAGGCTGTCTCTCGCGGCAAATCATCGGAGGAATCCGCAACCTCAATCATATCAACCTCACAATAACGCGAAAGCCTCTTCCTGTATTCAGAAATACCCTCAATCAACCACTTCTCCTTAACTTTCCCCGCCGCGATAATTGTAAGCTTCATAACAATCCCGCCGTACTTCGTTCCGAAAACAGAATTACCGGTTCAGAAGGATAGTAGCGATTGGCAACTGACAAGAAATATTGCTCATCTCGAACAGCCGAAATTGCATTTAGTGCGCCCACAATTTCCTTTTCAGCTGTTATCGGAGAATTATTCTCCTGACTTAAGTGGCCCAAGACAAAATGCTTGGTCCCGGACAAAAACAAATAGCAAACCGCCTTGGCACAGTCTGTATTGCATAGATGGCCGTCCAGTCCATCCACCCGTTTTTTTAGTGGCCAAGGATAGGGGCCGTTCCAAAGCATATCATGATCATAGTTTGCTTCGATGAGAATGGCCTCACAACCGATCAGTGCTTCGCGGACAGAGTCGCTAAAATGTCCCATATCCGTTGCAATCGCGATGGAATGATCCTTGTATGCATATCGAAACCCGACGGAGCCGGCGGCATCGTGTGGCGTAGAAAACGGAAGAACCATCACAGGTCCGATTTTGATCGCTTTTCCTGGAATTATCACATGATCCAGTTCAACTGGATGCTGCTTCTTCTGCGCAGCATAGATACCCTTCCAAGTAATTTCGGTTGCGTAAATCGGAATTCCAAACTTTCTTACGAAAACATCAAGCCCCTTCATGTGGTCGCTGTGATCATGCGTAATAAAAATTGCATCAATCGCCGAAGGATTCTGACCAATCTGCTCAAGAGCAGAAACGATTGACTTCGTCGAGCAGCCTACGTCAACAAGAACTCTCGTCCCGTCAAACTGTAGGAAAACCGCGTTGCCGCTACTTCCGCTATATAGGGGAACCATCTGAATGTTATTCATCAAAAATTCATCCTCAACGCATTCTTGTACACTATTCAGTTACCGGACGCGGACAGACCAAATCTATATCATCGACTCGGTCTATTGTTGCGCCAAGCCCTGTAAGTTTCTCAACAATTTTCTCGTAACCGCGATCAATTCTTTGTGCTTCACTAATTGTTGTCTCGCCATCTGCTGCCAAACCCGCAAGAACCATCGCGGCGCCCGCACGCAAATCCATCGCAACAACACTTGAACCATTTAGTTTCGTTGGGCCGGTAATTAATGCTATTTTATCTATAACAGAAATATTTGCCCCCATTGTCTGAAGCTCCGTCACATATTGAAACCGATTGTCCCAAACATTTTCGTGCATTCGGCTTAATCCATTCGCCATACAAAGAAGTACGGTAGCTTGCGGCTGAAGATCTGTTGGAAACCCCGGATATGGCATGGTCTTGAAATTGACTGGCATAATGGGAACGGCAGGATCCACAAAAACGCGGATAGATTCATCGCCTTCTTCTATTCCATATCCCATCTCTTCAAGTTTCGCTGTAAGCGGCTCCATATGCTTTGGGATCAAATTGTGAACGGTCACGTCGCCACCCGTGACGGCCGCCGCAATCATATATGTTCCCGCCTCGATTTGGTCTGGAATAATCGAATACGAGAATCCTCCTCGAAGTACCGGTGCGCCTTTGATTCTAATTGTATCCGTACCAGCACCTTTGATGTTTGCTCCCATCGAATTGAGAAAGTTAGCAACGTCAACAATGTGAGGCTCTTTCGCGGCATTTTCAATCGTTGTCCAGCCTTCTGCCTTCGTCGCGGCGAGCATAATATTAATCGTAGCGCCAACACTAACGACATCTAGAAAAATATGTGCGCCAACAAGATTATCTGCAACAATTCGGATAATTCCTTTCCGAATATCAGACAAAGAAGTGCCGTGAGCACCTAATTTTGCAAATCCATTCAGATGCAAATCAATGGGCCGATTTCCAAAATTGCAACCGCCTGGCATATGCATCGTGGCCCTTTTGAATTTAGACAGAAGAGCTCCCAGCAGATAATACGAGGCCCGGATGTTTTTGACTTTATCGTGCGTAGCTTCATGCGTGTTTATCGTGGTCGGATCAATCTTAAACATGCCCTCGCTAAGCGGCGTGATTACGGCACCAAGAGTCTCGCAAATTTCCAGCATTGCACGAACGTCCGCAATATCGGGCACATTTTCGAGAATACATGGTCCATCCAGCATCATTGACGCTGCCAGTATGCCAAGTACAGCATTCTTGCTTCCACTAATTGAAACATCACCGCTGAGGCGCGTTCCTCCTACAATACGATAACTAGGCATTCTTATTCCCCTTCATTGTCTCGATTTTGTATTTGTACAACCGTGATAATTTTACTTTCGTTTCACGGATTTGTCACCTTATGTTTTTCATACTTTTGTTCTGGTATCTCTTTATCTGGCAAAATCACTTGTTTGGCAGACTTTTCAGGCTTGATCGGGGAAGTCACTGCAGAAACGGCGCTTTTGGGAAACGGCTTATTTTCATCAGAAAAGGATTCAACATTTCGCTTAATCTCGCCAGTTGATTCCATCGCAGCGCGCCTAACAGCTGACTTCGACTGATAAAGTGCCATGTTTTCTGCCGCAAGCGGCAGATCCTTGCTATTGTCTTTGATCTTCGCTGGTTGAGATGAAACAGAAGCAACTTTTGGAGTTGTCCTTGACGGATCTGTCATAGAAGCAGTTTGTTTATGTGTATCCGCTCTTGGCGAAGACGATCTGCTTGCGTTTCTTTCTGCAGACAAAGCAGCCGTCTCAAATAATTCTCTCCGACCACCCTCCTGAACATCCATTCGGACATCCACACCACCAACATGTGCCGTGGTATCCCGTACCCTACTTCTTCTATTTTTCTCATAACGTGCCGGAAGCATATCAGAAGGCGGGGTCACAGAGTATTCGTTTCTTTCATCTTCAGATGTCGACAACATATAAGATAGTACTTCGTGCATCTGCGTGTCAGACATTTCATTGATTTCGCTGACGCTAATATCAATTTCGGCTGCCGCAGAAAGCAAATATGCCTGCGCGTTTTCATAAAGTATTTCATGACGCGGTGAACCAGCCAAGACCGCTTCAAATGTTTCCCTGTATGTCGTTTCCGCCTTCGGAATTGTAACGACAAATTCAGTTCCTTTCCCAATTACACTCGACACAGAAATAGTTCCGCCTTGAAGTTCGGTCAATTCTTTTGCGATAGCAAGGCCGAGACCATTTCCGCCAAATTTTCTTGAACCTGTCGAATCGACGCGATAGAACCGGTCAAAAAGCCGATGAAGATTATCTTTAGATACACCCATTCCATTATCAACAACCTTGAGAGAGACATAATTATTCGTCAGTTGAATGGACACACTGACATATCCCTTATAATCCGTATACTTAATTCCGTTCGACACCAAGTTTGTCAAAATACGATCCAAAGCATTTGCGTCGCCAAATACCGGCGGAATAATGGAGAGAACGGAAGATTCTAACTGAATTTCCTTCTCGGTAGCCTGAATCTGCATTCTCGAGACAACCTGTTTCATAACGGAAACAATATCGTACTGCGTCATTTTCGGCCTTATGCCGCGACTGTCAATGGAAGAGAGTAATAATAAATTCTGAACGAGTGTATCCATCCTTTTTGCGTCATCGTGGATACGCATAATATCTAGCCTCACATCTTGAATCGATTTTCCCTCGAGACCCCAATCGAGAAGCGTCTCAGAATATGCCGAAATCGTCGTAAGCGGGGTCTTGAGTTCGTGAGATACATTCGCAACAAATTCTTTGCGCTGCTTCTCTTCTCTCTCCTGCTCCGAAATATCCGAAAGAATGATAATCCAGCTATTCTTGTGATAAGAGGCGAGCTGAGCCTGCGTAAGTCGAATGCGAATCGTCTTATCCTGAATCAAATATGTACCCGATATATTTTCCATTCGCAAAACATGAGCGGCCTGGATGCCGTTATCGCCACCGTACATTGTAAGGAATCCTTGGAAAGTTTTCGGAACATCTTCTGTCTCCAGAATAGCATAGGCTGACGGGTTCCCCACCACAAGTCTGCCGTCTCCACCATATGCCAAGATGCCAACCTGCAACTCCTTCAAAATTGTCTCAGAAGTATCTTTCTCTTGCTCGTAATTATCAACGATACTCCTCAGTTTTTCAGCAGCTTTTGTTGACGAAAATTTTTCTTTCGCGCGCGAATAAATGAATCCGAGAAAAATGCCGAAAAAGATACCCAAAAAAAGCAACGCCAAAAAAGGGACTGGATTTGCCTTAATCTGACCTAAAAAGCTTGTAGCCTCAGAAGAGGCTACGCTGTTTTGTATGGAAATACTCATCACGACTCCCGGAAAAATCATAGTTGGCTCTTGTCAAAATAATACCCAACGCCACGTTTTGTCAAAATATAGCGGTAATTATTCTGATCTGGCTCCAGCTTCTCTCTTGTGCGTCGAACAGTCACATCAACCGTTCGCACATCCCCATAATACTCATATCCCCAAACCTTCTCAAGCAGCGTCTCACGAGAGAATACCTGCCCTGCATTTTGTGCAAGAAAGCGCACCAATTCAAATTCGCGGAGTGTCAGTTCAAGAACCTTGCCGCAAAGGCATACTTGATAGGCATCAATATCAATTTCTAAATCCCCGAATGTAAGCTTTTTTCCGCTATCAGAAATATCAGTATCCGCAAGACTCATGCGACGAAGATGCGCCTTAACCCTAGCAAGAACCTCACGAACACTAAAAGGCTTCGTAATATAGTCATCGGCGCCCAATTCAAGACCTAAGACCTTATCAATCTCTTCACTCTTTGCTGTCAGCATAAGTATTGGCGTATTCGTCTGTAGTCTAAGCTTTCGGCAAACGTCAAAACCATCCATCTTCGGAAGCATGCAATCAAGAAGAATGAGATCCGGCTTTTGTGATATGCCCATTTCAAGACCGGCAGCGCCATCTGATGCCGTAATCGTCATATAGCCTTCTCTTTCCAAATTTGCTTTCAATATATCCACAATATTAGGCTCATCATCCACAATCAGGATCTTTGCACACATAAATAATCTCCTTATTTGGCATCATTCGTGTTCTATGCTTCCACATCACAGCCACACACAAGCGCAGCAACGACTATACAAATTATACCATTTATATCACTTTTACAACGTTTTAAATAAAAAAAAGAAAGCCTTCAGTTTCTTGCTGAAGGCTTTCATAAAATCCGGCAGAGATCTATCTTCCCGGGCCGTTACCAGCCAAGTATTGTCGACACACGAGAGCTTAACTACTGTGTTCGGGATGGGAACAGGTGTGGCCTCTCGGTAATAACCACCGGAATGGTTGAGGAAAAGTTCCAAAGAACTGTACCCTCAAGACTGCGTAGAGAAAAAGGTAAAGAGTCGAAGAACAAGAAGAGTCTGTATAAAGAGGATCTTACCAAATGTAATTCGGATCACTGACGATAAAAGTCAGATTCCGTAACTTGTGGTCAAGTCCTCGGCCATTAGTACCGGTTAGCTGAACACATTTCTGTGCTTACACACCCGGCCTATCAACTGGTAGTCTTCCAGGGGCCTTACCAATTAAGAGGGAAATCTCATCTTGAAGTTGGCTTCACACTTAGATGCCTTCAGCGTTTATCCAATCCAAACATAGCTACCCAGCCGTGCCACTGGCGTGACAACTGGTGCACCATAGGTTTGTCCATCCCGGTCCTCTCGTACTAGGGACAGCACTCCTCAAATTTCCTACGCCCACGATAGATAGAGACCGAACTGTCTCACGACGTTCTGAACCCAGCTCGCGTACCACTTTAA
>Ga0209800_10000212_pt1 | contig 112594 bp, 90 predicted proteins | sample Higcelweek8metaG_FD_187174 | JGI IMG/M metagenome (GOLD analysis project Ga0209800, IMG submission 187174) | Freshwater pond sediment microbial communities from the University of Edinburgh, under environmental carbon perturbations - High... | ecosystem: Environmental > Aquatic > Freshwater >... | reverse complement strand
AATAGATTAACCGCATCCCGCTTAAATTGCTCATCGTACTTTCTTCTCGTCTTCATCTTGACCTCTGTTAGCCTTATTATCGTAATTTTGGCTTAACTTCGTGTCCTCTTTATCGGGGGAAGCTCAAGCTTATGTTTCCACAAGAACGATAATAGCCGATATTCAACCCGAATGTATTATAGTTATTAATCCGCTAAGATATAACACTATTGAATAACATGCACGCTAAGTATCTGTTCTAAGCTAATCATCTGTATCGCTTTAATATCAGTTTAACGTGAACTATGACTTACCAATTTGATGCGGTGTGTTATGCATATATAGAATCATTTAGAGAAATATAATCATAGCTGCATTCTGTCGGTAATTACTATTCACCTGAATGCTTTCAACATATTTCCATCAACACTACGTTCAATAACAGTTATTTTCCAAAATCAGGATAATGTTTGTGAAGACAATCAGGACAAATTCCATGACTGAATACCGCGGTCGTGCGTTCTTTGATATAAGACTCAAGATTATGCCATTTGTTATCATCATCTCGTATTTTTTTACAATAGGAGCATATCGGTAACAAACCCTCTAATCGTTTGACTTGTGTTTCAATCTCTTCAGCTCTTACCCGTATCCTGTCTACTATCATCGCCACCATTCCGAATACGGATAGCACCTGAAATCCGACAAGAAATCCATATGCCAGATTCTTCATCGCATCAATTTTAATGAAAGAAAGAGCAATAACATACAGTCCCCATGCGATCAAACTCCATCCGGCTAGAAACCTTCCTCTATGGGTATTATCAGGCATTTTTCTTAATAGAATAAATCCTGTTATGATAAATAAAAACGCCCGTAATCCTTTTAATGATAATGAGAAAACATATTGATTATCCTTCCAGAAAATAATCGAACAAGCCCATAGTACTAACCATGCGGTTATAAAGAACAGATTCCATGCTTTGTATTTATTTCCCGCGAAACGGTATGCGCCGCATACAAGGAATATAAACCCGGAAATATGAAATACTTCACCGATAAGATAGTACTTCCACGCAACTAGAGGAATCACTCCGGACCAGAATAAAAAACCGAGACTGTTAAGAAAAAAACTTATCGCCCAGTATCCCGGTCCGATGTCACCTTTATCAACTTTTCGCAAAAAAAGAAAACCCATCGCAATACAAAAAAATATAGCGGCATAACCCAAATGGCTATCACGTATTGTATTATAAAATATCGTCATCAGTTCCTCTTCACTACATTTTTCGCATGATCTTAATACTGTGAAACATAAAACTATGGAAAATAATCATAACTGACTACAGAAAAATGTATCCCACGATAAAATAACTGATTCTCACTATTTTTCATGAAGCTGGAATGTAATTTCCCGTAATATACGTAATTAATTACAATACTCAAATTTGTCTATAGTTATTCAACATCATCAGAAAAGCCAATGGTTCCTATAATGAATTTAAAGTTCAGACATATAAAATCATGACTAAGTTTACAAAAATATTGCACTCAACACAATAAAATCGATTTCGCTATACCCGTTAGATCATTTTCGAATGGATTACAATAAATTGCAACGTACACACCGTAAAATACTCTGTTAGATCAGTGCCGAGATATATCTTTCAAATGTCCAACAACGGAGATGTATACCTGAAATTCAAATATAGTTCTGACTAGCTCTAACTTAAAATAACGTATTAATTATTGAGATGATTCAATTAATAATAAATATTTATTGATCAAAACTAGTCATCCTCATCTATCTGCTCCATAGCCTATCATCACTAACCTCGGCGGTACGTATGTCGGACTGATTGTGTTCATTGATCTTGAAAAGAACGAAGTTCTGTACAGTAAACAGCTGAAAGCCGCAAGCAGTTCAGTGCAAGTATCCATAATGAACGGTCTTCTTGAGGGAGGAAAGGACGACGCACTGAAAGCTGACTTCAGAAGGAATATCAAAATCGCGGCCGACAAGGCGCTTAAGGATATTTGAGGTCACACAGCACAGGGAATTTTTCTTTCCCAGTGCTGAAATCAATCCGGTACTATTCGCAGAATTCTGTTACATATAATGATACTATACCGCCGAACGTGATTCATAGTCCGATCGTAAATATTACACCCTGAATTCCGCCATACTTCCCTTGCTCGTTGAAATCACTTCCAGCCTTGCTCCAATTCTTTCTTTGAGTTCCGGGACATGGGAAATAATCCCCACAAGCCGTCCCCCGTTTTTCAGTTCCACAAGACACTCAATCGCATTGTCGAGAGACTCCGGATCGAGCGTACCGAATCCTTCATCAATGAACATCGTATCAAGCTGAATCCCCCCTGCGTGCGACTGTACCACGTCAGCCATACCGAGAGCGAGACACAAAGACGCCTTGAAACTCTCACCGCCGGAGAGAGTCGACACATCGCGCGCTCTGCCGGTATAATTATCAAACACTTCCATTTCCAGACCGAGCGCCTTGCGCTTGTCTCCAGTCTCCCGTTTACGCATGAGCTCGTAGCGGCTTCCCGTCATTCTCCCTAACCGCACATTAGCCGCAGCTATTATATCTTCAAAATACGCGGCAAGCACATACCTTTCAAAACTGATTTTACGCGAATTATCACCATTGATGAATTTCGCGAGAAATCCGATCGTTTCATAACCGGCGTCAGCCTTTTCAAGAAGAGAACCGAAACGCGTGCAGTCATTTATGATTTTTTCATTAATTGAAATCCGTATTTTAATGTTCTGCAATTCCCTGTTAAGAGATTCCCTCTCACTTTTATCATTTTCAAGCCTCACTCCGAGACCGACCAGATCCACGCGGGAAAGATTCTTTGTTTCAACCGCAAGTGCATCACAAAGAACCCTGGCTTTTTCCAACATGATTTTGAAATCCGCCGCTTCATTTTCCATCCGTTTTATCTCATCCTCGGGAATGCAGTTCGCCCGATAATCATTCTCATCAGCAAAGCCGGACGCGGTAACGCTTTTTGTGTACGTATTCAACGCTTCTTCACGTTCTTTGGCGGCGAGTGTATTCCTTTCCTTCAATGACGCATTATTACCGCGCTCAGTGTCCAGCGTGCTCCTCGCATCAGCACACTTCTTCTCCGCCGCATCATAATCGACCTGAATCGAAGTAAGCGCTATTTTCAGTTTGTTAATTTCACGATCCAATTCATCCGGTTTTCTCGCGGTATCCTTGAATTCTTTTTCGAGTGATTCAAACGCAGCGCGTGCGGAACCAAGTTCTCCGCTCTTTGCGGTGAGTTCTTTCTGTTTTACCGCCATTTCCGCACGGTATAATTCAATCGATTTATCATGAGTCTCACGAGCTGATTGAATTGCGTGTTCTTTTGCAACCGCTGCAGAGAGCGCTTGAATCAATAAACCTTTTTCCCGGATCAACTTTTCGGTTTCAGATCCGCATTGCCGTGCTTCATTACGAAGGTCAATAATTGAATCGGGAGAAACCTTAAGGTAAAGATCTGTCGCGGCGGGAACAATTGAGTTCGTATACAGAGACTCTTTTACGGAAAGTATCGACATCAGATCGCTAAGTATCTTATCCCTTTCTTCTCTTGCTTTATCATACGCGTCACGGCTGTTCTTCACAATTTCAGCGCTTACAGCAAGATCCGGAGCTGCAGCTTTCCGTGGATGACTAAGCGATCCGCAGACAGGACACGGCGCCCCGTCTTCAAGCTCACTCGCAAGCAATCCGGCCTGACTCTTCCGGAAGACAGTATCAAGCCGCTCGAATTCGGCTTTCGATTTTAGATATTGCGCTTCCGCTTCAGCGAAGCGCGCCGTACCCGCGTCATGTTTCTTCTGCTTGGCAACACATTTGTCAATAGAATCAAGAAGCGTACTGATCACCGAGACTTTTCTCGACAACTCTTTCGCCTCTATCTCAAGCTCATTCTTTGATTCCTTCTGCTTCGCGATTACATCGAGAGCGTCATTACATTCTTTTACGCTGATTTCGCCTTTTACTATGTGCCCATCCAAAAAGGTTATTCTTTCGGAAATCGACATCACCGTCTTTTCAAGACTTGATATATCGTCACCAGCTCTGCAAAACCCGGCGACTTTCTGCCGAAGCGCTTCAAGTTCTTTGACGCGCTGAACCGTTGCGGCGCGTTCACTCTCCCTCGCTTTCTGGATACCGAAGATTTTCTCCGCTTCAGTGAATTGTTCACCTAATTGTATTATCTTTTGATCCGAGATTGATATCGCCGATACAATCGCTTCAAGCTCCTTGATCTTTTCGAGGTATTTCATTTCGTGGGCGTTCACAGAAAGAGCTCTGCGCGCTTTTACCGCCATGCGTTCTTTCGCGGTATAATCCGGTTGTTTTACTGTCAGTATTTCAAGTCCACTTTTTTTAACCGCATACTCATCAATCTTCTGATTCGCTTTTTCACCAAGCGTGATTTCATTTGAGATTTTTTCTATGACGGAATTTTTTACGGACAGATTATCTTCGGCTTTCTTCCCGTTGTTTTTGTCGTTTTGAAGTTCACAATTAAACGCTTCCATCAATTTATTGATATCCGGATCTTCGGAGGCAATCAGTGTTTTCAGTTCGGCATTATCCTCACCGGGAATAAAATGATCAATCGCGTTACGTCTGTCACGCCTTATCTGCGCGCTCTCCTCGACAATCTTACGGGCCCGCTCTTTCGCGATAGTCTGTATCCTTCCAAACACTTCAGTCCCGAAAATCTTCCTGAATATATCCTCTTTCTGCGAGGCGTCCGCACCGAGGAGTCTCCTGAATTCTCCCTGTGGTATCATGACAAGCTGACGAAACTGATCGGCGGTAAGCCCCACAACAGATTCAATTTCCAGGGTTACATCTTTGGCTCCGGTTCGGATCTTTCCGTCGGGCATCTCAAGCTCCGCCTCGGCGTCCTTCTTTGTGGTACCCGATCCTTTCAGTTTCGCGCGTTCGTACGCGGGGCTTCGTTTAATGCGATAGTTTCTTCCCCGCAGTGAAAAGAAAAGCTCAACCTCGGTAGGCACAGACGCATCGGCGAAATCACTCCGGAGCGAAGATCCGTCACGTTCAGTGCCGCTCGCTTCGCCATAGAGCGCATACGAGATGGCGTCAAAAATTGTCGTCTTTCCCGCGCCGGTATTGCCCGAAATAACGAACATTGACGCGCCGTCGAGCGAGTGTTCAAAATCAAGTTCCTGCCGCGACGCGTAAGGACCAAACCCGGTGATAGCAAGAGAACGGATTTTCATGCGAGCACCTCACGTTCAGCTTCAGCGATAATTTCCTTTATCCCATTCAGGTACTCGTCAGGACATTTTTCACCAATCATCGCATCATAAAAATCAGCGAATAACTCTGTATTCGAACGGTTCCGTATTCCGTCCGACACGGCGCCCCCTTCTCCCGCCCCCCGTTCTTCTCGTTTCAATTCAAGAATATTCGGATACACACTCCGAAGACTCGCGAGAGGATCAATGAGTTCGCCCTTGTCGGTGAGAATCGCCTGAATATAATCATCAGGATTTGCGCTCTTCACCGTTTCCTGCGCAATCAGATGCTTTAAATTACCTTTTATAATCCGCACATCACGTTTCGGTTTCAATTCTATAAACGACGTTGTGACCGCACCATTGCCATCCATATCGACGACCGTGATCCCTTTCTTCTGTCTGACCTCTGAAAAAGAATACTTGAGAAGAGATCCGGCGTAACGCACATGATCATATCCCGCTTTCTGCGGGGAATGAAGATGTCCGAGTGCGGTATACGAAAAGTCCGCGAACCTGGCCGCGTCGATTGATTCAGTGCCTCCGATACTCAACGGCCGTTCCGAATCACTCATCTCCAATTCATCGCCGCATTTCACCACATACCCATGAGCTATACATACGTTCCTGACTGACGAATCAATACGGGAGGTGATTGATGAAAGAATCGCCCTCATCGCGTCATCATGTGACTTAATGGAAGTATCTCCGAAAAGAGCCCGCACTACGGCGACATCCGCAAAAGGGATTGAATAGAAATGTACTGAGCCGTATGCGTCTGCAATGACAATCGGCTCAATCTCCGCGCTCAGATTTCCCGACATATAAAGCCCGCTTCCCGCGAGAAGCCCGCTCGCGAAACCGATCCGCTCATTGGAATCGTGATTACCCGCAAGGGATATAACCGGCGTCGCGCAATCCCGCACAATCGTACGTAACGCGTTGTCAAGCAGCTCAATCGCCTCTACCGGCGGTATTCCCCTGTCATACAGATCACCCGCGATTATAACCACATCCGGTTTTTCCCGTTTAATATGATCATACAGCTGTTCAAGCACAAACGCCTGATCCTCAGTCATATACACATTGCCGATCAGCTTTCCTATATGCCAGTCACTAGTATGAAATATTTTCACTTTCAATTCCTCCATCATCCGGATCAGTACACGTATATATAGATAGAATTTCAATCGCCAATTCTCATATACCGATGTTTCAACCCTTATTCAAATACCGTTCGTAATCCGAAAAGGGCGTCACACCGCATATTTTGAGGTTTGCATTTACAATTCAATCATTTAATTGCACATTCAAAGACCACATGACGTCTTTTGATGCAATTTGAAGATTCAATTTTATATCCGAGCATACTCCCCATGATGGGAACACTGCTTGTAATCCAATCACTATATCCGGTACATGGGATACGGAGAGCTTTGTGTGTTGCTGATTTCGAGAAAGTATGCAGGACCTGAAGATCCCTTCATGATCTGAATCATATAAAAGAACACTCAGTATATTTGATCTATATATGGAAATGATGATCCGGGTATTTATTCATAATTGTCATACCCGGTTTAATCGGGATGCATGGAAGCTAATATTTTTTTAGAGCATAGTATATCATTACGAATAATACCGGCACCATTTACAATCGATCCATACGCTGATCTTCCTGGCTTATATAATTCGTTGTTACATTCTTACTTCGTATATTGTCTTTTATGAGACTTTATGAAATCATTCAGCAATTCTTTGGCTCCGGGATTCCCGTTGATCGGGGAATCATATATCACATTGTCAATTTTCCATCCGTTTTCCCGTACGAGCAATAATTCATCATTCCATCGGGATACGACTTCACCGTCGATTGAGCATTCAATATACACCGATGCCTGATCCGCATTGATTTCAATCTTCTTTATTTGATAGGAGGAACATTTCTCACCGACACTTGAAAGGATATCGCAATCGAACATATCCGCCTTATCCGTCGGTGATGAACTTTTTTTGATACTTCGTTCTTCAGATTCCACTACTGTATTGTATTTACTGATTGCTGCCGCAAATTCACGTGAAATCTCCATCATACTCATTATAAAATGATTTTACGACATTTTTGATTTCATTTTTTTGATCATTATCACAACTGAACAAAAATACGCAAACCACCAAAGCAGCATACAATGGCCGGATGTGTGTCATTACAAGCTCCGTAATTACTTATTGTTATATCCATGTGCAGCTATCATACATTACCATTAGAACTGAAATTACTCGCCATTGATTATATAATCAAAAATTACACTACGAACAAGATACAACCCCAAACACGAGAATCAGCAGTTCGAAATAGCCATAGTTTACATACACTATTAGCTTCGGACTACGTACTTCACAAATATAGAGATGAAATCTCCGTTATTTCATCCATGCTCGACACTATCGCGTCAGATCCCGCAATCTCATCATCACCCGCATGACCAAATGCGCATCCGATAAAAAACGCGTTATTTTCTCTCGCGGCGGTCATGTCAGATTTCCTGTCTCCAACCATCACAAGCTGTTCTTTTATATCAAGAGTCTTTATATATTCAGCAAGTATACCTCCCTTGCTTTTGATTGAAGAGTAATTCACCGTGACAGGGTCATGAGCGATAAATTGACGCAGATCATATGTTTCAAGGATAGCGTCAAGATACTCACGCTGACCGTTCGATGCAATAAGGATACCCCATCCGCGTGACTTCAATTTTTCAAACAGATCATGCACCCCGTTATAGAGCTCACCTTTTCCCGCACGCACATTTATCATGAGCTCATGGGTGCAGACCTCATCAATCCGCGGCAGCCAATCGCATCCAAGGGAGGGAAACAGCGGCAAAAAGAAATTATCCATCGTATTTCCAAGTACCGATCGTATTGTTTCAATCGCGGGAGCCGGAACCGCTGTTCCTGATTCTTCAGACAAAATCTTTGATGCCCGCGCGTACGCCTCTTCGATTGCTCCGCTGCAGTCATAGAGCGTTCCGTCCATATCAAAAGCTATATATTTCACAATAAATTCTCCATCCACGTCACAATCTATCCGCCGTATTTCGTGTCAACAATCTTCGGGAATGTGCTTGACCATATTAAATGTCCAATACGATAGTCGTGCGTAATTATGATCGATACCAAAGTCACATTAGGTTCGCTTGAACTTTCAAATCCTGTCACGGTAGCGTCCGGAACCGCCGGATACGGCGAAGAGTTGTCGAGATATATCGACATTTCCCGTCTTGGTGCGCTCGTCACAAAAGGACTTTCCCTTGAACCGCGCGCGGGAAACACCGGCAACCGCATTATTGAAACCCCGTCGGGAGTCATGAACTCCATCGGACTGGAGAATGTAGGTATAAAGAAATTTCTTTCCGACAAGATGCCCTTTCTTCGTAACAGCGGCGTGACTGTTATCGCGAATGTCGCGGGGCATTCCGTTGACGAGAATGTCGAACTGTGCAGAATACTATCCGACACTGAGGGAGTTTCGGCGATTGAGCTCAACGTGTCATGCCCCAATGTAAAAGAAGGCGGCATCGCCTTCGGCATGGATCCGGTCATGCTTGGAAGTCTCTCGTCGAAAGCACGCGCGGTCACGAAGATTCCCTTTATCGTAAAACTCTCCCCGAATGCTCCGGATATCGTTGCCTGTGCGCGCGCCGCCAAGGATGCCGGCGCCGATGCGGTTTCAGCGATGAACACGCTTCTCGGCTGCGCAATTGATATCGAATCAAGGAAACCTTATTTCAACAATATCTTCGCGGGACTTTCCGGATCCGCTATAAAGCCTATCGTCCTCAGAATGGTCTGGGAAATAAGCACCAAAGTCAATATTCCGATAATCGGAATCGGCGGAATAAGCTCATCCCGCGACGCAATAGAATTCATGATGGCAGGAGCCACCGCAGTGTCGATAGGCGCAGCAAACATGGTCGATCCGTGCGTTTCAATCGAGATACTTGAAGGAATAATCGCGTACTGTTCCTCGCATGGAATACATCGCATCAGTGATCTGGTCGGATGCGCCCATTGATGCTCTCCACAAGCTGATTTTCGGGCTTAATCTTTTCTTTCCATAGTTTTCATTTATCAGATTCAGAGCAAAAGATTTAATCATATCCGCTCTGAATGCCGTACAAAAGAAACACTTAACACAGGATGGTTCTATGAATTACTGGAATACGACGCTTAAATCAATGACAGAATATATCCCCGGTGAACAGCCGGATAATATTGAAGAGTTCATCAAACTCAACACCAATGAAAATCCTTTCCCTCCGTCGGCGAAAGTTCTTGAAGCGATCAAGGCCGAGACAGGGGAAATTCTCCGTAGATATCCCAATCCTGACGCGCAGAAAGTCAGGGAGGAATTCGCCCGTCAGAATTCGATTACCGCAGACAATGTTTTTGTGTCGAACGGATCGGATGAAATTTTCACCCTCCTGTTCAGGGGGTTCGTCGAACACGACGGACTGGCTGCGTTCGGATATCCGTCGTACTCGCTCTACTATACCATGGCTGAAGCAAACGCCGTTCCGTATGACAAAGTAACCCTTAACGCGGACTTCAGTATCCCGTTTGATAAATTCCTTAAAAAGAAATACAATCTCGTCATCCTGTGCAATCCCAACAACCCCACGGGAAGCGGAATACCGGTCGATCAGATTCGTTCATTCCTCGGAAAGTTCAAGGGGCTTCTTGTCGTCGATGAGGCATATGTCGATTTCTACAACGAATCCGCGCTTCCGCTTATCAATGAATTCGGTAATCTCATTGTAACGCGCAGCTTCTCCAAATCATATTCTCTGGCAGGTCTCCGCGTGGGACTGGCCATAGCTCAGAAGGAAATAATCAAAGGCTTTCTCAAACTGAAAGACTCATATAACGTTGACAGGCTCGCGTGCATCGGCGCGCTCGCGGCTCTTCAGGATCAGAAGTATTTCAAGTATTCAACCGAAATGGTCAGAAACAACAAGGACTATCTTGAGGAACGCCTTTCAGCGCTCGGATTTGAAATTGTGCCTTCAAAAGCGAATTTTATATTTGTGAAACATCCCAAGATCAGTTCTTCCGAGATATATGCCCAGCTCAAAGAGAACAAAATTCTCGTCAGGTATTTCACGGGAGACATCCAGAATGAGTACATCCGAATCACCGTCGGTTCAATGATGGAGATCAAAAAGCTGGCAACTGCCCTGTCAGAAATCGTAGCATAATAACGATCCACGGGATATAATCCACGATGGGACACGGCATGCCGTGTCCCATCGTGGATCGCCGTGTCCCATCGTATATTATTCAAAAATTACGCGTTATCACATCGTCATTCTTATTATATGTCCGTCAGTGTTTGTCACCGTACTGCGGATTACCAGCTCATTGAGGGTAAGCCCGTTGCCGTAATACAGATCCATATCGCTCTTACTGATCCAGATATTGACGAGCTCTTTTCGTCCGCCTCTGTTCCAGATAAGCCCTACGACTACACCTTTGACTTCATTTTCTTTGAGAACTTCCGTGCATGATGAAAGCACGTTCATCATTTCGCGAAGATTTTTACTGATTATAGTTCTCGCGTTCTTCTCGTAATCCGCGTCTAGGGTTACCGCCGAGTCAGGCATTATCAGATCGACGCCGAGGAAAAGTTTATCTTTGCGGTTTTCCTTCTTGTCATAATAAAAACCGATACTCTTCTCGCCGACAAAGACTTTCTTCTCATCTCTGAATATCTTGGCGATTCCATAAAGATATGGCAGATACTTTTTGTGATACAGAGCACCGTTCGTTGTATAACTGTCTATAGGAACAAGATACAAACTGTAAACAGAATCTTCATTGGCATATCGGGAGACATCGTACTTATCGACCGATCCGTTGCTTTCTCCCCCTTGCTGCGCGCTTGCGCATGTAAGGAAAATAGATCCGCACGCAATGATAAGCAATAGATATCGAATCATAACAACCTCCGCTGACTAGAGCATTTTACGTGTGGCCGTGAATATACACATTAATACGTTCTAAAATGCTTTAATTAAAGAATCCACGCAAGGGTCTTTTTGTCAAGTGGTCTGCGATTTTTCGGCAGCCGCTATCAGAGACTCAATCGGTATAAGCCCATCAAGCTCAATCGTTCCATTCAGTACCGTTTTCGGAACGCCGGTAACCTTGTGCTTTATCGCAAGAGGAGTGAAAACCGCCGCGTCTATCATATCTCCTCTGATATGCGGATTTTCCAGCGCGAGACGATGCGCGTTCACTACCGCCTCGGGGCAGTACGGACATGTCATGGAGACAAACACCTCAATATGAACCGGATGCGATATCTGTCGTATTCTTTTCATGTTGTCATCGGTCAACGCCGGCCTTACTCCCGATACCTCATGCAATGCCCGGAGGAATGAATTAATCTCATAACCGGATGGAATTCCGTAGAATCGGATACGGGTGTCTTCATCATTTCCGTCAAGAAGCGCGATACACGGAACGCGTTCTATTTTGTAATACGAAACCTGCTCCTTATCAGCAAGAAAATCGAATACGGACAGTGATAACTTGTCCGACAACGCGGTGATTTCCTTCAGGAACTGATGAGCCTCTCCGCAGATCCCGCATTCCAATGTCTGTGTAAAATACAATATATTCACATGCCCGCCAAGAGATTCCAGAGCGTTTCGCAGCTGGACTTTCACATCATCACTGAAAATCGCCATTGTGCGTCACCCGTTCCTGAAAAGATATTCGTGCGCGGAAAGCGCGGCCTTAGCGCCTTCGCCTGCCGCGATAATTATTTGCTTATACGGAACAGTCGTCACATCACCTGCCGCGAATATACCGCGTTCAGAAGTCATACATCGTGAATCTATCTCTATTTCACCATAACGGTTGCAGGTGACGACTCCCGCCGCGAATGCACTATTCGGAACAAGCCCGATGGCCACAAAGAGACCGTCCGCGGGTATATCGCGTTCTCCGCCGTCAACAAGAGACCGTATACTCACTGATGATACTGACGAATCTCCGTTAATCTCGGTTACCACAGTGCTGTGCATCACCGTAATATTGGTATAGTACATCATCGCGTCCAGGAGCATCCTGTCGGCGGTGAGATGCTCCAGATTTTGCACCACCGTAACATGCGCCGCCACTTTCGCCAGATCAATCGCCGATTCAACACCCGAATTACCTCCCCCCGCGACAACGACATTCTTGTCACGGAAGAGAGGGGCATCACAGATGGTACAGTACGCAACACCTCTGCCGGTCAGCCTCTTTTCTCCCGGCACGTCGAGCTTCCTCCACGATTTCCCCGATGCGATCAATATTGTTTTTGCTTTGACTATCATACCGTCAGAGAGGTACACGCTGAACGGATTTCCCTTCTCTATTTTTATAACTGCCATTTTATCCCTTACCGCGAGCCGGAACTTTTTAATCTGTTCTGAAAATTTCGCGGCAAGCTCAAATCCATTAATGTAACGGTATCCCATATAGTTTTCTATTCCGCCTGTCTCCGCGACCTGTCCTCCGAAATTTTCAGTCACAAGCGCCGCGGAAATGCCTTTCCGCATCAGATACACCGCCGCCGTTAACGCGGCAGGGCCTCCGCCGATTATCAGCGAATCATAAACCATGTCAGGAGATACGGGGACAGCTTCGGAATGATCGGCGATACCTTCGAATGAATTCAATGCAATATTTAAATCCATCGTGTGCCTCTTCTGAAATATCAGCCATTAAGGCGGACTTTTCAAGAAAAAAAACCAGCCTGTTTCCGGCCGGTTTTCTCAATTATGGAGTCACACATTACGCGGGAGATCACTCTGAAATATCGTACAGAATATCTCCGAGCACGAATCGCACATTTTTCCCGAGAGACAGATATCCTTTGACCGACGGATGGTGATCGATGAGTTGGAAATACGCCGCACTCGCGAATTTGATTTTTTGCGTCTGCAGATTTTTCTTCGAGCTTATCCGTGAATCATTCCAGACTTTTCCTGATTGATAAAACGTAATTCCCCGCACGTTTTTAGTTATATCATTCATCTTCATTGTCTGCTGACCCGACCGGTACACCGTCTTACTCTGCTGCTGACGGGATTTATAGACATTATCCGCGGAATTCATTTCCTGAACATAACGGCTGGCTTCAACACTTCCCGCTCCGCTGGTGCTTTTCATCGCGGACATGTCCTTTTTATATTCTTCCTTCACTGCCTGCGGAGCCGGCAGAGCTTTTGTAAAGGAAAGCTGGTCCTCATTCACTTCGCGCCGGTCAACCCGCCGCATTTCATCCTCAAGAATCAGATAGCTCGTATAGGGAGTGAGTATGCCGTAGGTTCGCGCGAGACTCACGATCTCATCGACAACCTCCTTGCTCTCTCCGTATAATCTCATCTGATCAAGAAGAAATCCGACACGCCGCGAGGCCCATAACGGGGGAATGAAATCTGTTTCCGTATTCTTCGCGGGAAATATCACCGGAATGCTGAATCGCTGGTTCTTTCCCTTTATCTTCCCTTCAATCGTAACGACACTGCGGCCGTCTCCGGCGTAGCGTCCGAACAGCGACAGTGATGATCCCGTATACAAATCAGGAAGATCCTTGGGATACACCGCACTGGTCTTGACTCCGGTTATTGAAACAGTGATATCGGTCATTACGGGAGACTGTATTTTTGAGTAAAACAAGGCGACCGCTTTTTCAATATCCTCCCGAGGAGTTATATATGAACGATACGCTCGGGTCATATCAGTGACCCGGTCAAGAAGATGAGTATTGATGTCATACCCCACGCCGAAGGTGAAAATACGGATTTTACCGAAGTTCATTTTCTTCACCGAAGCGAGAAGCCTGTCTTCATCCGTTTCACCGAGAGTAGGTTTACCGTCAGTGATAAATACGATCATTTTCGGTCTGCCGTCTTTCGGTAGTGACTCGATCGAGATCCTCAACGCTTCCTCGATATTCGTACCGCCGATGGCTTTGAACGAATTAATATACTTCCCTGCCTTTGCTGTGTGCGCGGCATCATTCTTTGATACCGTATCGAAAAGCTTATCCGCTTCCGTTGAAAACCGCACTATCTGAAACCGGTCACCGGCATTAAGATTCTTCACGCAATACTCAAGCGCGCGCTTTGCGCTTTCAATCTTTTCCCCGGCCATACTTCCCGACGTATCCAGAACAAATACGATATCCTTGTCGATGACTTCAGGCTTTTCATTCACAGAAGGACTCGCGTTTACAAAAAAGAATCCGCCATCATCACCGTCCCTATACGCACGGAACAATGATCCGACTTTTGATTCTCCGGTTGAGAACAGTAACTTGAAATCAGCGTCCGGTTTTACATTCTTCTCCTCATACACGACAAGCGCATTTTTCGTTCCCTCCCGTGTGACCACTGCCGGGTGAGTAGGACAAAAAATCGTGTTGATTCCCGATCCCGACTTCATATTTACACGCACCGACACCTCATCAAGATTCTTTGATGAAAACTTCTCCGTATTAAGTGGATAAATATATTCTATTGATCCTGATTCTATTGCGAGTGTTTCCCGGTATCTGATCTTGATTCGTTTCTTAGACCGCGGTTCAATGGGAAAAATCCGCACCTTGAACATCGACCTGTCGGAGTACTCAAGAAGCGCCGGATCAAGCTGACGACGGACAATGTCCTCATATATTGTACGCGCTTTGACCGCATCGAGAAGTTCCGCCGCGGTTTCCTTTCCGTCTATTTCCATGGTGAATTTCTGAATGAGGGCGTTTTTCGGTATGGGAAATATATAGTATCCCTCAAGACGATAATTTGTCGGATTCACAAAAACCTGATCAATAGATGTCTCTGCAGACAACCCGTCAATAGAGACATCAACATTATGAGTAGCGACTTCAAGCGGATATGGACTTCTCAATGCGGGAACAGGGTTCGGAAGAACAATAAATCCATCCGCGAATACGGCGGCAGTACCCGACATTACAAACAATACACACGCGCATACCCGGATAATTACAGTCTTATTGAAGATGCTTCGTATAACGTACATAATACATTCAAATAATGATTTCATGGGTTCCTCCCATGCGGGACAGCATCACCATTGATTACTGTCCCGCATATTGCGTCATTCACCAACAGATGAGAACTATTTTTCGAAACTGTACCCTTTTTTCACTGCCTGTTTCCGGATAGATTTTATAATCGCCTTATCAAGAGTATTCTCTCCGGCCTGTTTTTTCATTTCCACTTCGACATACTTCTGACGAGCGTCAGACAGAACCTTTATCTTCGCCTGAATCTCGGAACGTTCCTTGCGTTTATTTTCCACATACGATTCGCGCTCTTTTTTATTCATCTTCTTCATCTCGTCAGGAAGATCTTCATCTTTCATTTTCGCGACATATGCGGAATCTCCCTTTGAAGCATCCACAATATCCCATCCGGAATTACTGTACACCGGAGCCGACTTCGCCACCGCGCGCTGTACCGCAGCCTCATTCGCCATAGATTTTGAATTAGTATCCTGAGCTGCCTGCAATTCTTTCTTCGCGCTTCCTGCGCGTCCATACGCCACATACGTTTTGTTGAGCCGTTCATTCAGCGCGAGAATCTCTTTGTCCTGAGGAGCATGGATATCAGCTATCTGCTGATTCTGATCAATGCTCATATATGAACCTTCACCGATATCGGCTCCATCCTTCCATCCTTCACGGATTCCGGATGAATTATCACCGCAGTAAATCGTATTGACTGATATACCCTTTGAAAGAGCGTTCTTTACTGATTTTTTATAATCAACATCACCCTGATTGAACTCCTCATTCCCCGCGATATAGATAGTCTTAAGCATCATAGTGCTCTTCTCCCATGAAAGCCGTTTCACCGCCTCGTCGACCACCATACCGCAGTATTCGTTACCGCCATTTGTCGTCAGCTTGAAAAGATCATCTGAAACACGATCCAGATCATCAGTGAGCGGTGTAACAAGCCGTATAAATCCGCTCTCGGTTTTAAGACCGTCATTACCATATTCAAAAAGTGCAACTTCCAGCATGGGCGTCACTCCGCCTTTTTTCACCTTCGCCGTTTCATTGACTATCTTCCATAAATTTGTCTTGGCCTGACCGATCAGACCATCCATACTGCTCGACGTATCGAGAAGAATCGCCATCTGTATCCGTTCCTTTTCCTGGGAAAAAACCGGCCAGCATATCATAAGCATGACAATCATACTTACCGCACAATTTCTGATTTTCATAGTACCTCCAAAAATCCTGTTACATTAAATTTTCGGACACTTCAAACAGATGCATTCTTGAACATTTATAATAAGAAGATGCATCAGAAACATATTCTCAAACTGCCCTTATATCTCTGACGCGGCTATCTCTGATTTTGTTCCCGGATATTTTTAAATTATACAGGGGCAACGCTTTGAATTATTCATTATGACATGTAACAAAGCAATGAATAAATGATTATGGGATTTACAACATTTCAAAAGTTAAAAGATTGTCTTGCTGCAGTTATACAGAGCCTCGCAGAGCATTTTTCGGTGCGGCTCGCACTATTCGCATTAGTCAATTTTAAAATACCTTTATCCTTTGGTGAAATGCTTCAAGAGACTCAGTGTCCAAAGTATCTATCTTCTATAACACTGCGCTTTCAAAACATCATTCCCATCGAACCTGCTATTACCGCATTTTCTGTCATATCGAGTACTTTATCTCCGGGTATTCCGACACTTTTTGAACATGGTTCAGCTTTATAAACAAACATTTTTTGGAATCCACGTATGTGTTCACTTAGACTCTGGTATTCTCCAATAATTGGAATCTCATTGCTTTAAACCAAAATTCGGCATCGAATGACATGTATCCCGTCATTATAGACAAAATTTCAGTCATGTGACATTTTTCCGTTTATTCCTGAAATTTATTGACACTGTGTTCATTTATTTTATATTGTCACCGATCAGGTTACACATATATCATACAAAATGTGAATTTTAATCCATTTATAAGTATATCTGCAATCTGACGTTCCGCGAATATCGCGCAACAACGGGTCAAGGGCTTGCCCTTGGGTTCAATTCCGCTTAATCAAGCAAAAAAGGAACCGCCATGAATACGCTCCTCTTTCTTGTTTTATTTCCGCTTGTGCCTGCATTTCTTTTGCTGATTTTTCCGTTTCAACAGTTCCGCGCATGGGTGACGCGTCTTTCAGTCGCGACAATCATCGCAGGTTCCGTATATGCGGCATATCAGTTCTTTTTCACAAGCGCGACATTCTATTCCCTGCCGGCTCATTATATCGACAAGGGTATGTTTGTCATTGAAGCGCTGATCGCGCTCTTTATCGTCTATGCGGGAATCAGATACAAAAAGTATCTCGCTTCAATTCTCGCGATTCTTTCATTTGGTGCGATGGCATACTTCGAGTTCACGCTTGCTCACAACGTTCATATCGAGCAGAACGTGTTTATCGACAGACTCTCTGTCATCATGACGCTCATTATCGGTATCATAGGCGGACTTATATGCGTCTACGCTATCGGGTACATGAAAGATTTTCATCACCACCACAAGGAGATGAAAGACAAACGGAGATTCTTCTTCTTTGTCCTTTTCGTATTTCTCTCAGCGATGTTCGGCATTGTTTTCTCAAATAATATCATATGGCTCTTCTTCTTCTGGGAAATTACGACACTTGCGTCGTTCCTTCTCATCGGATACACGAAAACTCCGGAAGCTATCAATAATTCCTTCCGCGCCATTATAATGAATCTTCTCGGCGGTCTCGCATTTGCCCTGGCGATTGTATACCTCGCCAAGACAGGCGGTCCGCTTGAACTTGACAAGATAATCGCCGGGAAAGGCGCTATCGCAATGATTCCCGTCGCGCTTCTCTGTTTCGCGGGTATTACAAAATCTGCCCAGATGCCGTTTTCATCATGGCTTCTCGGTGCGATGGTTGCGCCGACACCTACATCAGCGCTCCTTCATTCAAGCACCATGGTTAAAGCCGGAGTGTATATCGTAATACGCCTTGCGCCCGTTCTTCAGAACACGCAGGTCGGCAACATGGTTGCCCTGGTCGGAGGTATTACCTTTGTCTCGGCGGCGTTTATCGCGGTATCGCAATCAAACGCGAAAAAACTTCTCGCGTACTCAACAGTGTCAAACCTGGGTCTTATTATCGCGTGCGCCGGTATCGGCAGCGAAGCGACAGTATGGGCCGGAGTATTTCTGATAATCTTCCATGCGATCGCGAAATCGCTTCTCTTCCTCTGTGTCGGAACCATTGAGCACAAGCTCGGAAGCCGCGATATCGAGAACATGGATTCCCTTATAGTCACCATGCCCGGACTCACCATGATGGTGATCATCGGTATCTGCGGAATGTTCATTGCTCCGTTCGGCATGCTGATCAGTAAATGGGCTGCGCTTAAAGCGTTCATTACCATTCCATCATACATGAGTCCCTTAATGATTCTGTTCATCGCGTACGGAAGTGCGGTCACCGTGTTCTTCTGGACAAAATGGATGGGTAAAATAACCGCGGCGAACAGACCCGCCGAGAAGACTCATCCTCTTCAGAAATCAATAAGCGGTGACGAGTGGATCTCCGAACTTATTCACGCTCTCTTCACCGTTGCGATCTGTTTCATCTTCCCGCTCGTCTCAGCGTTCCTTGTCGAACCATACATCTCTGAAGTGTACGGATCGGCGGCGGGAATAGGGAAAAGCAACTACATCATCATGGTCATCATGGTGGCCCTGGTAATTCTTCTGCCTCTTATTGACTTCTTCTTCCAGAGAACACTCAAGACGAAGCAGGGCGCCGCATATATGGCCGGCCGCAACGAATCACCAAACCGTGTATTTGACGCGTCACTCGGAATGAAACGTGAGCTTTCGCTCAAGAATTATTATCTGGAGAATATCTTCGGAGAAAAACTTCATATGAGAATCGGGGTCATCACCGCGACGATCGTAATTCTCGTAATGATTGGAGTATCTTTCATATGAAACCACTGTATATCGGACTCATTTATGTCGCAGCGGCGCCCCTTCTAGGGGGGCTTCTCGCTGGTTTTGACAGAATTTTGACAGCACGCATGCAGCGCCGTGTCGGACCTCCTATTCTTCAGCCTTTCTACGATCTTTTCAAACTTTTGCAGAAAAGAACAATCGTAGTAAACAGACTCCAGAATCCTTACATATTCTGCCATCTTGTATTTATGATCGCGACCGGATTTCTCTTCTTCGAGGGAAGCGATATTCTGCTTATCATCTTCGTATTGTCCCTGTCGGCGGTGTTTTTCATTCTCGCGGCATACGCATCGAATTCACCATACAGTTTTATCGGTGCGGAACGAGAGCTCATCCTTATCATGACATATGAACCGATGGTGATTCTCTCACTCGTCGGCATCTACATGGTGACAGGTTCGTTTAACTTTTACGAAATCATCGGAAGCGGCAAGGTTCTCATCAAGTATCTCCCGGGGGTTTTCGCGGGCTTTGTGTATATCCTTACGATGAAACTGCGCAAGTCTCCGTTTGACCTTTCATATTCACACCATGTGCATCAGGAACTTGTCAAAGGTATAACTTCGGACTTTTCGGGCAGAACGCTCGCAATGATCGAAATGGCGCACTGGTATGAGAACATCTTCCTTCTCGGTTTCATTTACATCTTCGTAAGTTTCAATCCCTGGATCGGTGCGGCAATCGTTGCGGCGATTTACATTTTCGAAATCCTTATCGACAACGTGTTCGCACGTGTGAAATGGCAGTATGCCTTCCGCATGGGCTGGATCGTGGCTTTCTTCCTCGGTTTCAGCAACATCGTCGTCCTTTACATTATGGGGAGGTAGTTCAATGTCATTCATGAAAAAATCACCGTGGATCATGCATTACGACGGATCAAGCTGTAACGGCTGTGATATTGAAGTTCTCGCATGTCTCACTCCGATGTATGATGTCGAGCGTTTCGGCGTCATCAATACAGGAAATCCCAAACATGCGGATATCCTCCTCATTACCGGTTCAGTCAACGAACAGAATGTCGACATCGTGAAAAATCTTTACGATCAGATGGCTGACCCGAAGGTTGTTGTCGCGGTGGGAATTTGCGCATGCTCAGGGGGAATCTTCGCCGAATGTTACAATGTCAAGGGCGGCGTCGACAAGGTTATTCCCGTTGATGTGTATGTTCAGGGTTGCGCGGCGCGTCCGGAATCGATCATTGACGGTGTCGTAAAAGCGCTCGGCGTTATTGAAGAAAAGAAACGCACGATGAACGAAGTCAAGGTTGGGTAAACATGAAAGGCTCAAAAACCATTATACCGATTCAGAAAAGTGAACTCATTTCACGGGTTCAGAAATATTACGATCAGGAATTCCGAATGGCGCAGATATGCTGCGTCAAGGAACCCGCGGGTAAAGAACCCACTCAGAAACTTGAAATGAGTTATTCGTTCGAAAAAGACCATGTGTTCGAGACACTCCGTTTCGATGTTGCATCAGGAGAGGAGATTCCCAGCATCACTCCCGTATACAACGGCGCGTATCTTTATGAAAACGAACTTCATGACCTCTACGGGATTCCGGTAAAAGGAATCAATATCGACTTCAAGGGAACGTTTTATAAAGTATCAATCCCTACACCGTTCAATCCGGGATGCGGCAACGGTTGCGGAGATTCGAAGGTAAACGGGTAATATCATGGAACAGCAGATTATAACTCCCAAACGTACAATAATTCCTTTCGGGCCTCAGCATCCGGTGCTTCCCGAACCGCTTCACTTTGACCTCGTTCTCGAAGACGAGAAGATCATCGATGCGATACCCACAATCGGATATATTCACCGCGGACTTGAAATGCTCGTTGAAAAACGGGAATTCACCGAAATGGTGTTTGTCGCAGAACGCATATGCGGTATCTGCAGCTTCATACACGGTCTCGGCTATTGCCAGGCTATTGAAGAGATCATGAATCTTGAAGTTCCGAAACGCGCGCAGTATCTCCGCGTTATCTGGAGCGAACTTTCCCGTATTCACTCTCACCTTCTTTGGCTGGGACTTGCGGCAGACGCGTTCGGATTCGAGAATCTTTTCAACCAGAGCTGGCGCGCACGTGAAACCGTTCTCGATGTCATTGAAGAAACAACCGGCGGACGCGTAATCTTCGGATCATGCAAAGTCGGAGGCGTCCGCAAGGATATCGACAAAGATACGATGACACGCATTCTCGGCGTTCTCGCGAAACTTGAGAAAGACGTGAGATCAATCTGTAACGTGTTTATCAAGGATAACTCCGTAAAACACAGACTCTGCGGTGTCGGTTATCTTTCAACCGAAGACGCAAAACGACTCGGTGCGGTCGGCCCGATGCTTCGCGCGAGCGGTGTATCATACGACGTCCGTTCAACCGGATACTCGATATATGATGATCTTTCCTTCGAAATCCCGACTGAGAAAGACGGTGACTGCTACGCTCGCTGCGCGGTTCGCGTCGCTGAACTGTATCAGTCTTTCTCTCTTATTCGTCAGGCGGCGGAAAAGATTCCTGACGGCGAGCTTTCAGTGAAAGTCACCGGAATGCCCAACGGGGAAACATTTCAGCGCCTTGAACAACCCCGCGGAGAAGTCATTTACTACGTAAAAGGAAACGGAACAAAATTCCTTTCACGCTTCCGCGCGCGCACTCCCACATTTGCGAACATCCCCGCAATGATTCAGGTTCTCAAAGGATCTGATCTCGCCGATGTTCCGAATATCGTGCTTACAATTGACCCGTGTATCAGCTGTACGGAGAGGTAAAACAATGTATTTTCACATGAGCTTAACAACAATCGCGAATGTTTTCAGAAAGCCTGCAACGCTCATGCATCCTTTCAAGAAGCGTATACCTTTTGAAGCGACTCGCGGTCACATATCAATTGATTTCGAAAAATGCATCTTTTGCACCATCTGCGCGAAGAAATGTCCCGCGGACGCCATAAAGGTAGACCGGGAAAACAAGGTTTGGGAAATCGAACATCTCCGTTGTATTTCATGCGGCGCATGCACTGAAGCATGTCCCAAGAAATGTCTTACGATGGAAAAAGACTACCGCGCACCGGCCACCACAAGCGAAGTACCGTCTCTTCATGAGGTTCACAAAGGTGCATGAGTGTTCAGTCGTTGAGAATCTCATCAATGTAACCCGGGCTCACCTCAAGGATTCAAGCGTCACTCAAGTCAAGTCAATCAATCTCGTAGTCGGTGATCTCACCGGCTACGTTGACGACTCTCTCCGTTTTTATTTCCGTGTTCTCGCCAAAGACACTGAACTTGCGGGAGCGGAGCTCAATATCACACATATCAAACCGAAGCTCCTCTGCCCGAAATGCGGCACAAAGTTTGAGCGAACAAGGTTTTCTTTCGACTGCCCTGACTGCGGAACAACCGGAGATATGACCAAAGAAGGAACCGAATTTTTTATCGACACTATTGAGGTTGAGGACAGCAGCAAATGAAACGCACTATTGACATCAAACAGGCGATATACAGCGAAAACGATCTTCACGCCGAGACAATCAGAAAAGGATTCGCGGAGAAAGGCATATTCGCGGTCAACATTCTCGGCGGTGCCGGTGCGGGAAAAACATCGACACTCATAAACATAATCAAACGCATAAACAAAAAGTCATACGTAATCGAAGGCGACATTGAATCTGACATTGACACCCGTACATTGCGGGGTCTTGGCGTCGAGGCATTTCAGATCAATACAAACGGAAATTGCCATCTCAACGCTCCCATGATTGAATCAATTCTCCCCCAGATGACATTCAGTGAGAAAGGCGTTCTTTTCATCGAGAACATCGGAAACCTCGTCTGCCCGGCGGAATTCGTCATCGGAGAAGACGTTAAATTTCTTATATGCTCGATTCCGGAGGGAAGCGACAAGCCCTACAAATATCCGGTCGCGTTTCAGAAAGCAGGAGCGATCATCGTCACAAAGAAAGATCTCCTGCCGTATATCCCCTTTGACATCGAATTTTTCGAAAAAGGGGTCCGTGCCATCAACAAAGACGCTCCCATATTCTATACATCTTCAGTCACAGGACACGGGTTCGACGAACTCACTGTCTGGCTGAACGATCTTCTTTCCGCAAAGATCGGATAATACTCACCTTCATTTCCCTAACTACACTTTGAAATGGTGCATCCGTTCTTTTATATTCTCAGCTGTTCCGGCAAGCTCTTCTGAACTCGCCGATATTTGTTCTGTCGTCGCCGCATTGCTTTGAGAAAGAATATTTATTTCTGATATCGACTTCGCGATTTCCATTATACCGGTCTTGTTTTCCTCTGTCGCGCCGGCGATCTGGTCGGACAAATTTTTGACCTTGTCGGCATATACAGAAACCTCATCTTTCGCGGAAAGCTGCCGCACCATCACGTCCTGCATTTGATTTGAAATAACCTGAACGCGTTCCACCTGATCGATAATATTCGATATGAGCATTATCGAGTTTGATACACTGCTTTTACCGCTTGCGATTTCAGCATTATTCACAGAAATAATTCCCCCGATCTCATTGAGACTCGATGCGGTTTGATCAGCCAGATGTGAAATTTCTTCGGCGACTACCGCGAATCCGCGGCCGGCTTCTCCCGCACGAGCCGCCTCAATTGATGCGTTGAGAGACAAAAGATTTATCTGATCCGAAATATCGTTTATGATACCCAGAATATTCGTCATGTCTCCCGAGCTTTTAATTATTTTATCCATGCTGAGCTTCATCGCATTGAGCGAATTCTCTCCCTCTTTCGCGTCATTACTCATTGATGATGTCAGTTGTCCCGTCTGTGAGATCAAATCCCCTGTTTCAGTGATATACTTCGCGAGATGTACAATCTGTTCAATGAGCTGTTCCATGGATTTGTTCTGAAGCTTTGAATTCGCCGCAACGTTCTCCATTCCGGCGGAAATCTCTTCCGTGCTTGCGGTTATTTCTTCCGTATTCGCTGACTCCGACTGTACATTGGAACTGAATGACGCGATTGAATCAGCTATCTGATCAGCCGAAATCGAAAGCTGATTGAACACAAGCTGCAGCTCGGATATTATACTCCTCATCTGCTTGATGAAGACACCGAATACCCGTGCGAGATCACCGATCTCATCATTCCTTTTTTCAAGTGCGTCATCAATGTTTTTGGTGAAATCGCCCTGAGCCGTTTCATTTAGAATATGTATAATCCCCGATATGGGGTCAGATATTTTTTTTGCGATAATATAGCTCACACTCAAACCGCAGGCAAGAAAGACTAATCCTATCAGAATAATAATCCATCGCAAAACCCTGGCTTCAGCCAGAACCTCATCGGTGTCGACTACTCCGAAAATACGCCACCCGGTATCTTTGCTCGTGACCACAAGCCCGCGCTTGGAAGCCCCTTGGTGTGAAAACTTGAAATTGCCTTCCCCTTTTATAACGGCATCGGTTAATTCAGGAAATTTCATCTCCGATATATTCTTCCCTATCATTTCATTTCTATTCGGATACGCAAGAATTGTTCCGTCAGATTCACATACACCGACAAACCCTGATTGTCCGATCTTGATCGATTCAATTTTACGCGTAAGCTCACCCAGCTCAATCGCCACCCCGGTGATATATGAAAATGAACCGTCATCCGATTTGAAACCTTTGGCAACAACCACGACAAAAGTGCCCGCAAGGCCTTTGAACGCCTTTGTCATGACAAGAGATCCCGGTTTTTCAATAGCAGGTGCAAAGTACGGTCTTTTCCTGGGATCCCAGCGAGCGGGAATCTTCGATACAGGGTCTGCAACAATATATGCACCTGTACTGCTCCCGTATATCGCGGAACGATAGCTCGGACTGGAAATCCGTATCAATTCAAGATGCTCATGAATTGCTTTTTCAGCCGGGCTTCTATTTACTGATTCATTTATTGTTTCTGCATCATTTTCCGAATAATTATTGATATCCTCGTCACCCGGAATTATTCCCTTGAAACGCCCGGCGCTTTCAATACTCGCTGATAACCCTTCAAACATTGTTGAAATCATATTATTGATCTGAACAGACTCACCATGGATACGTTCCATGAAGTTCTTTTCAACATTAGTAGAAACCTGATAATTCACGATAATGATAATACAGCTAAGCGGAACAAGCAGGAGCAGTACAAATGCAGCAAATATACGTTTCTTGATACTGTTTGTCATTCGTCGAAATAAATTCATGCGGTACCAACCTTCAGCAGATCAATTATTCAAAGTATTGCACCGATACCCTATCACCTTGAAGTGCATAATTCAATTACTAATTAATAAACATATTGAAAGAACACAACCTGTATCGTAAATCTCATTAAAATATAATTGACACCCCCCCTCTATCATTTTTCCTATCTTTATCAATCAATGAAATAATGAAAGGTTTATCCCCCTATGGAATTACCATCTACATTTATCCCGTCCGAAATCGAAGAGAAATGGGCGAAAATATGGGAAGAAGAAGGACACTATCACGCAGATGAAAACGATTCCAAGGAGCCATATTGCATAGTCATACCTCCCCCGAATGTCACAGGAAGCCTCCACATGGGGCATGCGCTTAACAATACGCTTCAGGACATCCTTGCCCGCTGGCAGAGGATGAAGGGCAAATCTGTTCTCTGGATGCCGGGAATGGATCATGCGGGAATAGCGACTCAGAATGTCGTTGAAAAAATTCTCGCTAAAGAGAAAAAGACTAAACATGATCTCGGCCGCGAAGGATTTCAGAAACGGGTCTGGGAGTGGAAAGAAGAATCAGGCGGGCAGATAAAGGGACAGCTCAAACGTCTCGGATGTTCTCTCGACTGGCCCCGCGAACGATTCACCCTTGATGACGGATTATCACGCGCCGTACGGAAAGTCTTTGTTGAGTTATATAAAGAAGGACTAATCTATCAGGGCGAACGGATCATCAACTGGTGCCCCCGGTGTGAAACAGCTCTTTCAGACATTGAAACAGAGTACAAAGATCTCGGCGGAAAACTTTATCATATCAAATATCCTATCAAGGGATCAAAAGATTTCATCGTCGTTGCGACCACGCGCCCGGAAACAATGCTCGGCGACACTGCTGTTGCCGTAAATCCGGACGATGACCGCAGCAGACACATGATCGGGAAAACGGTCATTCTTCCCCTTGTTGACCGCGAAATCCCTATTATCGCTGATGCTTTCGTCGATAAGGAATTCGGAACCGGATATGTGAAGGTCACTCCCGCTCATGATCCAAACGACTTTGAAATGGGCGTACGGCACAAACTTGAAATAATCAATATTCTCGATAAACATGCGGTAATCAATGAGAACGGCGGAACGTACAAAGGACTTGATCGTTATGCGGCAAGAGAAAAGGTAATTCAGGATCTTGACGCGCTCGGATTGATGGACAAGATTGAAAACCACGATCATTCTGTTGGTCATTGCTATCGGTGTTCAACTGTCATAGAGCCGTGGGTCTCAAAGCAGTGGTTCGTTAACATCAAACCAATGGCGGAAGAGGCGGTCAAGGCTGTCGAGGACGGCCGGGCGAACTTCGTTCCCAAAAACTGGGAGAAAACATATTTTGAATGGATGAGAAATATACGTGACTGGTGTATATCGCGTCAGCTCTGGTGGGGTCACCGCATCCCGGCGTTCTACTGCGATGCATGCGGTCATATCAACGTATCCATGGATGATCCGACTAAATGTGAGAAATGCGGCTCTACGGAAATCCGTCAGGATGAAGATGTTCTTGATACATGGTTCTCATCAGGTCTCTGGCCTTTCTCAACTCTCGGTTGGCCTGACAATACCAAGGCGCTCGCGAAATACTATCCGACCAGCGTACTCGTCACTGGGTTTGATATCATCTTCTTCTGGGTTGCCCGCATGATGATGATGGGACTCAAGTTTATGGGAAACGTTCCGTTCAAGGATATTTATATTCACGCGCTGGTACGTGATGAACACGGACAGAAGATGTCAAAATCCAGAGGCAATGTAATTGATCCGCTGGTGATTATGGATAAATACGGAACAGACAGTTTCCGCTTTACGCTTTCGATATTCGCGGCACAGGGTCGGGATGTAATGATGTCCGAGAAACGCGTCGAAGGATATCGCGCATTCACCAATAAGATCTGGAACGCGACACGTTATATCCTCATGAATCTGGGAACCGATTTCAAACAGAGAGAACTTTCATCATCGGAACTTGAGCGTTTCGACAAGTGGATTCTTCACTCACTAAATAAAACCACCGCGAATGTATCGACTGCTCTGGAAGAATACCGATTCAACGAAGCCGCACAGCATTTGTACGATTTCTTCTGGCATGAATTCTGCGACTGGTATCTTGAGCTTACCAAACCGCGTCTTTACGGCAAGGAAACGCCTGAATCTGCGGAGACCGCAAAACAGGTACTTTACTACATTCTGCACAATTCGATCAAACTGATGCATCCGTTTATGCCTTTTCTTACGGAAGAAATATGGGATTCCATCAAAGCGAAAAATGAAGGTCGGCTTATTATTTCCTCATGGCCGGAGGTCAACACCGCTTTCGCATTTGGAAAAGAAAGCACGGAAGTTGAACTATTCAAAGAGATCGTGTACAAGATCAGAAATCTCCGCGGAGAAATGAACGTAGCCCCTGACAAGAAAATGAATCTTGTGTTCAAAACGGATAACAAACTGGCGACGGCAATCGTTGAACGGGAGTCAATTCATATCAGATCCCTTGCGCGTGTCGAACAAATTGATATCAACCCAGCATACCACCCCGACAAGACTGACGCGAGCGCGATCATTCCTGATTGTGTCATTTATGCGCCCCTCAAGGGTCTTATCGATTTCGAGGCTGAAAAAGCACGGCTTTCAAAAGAACTCACCAAAATTGAAGCGGAACTCGCCAAAGTCGAAGGAAAACTTTCCAACGAATCCTTTGTATCCAAGGCACCCGCCGAAATACTTGACAAAGAAAAAGGAAAAAAGAACGAGCTTTCATCTGTCAAAAACAATCTTATTGAAAGTATTTCAAAGTTAGGTTAATCTTCTTCTGTTGAAATCAGAACCCCTCACCCGAGGGGTTCTTTTACATTGACTTTTCAATCTGAAGAAAGTATCATATCAGGCTTGGTTCCGAGATTTTCTAAATACCGACACAGGCGGTCAAACCTGTAACCCGAGGTTCGTCAGTGAGTTCTTTTTCTGCATTCCTGAACGGGTATAATAACAGAATCGGACGCATTGCTTTCGCGATGTCGGTCCTGTTGCTAATACAGAACGGTTGTGCAAAATCGGACAGGATCTACCGCGTGGGAATTCTCGTCGGCGCCGAAACGATGAGCGAAATCAGCGATGGATTCAAAGCTGAATTGACCCGGCGGGGATATATTGAGGGAAGCAACATCTCTTATGATATTCAAAAAATTGACAACGATCCGTCAAGGGATGGAATCATATCCCGGAAATTCATCAAAGACGGAGTTGATCTTATCTTCGTATTTCCCGGACAAACTGCGCTTACTGTAAAAAAAATTGCAAAAGGCAGCGGCATTCCTGTTGTTTTCGCCAACTCGCTGATCGAAGGTACAGGATTAATTGACTCGGTACAGAACCCCGGAGATAACATCACCGGTGTCCGAAACCCTGAAAATACTATGGCAATAAAAAGCCTGGACTATCTGATGGAGTTCGATCCAAAACCATCCCGGATCATGGTCGTCTATGTGCCCTCGTATCCGACCAATTCGGCGATTTTGAAGGAACTTCGCCTCTATATATTATCCGTCAACGCCACACTTATCGAACTTCCTGTCGCCAGCGTGGCGAGTATTGAAAGCGCACTGAATAACATAGAAAGAACCACCGATGCTGACGCCATCATGCTGATGCCGGACTTCATACCCAGAACAAAAGACGCGGTGAAAGTCATCATCGATTACGCCGACCTGCACCATATACCCGTTATCGGTGGCCCTCTCCCTCTACTGAAGGAAGGAACCCTTCTCACAATAAATTCCGATAACCGCAAACAGGGTGAATTAGCGGCATCGCTCGCGGTTCGTATATTCGAGGGAGTACCGGCCGGAACAATTCCAGTTATTACTCCCGAAGAACAGTTATTTATCAATTACAGAAAATCTCGTGAACTCGGCTTAAAAGCGTCCCGGGGTCTGCTGAGGCAGGCGAAAGAAATCATCAGGTAGCTCACCTACGCGGCATCGAGAAAACCGAAGGAAACCATGATACTATTCAGAAAACACCATTCCGCATTGAGTCTCCGCTCTACACTGACTATCGCTTTTCTCGGAATCGGGATCATCACTCCGCTTTTTTCCGGCGGGTTGTTGTTGTTTTCACAGATCAAGATGCAGCGTAACGTCATTTACGGCAGTCAGCATATGATTGCGAGAGAGGCTGCCGGGAATGTTATCGAATACATCGAAAGTAAATTCAGGACTCTTGACACCTCATTGTGGCTTACCGACGTTGATACTATATCTTCCGGATCAATGAAACTGCTTCTCAAAAGTCTTCTTGGTTATGAACAGTCATACGTAAATATTCTGTATCTCGATGCGCGCGGGAAACCGAGAGCATGGGCAAGCCGTCGGCCGTCTATTTCTCCAGACAATTTCATCGCACTGCTGGACGAAAGCGTCAAAGCTGACATCAACAAGAGAAAAAGAAGCATCAGCCCCGTTTATATAAATCCCTCTTCGGGAGAACCGATGATAATTATTGCGTTGCCGTCATTCAATGTATTCGGAGATTACGCGGGATGCATAATCGGTGAAGTTAATCTCAAATACATTTGGGATCTGGTCGGAAACCTGAAAGTCGGAGAAAACGGCCTTGCGTATGTAGTTAACGGCAAGGGAGATCTGATCGCCTTCAGGGACACCGCCCGTGTCCTCAAAGTTGAAAACATGGCGAACCTGAAACCGGTTCATGATTTCATCCACGCTTCAGGAGCCGACCGTACAAGCGAGGTAAGCACCTACCGGGGAATCGACGGTAGTCTCGTTGTCGGGACATATGTTCCGCTGGGCATTCCCGACTGGGCCGTGGTTACCGAAACTCCTCTGACTGAGGCATATAGCGTCGTTATCAGAAACGCTTTGACTACGTTCGCGATTACTGTCCTTGTCGCATTCACGGCAGGTATTATGGGTATTTATCTGGCACGATGGATATCGGTTCCCCTGTCACATTTGACTGAGACTGCATCCAGTATAGCGGCAGGAGACAGAACATTGCGGGCGACGGTTGATAGACCCAAAGAAGCGGCATATTTGGCAGACGCATTCAACAGCATGACTACACAGCTCAGGCAGAGTCTGGAAAACCTGGAACAACAGGTTATTGACACCGGAAAAGCGGAAAGTTCCCTCAGGCGGGTCAATGAAACACTTCAGAGCCTGATCGATAATTCTCCACTTGCTATCGTAATGCTCGACATCGAAAACCGGATCATGATTTGGAACAAGGCCGCCGAAAACATGTATGGCTGGGCTGCGTCTGAAATCATCGGGACACCATTACCCCTATTTAATCATGTAAAAATGGAGGAATTCCTCACACTGCGTGACCGTGTCATGCACGGTGAAGTTTTTACGGATATTGAAACAGAACATTTACGCAAGGACGGATCGGCGATCAGCGTCGCAGCTTCCGTCTCTCCCATAAGCGGCTCAGATGGCGGCGTATATGCACTCATGATCATAGCCGTCGATATTACCGAGCGCAAACTTGCTGAAGAGGATAAAATGAAACTCGAAACCCAGCTCGTTCAGGCTCAAAAGATGGAGTCGATCGGACGACTGGCCGGCGGAGTTGCGCACGATATCAATAATATGCTCAGTGTGATACTGGGCTATTCCGAACTTATTAAATCGCAGATCAAAGAAGACGATCCGATATTCCAGTACATTAACGATATCGAAAAAGCGGGACTTCATTCGAGAGATATAACACGCCAGCTTCTCGCTTTTTCGCGTAAGCAGCTGATTGATCCCAAACTGGTCAATCTCAACGAACTTATCTCGAACACGACTACGACGCTTGCGCGCCTGATCGGAGAGGATATTGAGCTTAGTTTTATTCCGGAGAAAGACCTATTACGGGTAAAGCTCGATCCATCGCAGATCAGTCAGATACTCGTCAACCTGGCCGCCAACGCTCGTGATGCGATGCCGAAGGGAGGCAGACTGATAATCAAAACTGGTAATTTGGGGATAGATGACACCTATCCCGGATATAATTACGAAATTAAATCCGGCCCATACGTGATGCTTGAGGTGAGCGACACGGGAAGCGGCATGGACGATGAAACGACCGCTCATATTTTTGAACCGTTTTTCACCACCAAGGAAATTGGAAAGGGTACCGGACTTGGACTTGCCACTGTGTACGGTATAGCGAAACAGAACAACGGTTTCATCAGCGTATACAGCGAGCCCGGCCAGGGAACTATATTCAGGATTTATTTCCCTGTATCAGAGGAGATCGACGTAAAAAAGAGGGAAGAAGATACCGTCAATCGGGTTTCGGGAACAGGAAAGATCCTACTCGTCGAAGACGACGCAATGGTTCGCGAACTGACCGCAAAAATGCTCGATGAAATCGGGTATACGGTAACGTTCGCTGAAACGCCATCAAAGGCTCTGTCAATCTGCGAAAATACAGACACTCCCTTCGATCTCCTTATTACCGACGTTATCATGCCGCACATGAGCGGCCCTGAATTGCGGGATAAAATCATCGGAATATTCCCTGAAATGAAAGTGCTGTTCATATCAGGGTACACGTCAGATATCATCGCGCACCACGGCGTTCTCGAAAAGGGAGTGCAGCTTCTTCAGAAGCCTTTCAGCTTGACCGATCTATCGCAGAAGATCAAACAGATAATCGAAAACGGATAACCTGATGATTGACCACACTCTCCGACGAATAAACAAAATTACTGACAATGGAAAGTTACTGCGCGATACCGCTCATCTATGATATTAGAATACCATTTCACTCTAGTTGAATATCATGCTACATTTTTATAAAATCATCTGTTTGAACAGTTGCGAATAAACACTGCCCGCATAACAAGAAATTCTGTTACGCTAAATCACATTTCAGTATTACGGATTAATTCTTTCCGTCAAAAAACCCGAGCATAATTCATTTGCTACATGATCATTTTATTGTCGACATTTGCAAATGAGTGATCCAGTCTAATTCTTACATGGAGGCCGTAATGAAATCACACAGAGAAGAACTTACATTCAACACGAAAAACCGCAGAGATTATATCAATATCACCGACAAGGTCGACAGCGCACTCCGTAAAAGCGGTATAGCCGAAGGGCTTTGCCTCATCAACGCAATGCACATCACCGCTTCAGTATTTATCAATGACAATGAGTCGGGACTCATTCAGGATTTTGATGATTTCCTCGAAGGTATTGCTCCCCACGAACCGATATCACACTATCGGCACAACCGTACCGGAGAAGACAATGGTGACGCGCATATCAAACGTCAGGTAATGGGACGAGAAGTCGTTGTTGCGGTGACCAAAGGTAAACTTGATTTCGGACCATGGGAGCAGATTTTCTACGGAGAATTCGACGGCAGACGTCCTAAAAGAGTTCTCATTAAAATAATCGGAGAATAACTGATGCGTCTTGTCGATGTTCACTGCCATCTTCAAGCGGAAATTCTCCGTCCTGAATTACCACGCATTATGCGTGAAGCCGGTAATGCGGGAATCGGGAAACTCATCACAAACGCAACCTCTCCCGCCGACTGGAATTTGTGTAAAACGTTACACTCTGATTATCCGAAATGTTTCTTCGCACTCGGCATACATCCATGGTACATACCTGATGATGCCGATCTGTTCCTTTCGTCTCTTACTGATGCTGATTTCAACGGGGCGGTGGCTGTCGGCGAAATCGGACTCGATTCGAAACACACCGATTGTCCCATGGATATCCAAATACGAATATTCCGAAAACAACTTTCCATAGCGGCAGATCTCGGCCTCCCGTCAATTATACACTGCATGGGAGCATGGAGTGAACTTGACAGCGCGCTGAAAGCTGTCCCGCTCAAACGCGGCGGGATCATTCATAACTTCAACGGAAGTGAAGAACTCGCTCGATCTCTTTCTAAACTCGGAATTTCTTTTTCAATGGGCGGAACACTCACATACCGAGACAGCGTCAAACGAGAGAGAATGCTCAGGTCGATATATCCGGATCATTTCCTTCTTGAAACCGATTCTCCCGACATTCCCCCCATTGAGAAACGCGGTATGACAAATGAACCTGCCTATATCAGGTATTCCCTTACCGCCGCATCAGCGATTCTATCTGTCAGTGAAGAAATCATCGCAGAATCGACCAGCCGTAATGCGGACAGTATCTTTTTCTCCTAACTACCGATTCATCATACAAATTTCTTCATTCACATCAATCAATCATGCGTCTTAATACTAACTGCGTGATATATTTACGTCCGCTGGAATACTCTCAAACCGAATTCCGGCAGTATTGCGATACAGAATTCATACACTGAGTTTTGAAGCCTCTCATGATCCGGGCCGTTCCATAACAACGAGTATGCGAGAATCTCCACAGGAAGACCGTTTTCTCCGCCCTGAAGCTGATGCGCGAGAATCGTCTTTTCAGAATCTATTCTTACATTCCTTCGCAGATAATATTCGAGAAAACCGCAATATGCGCCCACATTTGTCATCCCGCGTTCAAAAACAATTGTATCTTCAGGAGCAATTGAATCACTGATTATCATTTTCTCTCTGAGAGACGAGATGAAATCAATGTCTATGAATCGTATCGTATGCTGATCTATCAATACAGACCGCTTTATCCTTCTCGAACCCGATACTTCCGCCCCTCTCCAGTTAAGAAAAGGTTCTGATACAAACGCGTATGCGGGAATTACGCATATTGTCATATTTGAGTTAGTGACTTTAACGAGATTAAGCCGGATATCCGTAACTGTTCCTTCAGCAAACCTTCCCGGCATTTCGATGTAATCGCCAATCCGGATGATATCGCTTGAAGATATCTGTATTCCCGCGACCAGACCTAAAATAAGATCCTTGAAAATAATCATGAGAACCGCCGCAAATGCGGTGATCCCCGCGAGAAGTGAACCGATATCCCTGTTCATCACCAATGACAGAATCAGCAGGCATGCTATCACGACAACTGACGCCTTGAATACACGGAAATATCCCATCAAGGATCGATTCTTTCCTATCGGATGATTTGATAGAATGTCATGCGCCGCACTGCCGATCGAAATAATTACCGTCGCAACAACCGCAATAATATATGCATTGACCACAATATCAATCGAATGAATGATTTTCGGATAACTGGCGAGCGGAATCGGCATCAGTATATCGACAATGAACGCCGGACCCAACCGTGAAAGCTTTTCAAACACTCCTTTCTCATACAGGACATCGTCATATGTATTAGGACTCCGGCGTACCCAACCGCCCATAATCAGCCTGATCAATTTTCGAAGTACAATATCCGACACGACAGCGATAACACCAATAGCGATACACATTATCAGTATTCCAACAGGATGCGCGGCTGCCGGATCGAAACCGTACTTACCCATCATGATCCCGACAAAATCATAAAATTGTTTTATATCAGGCATTATTCCTCACAAATATTCTATTTGATAATATCACGTGTATGGTGAACATACAATCATTGCCATGTTCTTATACCGCTGAATTATTCAACGTATAAAAATACGCCGCGTGTTACGCGGCGTATTATCTTTCATCAATATTATAGACTCTTTGAATAAACTGCTTTTTAACTTATTCAAACATAAAACCGCAGTTACTCAATCAGTATGTACTCATAAGGGCGGTTTATAAAAACAAACTTCATACCCCGCCCGAAATCTAATGCGGATTGAAATCGTTTACTTTATGTCAACGATTCTCCACCCTCACTATCCTCTTCCTTCTGAGGTTCTTTCTTCTTTCGCGATTCGAGTTTCTTTTCAAGAAGATCAATATTTTTGATCAGCTGTTCATTCGTCGGATTATTATCGAGAGCTTTCTGCCAATATTCAAGCGCCTCTTCGAGATTACCGAGCTTGTATGAAATGTTTCCCATCAGATGATAAATCCGGTAGCTTTCATTTCCTGTCGAAGCCTGAAGAATCATCTCTTCAAGAATATCCTTCCCTTTCTCATATTCACCGTTCTTGTAACAGCGCATTGCGTCATTGAGTCCAATCCGTATCAATGACAGCTCATTCTCTTCATGGTCAACAGTCTCTACCGATGACGCTTCACTTGATCCGGAAATATAAATCCGTACGAGAGACAAGTCATCCGTGAGTTCACCTGTTTTCGTGATGCCTTCCGCAATGGCTGAAAGATTCCCGTGACCTTCTTCAACCTTGTCAAGGAACAGAGTCTCATCCTCATTGATGATTCTTACTCCGGAATCATCATCCATGCCGAGTTTAATATCGTCCCGACCGTCAGATCCGAGAATAAGGATATCACCGCCTATCAACTGTGTCTCCTGAATGGTCATTTCCGCAAAACCGATCGTACCTATCTTTCTTCCCATCTTCTCTTCTGATTCAATGAATGACGCTTTACCGCCGCGGTAGAGAACCATTCCCGGATGCTCGCAGTTGAAGTGCAGCATCTTCCCTGACTCATCGTCAAGAATCCCGGTAATAGTTGAAATAAGCATACTGCCGTCAAATGTTTCAAAGATTGTCTGGAGCTCACGATATGCCTGAGCAAGCCATTCACGCGGAGATTTCTCCTGTTCAGACGGCATGGTAAGCGTACGCATCACATAACTTATGAAAACGACACCGAACACGAGCGCACCGCCCGCACCCTGTATAGATTTACCCATCGCGTCAGCATTAGTGAATACAGTATAACTTCTTCCCTTCAGATTTATTGAGTACGATATACAGATATCACCGCCTATCTCGGCATTCCATTTCCTGAATTTAAATTTCTTTTTCTGATCAAGATAAAAGTCCACTTTAGTTTTCGTGTTCTGCGACTGATTGACCACAAGAGGTTTCACCAGCAATGATGTCAGATAATAATCACCATGCTGCTGCTCGAGGAGTTCTTCAACCTCAGCGGTCTTCTTGTTGACAAGCTCAGTCATATGCTGGCTGTACTCATTCATCGTATGAGCCATCGAATCGAAATTTCCGAGAATTTCCAGCAGTGTATAGTTTTCAGGTTGGAACAGTTTATTGTCACTTACAACAGCAAGAACGCCGAATACCTCATTCTGAGACACAAGCGGAACCGCGATAAATGATGTCACAAACATCAAGTCCTTGATTGTCTGTTGATATCTGGGGTCTTTCTTTGTATCAGTAATGAATATACTTTTTCCGCTCTGTGCGACTTCACCGATGAGTCCTTCCCCGAACGGAATTGTCTCACGAAGAACCTTATCCTGGATCACCGTCTCACTCGGAGCGACACCAGTCTGCAAAACCAGCTGTTTCTTCGGAGGAAAGATACCCCGGATATAACGGGCGCGGATTACTTTTTTATTTCCTTCCATTTCCTGTATAAAAAGCGCACCGCTTCGTCCGCCGCTCGCACGTACCGCCGAGCTTAGAATTTCCGAAAGCACATTGTCAACATCGAACTTTTCAGACCCGAGACTCGTACTCATCTTGTTGATGAGAGACACAAAAAGGGAGTGTTCCCTTGTCAGGTTTTCGAGTCGATCATTGACACCGGATAATATTTCATCGAGAAGACAGTATCCATACCATGAAAGCACCAGAAGAGATATGACCTGCATTACAAATATTTGAGGATGAAGGTATGGAGTAATGATCCATGTCAGGAACGCGAATCCTATATCAATTCCGATAAACCATAGAATTGTTTTCTTGAATCCGGCAATACTGCGAAGAGTCATCTGATACGACTCATCAAGCCCCATAATCTGTTTTACTACAAACCATAGAAAGGCCAGACGGATGATCACAAACAGATGCGGCGATACCTTGTTTTTTGCGAGCTCAATAAATGAATGCTCACTTTTATACCCGGAAGCGACTCCGCCCGTGAGAGATGCGACAACGACTACAACCGTGAAAATCGTCAGCACACTCGCGATGAAGATGAATGTTTTCTCATAATTCCGCGCCGCGCGTTCACGATATTCCGAGATTCTGATTCGAGGAACAAAATAAAATGCGAATGCAATCGCAACAATCGTTTCAAGATAATGCCATACGAATAGTTTCAGAGTGTAGACAGATACCATATCGGGATTGGGGATAATAATTGTCTTCGCGCCATCCGCTGTCATCTTCCCGATCATTTCAACTGTCGCGAATCCGGTAAAAAAGCAGAACAGAGCCTTTATCAACACGACACCGAATATCACAAGCAGGTAGTTAAAGCCGTTCTGGCGATACTTGCGGTAATTAATGAGCATAAATATACTCATAATAAACGCAAGGAATGCCTCAATAATAAAGATTGTGTTGTTCATGTTCCTACTCCGGAATTACTGCGTGATAAATCACTATGCCTTGAAATCAACTGACATGATACTATTCGGATAAGCCGTCTATCCGGTCAGCACGTGTATTACAAAATACCATTACTTCTTCAAATCATGTTCTCAAGCGGTTCAATTCTCTATTTAACCGATACCTTGTTTCTGCCGTTTTCCTTGGATACATATAATGCCTGATCCGCCCGTTCAACAATATCACGGGTTTCCCCGTCAGTTTCAGGATTGAACTGTGTCACACCAAGCGATACTGTCACAGAAAGGATCTGCCCCTGATATTCTATTTTCAGTTCACTGATGCTTTTCCTTATTCTTTCAGAGACCGCCGCGGCATGATCAATGTCCGTATTAGGAAGAATAACGGACATCTCCTCGCCGCCGTACCGTGCGACGATATCAATCTGCCGGCAGCTTTCTTTTAAAACAGCCGCAACATTTTTGAGGACTTCATCCCCCGCCTGATGACCGTATGTATCATTAAATTTTTTGAAATGATCGATATCCAGCATGATCAGAGAAAGCGGTGTCGAAAACGATATCGCCCTTTCCTTCTCCTCGATAAGCGCAGTCTGGAAAAAATGATGAAGCTTGAGCTTTGTCATCATATCTGTTGTAGCAAGTTCATACAAATATGCGTTCTGGATCGCGATTCCCGCAAGAGACGCAATATTCAGAAGGTATTCTTTTTCTGATTCGGTAAACGGCATATTATTTATACGTTCTCCGAGCACAATGATTCCGTTCATCCTTCCTTTCCCTTTAAGCGGAAGAATGAGAAGCGGATCTATTGATCTAAGCACGGAAAGATCCGTCCCCGGCAGCGATTCAGCGAGAGTTTCAAGGGTAAAGCATTTGTTATGCTCTTCGAGATAACGAATAAGAGGAGATCTGCCGTCAATTGTGTACTCAGTCAGATGTGACAGTTCAAATCCCTTATAGTTCCGATGGAGCACAAAACAGTTGTCATCAAGACCTTTTTTAAGGAAAATTCCCGCCTTGATAAGCTGCATATGACCCATGCAGGTAAGAAGAATAGAATCGATGAGTATATTATATTCAAGTGTCGAATTGAGTCCTTTACTGATCTCAATCAACTGCTTAAGGTCGAAAATTTTCCTCTCGTACTGTTCGAGTCCCGGAATAAACATCAGTTCTTCATGATCATCACTATGAGTCATTTCTTGTTCCCAGTCCTTCACTTATACCAGCAAAAGCGCTTCTGTCAACATAATTCTACCATCATAAATCGCCTTTCCGACGATGCATCCGACGAGTCCAGGATTTCCAATCGAAATCAACCGTTTTATGTCATCGAGCGAGCCCACACCACCCGATGCGATAAGCCGGATTCCGGGTATTGCGCCAAGCACCTCTTGTATTGCGGGGATATTCGGCCCTTTGAGCATTCCGTCCGTCGAAATGTCAGTATATATGAATTCAGAAATACCCATTTTCATCATTTCAACCATAAAATCCACTGCGCCAACACTCGATACATTGAGCCAGCCCCGCGTCGCTACTTTTGCAGCTTTTGCGTCAACACCGACAATAATCTCATCTTTGAACCGACTGACCATTTTTTCAAATGCCGGGACATCCTCAAGTGCGGCAGTCCCGACTATGAAACGCCGGATTCCGTATTCGCGGTATTCATCAATTACATCCTCGCTGCGGATACCGCCCCCTATCTCAATAGGTACGGAAATCTCCCGCGCGATTTGTTTCACAATTTCTTTATTAATCGGAAGACCGGCGAACGCTCCGTCGAGATCAACAACGTGAATAAGCTGTGCCCCGGCGTCAGCGAACGCACGAGCCTGAGCGACAGGATCTTCACAGTATACTGTCTCACGTCCGGGATCGCCCTGTACAAGGCGGACACATCTTCCGTTTTTAATATCGATTGCGGGAATGATTTTCATTGCGATTCTCTCACGAAATTTTCTATAATTTTAAGACCCGCGGAATGGCTTTTCTCCGGATGAAACTGCGTTGCGATCATATTTCCACGCTCTATGACGCATGCAAACGGCTTCCCGTATTCCGCCTCACCGAGAATTACTTCCCTCGATTCCGGAACGGGATAAAACGTATGTATGAAATAGAAATGCGCGCCGTTCGATATTCCGCGCATGAATTTTGATTCTCGTGTAAACTGCACTGCATTCCAGCCCATATGGGGAACCTTCAGTTCTCCGTCCGGAAACCGCACCACTCGTCCGGGTATAATATTGAGCCCTTCATGCGATCCGAATTCTTCACTTGAGGAAAAAAGAAGCTGATACCCGAGACAGATACCCAAAAAATATCCCCCGGATGCGATATGCTCCTTTATTGGGTCAATCCATCCGCCGGATTTGAGATTCTCCATCGCGGCTCCGAAGGCACCGTCCCCCGGCAAGATGAGCGCTTTCGCTCCTTTTATCTCTGAAACATTCCTCGCGATCTTTACATCCCGCGTGTATATTTCTATCGCCTTTACAACGGAACGAAGATTACCCATTCCATAATCAATTACGGTAATCATGAAAGAGTCCCTTTTGTCGAAGGAATCTCATCCGAACGCATGGGATCAATTGAGTACGCATTGCGGAGCGCGAGCCCCAGCGCCTTGAAAATCGCTTCATGTATATGGTGACGGTTCTCTCCGTACAGAAGATTCACATGTATGTTCGCATTGCAATTGGTTGCGAACGCATAGAGAAATTCAGAGGTAAGTTCCTCATCGTATCGGTTTATTTTCCCCTCAAGCTTCAGCCCTTCATATCTGAAATACGGACGCCCCGAAAGGTCAACCGACACCTGACAGAGCGCGTCATCCATCGGAACCGACGCGAAGCCGAAACGGGCAATCCCTTTCTTGTCACCGATCGCGGATGAAAAAGCTTTCCCCATAACAATGCCGATATCTTCGACTGAATGATGATCATCGATATGGGTATCGCCCTTGCACGAAAGTGAAAGAGAAATCATCCCGTGTTTTGAAAAAGAGGATATCATGTGATCGAAGAACGGTACACCGGACTCGATTCTGGATTCGCTGGATGACCCGAGCTGAAGAGACACCGATATCACCGTCTCTTTCGTACTCCGTTCAAAAGCGCCTTTACGAACGCCCATCGTTCCTCCTGTCATACTCATTCTTTTAGCTGCTGATCGGCACCTCGGAAAACCCGAATCACTCATGACTCGATTATCAGAATGATGATTTCCCGGTTATTGCGCCCGTCACGACAATATTACATTTCCAATTATCAATGTTACCTTATTATCGGCTGTCAGTAGTCGATTCCGAGGCTGAAAAAACAATTCATTGAACCGAGGCTCTTGTAATTATACGGCCATGCAAAGTCAAGTTTTAAACTCACGGCAGGAGCCAGCGCCAGTCGGAACCCGAATCCGAAATCTGTTTTCAGATCATCAAAACTACCGTCGCTCTTACGGGCATGAAACGCTCCGTCCCATGCTGATCCCGCATCCGCAAATAACACTCCGCCGATACCTCCGATTCCGAAATAGAGCGGAAATCCGAATTTTATACCCTCAATAGTGATAAAGCGGAATTCCGCGCTCGCAAGGAACATTTTTTCCCCTTCGAAGTCATCATACCCGTAACCGCGGAGTGAATTGAATCCGCCAAGAGAATATTTGAACGCATATCTGTCACGGCCGAATATTCGCCCCCCCGCAAGACGGAACGCAAATGTATAATAATCAAAAAAGAAAAAATACCGCCGGAGGTCAATATTAAGACTCTGGTATGAGTATTCCCGCCCGGTGGCATTCACGGCTGATTCGCCTTGAAGCATTATACGCGTTCCATCAATGGGACCGGTAAAACTCCATACCGAGGTATCATAGAACAATGCTAGTTCGGTCTTGTTCAGGTTGGCATACACATCCTCTTTATCGGAATATTTCCATTCATAACGCGACGAACTGAACCTTGCGTCCGCTCTGATAAACCTCGTAAAAGGATAAGACACAATCGAATAGACCCCGTAGTAAAGCACACCTTCGGTATCCGTATACGTATTGTGTATGAGCTGATTGACCGTCTCCACAGACAGGATGCCATACGGGGAACTCTGCGTGAAAATTCCAAGTCCGAGATTCGCACGATTCGCCATATACCAGTATGACACATCTCCATTCGCCCCGCTCTGATCGCCGAACCCATAGTATTCCAGCGTGCCGAGGAGGCGTTTTTCACCAAGATAGTCAGAATATGATCCCTGGATCAGACCCATAAGCGCGAGTCCGCCGCTGCCGATCACACCGCCACCCATCGCCGCTAAATAGTCTTTGCTCATCGATGAGTCATATACGGTAGAATTGTACTTCGGGGGAAGATACGACCCCGTAAAAAGCCGATCCTCCCTTATTGTATCGCGGCGGATCGACGGATCAATCTCGTTCTGCAGAGGCAAATCCTTCACCCCTATATCGTATCCCAGTTTCTGGTATGACACAAACGCGATCTTCTTCCCATCAGGGAAATACACTGGTGAATAGATACCGCAGAGGACATCACTCATCTTTTCGTCTTTCCCGTCCGCAAGATTCCTGCGATACACGTTGAAAATCCCGGAACGGTCAGATACAAATAAAAGATTCTTTCCGTCCGGAGACAGTTCACTCTGAAGATTCTTCGATCCATTCGATACGATTACATCCGTTTTACCGTCAGTCAGCCATGTGCGCACAATGACAAACGCTACGTCATCGATCCGCCCTGATCCGTTGTTGTTCGTCGAATATATGACTGACTTCCCGTCAGTATCAAAAACCGGATCACGCTCCGCAAAAGAGTCAGATGTAACCCGTGAAAGCGCTCGCGTTCCGAAGTCATAGATAAAGACATCACTTGAAGAATCTCTCTGCCCGATAAACACCGCTTTCTTTCCGTCACGCGATAGAGAGGGATTTCTCACGGCTCTCACCGGCGGTGTGATACATTCTATTACCTTCCCGCTGTCGGGATTTACAATATAAAGCGCGTCTTTGCCGCCCGACTGAGCGCATAGTAGAAGACGTCCATCAGCGCCCCACGACAGATTATTATCGAGGAGATGGAGACGTTCATATTGCGAACTCGTTTCTCCATGCACAATTGTCCGTATTTCTTTCGCCTTTGTCTTCCCGAGCGTCATTACCGCAATGTGAGTATAAAGCCCCTGATTGGAGAGATAGGCAATTTTAGTGCCGTCCGGATTCACGGCGGGAGAAGAATTGTATGTGGAATAATCATCCGGATGAAGCGTATATCGTACACCTATGTCCTGCTCAAAGGCCTTACCCTTCATAACAGGAAAATAAATCCCCTTGAAAAAATGCACCCATTCATCGTTGATCTGAGTGAAGTTTTTTCCCGTAACACGCTTTATCGCGCTATTGAAATTCCCTTCGTCGCGGATCGCGCGCATCAGTTTCGCGGTCGCGGTTTTCCCGTATTTTTTTTCAAGAAACCAGAAGAACGATTGTCCTTCCTTGTAATACAGATAATCACTTTTCACGCGACCAAGTGAGAGATCCTGCAAAGTCGCATACTGATCATTATAAAAACAGTCACGCATGACGGTATCCGCGCTTACGTCATATCCGACCGACAGGTATTCCGCAATCCCCTCAATAACCCAGAGAGGTGCGGATAATGCCGCGTAAGGAAAAGAGATTCCGCCGGAACCAATGCCCAGAAAATCAAATGTCACCGCATGAATGATTTCATGCGTGATCACATGCCGGAATACAGAATAATCTCCCGTAAACGGTACAACAACCCGCCCCTTGATGGGTTCAGTGAACCCGCCGACTCCTTCACCGAAAAGGGAGTCTACCACAGTATTCTCCTGAAAGGCGATATCTGATGGATAAATAATTACGGGAATTACGCGCGTAGTCTCAAACTGAAACGCGTTCACTGTCGCCAGATACCCTTCCTCAGCGTAGGTTATCGCGTGTACCGCGAGTTCATCCATCCCCTCAGGATAATGAATATTGAAATGCGCGCTTTTCAAGGTTCTCCATGAGAATACTTCCCTTTTCACCCTATTCTGCGAAAACGCATCGTAAGAAAGGGAAAGTACCGCGAAAATCACCGATAAAAACACGGCGCACGCCCGAAAGTTCAAAAAATATATAAGTGCACTTGATCGATTGTCCATGTCGGCATTATCGGAAACAATTCCACCGGTTCAAGCGTTTCATGTGAAAATATGATCTATTTTTTTGCTGATTAATTGAGGGGTATGGGACGTAATGTCCCGGTGGGTCATTCTGTACCCTATCCCGGAAGGTATTTCATGGCATTCGTTCATCTTCACAATCATTCTCATTATTCAGTTCTCGACGGAGCGATCCCCGTTGACCGAATGGTCAAACGCGCGGCCGAACTCGGAATGAACGCGGTAGCGCTCACTGACCATGGAAACATGTGCGGAGCTATCGAATTCTACGAAGCGGCGGTGAAACAAGGGATCAAGCCTATTATCGGGCAGGAATTCTATATGGCGCCCGGTTCTCGCTTTAACAAGGAAGCGCGCTCCGGCGAAGATACTAACTACCACTTTCTCCTCATCGCGAAAAATGAGGAAGGGTACAAAAATCTCATGCGCCTTTCCTCAATAGGATACAATGAAGGATTCTACTACAAGCCGCGTATCGATATGGAATCGCTTGAAAAGCACCTCGGCGGACTCATCGCGGGCTCAGCCTGTCTCGGCGGTGAAATCCCCCAGCTCATACTCAAGAAAAAACTCGATGACGCGCGTACTGTCGCAAAGCGATTTAAAGATTTGTTCGGAAAGGATCATTTCTATCTTGAACTTCAGGATCACGGGATAAACGAACAGAAGATTGTAAATGAAGAGCTTGTCAGAATATCATCAGAACTCGACATTCCGCTTATCGCCACCAATGACTGCCATTATCTGACAAAGGGAGACGCGTACGCTCACGAAGTTCTGCTGTGCATACAGACTCAGAAGACTATAGACGACCCCACGCACATGCGTTTCAGCAGTGATAACTTTTACCTGAAAAGCGAAGAAGAGATGGATCAGCTTTTCGGTGAGCTTCCCGACGCGCTTTTCAATACCCAGAAAATCGCCGACATGTGTGATCTCAAACTTGATCTCGGTCATCCGATTCTTCCGACATTCACCGTCCCCGAAGGACACAACCTCGACTCGTACCTCAAAGAACTCACCATGGAGGGTCTGAAAAAAAGATTTCCGGGCGGTGCTCCATCAGAAGTACTCGAGCGTATTGATTTTGAGCTCAAGGTAATCACGTCGATGGGCTTTTCGGGATACTTCCTGATTGTCTGGGATTTCATAAAGCATGCGCGATCCGTCGGAATTCCGGTAGGTCCGGGACGAGGTTCCGCGGCAGGCTCCATGGTCTCGTACTGTCTCAGCATCACCCAGCTCGATCCGATGAAGTACAACCTTCTCTTTGAACGATTTCTCAACCCCGACCGCCGGGAAATGCCTGATATGGATATCGACTTCTGCGCCGACCACCGCGAGGATGTCATTCAGTACGTGAAGCAGAAATACGGCGAAGATCATGTATCTCAGATTATGGCATACAACACGCTTCAGCCGAAAGCCGCGTTCAAGGATGTGGCGCGCGTAATGAACATTCCTTTCGAGGAAGCGAACAGACTCACCAAGTTCATCCAGGAGGACACTCTCGAAGGGTCACTTAAAAATTCTGATGAGTTGAAGGAATTTGTCCGCGAAGGAGAACGGAACAAACGTCTCTTTGATACCGCAATGCGCATCGAGGGTCTTGTCCGGTCATTCGGCAAGCACGCGGCGGGTGTGGTTATTTCACGCGATCCTCTCACGGATTCGGTTCCACTCTATCGTGAACCCCGCGACGGCGGTGTTGCCACCCAGTACGACAAAGTCATGGTTGAAAAAGCCGGCCTTGTCAAGATGGACTTTCTCGGCCTTGTGAACCTTACCATCATAAAACGGTGTCTTGATCTCATTAAAAAGCACCGTGGAACCACACTTGATATTGATACCCTGCCGCTGGAAGACGAGGAGACCTTCAAACTTCTCCAGGAGGCAGATACGCTCGGCGTATTCCAGCTTGAAAGCTCGGGAATGCAGGGTCTTATCCGTAAACTCTGCCCGACCAACTTTGATGATATTGTCGCGCTTCTCGCGCTCTATCGGCCGGGACCGCTCCAGTCAGGGATGGTGGATCAGTATATCGAACGCAAGCGTCATCCGCAGAAAGTCGAATACCCGCATCCGTCACTCGAATCAGCGCTCAAAGACACGCTCGGTGTATTCATTTATCAGGAACAGGTGATGCTCACCTCCCGTATCATGGGAGGATTTTCAATGGGTGAATCCGACAAGCTCCGCAAAGCTATGTCGAAGAAGAATGCCCAGATGATCGAAGACCTCAAGGACAAGTTTCTCAAGGGTGCGAAATCCAAAAACATTGACCCGGCCATCGCGGAAGATGTGTACGACAAGATGGGAAAGTTCGGAGAATACGGCTTCAACAAGTCCCATTCCGCGGCATACGGCCTCGTCACATGGCAGACAGCATACCTTAAAACACATTTCACCACGGAATACATGTGTGCGCTTCTGACATCGGCTTCAGGAAAACAGGACGACGTCATCAAGTATATCGCTGACTGCCGCGCGCACGGCATTGCGGTTCTTCCTCCGAGTGTCAATAAAAGTGATTATGACTTCACCATTGAGGGTCCGAAGACAATCCGGTTCGGGTTTCGCGCACTTAAAGGGCTTGGAGATAAAGCAATCGAATCAATCATCGGAGCCCGTGATTCTCACGGCGAATTCTCCACCATCACCTCGTTCCTTGAGAATGTGGAGATCGGTGTCGTCAACAAAGGCGTGCTCGAAGCGCTGATAAAGTCAGGTGCATTGGAGTCAATTCACAAAAACAGGGCGGAACTTCTTTCCTCTATCGATTCAATGATTGAGGCGGCAAAATCCCTTCAGAAGGACAAGCGCAGCGGTCAGGCGTCGCTTTTCGGCGAAGCTCAGGGTGTTTCATACGATATTGAGCTCGCCAAGATGGAAGACCTTCCGGAAAACATGAAACTCGGATTTGAAAAAGAGGTGCTCGGTCTTTATGTGTCAGGACACCCTCTGCAGAAATTTGAAAAAGAAATACGGCTGTATTCAAGCTGCGGTTCAATAACAGAACTTGAAGGTAAAGGCAAAAATCAAGAGGGCGACTATGTCTGCTCTCTCGCAGGTATTTTAACCTCACAAGTGAGAAAGATTTCCCAGAAAAAAGGGACTCCGTTCGCAGTCGCTGTTCTGGAAGATCTATCCACTTCAATTGAAGTCCTTTTCTTCAGGAAGGTACTCGAGAAGAGCGAGTCTCTTATTTTTTCTGATGAACCTGTTCTTGTAACAGGGAAAATCGCTTTCGATGATACCGGCGAGCCTCAGAAAATGATCGCGGATTCACTCAAACCTCTGCGCGAAGCGCGCCGTGAGGCGGTTTCGGCCATACATATCAAAATCGATCCAATAGGATTTGATGATGATACGCTTGAAGCATTGAAAAAAATATGCAACGAGCACAAGGGAAACTGCGAGGTATTCTTTCATATTGAAACCGGCACAAAGGAAAAGGAACGGAAAATAATCAAGGCGCATAATTCCATACGTGTAAAGGCTTCAAATGAGCTCATAGAAGAAATTCAGAAACTCATAGGGAAAGATACAATCCGTTATACTCTTCGCGGCATTTGAGACACCGCAATGATTTTATATTACATGCGTGTACTTTATCGATTGACGCAAAATACCGTATATTCTAATTAACGTTTTCACGGGAGAATGCGGATGAAAATCCTTGCGGTCGGCGACAAAGAATCACCCTATTTATGGGATCATTTTGACAGGGAACGTTTTAAGGACGTTAACCTTGTTATATCAACAGGCGACCTTTCCGCGGATTACCTTGATTTTCTCGTTTCAATGCTGAATGTACCGCTTCTCTACGTACCCGGCAATCATGATGAATCATATCTTGTTCAGGAGCCGGCCGGTTGTGAAAACATCGACGGCAAATTCTTCACATTCAAAGGAATTCGTATCATAGGATTCGGCGGATCGCCGCGCTACAAGGAAGGACCATTCCAGTTCACTGAACGCGAAATGAAATTTCGGACACTCAAAATGCGGCCGCGATTATGGAAGAACGACGGATTTGACATTCTCGTCGCGCATTCACCCGCGCATAATCTCGGAGACGGAAAAGACGACTGCCACACCGGGTTCTCAGTGTTCAATAAAATCATTGACCAGTATCACCCGAAATACTTTCTGCACGGTCACCAGCATCTTTCATATGGTGGTCAGAATCGCATTATTCAATACAACGGAACAACGATAATCAACTGCGACGGATATCATCTTTTTGAATACTGAGTTTCACTCTCCACATCGCGAATATGCAGATTATGATTACGATCAATCCGATTATCCCGAAAAAACCGCCGGCTTTGAAACAGAACAATGAACGAGCCGCGCCGAGTTTGCTATCATCTCCCATTCGTATAAAGAGAGCCATCCCCCAGAACAGAAGACCCGTCACCCCTATCACAAAACCAATCGCGAGAAAAAACAGCGCTTTATATTTAATCGTATCCCTGTTGTCTTTATTGATCTCAAACATTTGTTATTCCTGTAGTAATATAGCATTTCACGATATGATTAATTGATGCTGTGCCACGGAATATCTTTCATTTCTCAGTAAAATGTAAAGATATTTCTGCACAGCTTCAATTAAATGCAATATTTTATTCGTGAAATGCTCTAATCAGTCTTTTCTTCTCACACCCAGAAGATCGGTCAGAGGATCATCACTCCGCTCTCCCTTATCGAGAATCGGGACATCTCCGTCGATACCCTGTACAAACCAGTCCATATATATTATCTGATCATGGGTCGCGGTTGATCCAGAAGGTATCTGCAGATTCCCCTTGTTGTCATAGATAGGCCCGGCAAAAGGTTCAAACTCGTTTTCAATCATCATCTTGCGCATAAAGTCTACAAGCTTCTGCGTCTCTGAAGGAACATGTGTGAGAGAATAAAATATATCCACTACACCGGAGTCAAGCCCCCACCAGAAATGGAGAAGGTTGGTATCAGCCTCAATGGTGTCCGCAAGAGCCTTCCATGAACCACTCAGTACCGAACGCACAATTTTCTCATAGAACATACCCCAGTGCCAGATCGGCATTGCGAAATGAACTTCACGCCCGTCCGCTCTTGTCAGTTCAGGCGCGTACAATCCGTACTTTTTCACTTTCCCCGGTATGGGCAGTGAATCATGTGAAATAAAATCAGCTCCCATCTCCTGAAGCTCGATCATTCTGTTACGGGTTCTTCCGTCTTTGTCCCACTTGTATGACCATGCGATTTTCACCTGAACTTCAGGATTCACCATCCGCGCACCGAGAGCGAACGCATTCGCGCTTGCGATGACTTCAGATATCGGATATTCGCCCATATATCCGATGACGTTGCTTTTCGTGAGAGAACCCGCGATCACTCCGAGGAGGAACCGTGGCTCAAAAATTCTTCCCGCGTATGTGATCACGTTTTTATACGAGTGAGTCGCCGTGCAGACAAGAAATTTCACATCCGGAAATTCGAGCGCTGCTTTCAATGTCGGTTTGATAAACGTAGGGCGTGTCGCGAAAATAATATCGTTCCCGTCTTCGGCCAGTTTTTTAAAATAATCATACGCCTGCGTGGTTTCAGGAACATTTTCAACGATACTCGTATCTATTTCGTTCAACAGCATGTGCTGAATATGCTGTCTACCCAGTTCATGCGCATACGTCCAGCCCGAACTCTCCCGATCCATCGCGTACGCGAACGCGATTCTCTGCTTTTTTTTGGGGAACGCGAATGTGGTAATCGTTGAGAAAAGGTTTTTTCGCGAATCCTCAAGAGGTTCCGTGCTGACACTGACCGTTTCCTTTTTATCCATCGATGAAAGTTCAGAGAGAAACTTTTTTATACGGTCACGGTCATCAGGAGAAATACGTTTCGGAATACCGTATATATTCAGATATGCGAGAATCGCGTCCCCGGTAGTTATACCGAGATGTTCCCCGCCGACTTTAAGATATGCCTCGCGGAAAGGATTATACACATGGTTCAGAAAGTACTTGTACTTGTTATTTTCAAACACGACATCAGGGTTGTAATCCTCAAGCATCGCCAGAAGCTGAGAGAATCCGTCCTCATCATTGAACCATATATTATAAATTCCTGTCTTCTTGTTGAAGCGCAGAAATTGATAGTATTTCCGGACAGTCGGATCATTCTCATCCATTTTCGGTATAAAGCGCCTTACCTCACCTGATATGGATACCGCGTTCATATATTTGAGAACGCTCACACGCTTGTTACCTTCAATAACGTAATACCAATTCAGATACTCGCACACCTTTATAGGATCACGAATTCCCTCGTTGATATGGGCGTTATACAGTGAAGACCATTTTGCCGCAAACTCGGAATCATAGGGCGCGAGCGGCATGAAATTAGTCGCGAAAATATTGCTTCGCGAGTGAGAAAATGTTCCAATAATTTTTTTTATCGGAATTTCAATTGTACCGAGGGACACATCAGAAACTATCTCCGCATTTCTGAGAACGCTGTCGAGCGACGGAAGATGTCCGGGGAGACCTTTCGCGAGGTTCGAATTGTATTTCGCACGGCCTATCTTACTCGCCGATTCATAAATATCTTTTTTGTCATGTTCAAACATTATTGAACGTACCTCAGTATTAAACAAAATCCGTACACAATTTATCAGTCAAGGAAAAGATCTTTCTTTCTTACTGCCTTCTATTTCCCTGTTAAACTTGATAACCCTGCAAGCGCGCCCACGAGCCCCGCGTTGTAATCGATGGCGACTTCCGAAAATTGATACATATCCATATTGTCTTCGTAATAATCGTCCTCATCCGGACCGCCCACGAGAGCGCCGATAAGTTCGCAATCCTTGTCAGTCCTTCCTTTCTCATACCTGCAGCATATCGACGCACGATGATGCGGATCTTTGGGGTACGCGGGACCGAATCCTATCAGATATGAAAGTTTCGCCGGGTTTTTACCCAGAATATAATCAACCTGCGAATACGCGTAATTGATATACTTTTCCCTGTCAGCGAACTTCGAGTAAAGAATCGCCACCATTGAAGATGCCGCCGCATAACGCACAACACCCCATTGTTCATAATAGCGTAATCCGCCCGCTGTTTTCTTGATTTTATTGATCCAGTGATCAAGATTGAACGCAATCGCATCGATGTACTTTTTATCTTTTGTAATGTCCGCCATCTTGAGAATGACACCCACATACATATCATCCCACGAAATCGTTGATCTCGAAACAAACGGGTCATTTTTTTCTTCGACTGCCTGTGCCAGAAACGCACGGACATCATCGAGATATAATTTGTCTTTGGTGGCAATATGCAGCCAGACCGCACCCCATGACATATCATCAAGATAGGATGAAGACTTGTAAAACGGGCTGTGATCTCCCGCTCCGCGCGTCGCTTTTCCCATCGCATACAGATCTTTTGCCATTTTCAGGCATTTATCCGAATACGCCGGATCTTTCGTTTTGAATATGATTGAACTCAACGCGAGTGCGGCTGAGGTTTCACCGAGTATATCCGACGCGGGATTCTTCGCATCAGCGAAACGGCACGTGGTACGAGGCCCGCCCGGCTGCTTTTCAGGAGAACCCCAGTACGAGTGATCCGATCCGCCGTCTCCGACCTGATAATAGAATACACCAGGCTTTTGTCCGCATTTGAGAAAATAATCAGAAAAGCGCCGTATCGTCAGAAGAGTCTTTTCATCGCTTCCGCTTTTTTTAAATGCATCGGGAAATTCAACATATGACCACGCAATAACAGAAGCGGAAAATCCTTGGGTAAGACCAAACTTGACATGATCTCCCGCGTCGTGATAACCGCCGGAAAGATCAAGACCAACATCCTTGCCGTCATCAGTATGACAATTATGCCGCCATGCGAATGAGTTATCTTTTTCAACATCCTTCCCGCACCGGTTCGCGTCATAGAACCGTATCGAAAGACCAAGTGCTTCATTATATTGTTTTGTCGCGGAATCAGCGGATACAGAAATCGAAAACGCGGCACCAAGAGCGATTGAAACTGCCGCGGCAATTATGGCAACTATCCGTATCTTCATACACACCTCCGGTTTCCTATGCCTTATACAATCGTTGTGTAATTGTCACGCAATATTTTGCATCATAAAACATATCATGTCCGTGCCAAAAATGAAGAATCGGTTTATTCATCAAGAGGGCATAATGAAGGATAATTATGTTTTTTTATATGCTCAAATAGATTATCAAAGGTTCAATGACGCAGTTATTTTCATGTATGAATAAATCGTTTCAACGTATATACCTCGCCGTTCCGAAATATCGTTCATGCCAATACGGATTTGAAATTTCATCGACTCGCACCGTTTTCCCGCTTGACGGAGCATGTACGAATTCCCCGCCGCCGATATAAATACCCACATGAGAGACCCGCCCACCCGCGATATCAAAAAATACAAGATCCCCCGCGCGTGCCGACCGCAGATCCGTCTGCCGTCCTTTCTGATACTGACGGGTCACGGTGCGATCAATCCGCAGCCCGTGTTTTTTATACACGTACATGGAAAATCCTGAGCAGTCAAATCCCCGAGGCGAAGAACCGCCAGATCTGTACGGCGTCCCGATAAGAGAGAGAGCGGTATCAACCAGCCTTTTTCTGTCTATTGAAAGGCTCGAATCTTTTCTGTAATCATACGACCTGAAGCCCCTGTCCCTGTGCCGCGCGCCGGGAGGCACACAGCCCACAGACCCCGTAACAATCGCGAGTGAAGCGAGAAGGAGACCTACAGCCGTTATGTGTTTGATTCCTTTGGTTTTCATACGTACCTACAGTATCGGCATTTTAACGCATGATAACTGAATATACAGACAGAATGTTTTCCGGGAGCCGGATCGGAAAATTGGCGCGCCGCCGCGTGCACCTGCGTTTAAATCGGGCGGTATTAACCGCCTCCCCGTTTTCAATGTCACGCACCGTCACGCTCTCCCTCCAAGAACGGTATTCTATATGTACATAATCCATATTCATGATACAGCGTATACCCACTATAGGCATGCCCGCCCGGCCATACACCGTTCTTTCCGGTCGATCGTTCGCGCATAAGTATAAAAGCCCAATCCTACCCCGAAAAACAATACTGTTTCAGACGTGTATAACGATTTCACGAATTAAAAGCGGGTTGTCATTGAAGATGTGTTGGAATATCTTTCAATTTCATTGAAACCGTACCTTTATAGATATATGGAAGATATTTCATGTAGCAAATCCAGCGGATCCAACAATATATTTTACAATGTGACGTGCATCATTCTTTATTCCAATCTAGAATACTCAACTCGTACCGTCAAAAAAGTCATAGAGAATTGGTAATGATTTTTGAAACCCTCTACATTATAATTGAAGATCGTACAACTATGTAAATCTTGACCATAAAGATTCTGCATATGAATAAATATTGTATTGAAAAAATTGAGGCACCGTAAAGAGTATCCTCACCTTTTGATTATACGGGAACCACTATGACTGTTGAAAACTGTAAAAAATGCGAGCATCATAAAAAGCTCGAAAACGGCGCCATCCACTGCGGACACGACAGGAACATAGTGTGTTATGCGTCTGTGTTCAATCCTAAAAACAAGGAATACGTGATACTTAACTGTCCGAAGGAAAGAAAGTAATAACTCATTTACTTTTCCGTGAATTTTGTCATTAAAACGGCACATGCATAAAAAAAGCTCTCCTTTCGGGAGAGCTTTTTTTATATCCAGGGATAATCAGATTATTTATCGTAACCGATTTCCTTGATGAGATCTTTGAGCACTTTCGCTGATTCAACGAGTTTTTCCTGCTCTTCTTTAGTAAGCTTGATCGGCATGATCTCGCGAACACCTTGCGCATTTACAAGGCAGGGAAGACTGAGGCATACATCGTTGACGCCGTACAGATTGTCGATATACGTCGACACGGTAAGCGTACGGTTCTGGTCACGGCTGATAGCTTCGATAATACGGGTAACGCTGAGAGCGACAGCAAAGAAAGTCGCGCCTTTACGTTTGATGACTTCTTTACCGCAAGTGGTAACTTCAAGACGAATGTCTTCGCAGTCTTTCTTTGAAAGAAGCGGCTTGTCCGCAGAAGGATACTCGAGAACAGGAACCTGTCCCATATTCGCCATGCCCCATACCGGAACACATGAATCACCATGTTCACCAATCACTTCCGCATGGATATTAACCGGGTCTATATTGAAACGGCGGGAAAGAAGATACTTGAAGCGTGAGCTGTCAAGAACTGTTCCCGAACCGAATACTCTGCCTTTGGGAAGTCCGAGTTTTTTCTGTGTTACATACGTGAGAACATCCATTGGATTCGCCACTACAAGAATAACGGACTTACCGTTGTAGTTTTTTTTAATTTCATCGAGGATGGATTCAAGAATTTTGACATTACCTTTGGTGAGGTCAAGACGTGATTCATCAGGCTTTCTACCGCGACCTGCGGTGATTACAATGATGTCCGCGTCTTTGATTCCTTCATATCCTTCAGCTTTGATTTCAAAGTTTCCCGCAATTGCAAGACCGTGGGAAATATCAAGCGCTTCACCGATTGCACGTTCCGCATTGACATCAATAAGACTTACTCTGTTCACTGTTTTGCGGGCAACGAGCGTATACGCAATAGTTGCACCGACATTTCCAGCGCCGATTATGGCTACTTTCATATTTTCTCCTATGTGATTTAATACAATATCTTGAGGCCAAAATGGTTAATGATAGGAGGTTGTCAACTCAAATTGCACATGGAAAATACTGATTTAACCTCGATTTAATACCTTTAATAATACCAATCTGAAATTACACTCAATCAATAGAGTAATTAACCGCAAGGTTAACGTCAGTATCTTTTCATAATCAGCGGACCTGTCAACATCGGACGCATCCGTACGTTGATTTCACCACGCAGCAAAAATTCATCATTCAGAAAACATTTTCAACGCCGGGAAACGCTCCCGTCTTCACATCCGCAACATACTCATTAAGCGCGGAGTGAATAACACCGCCAAGGTTCGCGTACTTCCGCATAAACTTTGGATTGAAATTCTCATCCATGCCGAGAAGATCATATATCACAAGAACCTGTCCGTCACAATACCGTCCCGCTCCGATTCCGATTGTAGGAATTGACAGCGATTCAGATATTTCCCGCGCAAGCGTTTCAGGAACCATTTCGAGTACAATTGAAAAACATCCCGCTTCTTCAAGGATTTTTGCGTCACGCTTCATACGCTCCGCATCCTTAGGATCCTTGCCCTGTACACGATATCCCCCGGTGATATTTACGGATTGAGGAGTGAGTCCCAGATGTCCCATAACCGGAATTGAACATGAAACAAGAGTGCGGACTGTCTCAGCGAAATATTCTCCGCCTTCAAGCTTGACCGCATTCGCGCCGGTTTCCTTGATTATCCTTCCCGCATTTCTCACTGCCGCTTCTGGGGACTCGTGGTAACTCAGAAAAGGCAGATCCGTGATAACAAATTGATTGCCCGATCCTCTTTTCACCGCTTTCGTATGGTAAATAATTTCATCAACGGTAACCGGAATCGTGCTTTCATAACCGGCCGACACCATTCCGCATGAATCCCCCACAAGGATGCAATCCATATCGCTTTTATCGACTATTCTTGCGAATGCTGCGTCATAACATGTAACCATTGAAATGAATCGTTTCTCAACCTTGCACTTTTTGAAATCATTGATTGTTCTGATTCCCGAATTTTTCATTGTACACCTCTCTCAATTGACGGCCGCACCGCGGATCTCGTACAGAATCGTCTATCTGAAGAATATGCCGCAAGACAAAATCACGGTCACAAATCGCGTAATGCGGTATTGTCAGATCATCATCAGAATATACCATATCATCATATAAAAGTATATCAATATCAATTGTTCTCGGACCCTTATCGATCACTCTTACCCGCCCGAGATCATTCTCGATTCCGCGCGTTATCCTCAACACACTCATATGATCAAGTGTTGTTGATACCGCAACCACCTGATTGAGAAACTTAGGTTGTGCGGTATACTCAACCGGATCGGTCTCTTCAATCAAGCTCTCTTTCAGGAGAGTAATTCCCGATTCAGTCATTTTCATCTTCGCAGAGGCGATATACTGTTCACGATCGCCCAAATTTGACCCGAGACCGATAAACACTCTACTCACTTTTCGCTCTCTGATCAGGGCCGGTCAATTCCACAATACGGCACATTTCCTTGATTCGGGAAAGTATACGACCCTCGAACAGATCTCTCAGAGTTTTGTCAGGATCAAGGTTCGATGTGAATATGGTGAATTTCTCCGCTTCATAACGTGAATCGACAAGATTATACAGTGTTTCCTGTTCCCACTGAGTATTACGCTGAACACCGAAATCATCAATGACAAGAATATCGATATCGGCTATCTCCCGTTCAATCTCGGACGCAAGTCCATAGTGTTCTGAATTCTCGCTGAAAGTCGCGCGTATCCGATCAAAGAAACTCCGTGATATTTTGAGAAAACGTCCTTCTACACCATACCGTGTAATCAATTCAGTGAGGATTATTGTCGATAGAAGTGTTTTTCCGGTTCCCGGGTTTCCCCACAGGAATAGTCCCCTGTCAATATCAGGAAAATTAGTTATTATATCATATGCGTGTTTCTTCGCGTTTTCAGCATGCTTATTGACCGAGTTAAACTCGTTGATGAACCGCCATCTGTATTTTTTGTCGATTCCGCTTTTACCGTACAAAACACCAATAGTATCAATTTTAATGCGTATGGAGCGGCAAGGGCATTCTTTCACCGTTCCGTTATCAACATAGAAATAAGGGGATTTTCCTCCGCATTTACAGCCGGGTGCGACACATTTCGGGCATACGACAATAGGCTCTTCACCCGTCATATATGCCCCTGAGTCTCGTACAATACCCCGATGATCGCAATACGGACAATATGGCTTCTTCGCCTTAACAATATTCTTTTCCATGATCACCCGCCTGATTATTGCTGACCCGCCAGAAAAAGATGTTTACATCTAATCTCTGTCAAGATAGAAAAAATGTAAATATTTACTTTTTAACATCCGATTACTATATAAGGTGTGCTTTTATACGGGTGCCCAATTCAATATGACTCACGAGGTTTTGCAGTATGACACCATTTTTAAAACTCAGATCCATAGCTGGAATACTATGTGCAATGGCTTTGCTCTGCGGAAACACTGCTTTTTCCCAGACCGCCAAAAAGGAAGAGCCGGCTAAGGCCGAGGCAAAAGACGATAAAAAACAGGCAGATTCAAAGAGTACCAATCCTGATCAGCCGTCTGATCTCGGAAGCTGGCGTGTCACCGATTTTGAACCTTACGTCAAATCCCTGAAAGATCTGGAAAAAATCGGAAAAGATTACTCAGAGACAATGCTGAAACAGTCAATTGATGAATTCGCAACCGGTATTGACATCCTTTCTGACATGGAAAGTGAAATCATAAAAACGCGCGCTTCCTATGAGAAGAAAAACAATCTCAACGAACGCTGGTACTGGCAGGAAATCGATCGTAAAAACGAACAGGCGCGCCATATTTCGTTTGTTAAAATAGAAGCGAAGATGAAATCCATCACTCATTTCACGCGTGCCATCAACCACCTTGACAATGTTCAGGCAACTGAAGTACGCAAAGACCCCAAGTATATCAATTTTCAGATACAACTGTTTCAGGCGTATGTATCAACACAGTACGACCTAAAAAATCTCAAACCTTGTATTCCCATTCTTGAAAGATACGTAACCATCAACGACAAAACTAAAAACGACCCGTGGGCATACAAATACATGGCAAGCTGCTATGGATTCATGGAAACCATGCTTACAAAATATAATCAGTCTTCAGATGAAGAGCTTCTTAAATTCAAATCGAAGAAAAACTCATCACTTCTCAAGGCTGTTGAAATCCAGTATGGCGTTGATTCTCCGCAGTATCAGCAGCTCAAAGAAGTTGTAGAACTCGACGAAAAGAAAACCGAACGCATATCTGATTTTAAATAGTATCCCGAAGTATCATTTCTGCAAAGCCGGAAGAAGCGGGTATAAACCCGCTTCTTCTTTTTTTATCCGTAAACTTCTGTTATATCTTTTCTATATCATATTGAACGGAACCTAGACCGATCTTTTCAGCATACTCGATACATCCTCTCCAATCCGTCACAGAATGGATGCATGTGAATTTATCATTTCCCTCCGCATACGATTTATCAGTAAGCGCGGTGTTCGGCAAAGCTTTCTCAGCATTCACCATATCCGCTGATGCCTTATCGAGCGCTACCGGATCGAATGACGCAGCGATACCGATACTCGGTACAATCGGCGCGTCATTCATGTTCCAGCAGTCACAATTCGGAGACACATCCATTATAAAATTCACATGAAAATGAGGCTTACCCGTTACAACCGCATACGCATACTCCGCAATTTTTTCATTAGCCGTATCAGCCGACTCATTCCACACCGGTTGAGCAACGCCGTATGTACACATTGCGATACATTGACCGCATCCGGTGCATATATCATAATTGATTTCAGCTTTCTTGTCCTGATTTAAACGCACCGCATGCACGGAGCAATTTTTCACGCATACCCCGCATGAAACACATTGCTCACTGTGCATCTCCGGTTTAGAAGATGAATGCATCTCCATTTTACCGCCCCGTGACGCTGACCCCATTCCAAGATTCTTCAGGGCACCCCCGAATCCAGTAAGTTCATGTCCTTTAAAATGATTGAGAGAGATGATGATATCCGCATCAGCGATAGCGGATCCGATTTTTGCGGTTTTACAGTGCTTCAAATCAAGAGGGATTTCCCGGAATTCAGTTCCTCTCAATCCATCCGCAATAATGACATTGCACCCCAGAACTATCTGATTAAAACCATTTTCATCAGCCGTCCGCAGGTGATCAACCGCATCAGACCTTCGCCCGGAATACAGAGTATTTGCGTCAGTCAGAAACGGTTTTCCGCCGAGTTCCTTTATTATCGATACAATACGGGCGGCATAGTTTGGACGTATGTATGAAAGATTTCCAGGTTCCCCGAAATGGATCTTGATTGCTACGAATTTGTTTTTAAAATCAATGCTTCCGATACCAGCTTTCCGCACAAGCGAATCAAGCTTATCCAGCATGTTCTTCCCCGGTTTTGTACGTAAATCAGAGAAATAAACTTTTGATTTCATAATCCCTCACTCAGAGTGCATATTGTTAATACTTAAACACTCAATGAATTCATATCAATGATTTCAATTCACTAATGCGCGCACAATAAAAAATACAAAGTTATTTCAGATGGAGCTGGTCAGTAATATCTTTCATTTTCACAAAAACATCTATGCTTTTAACATGTGAAAAATAATTCGCGGTACAGTCAACAGAGCATTTTACCGTGTGACTATCACAGTAATCAAGTATCCACGCATAAAATACTCCAAATAATAATTCATTATGCATATTTATATATAGTAAGTCATAATATCGCAATACTCATCCTAATAAAGCTTTCATTAAAAAATGATACCATATATTCAACAGAAATAAAGAACATTCCCCCCGACCGGCTGTACTTTTTTTAATAATTAATTCAATTTCAAGTAACAGTATACCCCTTATCCAGTGTTACAAATATGGTTGGATTAATTGAAACTTTGAAGACAAGGTATTTAAAAACTAGTTGAATCGCGGGAAGGACTTGGACATAGTGCTCGGATGAATAATCAGTCTATTGACATTGAAGACTACTATACCAAATACGGCCCAATGGTGCTCCGGCGGTGCCGTTCCATTCTCCGCGATGAAGACTCAGCGTACGATGCGATGCAGGAAGTGTTCGTCAAGCTTATCACGAACAAAGACAAGATAAAAGGGATATTCCCCTCCAGTCTTCTGTATCGTATAGCGACAAATACCTGCCTCAATATGATCAGGAGCGGCCGGTCAACATCTGTCAGCCCTGATGACACCCTTATTGCGAATATCGCACATCATGATGATGCGAATGACCGCATGATATTGGGTGATTTTATTGATTTTGTATTCAAGGACGAACTTTCTTCAACCCGAGACATGGCATATATGCACTATGTCGAGAATTTTACCTACGAGGAAGTTTCCGAACTGGTCGGTCTGTCGGTATCCGGCGTCCGCAAACGGCTCAGAACCTTCCAGGAGAAGGTACAGTATCTCAAAGAGGAGGAATTATGAAAAAGGTAATTCCCGACATTATTCTGGAACAATATGTACTCGGAGAACTATCCGGGGCGAAAATGGCTGAAATTGATAGTCTGATCGAATCTGACTCATCAATCAGACAGCGTGTTAACGACATTAAGATTTCCAATACTGAAATACTATCAGAATATCCTCCCGCATATATCTGCGGTAGAATCACAGCCGCAATTAAAACAGTCAAACCCGCACACAGAACAAAGCTTATTAATTTCGCTCCTATACCAGCACTGGGTGCGGTCGCGGCAACAATTCTCTTTGTATTTGTTTTCCCTATACACGTACAACACCCGTCAACTTCTGAACAGTTCACAACCGGCCCGGATCACACCACCGGGTCAACATCACAAGATATCATCCGAACCAAGGGAAGTGATTCATATCTCGGCATTTTCCGGAAAACAAATTCAGAACCTGAGCAACTCAAGGACGGTTCTGTCACCCATGAAGGGGATATTATTCAGATTGTATATCAATCACGTCATCCTTATGGCGTTATCCTGTCTATAGACGGCAAGGGTAACGTGACGCTTCATTATCCGGATTCAGCTCAGAGCTCATCAAAAATTGAGATCAATAAACGAATGTACCTTGAGAAATCATATCAGCTCGACAACGCTCCCGAGTTTGAACGTTTCTTTTTCATTTCTTCAGACGTCGGAGTGAGCACTGATTTCATACTTACGCGGGCACGGTCACTTGCAAAAAACGCATCAAACGCTTCGGTCAATTCGATAGCTATTGCGGGAACCAAAGAGACTTCTATTATCGTTAAAAAGGAATAACACATGCGCAGGCATTTTTTCATACTTGCGGTCATTCTGTCATTTGTCAGTATTCCTTTGTTATCCAAGGATGATGCAACATACCGTTATGCCATATCGATTGGAGCGAATTACGGCGGTCCGGGAAGAGACGTTCTCAGATTCGCCGTTACCGACGCCCGGGCGTTTCTGCGCATCATGGAGCAACTCGGAGGAGTCAAACCAAAACACTCGACACTTCTCGTTGAACCTTCCGCCTCAATGGTTATAAACGAGATCACGAAAGCCCGTGAATTAATCATCAAGAACAAGAAGAAAGGAGAACGATCAGAGATTATCGTTTATTACTCAGGACACTCCGATGAGGAAGGTCTTCTTCTTGGGCGGGACAAAATTCTATACAGAGATCTCCGCAGACAAATTGATGAGTTGCCCGGTGATGTTAAGATCGCCATTCTCGACTCTTGCTCATCCGGCGCGTTTACTCGTATCAAGGGAGGTAAAATGCTGTCACCATTCATGTCTGATCCTTCTTATGATATGAAAGGCTACGCGTTTCTCACTTCAAGTTCATCAGACGAAGTTTCACAGGAATCTGAAAAAATAAAAGGATCGTTTTTTACACACTATCTTCTCTCAGGACTCAGAGGCGCGGCTGACATGACCCAAGACGGGCGTATCACCCTCACCGAAGCGTATCAATATGCATACAGGGAAACACTTCTTCGCACTGAAAAAACCTCAGGCGGCGCGCAGCATCCGAATTACCAGATACAGATGAGCGGTACGGGAGATGTCATTCTCACCGATATCCGTAAAAATCACTCAATGCTCACATTCTCGGAACAGGTTTCAGGAAGGATATATATAAATACCGACAGTACCGTTGTCGCTGAAGTTTCCAAAGAAACCGGAGAACGTCTCAGCATCGCTCTTGACGAAGGAATGTATACGCTTATACAGGAACGGCAGGGTGATATTTTCGAATCCAGGGTCGCACTCCGAAAAGGCAACCAAACCACCATTTCTTCTAATTCGTTCAGCCCACTAGACAAAGAGCATTCAAAAAAACGAGGCGGGTCAACATCTGATTCCGGTGCAGTCGCATATGAAAGAACAGGATCAGGATCATACAACTTAACTTTTCGAAACAATACTGTCGGCGCATTCCTTTTTCCAGTATCAATGCTAGATCCCGAAGATCTGATTTCATATTCATACGTGTTCCATCTTTTCGGAGCAAACTGTGAGAATGTGAACAAGATGATTTTCGGTCTCGGTCTTGCGATTGTAAAAAACGACGCGGATTGCCCAACTTTCTCACTTATCGGAAATATCGTCGGACACGACGCAGGAGTATTTTCACTCGGCGGAATATTCAATGTGACGTCGCATGATTTTAGCGGTACACAGATTTCGCTGGTATCAAATGTTACAATGAACGATTTCAAAGGAGCGCAGATTGGGCTTATCACAAACGTTATCGGCCACAATGCGACCGGCGCGCAGATATCCGGAATTATAAATATCGCCTCTCAGGATTTTCTAGGAGCACAGATTGCGGGCATTGCAAACGTGAATCGAAACGATTTCTCAGGAATGCAAGTTTCCAGTATATGTAATGTAAATACCGGAAACTTTACCGGACTTCAGATGTCTTATATCTTCAACTATACCTATGGATCAACAAAGGGTGTCCAAACGAGTGTTATCAATTATGCGGGAAACCAAAACGGTCTTCAGGTCGGCGTCGTCAATATAGATAATGAAGCACATGGTCTTCAGATCGGCGTCATCAATCTCTCTAACTCAAATGACGGGATCCCTATCGGCCTTCTTACATTCTCCCGCAGCGGAACATACCATGTATCAACCTGGGTTGACAACTCAGGAGCTGCATATTCCGCCGTCGCGCATTATAACAATCATATATTCAACATTTATGGTGTTGGTTACGATCCCGTCATAAAAAAGCCTTCAACAGGATTCGGAATCGGAACCTATACCCGTATTGGAGATTTCGCCGCTATGCTCGACATCACCAGTTTCGACACAATTAACGCCATGATCGTCCGCAGTTCCGCGCGTTTAAAGCTTCAGTATTATTTTACGAATCGATTGTCATTTTTTGCCGGAGCTTCATTCAATCACGTGTGGCGACATGACCCTGATACCGATATCGCAACACCATACGGGTACGGCTACAGAGAAAGCAACTCAAAGAAACACATGACATGGCCTGGCTTCTTTTTCGGAATAGAAATATAATAATCAGAACATAATTATATTATGCCTTGTACTGCCAATAAAACAAATGCCCGCAAAAGCGGGCATTTGTTTTATTGGCATAGTGACTATCATTTACCTGATAAGTCTCATCACCGCATCCGGATTGAGATTTGAAATCTCAGCCGATTGCTTTGATCCGCTACTTTGTATCATCTCACTGATTTTTTCAAACACCGATTCATTCTTTGATCCCTTGGCAAGATTCGATGCGAATATATTCTCAGATTCAACCTGAAGCTTGGCAAGCTTGTTAGTATCACGCATAATTAACGAATCAATATCCTTGTTTTTATCTTCAAGAACATTCATGGTTAATTCATCACCGTTCTCGCCCAGATAATCGAGAAGAACCTTCTTGTCATTGAACTTAACATCATTAAGAACAGATTTAAGGTTTCCGCCTTTATTGAATTCCTCAATTATACGGCTCATTCCTTCTTTGATCGACTGATTTTTTGAAAGATCTGTCTGGGCATCTTTCATGTCTGATTGTAATGTAGAAAGACGGGAATCAACTCGTGAAACGATATCCGCCCTGTCTGATTTTGCACCAATTGAACTCTTTTCTTTATCGGCTGTTGCCCCTCTTTGAGAGTTTATCCGATTTGCGGAACCCAACAGACCTTCTGCAGTAATTTTCATAACACCCTCCCTGTGTTCTGCATCCATCCTGGATGAATAATGTTGGAAATGTACACTTTCTGCCCGGAAAATATACATACATTGTATGATAGTTCCCTAGCCTCTCATTTGTCAAATACATTCGTATATGTGACATAATTATAATCGGCAAAAAAGCGGTTTCCTTCACAATCATTATCAAAAACCGTGTAAATATCATGACTTTCGATTTTTTCAGATTCTTAAAAGAGGTTTCGAACAACTAAATGTCATGCACAGCTTATATTATAGCTTCAGCAGCAGTTCAAGAAGTCAAAGGAGGATTGAACATTTCACGAAAAATAATCCATCATCTTTCCGGTTTTCATCATCACCTGCACTGATAGGTCATTCAATGAAAACCGGCGGGACACTTCTCTTTTATCCCGCTTTCTTGGAATCCTGTCTTTCTAGCTTAACAGAAACAACCTTTGATACGCCGGGTTCTTCCATTGTAATACCGTATATTGATGATCCGACACTCATCGATTTTTTATTATGAGTCACCATAATAAACTGCGTCCTCTGGGAAAACTGTTTCAGCATGCGCAAGAAACGTCCAACATTCGATTCATCCAATGCAGCGTCAATCTCATCAAGGAAACAGAACGGCGAAGGCTTCACCATATATGTCGAGAACAGGAGCGCGATTGCGGTCATTGTTCTCTCTCCGCCCGACAGGAGATTGATTGTCTTTGCCTTCTTTCCCGGAGGACACACCATCACGTCGATACCGCTTTCAAGGACATTGTCAGGATCGGATAGTGTAATCTCCGCGTTTCCGCCTTCAAAAAGCTGCTTGAATATTTCTGAGAAGTTTTTCTGTATTTCCTTGAATGTATCTATAAACATCTCGACCGACGTTCGGTTAATTTCTTCAATCACAGAAACAATATCTTCTCTCGCCTTTTCAATATCCTTTCGCTGGCTGATATAATAATCAAATCTCTTTTTGAGATCGTTATACTCCTCAATCGCGAGATTGTTGATCGGACCAAGATCCTGAATTTTTTTCTTTACCTGAGATATTTCATTTTGTACTGATTCATGTTCAATTTCATCTACTTTAATCGAATTAAGGTCTGTCACTTTCTTTTCGTATTCCGTCCACAGGTATTCAGCTATCTGTCCGATCTTAAAGTCCACTTCAACAAGCGTACGATCCTGTTCACTTATTTTCTGAGTCATTTTATTAAGTAGATCAGTATCCTGCACGGATGTCTCTTTTCTGCTTGAAATGCGCTTGTCGATATCCGCCTTCTGATCAGCCATCTCCTGTATTTTACCAATAAGACTTTTTGATCTTTCGCTGAATTCTACAAGTCTGTTCTCCCATTCGCGGATCTCATTCTGCAGAGACTCTATTGTCTTGTCAGCGCGCTGAATCTCGCATTTGATGCTTTCAATCTGTTTTTCAAAATCGGCGATTTGCCTGTCAAGAGACTGAAGATGTTTTTCAACCCAACTCTTTTCATTATCATTCCGGGAGAGGTCTTTCTCAATACGAGTAATCATCTCGTTTACATCTTCCAGCTCAGCCTGCGTGTTCTTGATTGTTTCTTCAAGAATTGAATTCTCTGACCTCATATGATCAATCGATGAAGTACGAGCCGATATCTGCCGGTCAATTTCTTCCTTCCGCGCATGAATACCGGTTTTGTCAAAGAGAATAGACCGGAATCCATCCTCAAACGATTCGAATTTAACTATCCCTGAGCGAAGTTTATCAAAATCAATTTCTTTCATCACCGCTACAGCTTCATTCGTCATCCCGCTGTCAACAAGACGCCTCAGATCCATAAGCATTTCATCAATTTTACTCATCTGCAGATGAATGCTTTCACGTACTTCCTGCCGCTCTTTCTCGGAATCAAGGAGCTCCGCTTTACGTTTGTCAATCGCGTCAATAAGCTGTTTTATAACAACCTCAAGATCTTCCCTGAGCTTCTTAAGACTCTCATCTTTTTCTTTGATAAGAGAAATGTTCTCTTCGATCTTTTCCCTGGATTTGTTTATCGTCTCGATTTTACGTTTGCGGCTTTCAAAAAAGTTTTTCAGCTGCTCACGGTCCTCTTCAATTTTACGGGAGATCTCCTCTCCGTGAGCAATCGTTTTCTTCTTCTCATCAATAAGCTTATCGTATTCCTTTCCTCTCTCCTCGGCATCAACCGCAAGAGTCTGCTTCCGCTGAAGCTGCTCATTTATCATTTTTTCGTTTTTAGCTTTTTTCTCATCTATGTCTTCAACGCGCGTTTTATACGTCTGTAATTTCTTCTCGAGCTCAAACAACTCAAGCTGTATATCGTTCTTGTTCTTTTCGTCACGCTCATTCTCATCTGACACCGAAGATATCCGCCTCGAAACTTCTTCATGCTCGGCGCGCAGCTTTTTCAGATTATCCTCAATCTTGTCCTTTCTCTTACCAAGGTCTTTGTTCTTCAGCACGTGAATTTTGAGATCGTTTTTTTTCAGCTCGTCTTTCAGACCGAGGTATATCTTCGTCTTTTCCGCCTGTCTGGCCTTGATATCTTTTTCACGTTCAATCTCATGAACGATATCATTGATACGCTCGATGTTTTCGCCGGTCTCCTCAAGTTTTCTGAGTGATTCCTTCTTTTGCACTTTAAATCGGGATATCCCCGCGGCTTCTTCAAAAATATACCGGCGGTCTTCCGCTCTGGATGACAAGATCATGTCAATACGGCCCTGTTCCATAACAGAATACGATGTCTTCCCGATACCGGTATCCAGAAACATTTCCTCTATATCTTTGAGCCTTACCGGAGAATTATTGATCAAATACTCTGATACGCCGTCCCTGAATACCCGACGGGTCACGGTAACCGCATCAGAATCGAACTTCAGAATCCGCGTCTCGTTGTTGATGGTAAGAGATACTTCCGCGAGAGAAAGGAATTTCCGGTGTTCAGTTCCAGTGAAAATCACATCTTCCATTTTTTCGCCGCGAATATTCTTCGCCTGCTTCTCACCGAGAACCCATTTAACCGAGTCCACAATATTTGACTTCCCGCAGCCGTTTGGTCCGACGACCACGGTAATACCCTGCTCGATATCAATCTTTGTACGATCGGCGAAAGACTTGAATCCGAAAATTTCCATTGATTTGAGGAACATATTTGCACCACGAGGATAATTATTACCTTCTCATTAACCGATTTAAGCCGCTTTTCGGCAACCACATTTTTTATTACTTACCGAACAATCTTGAATATCATCTTGACATCCGTAAGGTGACATAATAACATTGCGACATAATGTATGAAAAATATAATTAAAATCATTTCAATCGTATGTGCGATATCTGCCGCAGGATGCGCATCCTCAAACGAGAAAACCTACAAGTTTTCAGAGAAACTCTCTTTTTTCAATGAAGATCTTAACCGAAGCGTTCCGATCGACCGCTTTGACTCACGGGAGTTTTTTATTATTCTCGACAAGCCCGAAAAGTGTATACGCATCGACACTTCCGGATTTATCCCAAGGGAATCAATTGCAGGCGGGGAATATCAGATCCCTGTTTACTGGATACTGGACAGACTTTTGCCCGGCAAAGGCGGATCACCGCAGTATACTGAAATCGCAAGAAATTTTGACGCAGACTGGAAAGCATTATCATCATCAACGCTCTGCACTCAGGACAACAAACCGATTGAAAAACTTGAACCAGGTACGTATCGGGTCAGAACGACCCTGTTCCGGAAAGAAAACTGTCGAATTGAAATTGTCATTTACTCAGACATAACTTTTTCCGTACAAAAATACACAGGAGGCTACTAGTCGTGGCACCATCAACACTTGAAGAGAAATATATTGAAGCTGAAAAAAAATATGACAAGGCAGAAGATGCGGTAAGACGAAAAGATCTTCATTCAGCGCAGATACTTCTTCGTGAAGTAATTGATCTCAATCCGAACTTCTCGTACGCGTATATTCTCCTTGCCCGCGTGTACTGGAAAACCGGATTTAGAGATAAAGCCAAAACCATTCTTGAAAAATGCATCGCTCTGGACCGTACTTTCGGATATTCATATTATCTTCTTGCGAAGTATACCCGATCAGCGGCTGATACTATATTATCCGATGAACATATAAAACGGGGACTGAAAAATGCACCTGACGACACCCGTCTGAAACGAATAAGCCGAATGCTTTCTCATATTGAAAAGAAATAACCGTATTGATACCCAATAAAAAAAGTCCGTATTAAATACGGACTTTTTTTATTATTGTTTGCTATTCTTTTTTACAATGCTGCGCCGAAAGTAAGACCAATAGACCAACATCTGTTTTTATCAAGCGCATCAAGGAGAAGCGCATCGATGTTAAGTTTAAAACGGCTCATATCTTTAAGAACCGATACTCGAGCTCCTGTATTGAACGCACCACGTATCCACGCATCAGCTCCAACCGCCTCATAACTGTATGAGTAGTTACTGAAATCAGAAATCCAGTGTACATATCCTTTAAGAATTGAAGGGAACATATCAAGGTCAAAACCCATTGAGAAATCTATATTATCTCCATCTGAGTCATCACGCTTATCGCCCCATGTTTTCCCGATAACAATAGTTGTCTCAGCGGGAAGAGAAAAGAAATCTCCGCCATATGTCGCCGCAAGATACAGCTGGTATTTCTTGTACGCACTATCACCGCTTGCGTCATAATTCATCGACATATAACGTCCACCAATAGCGAGAGCTGATTTTCCGGATCCTTCCCACGGATAAAAGCGGAATTTCCCATTGAGGACGTAATCCTCAGGGTTTTTAGCATCCCCGAGATCATTATGCATATCATACATAGCACCGAGTTCAGCTTTTCTGAAAAGGCTCACATTTGCTTTGTACACATATGTTGATTCGCCGCTGTCCGGCTTGATATAATGAACTCCGCCATCAATACCAATATTATTGGAATCCCAACCGATCTGCGCCGTCGGTGTCCCGATAAGTCCTGTCGGCCCGCCAAGACTCTGGCTTGCAAATGGAGATGCCTTCGCGGTCATTGCCGCAGCTAACACCGCACATGCGCAAATCGAAACAATCATAAGACTTTTTCTCATTTTTCCTCCTGTTTTTTTCAGCAAAACCGCGTTAATGTTATAAAAATCAGTTCCGCCGTTAATCGATATGTTTTACATATCAATATTTTGTTAAGTATGTATATATTTAAAACTATAATATATTTTTCAATAACAATAATCAAAAGCACATTTGGGCTTATCAAAAATAGCGTATACCGTCCGTTTGGTTTAAATCAAGCCAAAAGTTATGAATAATGTATAATTATTCATTTTTTATTTTGAATAATTCTTACAAGCCCCAACATTTTATTCTTATGGAAAACAAGTGCTTCATCGACTTCGTCATCATTGGACAGCAGCAGCCCTTTAAAATCTCCATGATATGGTACAGTATCACCTTTTTCATCTGATATAAATCCCAGAACTGTTTCTCCCCGCTCATTAATAAGAAACACTCCAGTAGTGTGAGACACGCGCATCTCGTATAACATTCTTGTTTTCACATCACTATAGGCGGACTCACTGACCGGAATTGAAATATCACGAGCGAGCTTCTCTGCTCTACCTCTAAAATTTTCAGAATCACTCCCTCCTGACGTTGCGCAGGAGGATATACAGACACAGAGAATAGAGAGAATTATTGCTTTTTTCATTCGTGCTCCATACTGTTCAATATATTAGCCCGCACCAATTTCGCCCATCCGGAATCTTTCCTACGCTCAAGAAGAGAATATATACATCCGCAGTAATTTTGCCGATAGAAACCGAACTCACTTGATAGCATGGAAGCTTTCTTGAATCCGTCATTTTTCTTAAAATCAATATCAAGAAACTTTATCCCATACTGAGCGGATAGTTCACGTCCCGTCTCGAGGATCTTCCCTGAATCTTTATGAGGACTGACACTCAACACCGTCCCGACAGTATCATATCCTTTCTCGGACGCGGTTATAAACGTTTTTTCCATGCGCATGCGGTAACAAATCCAGCAACGTTCAGATTTTTCACCAAACACGGAGTACTTTCGCACGCGCTCTGTCCATTCGCGATCATTCCGCTCTCCGATTATCAGCGGGATTTCCTTTTCTGATGCAAAGCGTTCGAGCTCTGATTTTCTCCGTTCATATTCATCAAACGGAGCAATATTCGGATTATAATAATGTAATGTAATTGAATACAAACCCGTACATTCCTGAACGGGATAACATGCGCACGGAGCGCAACAGGTATGCAGAAGCAGTTTATTCACATTTTTTATTTCAGGTATTTTTCTATGACTTCAACGAGTCTCTTAACACCGGCGGGGCTTGTTTTTTCATCGAGCCATACAATAAGATCATCATGCCGTTGAGAACAAGACCGATACTCGTGCTCAATGATGAACCTTGCAATATCATATTTCACCGCGTTGAATATTTCTTCAGCCTTACATATTGTACAGGGTTGTTCGCCCAATATGGCCGAGATATGGCATACAATATCATGTTCATCAGTCATCCTGATTTCTTCTTTGCAACAATCACTGGCAAGAATCGACGTCATCCCTTTATCCTTGTTCCTCTGTGAAGAAATCATCGCTACCTCGTTCCCTCACTTGACGGCATATATATCTTCACCGTCGAGTTTCACGTTTCTGAAGACTTATAAAAAATATAATAATATTTTCCCGTATGTCAACTGAAAAAGACCGCGAGTGGTTTGAATCCCCGCTTTTTTCATTATTCTTCAATACAAAATTATTATAATACCATCGTTCTCACATGGACACTTAAAAAACTTCTTAATCGAAGTGTCCTGTATAATAAAAAGGCCCGCATGTACTTACGGTATGATGAACTGAACCTCCGGACCCGTCTTTACAGTGAGATCCCCGTCACAGGAATACATGTCTCCGTCCATCGTATATTCAAAAGGCGCTGATGCTTTGATTCTGATGTCATCGGTTACCAGATCCAGATATCGCTTGTCGCGTAAAAAATGTCCCTTTCCCGTACCAATCAGACCGATATAAAGCAAAATCTTCCATGGGTTTACGTCCGTAGCGATTGTATGAAAATGCCCCTTCTTATGTGAAGATCGGGACAGCGGACGGAATCCCATTCCAACCTGATCAACTGTTCCGGAGAGCACAACGAGAAGATCTTTAAGAGGCAAACGTTTTCCTCCGGAATATATCGCAGCCTCAAGAGGATGGAGGAGTTTCAAGGTTTTTTTATCACGTACAAAATTGGATTTTACAACCTCATGTATGCATTGTCGTATTACATCAAGATTCTTCAGATACCCTTTCTTCCCGCGATAGGCCTCAACAAGAAAGTTTGTTGTCATACCGCACCCGAACAGGAAACAATACTTGTCGTCAATACTCATGGTGTCTTTCCAAACCATTGAAATTCTGCGGTTATTATAATTTTTCATAAAACGCCGTAGCACACTTTTCCCACCCCCGCTGATTCCAAGGCTATGCGCGATATTGTTCATAGTACCGTCTCCGAGAAGAAGCACAGGAGGGATCGGATCGGGATGATATGCGTGAATAAAGGCGGTAATAACCTGATGAATGGTACCGTCTCCGCCGGATATTCCCAGATAAGGAACCTTCTTTTTTTTAAAACTTTTCGCCGTCCGGACGAGATCTGACAGAGAAGCGGTTTCTTTGACTTCGACAATCCCCATTCCCAGTTTCTCATACTCACTGGCTCTGGCAGGATGTTTCAGATTCGCCCGGGACTTCGGATTAAGAATAATTCCTATTTCCATTCATACACCTCACTGTTCGACATACGGTCAATAATGCGCATACATGATTTATTTATCAATGACAATTGTTACTTGCGGATATTTGAAAGAAACTCATTCATAATTTGATGATATTTATTATTCAAAATATTTATATCCACTTGCGATGACAATCAAAAATACGCGGTTCAACCAAAGATGATATTCTGCGATTGTAAAGATGCACGGGTACCGATTAATTGAATATGTTCATTTAAAAAATGGTTGGCAGTTTTGCCATATACGTAATGCTTCTCATCAGAGGTCACCATGATCGATTCATCCACACGTCTATATTGCATTTTCGGATCTCCGGTACGTCATTCACTTTCTCCGCTGATGCACAACGCAGCTTTTTTTGAAAAGAAAACAAACGCGGTGTATCTCGCGTTTGAACCCTCCGGCGTAAAACAGGCGGTGGAGTCTGTCCGTACACTTCCGATCTCCGGCGCCAGCATCACCATTCCTTACAAAAAATCGATTATGCCGTTTCTTGATATTGTTGATCCCCTGGCAGAAATGATCGGAGCGGTCAACACGATTCGAAATTCAAACGGTGTCATTGAAGGATTCAACACGGACGGCATAGGAGCGCTTGGAGCGATCAAAGATTCGTCAGGAGATGTAAAAGGGAAACGAATTCTCATTCTGGGAACAGGCGGTTCATCCCGCGCTATCGCATTTACCCTTCTTTCAGAAAACGCGCACGTAACAATTGCCGGAAGAAAAGGAGATTCACAGCACAGCTTGCTGATTGACTTAAGCGCGCATTTTCATGATGTCGGAGACATCGATATATCAGAAATAGATAAAACCGCCGTTTCCGAAAATGAAATCATCATCAATACAACGCCAGTAGGTATGAACGATTCAGATCAGACGCCGATTAATACTGATTATATCGGACAAGATCATACTGTTTTTGATATTGTATACCATCCTCACGAAACGAAGCTCCTTCGCAATGCTCGTGAAAACGGAGCGAAACCCGTATACGGCATAGAGATGCTCATACGACAGGGTGCCGAACAGTTCCGTATATGGACTGGCGAAGAACCACCCGTAGAAATTATGCGCAAGACTGTCATTGAAGCGGCATATCGAGCATGATCAAGCTTGAGAAGCTGCTTAACACTTATGCGAATAACGAGAAGACCACCGGCAGTTTTCTTGAGTACTCCCTTGACGGCATTTATACGCTTCTGGACGTACTTTCTCATCCGGAGAGGGATCTCCCGATAATCCACGTGGCGGGAACAAACGGAAAGGGTTCAACATGTCACATGATTGAGTCGATATTCAGATCTCATGAGTATCATACCGGACTTTTCACATCACCTCATCTTGAACGTGTTAACGAACGTATCCGCTTCGATGGTAAAGAAATTTCTGACGATGACTTTCTTTCAGTTCTGATTGAAGTTGATGCGTGCGCGCAGAAAATCAATTCAATACAGATGACATATTTCGACATCCTCACCGCATCGGCGTTGCTTTATTTCCGGAACAGAAATACTGACATGGTAATCCTCGAAACCGGTATGGGGGGACGTCTTGACTCGACCAATGCGGTTCATCCCCGCGCGGTAATTTTGACGCCTATCAGTTATGACCACACCCATATACTCGGACATACTCTTGAAGAAATAACCGGAGAAAAAGCCGGAATTATAAAAAATGGAATTCCGGTCATAACATCAAACAGCGAACCGAGAATTATTGAAGTCATTACACGAAAATCAGAGTCCACGCACTCGCCTCTCTTGCGTATCGGATCAGATTTCCATGCTGACAATATCATCATTCACAATGATACAACATCATTCTCTTTCAGAAACGACGCATACCATATCAATGACATATCAATAAATCACCCCGGTAAGTTCCAGTGTGATAATGCGGCCGCCGCCATACAGGGAGCAGTCTCGGCAGGACTCAATCCTGATTCACAAAAGATAAAGCATGCGTTTTCATCTCTCCGCATACCCGGCAGGATGGAACATCTCAGCGAGAAACCCCTCATCATCTTTGACCCCGCTCATAACGAACACGCACTGATGTCACTCGCGGAAACACTCAAACGACGCTATCCGGAAGCTAAAATCACTGCTTTTGTCGCGTTTATGAAAGACAAAAATCCTGAACACATGATTGAACTCATAAGGACACATATATCGCAGGACATATATTATCTCACAATCGACGATCCCCGCGCGTATGTTCCGTCAGCCACAGACTATATTTCGGGAATATTCCCAGCTTCAGAAGATACGCCTTGCGAATACCTCGCATCGATACATGCAGAGAAAATAATTCTTTTTACCGGTTCTTTCCGCATTTATCACTTCGCAACACGCGCTGCCCGTTTCTTCGTTGACAGAAACAACTTTTCTGATTCCATAACTGCCGGAAGGTAAATAGATGAAGGGACAGGAAATTTCAAATCTCGCAATAGATATCAAAAAGGTATTATCCGATTATGTGAGCGGAGGGATATCCCGTACAGACGCGATGAGTTCTTACAAGTCACTGAATTCCCGTTATTCCGATCTGAAGAATCAACTTGTCCCCCTTGACCAGAGAAACGCTCTCGGCGGATTATGCTATTATCATAATATTGAAAATTTCTGCATATACTCAGGCATCTATGAGTGTGACGGTTCAATAATCAATCATGCGGCATGGTATGGCGACAAAAATTCTGAATCCGTATTTAGAACTCTTATCAGCGACCGAATTGACACGCTGTCCGAGAAAAAATATTTACGAATTGAGCCCGAAGACAGCGGACTCAGAACAGCACTTCACATTTATCCGTTCAAAAAATGTCCGACATCAATCTATCTGGCGGTTTCTCTTTCATCATCTCCGTATTTCAGTGAAAAGAAATTCGCGTATTTCGGAAATTTTCTCAATAGCTTATTCCCTGACGATGCGAAGTGCGCACATGGTATTTCAGATATATTCAGATCCATTGAAGGGTACATCAATAACAATATCGATACATACGATCTGTATTCACAGATATACTGCTTCCATGATATAGACAACATTTTCAGCCATGCGGGTAGTCAGACGCTGTTTGATGTTTCAACAGTGATCGAAAAACAGATCAGCGATACATGGGGGGAGCATCTCAACAGATTCACGATTTCTCTTAAGGACTATGCGATACTCATCGCGAAAGAAAAAGGATCTCAGATCAATGAGGGAAACAGAAAAATCGACTTTTACTTTAAAAGCATCCCTCTTCCGTATTCATCGAAGTTTATCAAACTGGAAGGTTCCGGGGCATTTTACGCCTTCACCGAAGCGCTTTTCAGCCTTTCGGAATAACTCGCTATTCAAGATCTCTTATATTCCGGTTCCCGCAGAAATTCATCTGAAGATGCTCAATCAGTTTTATAATCCGCTTGTCACGTATCCGATAATACATCGTATTCCCGTCACGCCGGCATTCAAGAACTTTCAGTAATTTCAATTTTGACAGATGCTGTGAAAGATTGCTCTGCGTTGTGCCAAGCCGATCGGCCAGATCCTGAACCGATATTTCTCCAGCTCCGATTGAACATACCGCAAGAAGCCGGATTCTGTTTCCGAGTATCCTGAGTATATTTGATACTTCTTCAGCTGATTGGAGTATTTCGTCGCTATTCATACGCTATTCATAATCCTGCCGCATCATTTTTTACAACAGTACTTTTGCATCCGACCACAATTTCTCAAGAGCGTAATGGGTTCTCATCTCTTCAGTGAATACATGCACGACAATATCATTATAATCAAGCACAACCCAATCGCTGTCGCTGATATCTTTTCCATTGCCATGAAGTCCGCGTTCTGTAAAAAAACGTTCAGCTTCTTTTGCGAGAGCGCGGCAATGGACTTTTGAAATTCCCGTACATATAATGAAATAATCAAGATACGTGTTTACCGCTTTCAGGTCGAGAACGACAACCTTCTCCCCTTTTTTTTCTGAGAGGATACCGCCGCATTCTTTGGCAATCTGAACAATGGATTTCTTATTCATTCAACTCTACTCTTCCACATCCTTCCCTGCGATATACACTACACTCGAAATCTGCGAACTGTCAATGATATGATATATACGATGAACTCCCGACAGGTCTGATATCTTCCGGACTGATTCGATATTTCCTGACTGGTTGATGATGACAGACTGGTCGAGAATATTTCCGGGGTACGTTCCGAACTCAACCACCGTTACACCTTCCTTGACAAACAATGATCTCATTTTTTTTGCGAGTCCTGATATTCCCGACGCGTTAAGAACTTTCACTTTAATATTCGCTTCCGAATCCCGTTTGATAATCAGTTTTTTCAGGAACTCATTTTCATAAATCTTGTAGGCGACTTCATCGATAAGATAATCCCCTTCCTGGGTTATCTTACCGGGAAGCATTGTACACATAAGATCACCCTTCTTAGTGACGATCTTAACCAAAGAATACACTTCACTCGGCGTCAGATTGGTGCTGACTGTTTTCATTGCCTCAGCAATAAAATCCTTGTCTACGAAATCTTTGTAACTAGTGCTATTGTAATACAAAGTGAAAAGAATGTCCTGAATCCGGTCATACTTACGGTAAATCGTACCGTCTCCGGCCTGATTGATATATTGTACGATTTTTTTGCCGTCGAAGTAATTGAGACCCGGAGACACTCCGTCAATACCCGTCACCTGATCGACGACATAAAGATTGATTCCGTTCACCAGATTGACCATTCGCTCAACATCAGGTGCGAAAAAAGATACATAGAAATTGATCCGAAGATTCAGCGAGTTGAACAGATATTGGGAAAGTTTTCTGAAATCCCTGGAATCGACCTGATCTATCCTCACAAGGTCCCCATCCCCGGAGAGATCCACCTTCAGTGACGGAGGGAGAAACGTAAGACCGATAGTGTTGTTTTCCGCGTTCACACTCATAATGGCATAGAATGCCATCTTGTTTTTGGTATATTTATTGCTTCCCATCAGAAGTATGTTTATCATATTTCCCTTGGAAACGAGGTGATCTACCGAATTACGGGAATTCATCCGGTATGAGTATATTGAAACAGCAATTACCACGACAACAACAATCACCCCGATGATTCTTCTTCTGTTCGAACTAAACATTTCGCCCTTCTTATCGCAGTTTAATGTACCGCCTGCAACGTACACGCGGTTTTTTATACGCTGAACATTCAGCCTTATACAATCAAGCAGTTTTTCACCGCGTTGAAAGTGTATATGCCATCCAATCATCCATTTCAGTTTCCGCTTCAACAGTCATATTGTGTGCCGAAAACAGCGATGTCATTTCACTCTTCCATTGAGCACCGATTCCGCTCGCTATAACCAATCCGTCCGACTTCACAAGCGACACAATCTTTTCAATATTATTTTCGATGATTACACTCTGCACATTCGCGCACACGATATCGTATTTGTTCACGGACGTAAGATCTTCAATCGATGAGGTGAACAACCGTATTTTCGCATCCTGCCCGTTCACCACAATATTCTCTCTCGCCCTGATAACTGCTTTCTCTTCAATATCACACCCTTCAGCCGCGCCTATACCGAAAAGGATCGCCGCAATCGCAAGGATACCACTCCCCGTTCCGATATCGAGAAGTGCCATTGAAGATGCGTGATTTGCTGAAGCGCGCAGAACCGTATGCAGATGACGAATACACATTATTGTAGTGGGATGAGTTCCTGAACCGAAGGCGTCACGGGGATCTATGATTATACGCGGAAGTTCCGTTTTATATTCCATACCGGCGGGAATGATGGCGCATATTCCATCGACAATTACAGGTTCGTAATGTTCAATCCACTCATTCTGCCAGTCCTTGTCTTCAACCAATTCAACAGTCGGACAGAAGACGGCATACTCTTCCGAAATAGTATCCGCTGCGGATTCCGGGAAAAGCGCGGTAAGACGGATAGTCTCGCCGATGCTCTCCTGCGATACACACAGAGCACCGGACTCAAGGAGATTATCCGAGATATCATCAGCGACAGCGCTTCCTACAGATATTATGAAATTAATATACATTAACCGCTGATCTCATCTGTCACATTGTTAATATTACACATTAAAAAGGAAGTGCATCACATCGCCGTCACACACTACGTATTCCTTTCCTTCAGTACGAAGCTTTCCCGCTGACCGCGCGCCCGCTTCACCGTTGTGTGAGATATAGTCATCATACGCGACGACTTCCGCACGGATGAATCCCCGCTCGAAATCATTATGGATGACGGATGCGGCCTTTGGAGCTTTCCATCCCTGGGAAATAGTCCAAGCCTTCACTTCTTTGGGTCCGGCGGTAAAATAGCTTATGAGACCGAGCGCATGATACCCCTTGCGGATAATCTGCTCAAGTCCGCTTCCATCATGACTGCCGAGAGACACGAGAAATTCCTCCCGCTCTGCGTCAGACATCCCGGCCATCTCCTCTTCTACTTTCGCGCAGATTTTCACGACTTCCGCACCATGAGACGCCGCATATTCACGAACAATCTTCACGTAGTTATTATCAGCGGAAAGCCCTTCCTCGTCGACATTCGCGCCGAAGATGACCGTCTTTCCGGTAATAAATCTCATCTCACGATCGAGAATCTGATACGCTTCCTCTTCGCGATTCGGAAACACCGACGCGGGAAGTCCTCCATTGAGGTGCGCGAGAAGTTCTTTCGCTATATCAAGCTGAGGGACGAGTTTCTTGTCCGTTCTTGATTGTTTATCAAGACGCTCAATCTTCTTTTCGATCTGCTGTATATCCGCGAGCAAAAGCTCGGTGTTTATCACTTCAATATCACGAATCGGATCGATCGATCCGTCGACATGGATGACGTTTGTATCGTCGAAACAGCGAACAAGGTGTATTATCGCTGACGTATCCCGAATATGAGAGAGGAATTGATTGCCGAGACCCTCACCCTGAGACGCTCCCTTTACGAGACCGGCGATATCAACAAATTCAACGGTCGCAGGTACAATCTGAGCGGGATTGACAATCGATGAAAGCTTTGTAAGCCGCGCGTCCGGCACAGGAGCGATCGCTTTATTCGGATCAATAGTACAAAACGGATAATTCGCCGCCTGAGCATTCTGAGCTTTGGTAAGCGCGTTAAACGTGGTGGATTTTCCGACATTCGGCATCCCGACGATTCCAACAGAAAGAGCCATGTATTCCTCCGATACAATACGAAACCAGACGGCTGATTAACACCGTCTGGCTTGGTCGTATTCCGTCATGTATGCTTTTCAAATCAAGTGTTATTTTGCGTTCTTCGCCGCAACACACGCGTCAACTATCTGAGCCGGAGAGATTCCTATCGTTTCCGCGAGATAGTCAAGCGTACCAACTTCTCCGAAACGATCCTGGGCGCCGAGACGTTTTACCTTAACCGGATACTGTTCAGAAAGAACTTCGCACACCGCGCCGCCGAGTCCGCCGATCACGCTTGCGTTATCAACAACGACAACCGTTTTGGTCTTCTTCGCGGAAGCGACAAGCGTAGCCGCATCAAAAGGTTTGATTGAAGGATAATGCAGAAGATCCGCGGAAATACCCTTTTCAGCGAGAAGCGGCAATGCCTTGAACGCAAACTGCGTAGAAAGACCGGTCGCAACAATCGTCACGTCTGTTCCTTCTTTGAGAATCTTCGCCTTTTTAGGATCAAAGGTCACATTCTCGTCAAAAATCTGAGCGCATTTTTCACGGATGAGCTGCATATACATCGGTTTTTTCACCGACGCCATATATTTCACAATCGCGCGAACTTCGTATGCGTCAGCGGGTGAATAGACTTCCATATTCGGCATCACGCGCATAATCGCGAGATCCTGCATACACATATGAGTTCCGCCATTCATGGTAGCGGAAATTCCGGGTGACGTTCCGACTATTTTCACATTATTGTTCGAGTACGCAACCGAAATCGTCACCTGATCATACGCGCGGCGTGTCGCAAACGGAGTGAAACTCGCGCAGAACGGAATCTTTCCGTCATTCGCGAGACCCGCGCCGACACCTATCATATTCGCTTCCGCGACACCGACATCGATAAACCTGTCAGGAAACGCGTCGTGTACTTTGGGAAACGTTCCCGTCGCACGGCCGAGATCGGCCTCAATACACACGATTTTATCATTCGCTTTCATAAGTTCAATCAGCGTATCCGTATAAACGGCCCGCAATTCAGATTCATGTAGTGCTGCCATATCTGTCTCCTTATTTATTCCGGATATTCCGGAATCCATGTGACACAACGTGTCACGATATATAACGACGTATCACAACGCAATGCGTGGTATCATCAGTAAGGAAGTTTCAATCCTTCATGATCGACACCGTCAATATACTTCTTGTAATCAGCGTCATTACCGATTTTGATATTATGACTGCCGACCTGTCCTTCAACGCAGGTATTACCCTTCGCTTTAACAGTGTGTGCCACTATCATCTTCGGTTTTCCTTTCGACGCTTTCGCTTTTTCGATTGTTTTGGATAACTCGCTGAAATCATGTCCGTCCGTCTCGAATACTTCCCATCCGAATGCGCGCCATTTATCAGCTACCGGTTCAAGGTTATTGATTTCTTCCAGAGTACCGTCAATCTGCATTCTGTTCAAATCAGTGAATGCGATCAGGTTTTCGAGTTTGTTATGACCCGCGAACATTGCGGTTTCCCATATCTGGCCTTCCTGACTTTCGCCATCACCGACAATCGCATATACAAAATGCTTTTTACCGCTGATCTTCGCGGAAAGAGCCAATCCCGCGGCGCAGGAGAATCCCTGTCCGAGAGAACCCGCAGTCTGATCAACACCGGGGGTTTTCAACTGATCAACATGACTCGGCAGATTCGTGCCGTTCTTGTTCATCGTGGCAAGCCATTCCTTGGGGAAATAACCTTTGTATGCGAGTGTCGCATAGAGTACGGGGCCGGAGTGCCCTTTCGAAAGAACAAAGCGGTCTCTGTCCTCCCATTTCGGATCTTGGGGGCGTACGTTCATAACCGAATAATAAAGCACAGTAAGAATATCAACGAGCGACAGCGCCCCGCCGATATGACCCGAACCGGCCTTGCAGATCATATCTGTAATCACATATCTCATTTCGCGGGAAATTTCTTCCAGTTTCCGGATCTCTTTATCGTCCATCAGACCTCCATCTCCGGGATTGACTTTCATTTCTCCCCGGTTATGGCGTCACAATCACGGATATAGTCCAGTATGTCTATTTTTTTTCATCCGGATTCCGTTGTTTTTAAATATTATTTATTATGTTTTCCTCAATAAATACACTTCGGAAAATAGGTTTGACGGAATAAAGGCGTCATATCACTCTTCGCATCGTAAACGGCGTTGCGATACATACAGTTTAATTAACATCTCCGAACATCCGTGTTTACATTCTTTTATCATGATATCAGTATTTCAGAGGCGATATTGTTCAGCGATCATTTTGGTAATCCTCTTGAATTTGAACCCGCGCCGCTCACCTATCGCGGAGCGGCATATTGTGTTGACCGCGTCATTCTTGCCGTATTCTGGATACTTCTGATCGCCGGAGCGGTTTATCTTTCGCACACATCGACCGGTGCTCAACTTTCAAAATCACTCGAATCATCAACGCCCTCACAAGTCACGAATTCACCGCCGATACAGATTCTTGTCACCATATTCATTGTTGTTCTTGCTATACTAGGATATGCGCTGATCTTTCTTCCGGTGACTCTGTGCGAATATTTTTTCAAAGGAATCAGTCCCGGAAAATTCATGTTCGGCCTCAGAATTGAAAGCACCAACGGCGAAGCGCCGTCATTCATTCAGATTCTGATCCGTTCACTTATACGCGATATCGAAGGCACCGTGGGAATCATTTTCATCATGGCGACTTCCCAGCGGCAGACATTCTATGACACGCTTGTCGGAACAGTGGTGGTCAGATATCGGAGGAAACGGCATACTGAACCTGACCATAAAACCGGGACGCGATACACCCCCACCGCGTTCACCCTCCCCTTCGTTCTCCAAAACCAGGCTTTTCTCTGGCAACGGTATTATAAACTGCTCACGCGCACGGGACACGGAGGAGAGCACGCGTCGAGATACACAATACAGCAGGCGCAGAAAGAACTCATCCGGAGACTGCCCCTCATGCAGAAACACCTCCCCACGGGTAACAGCGCGGGTGATCTTTCCGGAACGGATACTGTGCTGAGATTGTTTTCAGACTCACTCGACAGAAACGAGGTACGATGGGAGAATCGCTGAAACATTTCAAGGATCGCCGTGGTATTCGTACAAATCCCGCTCCTGTGAAAAAACAGAAAATAAAATCCGTGAAGGATCTTCGAAGCGTATGGAAGAAGCTGGACAGCATGGCGTCGGATATCGCGTTTCTCCGTTCGCGGTTTCCCTTTCATGAAGAATTCAGCGGACACTACGATAATTTTCGCAGACTCATTCGCACGTTATTCCAAACCAGATTCCGTGACGAAAATATCGAGCTCTTTACCGACAGAACAGGGCATCTTCGTGAAAAGAAAGGTTCCGCCCTTCGTCATTTTTTATCTGCGCGTTGTGCTCTTCACCACAGAACCGTAATCGACGCGATGCCGTATTTTATCATAACACTCGCGCTGTTCATCACCTCCGCGGTCGCGGGCTTCGCGGTGGTCAGCCATTTTTCACATTACGGGGAATTCTTCATCCCGCAGAATATTCAGGAAGATCTCTCAAAGGGAATTCTCTGGACCAACGTACTCTCCGATGATCCCGTCTCCGGAGGAAGTCAGATTATTCTCAACAATGTCGTAGTATCCCTTAAAACATTCGGGTTGGGAATCATTGTGGGTCTTCCGAGTGCCATGCTTGTCCTTTTCAACGGCTGGCATCTTGGGAGCACATTCTCCGCGACACACCAGTTCGGAATGGCTCCGTCTCTTCTCCAGTTCGTACTCAATCACGGAGTCATGGAAATTTCAGTCATACTGTTTTCAGGCGCACTGGGTCTCAGACTCGGTCTGTCTTTCTTTGCCATTCCAAAAGGTAACCGCCTCGCGTTTTTCTCTTCGCGTTTCTGGGAATCCATCAATTCAATGATCATCTTCTGTCTGTGGCTTTTTGTATGCGGAATCATTGAAAGCCAGGTATCGCCGCACATGGCGAACACGAAACCTCATACACTTATGATTCCCGTATCAGCGCTGATCGGAATCGGAGTGGTGTTGCTGTATATACTTATTCATCACGGAGTCAGATATGGAAAAAAATGATCTTTCAACACAGGGGCTGAAAAACCCGATACAGACCGGAACCGCAGGAGATAATCTTTCAACCGCCTTCAATCACATGAAAGATATTTTCCTCACTCACTGGAAATTTCTCGCGATCGCGGGAGTGTGTCTTTCTCTTGTCGACATCAGTATTACGACTATATTTCACAAGTACAACATCACTCTCTTCAATGACTCATCCACCGCTGTCCTCAGACAGGTATACGGCGAGACCATCGGGAATATGCTCGCAAAAGTCTATACCACCAGCATGAGCATTTATCTGCTATATCCTTTTTTCATCGCGCTTGCGGCATTCCGATTCCATCGTTTCGCCCGTGCCTCTGAAACGTTTGAATCTCTCCCGAAACGGGGATTCATCTCCTGGTTTTTTATGACTATCCTCAATCAACTGGTCAGTGTTTTCGGTCTTTATATATTATTCGGGATTTATATCGGGGTTGTGGCGTTGATTTCATTTCTGCTTTTCCTTCCGTCGCTGCTTGTACTGAAAGTGATCGCGGTAATTATCATCATAGCTGCAATAGTCTTCTTTTTCATTCTGATTCTCATGTGTATGGGGATCATCTCACAGATTCCGATATTTTCACTTTTCAAAAAAGTATATCCGATCAGTGCGCTCAAACACGCGATCAACTCCTCTTTCAGCCCCGCAGGCAGCCGTAAGGGAGGTTTCTGGGGACTTAATCTCTGGCACTTCGTAGGCGTAACGCTTCTCGCTTTTCTTGTCACTACGATATTCGGATCATTTGTGTTCTTATTCATAATGATATTCATCGCGATTCTTCCGTCTTCCGTTCCGTTCGTTCAGTATATCGGAAGTGTTGTGTTTGTGGTCATGTACACGCTTGTAAATGTAATCTGTTATTTTTTCCAGTATACCACCGCCGCCGTCTATGTGAGTGAAAACCTCGCGTTCGGGGACAACAATATTCAGGAGGAGATTATCACGCGTGCAGAAAGATAGTCTTTCACATCTTTGGGAGAGCGAATCAGCGCGTATAACTCCGCAGAGGGATCCGTCCGACTTTTCGGATGTCATCTATATTCTACAGGATTATATCGCGAAGCTGATTGAAAAGATATTCAACGCGGGGAAATCCCTCCCTGCGTCTGATATCACGGCACGCGTAGTTATCATCGGAATCGCCTCCATCGTCGCGGTCGCGATTGTTTTCGTGCTGTGGCGCAGATTCGGAATGCGCGCACGGCAGAAATTATCTCAGCTCATCTCACGGCGTACGGGGGATACGCTTTTTGTCGAATACTCAACACTCGTATCCGGCGGAGAGTATACCCGGGCTCTGCGGCTGTTTGTGCGGGAGACCGCAGACACACTGCATCTTCAGCACCGTACTTTCGCCGAGCTGTTTTACGCCAATACCAATGCGGTTCTTTCAGGAATACGTATCGTGTACGGGCGGGCGATTCATCTTGGTTCAGATATTTCAAAAACAGATCTGACTTCTTTTGAAGATCAGGCGGTCAGAATATATCCCGCATTCAAGCGCCTATCATCGAAACGTAAAGGCGGGAAATCATAATGATGGACATGCTCAGATCACGGCACATGATTATCGCATCAATCATTTTGGGTGCGGCAATCATCATCATTGCGACAGTGGCGCAGTTCGCTGAAAATTCCATACGCAGCGGAGATATTCCCGTTTCCCGCCAGCAATGGTATGACGTATCAAATGGAACACTTTCGGGCTCCCGATTCGGCTACAGTGCGCTTTTCAACGCTGCCAAAACCAGGTTCGGCGCGACGTCTCGTCAGCTTCCTACATACCCAGATGACGGAAAGATCACTCCGACTTCGGGACGCGGTTATGTTCTCTGCATAAACTCACCTGAACGGAAGTGGAACGACCGTGAATCGGAATCACTCCTTTCATTCGTTAAACGCGGAGGAACGGTAATCATCGTCGTTCCGACAGACAATCATCTTGCGAACACGGAAAAGTTTTTCAAAAAACTCGGTATTCCATTTACATCACAATCGCTTGAAAACGAACCGTTGATCACTCCGTTTCTTTCCCCTTATGATGAGATTCACCTGTCAATTTCAACTGATTACCCTGTTCCAAAAAAAACGTTTATAAGAAAAGGCAGTTCAGCAAAAAACACGGTGTTCCTGTCCTCAGACATCGATCCCGTATACAAGGATTCCCAGGGGATCACGGTGATTTCCTCGCTGTCATCACACGAATGGAATGACGGCAGGATATTCTGGATCTGCGGCGCACTTCCCGGATATAACGGTGAATCGGGTGACCCGAAATTCAAGGAGTCATATTTCAGAACATACGCGAGCAAACTTAAACTTGACCCAAAAAAATGGGACGCCATCAAAAAACGAATCGAGGAAACTCTGGCGGTCGAACAAGGGCTTGAAGCTTCTAAAATTCCTGATCAAGGTAACGTAAAAAAGATAAAGAGCGGTATCTCCCTGTTTGAAGGACTTATACGCGGCAGTACGGAAGAAAAAAGGTCTGTTGTCTTTTTCGATTATTTCCGCGAATCATCCGACTCAACCAAATTTCTCGCTCTTCTTTCAAGCGGCGCGCTGTACGCGGTGATCCTCGTCGCATTCCTCGTGTTTGCGGGACTTCTGTTTTTTGTAAGAGGGAAACCTCCTGTTGACGCGCTGAGGGAGATGAAATCATCTCAACGGCCTGATCCGTATCCTCCTGATGAAATCGATCCGCCGGTACTGCGCCAAGGCAAAGCCCGTTTTGCCGCGCAGCTTATACATATTGAATCTGAATTGAAAAAACTACCAAAGGAGAAATAACATGTCTTCCAAGAAACAGGACACCGTCTACAGCAGATTTATTGATGCGTTTCACACATATATCAGTGACGAGGGAATTCTCGGAAGAATGCTTCTCGCGGGATATCTCACGAAGGGACATGTTCTTCTCGAAGGTCCTCCGGGAGTGGCGAAAACATCCGCGGTCAAGGTTATCGGCGCGATGCTCGGCAAGAAAACAAAGCGCGTGCAGTTCACCCCCGACCTCATGCCGTCCGACATTATCGGGTATATGCTGCCCGTACAGAAATCATCGACTGACCGCACGGTCAATCTTCAGTTTATTGAGGGACCGATTTTCACCGACATCTTTATCGCGGATGAGATCAACCGGGCACCCGCACGCACTCAGAGCGCGCTCCTCGAAGCGATGGAAGAACGCAACGTGACCGTGGAAGGAAAGATCAACAAGCTCGATGACCGGTTCTGGGTACTCGCGACGCAGAATCCCCGTGAAATGGAAGGAACATACCCTCTGCCGGAAGCCGAGATTGACCGCTTCGCGCTTGTGCTCCGTGTAAACTATCAGAGCGAACCTTCTGAAGCTGATCTCGCGCGTAAATTCATCGAGGGATCGCTTCCCATTAATTTCTCATCCATACCGTCATTTCCCGAAAGTAAAGAACTACTGAGTGCATGGGAAAAAGATTACAAGAAACTCACATTTTCCGAATCGCTGATTCAATATGCGGTTTCAATTGTCAGAAAGACAAGAAGCGACGACATGCTCCGTTACGGGGCATCTCCTCGGGCGCTTTTCCATCTTCTCAACGCGGCAGCGGCATGCGCCATTTTCGACGGACGCGATTTCGTTGATTTCGATGACATTAAAAGTATCGCAGTTCCCGCACTCGCGCATCGCATCAAACCGATGGATTCATTCGGTCTTGAACTGGAAAGCTCGTCAGAACATGTATCCCGTATTATTGAAACAATTGCGATACCGAGGTAGATTGTGATCTTTGATCTCTATCACGCGGGGATGCTTCCGCTTTCATCGCTTCTCCTGACGATTTTCTGTGGACTCGGCATCATTGCCGCGGGGATCGCTCTTTCAAGACTGCGTATATCGATCAGTCTCGGTCAGTTTTCCGTGATACTTCTCCTTGTATCCGCTCTCTGCGCCGTTCTTCCCGCTTCCGCATGGCTTTTCGCATTAGCGGTGCTTCTTTCCGCTCTTTTTGCGGGAGGCATTGCCCTTGCATTGATTGTCCGCTCCGGAAAAATCCGAACCGCTGTTCTGAATTATAAGTATTCACCGAGGATGGCGTTTGTCGGCGTAAAGGATTCGCTTACTGTCCAATTCCAGGATAATAAAAAATCACGCGGTTCATTGATACGCACGATTATCATGCGCTTCCTCGAAATCGATATCGACGGAACCGACAGCGTACACTGCGAGACCATCCCCTCCGGACGTATTCCTTTCTTCTTCGAGGAAAACTCACTGCGCGATTCGGTACCGGTGCTTTTCATGCTTCGCGGCCACGATCGCGGAGCGACTCTGTACGGATCAATTTTGCTGCGGAAACCTTTCTCGTTCTTTTTCCCGTGGCGTCAGCGCATCACATGGGATCTGCCTGACATTCCCGTGCTGAGTACGTCATTCGCGCCACTCGCGGGAAAGACTGTGTTATCGCGGCTTGATGACAGAATGAAGCGCCGTGCGACCCGGAAAGAATCCCGAATACGGACAGACGCGTTTCTCCACCTCGGACTTTACTCTCCGGGAGAGCCTCTTTCCCAGATTGATTTCCGCGCCAGCATGAAAACCGGACAGATCATTTCACGCAAATTCGCGCATACGATCGACATGACATGCCTTGTAGCGGTCGGGTTTGGGCGACGTGCGCAGGCAAGCGGCTCCGGAGAATACATCATATCCGCTCTGGGCAGAGTTCTCGCGGAAAACGTATCAATGGGAATAGCATCAGAAGTTCTGCTCTTTGATATCGGAACCAGAATCAGGAAAAACGTGGGGCTGGGGAGCAGAAGCGCTCTTCACTTCGGCAGCGAGGTCGCGGAACTCAATCCTTCTCATTTTGAGGAAGATGAATACTGCATACTCGACAAGGCGGAACACAGCGTGGGAGAATATACCCATCTGAGAATAATTACAGCATGGGGAGGAACGTTCGATCCGTCCCGTGCAATATCAGCGGCATCAGTATTCCGGAAACAGGGGATTCAATGCGAAATACAGGTAATTGCGCCGGAAGTGCTCGCAACGCTTGAAGACAGAAAAGGGAGTGACAGCTCACGGTTTTTTATGGGGATTATGGATCAATATGCGAAGGAAGCGCAGGGCGCGGGGATTACCCTTGTATGGAATCCCCACTAGACTAGGATTGTGTCTTGAATATCCACGGAACGCTTCCCACCCATACACCGATCGCGGGCTGATTGCTCACGTTGGTGACCCGATGAGGACGATACGACTCAAACACAACCGAATCGCCTTCTTCCATTTTATACTCAATACCATCAACTTCAACCACGACGGAACCCTTGAGCATGTAGCCGCACTCAATTCCCTCATGAGAATAAGGGCTTTCGCCAGTCGCCGCGTTGGGTGGAAACTCATTGATAAACACTTCAAAATCATCGAAGCCCGGCGAAAGAAGCGAATGCATCACATTCCCCTCCGTCATGATTTTCTTGAAGGTGTTCTTCTTGATAAGAGGCGACGGAGATGGACGGCTGTTCATCTCAAAGAGAATTCCAACGGGTACATCGAATACGTCGGCGATTGATTTCAATGTTGATAATGAAGGGGACGCCTTCCCGTGCTCAATCTGCGAAAGAAGCGAAGGAGTCACTCCTATCTGATTCGCAAGATCCTTAAGAGTAAGATTAAGTTTGTTTCTGTAGTAGCGGATTTTCCGCCCGAGATTTATTACCAGATCATCCATAAGACAAAATATAAATTATCCTTCTAAAAGTTCAACACAAATTATGCATTAAATAGGGTTAAATAACTGATTACTTTTCCATAAAATTTTTTACGAGCATATCAATCCGGTCTTTGTCATCACCTTCCGCCCAATGCACCGCCAAACCACGCCTCTCCATACCTCGAAACCAGGTCATTTGGCGTTTTGCGAGACGGCATATTGATTGATACAGATTCTCAACCATTTCCTCATACGAAGCTTCTTTCCATAGGTATGCCGCGACATGAGCGTATTCCATTCCGAACATCCTCACCCGCTCCGGAGGAACACGAGCTATCAACTTTTCGACTTCCTCGATCATGCCGTCTTCAAGACGCGAAAGGAGACGTTGCCGTATCCGCGAATGCAGTACTTCCCTCTCATAATAAATTCCAATCACGAGACTCTCAAGAGGCAGAAGCTTCTCCCGATCCGAAGTTCTCACCACGCCGGAATCTCTTTCCATCGCAATCTCGATTGAACGGACGATCCTCTTTATGCTAGAGAGATCTGTTTTCGCGCAAATATCAGGATACTTTTTGAGCATTCCGACAAGCTCATCCTTGCCGCACTTCATAAGACGTTCACGGAGTTCCGTGTTTTCGGGCGCATGAGGCACATCATATTCCTTGAGCGCACCCTCAACATAAAGCCCCGTCCCCCCCGCGACAACAGGAAGAAATCCCCGCGTAATGATGTCATTGCATGAACGGTTGAATTCATTCAAATACTGATACAGCGTGAATACAGATTCAGGCTCGGCGATATCAATGCAATGATACGGAATCGTATGACCGTTGACTTCATATTCGCAAAGATCTTTCCCGCTTCCGATATCAAGCGTGCGGTACACCTGACGTGAGTCAGCGGAGATTATTTCTCCGCCGTATCGCGATGCGATATCAACGGCTATGTGAGTTTTTCCGCACGCGGTCGATCCGCATACGGTTATGCATTTATGTGAGAGTATTCCGTCTTTCACTTCAGTCTCTTTCTTATGGTGGCATTCTCAATCGCGTCTTCCATTTCATCAAGCGAACGCTCCGAGCCGGCGGCCGCATATATCATCACGAGCGCCGGGCGCATTGTCGATCCTTCATAGCGCAGTGTTTCGGGTGAAATAATACTGATTCCCTCACTTCTGCTTTTATCGTAGGAATAGCCGCCGAGCGTCCGCATAAGCTCGGAATGTGAACCGCATCGAGCGGACGGAATCTGCCGGAGAAGACCGCACTTCCCGCCCATTGTACGGCGGCATGCACGCGCGACCTCGCCCATTGTGCGACGCGCGTTTATCTCGCATAGCGGGTGAATATCAATTCCATCAGGAGTCCTGAATGTAAACAGATCAATCCCCGCATGACCGAAAAATCCCGAATCGTGAAGAGCCGACGCTGACGCATGTACACTTTTCATAATGCGCTCTCGCCATATATTGATACAATCATCGCCTTCACGTATTTTAATCCCCCGGAATATTCCTCTGTTATCAGTCACGCATTGGTGAAACGAACAATCCGTTACCGAACCATCTCTATCAATCAAAAAATTAGCGGCGAAGTCATCAACTCTGTCGAGAAGAGGTTCAGCGGAAACGCCGGAAGGATTCGCTGCGAGAAGTTTTACGCATGTATCATCTACGGATTCAGGATTATCCAGCACAAAGTGTCCCATACCGGAACTTCCGTGCAGCGGTTTGATGAGAATCGGATACGGCAATCTTTTTATAATTTCACGGAGAGACGATATATCATGAGCGGATTCTCCCGCATAAGGAATGCCGAGTGAACTGGCTATCCCGATACTGAAAACACGGCTGTTTACTTTTTTTACTGTCTCGAGAGGAGGATGATCACATGCACAGCCAACAGACTCCAGCCTCTCAAGTGAATGCTTTGACCAGCCCCACGCCTGACCCATAAGATCGGATGCCGATCCGCTCTGAAGCTGTGCCGCGAAGCCCAGATTACGAAGATGTTTGAGATATGAATCGTCCGGAACCGCATCACATATGACAGTATCATTAGACGCGGCTGACACCAGCGCATACACACTCATCTCAGCAGAAAGGCGTTTAATCCTGTCCGTGTAATTACCGGCAAGTTCCGCATCAAACGATGTATTGTAATAAAAAACGTTATTCACTGACCGGGAAACCGTTAACGGGCGATGACTATTTTCTTGAATTCATCGATGATCACTTTCCCGTCAGACGCGCGTTTTGCCTTGAAATGAATATAGTAAAGCCCAGGCCCGCAATCTCTTCCAGCCTTGTTGCGGCCGTTCCATCCGTTCTCCTTGATATTCTGACCCCCGAGGCGATACGCGCCATCGATGAGGGTGACGATCTGCTGTCCACGGATATCAAAAATTTCAATCGTCACATTTGCGGGATCGGTCAGATAATAACTTGGGTATGCTACCGGATGTTTTTTGGTAATCACATTATTCAAAACGCGTACCGGCCATGGTGTAAGTTTTGTACCGCTGACGATAGTGAATGTCCATTCACTCAGGTTAGGATTAGGAACAACATCCATAATATGATCGGAAAACGAGGCCACTCCATCTTTGACGGTTTCAACGATGAAGCGGATATTCGCACCAGCAGTGATAAGATCAGTCTGGGTTGACAGATAGGCCGTCCATTCATTCGGTGCGGTTTTCGACGCGGTTGATGATACCAGTTGTCCCGTGCTGAAGGCGCCGGAGTTTATCACATTTGTCGGACCCATCAGTACTATATCCGGGGACGTCGACGTATCACCTAACGCAAACCATACCCTGACCGTTTCAGGATATTCTGTTGCACTCACGATGCGCATGTTGACCTTTATATTAGTCTCCCGCAAAGGCCTGACAGATGGAGCAAGATTGGCGAATGACGCATCCGGATATTGGGTTATACCATCGCTTAAAGTCACCTGAATTGAGTAAGGAAGCGTTTTAAATTGAGACACCGCCCCGGGAACCGCTCCGCCGTTCGATTCATTACCGAAAATGTCTACCGCAGTGATGTAATATTCATATGTCGTGAATATTTTCAAATTCGGGATAACAGTATATTTCACACCAGCCGTAACGTTGGTCGCAAGAGACGCGGGAGGCCACGCCAGAGTGACGTCATTGACTCCATCCCATATTCTCCACGGGCCGCTTGTTTCACGGAAATGTATCTTGTATTCATAAAAATCCTCATGGGGGACAGCATAACTCAACTGGTTCCAGTATATCGTGACACTGGTCGCCGCAGGAAGCACACTGGTTGCGGTAATGTAAGTAACTCCCGCTGTCGGCGCATCACCGTTATCCCAGTAGATGGACTCAGTGACGGGAATCCCGTTACCGTCACTAGCCTGGTTTATTTCATATCCGGACACGCTTGTTATCCCGATCACCTGATACGTCCATCGCTCGACGGGATCCGCTCCCGCAGCGCCGACAAATGTGGCCAGACCAGTCGTGTTATACGGAACAACCACCGTCGCGGACAACTGACCGGAAGGGATTGTCACGGTAAATGTATCAGGAATCGTTCCGGTCACCGCACCGGTCAGTTGCACGGTGAAGACCGTATCTCCGTGCATTGCCTGTCCAGATCCGTCATCAGTGGCCGTTTCCGCGAAAATTGTTATCATGGTACCGGAAGTACCATATTTGTGATAATAGCGGGAAATATTATCAACGCCTGCCTTATCAGGACCACGGCCTATCCCGCCGGTAAAACTTATTCCCGTCACATGAACAGTATTTATACGGAGGACAAGCCCCGCAACCGATGTTTTTCCTGACTCGGTAATACGCCATGTGTAACTGCCGGCAGCATAGGGCAACAAAGCGTTTGCCCCAATCGCCAGGGAAAAATTCGAAGCACCGACAGGCAATGAAGCTGTAAACCCCGATGTTTGAAGCACAAGAGCAGGAGACGTTATATCCGAGTCGTCAACCTTATCGGCTGTTGTTTCAAGCGCATACCCGGGGATATCATATACGATAATACCCGATACGGTGAATGCGTTGTTCCTTGGAGAGATAAATCCATCAGAGGCGTCCGCAGTCTGAGCGAATCCCGCAACTGAAATGCCGGAGCAAATCCCGTATGAGTGCGACACTGTGTTTGTTCTCGAGTTTCCCGCAAAATCCGTTACTGTAGCTACAATATTGCGAGAAATGGCGGTCGATACCTCAGACAACCAGTCGAATGTCACCGTAAACGTAAATGTTGAATTTGTTGTTCCTGTCCAGACAAGACTACCGGTTCCCACAATGATGGCGGCCTGATTCCTTACCGTCACCGTACCCGGTAAGCCGTCCTCCGACCTAACCTCAATATAGTTTGCTCCGATTCCTGTCGGTATTCTCACCGCGACACTGCCATAATCATTTGGAGCAATATCAAAGGTTCCGGATGCGCCCGGATTGACCGCCGTCACCGTGAATACATACGTATGCGCAGTTCCCGCGAGGTAATACCCTCTTCCATTGGACATCGGAGTGGGAGCCGGTGCAGTCAGAGATACAGCTGATATCGCCGCATCCGCACTGCCGCCGGACAGTATCAAAAAAAAGCAAATTATCGAAACAGGTAGAACATATCCGAAATATTTCAGAACCTCATATTTATAGCGAAAAGATGAGTTTGCCAACACCTGTTTTATCATGCTTTTTTCATTTTTTTTTAATGTTTTTCCCTTCATTTCCCGCTTCGTACATAGTATAATAGTATATTGACATTATAGTATTTCAATATTGATATGTACAGCAATGTGCTGTAGATTTTCAAATAAAAAAGTGAGTTTGCCGTGGTAAGAAATGTGATTCAGCGGGTTTTATTCCTGTCGTTCCCGGTTCTTCTCACCGCGATTATTTCGTGTTCGGGAGGTTCTCCGACTGTCCTTCCGGCAACGATAACACAAACGAATCCTTCCGGCGGATCAGGAAGCCTTATACCTCAGCTTCGTGCGGTTTATCCAGCCGGACTCACTGGTGTATCCCCCTCGAATCCGGGTGTTGTCGTGGTTTTTTCCCGCTCGATGGAAAATGACGCAAGCGAGATGACATTCTATCTTCAACTCCTTGACGGCGCTACACCTGTTGCGTATACAATAAATCCCATTATATCTTCTCATTCATTTTCATTGAAACCGGGTGCGGCTCTCATTCCAAGCCATACATATACAATCCGCATCTGGAAAGACTGCAGTGAGGACAACTATCCGACGCATACGCTCGACCTCACCAATCTCCCTCCATCGATCACACCGACCGCACTGACAAGTGATTACGTGGATTATCAATTCACCACGGGATCAACAACGTCAGCAGACGCGATAGTGCCGACTTTTGTTTCAAGTACTCCAAATAATGGAGCGACCAACGTATCTCCTGCCCTTACAACCGGAGCCATTGTATTCAATCTCAATGATAACATCACCCCCATGATTGATCCGTCCACCGTTAATCCATTGACCGTGACACTTTACAATATTACAGACGGATTGACAGTCGATGGATGGCTCGAGGTGACCAATGCAGCTTTTTCCAACTATCTGTTCCATCCGTTTTCAGCTCTTGATTACGGGAAGAATTACCGTTTGACCCTCACTACCGGAATCAAAGATTTTTCGAATAACAGTCTGACATGTGCGCCGGTACTGTTCAGTACAATCGCAGCGAGTGCCGTAACGACACCGAATGTCACTTCATGGAGCCTTGACGCGCTCACATCGACAAGCGCGACCATTTCATGGAAAACAGACTCCCTGTCAATTGCGCATATTGAAATCGATACAGGACAAACATTTGTTGCCCAAGAGCTAACCGCGCACACGGCATCGCTAGGAATTGGATTCTCCGCAACATTGACTCCCCTTGCCCCCGATACTGATTACAGTATCCGCATATCGGCGGATAACAATACTGCGGCGGTACCTCCGCTTGAAAACGAAACCTATATCGTCAATTACGCATTCCATACACCGCCGAACGGAACGAGCAGTAATTATATTGAATCAACCGCCGGAAGTGTAATATCGCAAGTTACAGGAACACAGATCAACCTAAATGAAAAGTTCCTCGCATGGACAGATGCGTCCATCACGCGCATTCAATACTTTGACAGCTCCAGCGGAACACCCGATACATGGGATAAATGGGCTGCCGGTGGAGAGCAGCTTTTCAGCTCAAACAGTTCGATTGATCTCATTCCGGATGGAACGGGAGGGGTTATCGTAACACGGGCAGACGGAACCAATATCTACTCAAACCGTGTGCGGGACAACGCTGGTTCAATGCAAAAGGTATGGGTGACTGACAATATAGGGGTAAATATTAATTTGGCTACCCCTACTTCACCACCCCGGGCAGCGATAACCTATAATGGAGTGGCATCGAATATAGCCTCAGGGACAAACGCTCTTAATTATATCTATGATCCAGCCGCAAATTTCACCTCTCCGGCGGTCATCGCAGGCGATTACGCAATCAATGAAAACGCGGCATTCATGCGTACGGTATCATCAGCCCCCGATGTCAATTATATGAGGCTGTCCGGAAACCTTCCAAGCGCGTTAAACGGACGAAATTACAGGATAGCCGGAAGCGCGGTAGCTACTACCGGAACTGCGACTAACGGCACATCGGGAACGACCACCTTCACAAGTCTTAACCCATTCACTGTCGGCGATATCATTACAAATGCATCTACATGGTCATTCATTACATCATTTACTCCGATTGACACCTATACTACAAATTTCGCGACAGATTTCATTAACCCGAATCCCCTTTCCTCTCATGCGTATATTTGCAATGGGACATCCGCTCAAAACGTACTGGTTGACAACGGCGCGACGAATTTTGACACATCCGGTGTTATACTCAACGACATCGTTATGAACACCAATGCTTCTAATTACGATTGGGATTATGCGTCATCAGTGTATGCCGGTACCGCGGCTATTGCAGACGGCTATCCCCTTCTTGTTCTCAACAATGCCACAAAGTTCATGTTCGGTACTACGGGACAAAGTTACCGGATCATGAGACTTTCTGATCCCGCATCAATGATCTGCTGTGAAATAGCAGGCGCATTCTCAGGCTCTCTTGTCCGTCATACCGGAACCAACTTTGTCACGCTCGGCGTTCAAGTCGGAGATATCGTATATAATCCCGCGGGATCCGCTGGATTCAGAAGCGCGAAAGTCCTTTCAATCAGCACCACAATAACACCTAACGATACGCTGAATCTTTCATCACAACCTTTCACCGCGGTGAATCAACCGTTCATCGTTTTCTCAAAAACGCTTGTTTCATATGTTTGGAGTGATGCATTAAACAATATTTACATCAGATCTGTTTCACTCGACGACGGATCGTCAGTTTATCCGGCCGCGGTTGTCCCCTTTACCGGCGCAAGCAGAAACCCGTACATTGTTGAAGATCTATCCGGCAATGCGCTGATTATCTACGAAACGATAGCAAATACTATTGTTGCACGCGATGTCCGTCCAAGCGACGCGTCAACGGTAACAGGTCCATCCGCTCCATTTTCGGGTTACATTAAAAAAGTTCTTCCTGACTCGCTTGGAGGCGCCTGGGTACTTTACACCTCAGGCAGCGGCGGAACCGGTACCGCGGGTGTGGCTCATTTCACAAAGAATTGTTCTATTTCCTTTAATTCCGGCGCGATAGGGGCATCATCAAATCCGGATATTGCGATTCTCAATACCGCGGGGGATGTAGGTCTGGTATATGAGCTTCTAACAGCGGTATCCGCAAATCCTTATACCAGAATACGGTATAGAGCGTACAGTACATCAGGGATTATTACCACAATAAATGTCAGATCAGCAGATTACCCCTCATCACAACTGAATCCGCGTATCGGCCCCGACGGCAGCGGCGGTGCGCATATCTCATGGATCGACACCAAATTTCTCCCCGCAAGCCCCTATGCACTTTTTGTCCAGCATATAGATAATACCTATGCTCGGCGTATCGCGAATGATTACTGCATATCAATACCATTCACGTCGGGAAATTCCGCTGACGCGTATAATCTCATTTCCCTGCCTATGTATTACAAAAACGGAGCGGTTCTCCCCTATTCAGGAATGTACTTCTGGCTGGATGGAAGAAACGCGGCAAGCCTGGATTTATATCTTCAACCTACGATAAACTGATCAGGCTGAATACAGGCTCCACTGTTGTGTTTATTTCTTTATTAAGTTTTGCCAAACAAGGCGATCTGATCGGGGTCGCCTTGTTTTTTGGAGTTAATTCAGAATGTAAAACTTGAGGAATTTACACTATCAGTAGTTTCATCATCCGAAACAGCCGTCACCCTTATTACATATGTATTTCCTGCAAATGCGGTATATGTGTAACTGCCGCCCGTCAATGCGGACGCGGCCAGGTTCCATGTCGATCCGCCATTAATTGAAAAATTCACACTGTATGTCTGCGCTTTTATTGTCGTATTGTTCCATGTAACATTAATATCTGTACCTGAAGAGTTCACGGCAGTAACAGCGAATCCCGACGGCAGATTCCACATCCGAGGATAAGCGGTAGACTGAGAGCCGGAATGCGCTCCCGCACCAGACGAAAGTTTTGCGACAACGTAATATGAACAGTTTTTCCCGCGATACGGCATACCCGTATCCGCATAAGTGGTTCCTGACTGTGTCGTGATCAGAGAACCATCTCTATACACTATATACTGGTCAGCACCTGTTACCGCGGACCACGACAAACTGACTCCCGACCCGGTGCTTGTCGCAGTAAGCGAAGGTGCGCCGAGTACGGACAATGTGGCATCTGCCTCATTACTTGCTCCGCTCGCTGAATTGGACTGAGAGGCGTTATACGCTTTCACGTAATAATAGTATGTTGTCGCTGAAGACGCTCCGTTATTGACACAACCGGTATTCGAATAAGACGTGGATGCCGTTGTCGTAAGCAGAGTTTCTGCCCCGCTTGACGTCCCCCTCCAGATTTCATATGTGACGGATGACCCAGAAGGGGCTGTCCAGCTCAGATTTATCTGGGAGAATCCGCCGGTTCCCGCAGCTGTCACCGCACTCAATGATGTCGGCGGATCGAAATCGGAATATCCGACAGTACTTGCCGCGCTCTGTGCGCTATTCGCTCCCGTCTGCGATAACTTCTTCGCAACTATTTTATACGTATAATTTGTTCCTGAAGCGACAGTGGTGTCAGTATACGTAGTTGTAACGGATGACCCGATAATCGTAGAATACGTACTGTCATTCCGGTAAATTTCGTATCCGTCAACTACTCCCGCAAGATTACTGTCATCCCATGTTACCGTGACATCCGCAGATGTCCCCTGAGATGCCTGAACATTGACAGGGGCTTTAAGCTTCAGGTAACCCGCACTGCTTACAAGACAATCTGCGACATCACTCGTATCATTCGTGAAGATCGAGCGATGCGCGGTAACCTTGTAATAGTAATTTGTTCCCGCCACCACTCCGCCGTCCGTAAAGGGAGAAGAGCTTGTTGTTACAATCCCGGTGAAAGGCCCTGTCGGCGAAGTCGACCGGTATACATCGTACTCGTCTGCATTAAAGCATCCTGTCCAGGTAACTGTTATCTGTGTCGTAGTCGACGTTGACGTAGTCGCAGCAACAGATGTCGGCGTACTATACTGGAGATACCCACTATCGTATGCGGAAGATAAAAGATCACTATTCGCGCCGGAACCCAGCCCGTTAGAAGCTATAACCTTATAGTAGTACTGATTCCCGTTTGTAGCGGTCGTATCGGTTCCGGTATTTGTCGCAAACGAACCGACTAACGTTGAATATGTTCCCACCGCCGAAGTGTCGCGATATACAGAATACCCCGTCGCGTTCGCAACCGCATCCCATGAAAGGGCAATAACAGTTTTGGGCGTACTGCTTCCTACAGTTCCATCTGATGCGGTAACTGCCGCAGGATGATACAGGCGGAGATATCCGGTGTCATTTGGAGCCGTTGCCATATCTCCGGTGGAATTCGTGTAATTCACTCCAAGGCTCGCGGAAGATGACCTCGAAACTATCTTGTAATAAAAAAGCTTTCCGCCATTTACATTCTGAGTGGATCCATAGCTATGCGCATACGGACCAGCCGTCTGGGTTGCAACATAAGTGTATGATGTTCCGCCGTTGGTTGAGCAATATATATCATATTCCGCGCCATATGCGACGGATCCCCATGTTATGACAATCTGCGAATCAGGACTCGCGTTCCCGGACGTACCGTCAGATGCGGTGACCGCAATCGGAGGATTCTGTAAAAATCCTACGGCGGGATCCAGTTCAGGATTTACGTCATCAATATCACTTAACGGACTATATCTCTTTCCGGCAGCATCATATGCCACGATTCTGTAATAATGCCGCGTTCCGAATGCGGGGGGAGATGATGATGAAGTCAGGTCATCCCAGTTCGTGGACGGAGCGGCTATATTCCCTACATACTCAAACACCGCTCCTGCAGCTGCGGAAGTCGACCGGTATACATAATAAACAGTCGCATCAACAACCGTATTACATGTTATGTTGATGTGTGCATCATCTCCTCCGACAGAACCGTCACTGGCTGAAACATTAGCAGGCATGATAAGCGATGTACTTGTATTCCCCATAACCGCAGCTGAACGTGCTGAATATCCGTTAGCCGGAGAATACACCTGAAGCTGATAATAGTAATCCTTGCCTATCTCGACAGACTGATCATCATAGGTTACAGAAGTAACAGATACAGACGGAAACTCTTTGATCATCGTGTAGGAACCTGAAGTACTATCACTTCTGTAGAGGTAATATTTTGATCCGACCGTGGAAGTCCATGTCATTTGTATCCGGTCGGGAAGATCGGTCGAAAGACTCCTTTTTGTTATCGATGATATCGTCGGTGTACCATGGATTGCCAATGTCGTACCGGAATGTTCGATACTTAATGGACTGTACCCTCCGGCCTCACTGTATGCGCTCACCACATAGTAATAAGTTGTGAGCGGATTCAACGCCGTATCAATAAATGAGCTTCCGGTTGTATTTCCGATCATCGTATACGGTCCGGACGAAGTCACGGATCGGTATATATAGTATAACGTACCGATACCGCTTATTGACGTCAGAGTCACAGAATCGGAAGTTATACCAGCACCAGATATGGTAAATACGGGAGCGGGTAAAGTCACGGGTATCACCGCAGTCACTGCGGCACAACCCAACCCTTCATCGGAACCGTTAATCGCACTCACCCGATAATAATAGTTTTTACCGTTTTCCGTTTCCCAACCAAGAGGAGAAGTACCGCTGTTTATAAAACTCGTAACCGCAGATGTACCGATCAATGAATATGTCGATCCGTCGGATGATCTGTATACCCTATACCCGGTAACAGTCGATGCAGGTGCGATCCAGTTCAGTGTAATTGAGTTACTGCCAATTGTCGCGCCTAAACCCGAAGGAGGCAGTGGCGCTCCGTTCGCCGCAGTTCCATACCCGACAGCGATATTACTGTAAACACTCGTTCCGTCTGAATTTCGCGCTTTTATCTTATAGTAATACATAATATTCGGAGACGGAGGAGTATCCGAATATGCCGCTGAAGACGTACTGCCAATCGGTACAGGCGAATACGACGCACCTCCGTTATCAGAACGGTAAATATCATAATCACTCGCACCGCTTACCGCACTCCAAGAAAGATTGATACTTCCTGCGCCTGATGCGGCATTGATAACAGGCGGACTCAGCGCAGGTAAAGCTTTTCCCGTCGCATACGGCGAACTCATCGGACTTGTCTGACCGCTCAAAACCGCCTGAATTTTATAATAATAATATTTCCCCTGAATCAAGTCTGTGGATAAACCTTTATCAACATCATCATCAAAAGGAGAACTGCTTACAGTATCAACAGCTACATATTCTCCGTTTATAGATGCTGCCCGCCACACCTTAAACGCAACACCAGGCACCGGCGGAAGATACATCCACGAGATAGTTATTTTTGATGATGAGTTCGAGGAAGCGGTAACCGCGACAGGAGCCGCAAGCGTCGCACCAATCTGACCGGATAAAAAAGTACTGTAATCACTATACCCTCCCGCAGACCATGCACGCACCTTATAGTCATATGTTAAACCCTGAACCGCAGTGGTATCCGCGTATGTGAGAGACGTGACCATATTTAAGGGCGCATAATCAGGATCGGAAGTTCCCTTCCTGTAAATATAATATCTAGTCGCGCCAGGTACCGCATTCCACGAAATATTGATCTGTGTAGCCGCCGAAATCACACTGATCGTCGGAGCCGTTAGAGAACTCGCAGATCCTATTTTCCCGGAATCATCATTACTGTAACCGGAATCGCCATCTGCAGATGACCATGCGGATGTTTTATAGTAAAAGACCGTCCCCTGAGGAACGGCATCATAATCATTAAAAACAGTTCCTCCCGAAACCGAACCTATCTTAACGTAGTTTCCGTCAACTGTCTGGCTGCGGAAGATCAAATACAACTCCGCCCCATTCACCGAATCCCATGAAATCTGGACCCGGTCGACATATGAACCATCGGTAGCAGATAGATTATGAGGAGCGCCGAACCCCTCTGTTTTGTTCTTACTGCATGATACAAGAGCAAGAGCCATAATCAAAGATACAACGCACAGGAAAGTATATTTCACTTTCACAAAAAAGCCATATCTCGCAATGTCAGTTCTTTGGTGGATAATCATTTGTCACAATATAAAAAACAATCTGATTATTTTCAACATATCTTTTGTTTTACGGCATGAAATGATAAAAATAGGAGTATTTTATGGGATAAAGACCCCCGTTTCCCATATGAACCCGTCAAAAGATAGGTCCGGTTCAAGCTCCGCACCGTGGAAAAAAACAGTCGGCATACACAAATATATTGTTTTGTATTTATTATATTCTTTGACTGTCGAGCCAAGTTATGAATAATTAGTGCTTGCAATCAACACCATGCAATTTGTAAATGGGCCGAACGGGCAGTCACCGCCTGTTCGGTGTAGTTAAATTCTATAACCGAGGTATTTTATGTCTTTCAGCTTTCTCCCCAAAGAAATCGACTTTTTTATTCTTTTTGACAAACTCGCAAATGTAGCAATCCGCGCATCCGAATATTTCACAGAAATTTGCTCAAGCGGAAAGTTCGACGAGGATACTGTTTCAAAAATGCGCGAAATAGAGCATGAGGGTGATGACATCACTCATGAAATTATCCGTAAACTGAATACCACGTTCATTACTCCGTTCGATCGCGAAGATATTCATGCCCTCGCAAATGAACTCGACAGTGTCATCGATATGATCAACACCATCGTTAATCGTATGAAAGTCTACAAGCTCAACGGAGTTAACAGTGACCTTGTTGAATTCACCGTGGTTGTAGAAAAATCAGTCAGAGCCGTCGCTCACGCGGTAGCAGGACTTCGAGACACAAAACACCTCCAGCATGCGCTCGACTCATGCGTTGAAGTAAACCGCCTGGAAAATGTCGGAGACACAATGCGCGACAATATGCTCGCAAAGCTTTTCGATTCCGCTCCCGATACAATCTACCTTATCAAGTGGAAGGAGATATTTGAAGACGCGGAGACTGTGCTCGATGTATGCGAAGATGTGGCGAACGTTATTGAGTCGATAGCCGTCAAGCAGGCATAGTACAATGACGACACTCATTATTATTGTTATAATTCTCGCGCTCGTATTTGACTTTCTGAACGGATTTCACGATTCAGCTAACTCAATTGCGACGGTCGTATCAACACGAGTGCTCACCCCGCGCCGTGCGGTAATATGGGCTGCTTTCTTCAATTTCGTAGCGTTTCTCTTCTTCGGTACGCATGTGGCGAATACGATAGGAAAAGGCATCATCGACATTTCGGTGATGGATCAAAATGTGATCTTCGCAACACTTATCGGAGCATGCCTATGGGACGTCTTCACCTGGTACGTGGGACTGCCCACTAGTTCATCGCATGCTCTTATCGGCGGAATGGTCGGTGCGGCGCTGGTTAAAGCAGGCATCGACGGTCTTGTACTTTCAGGAGTACTCCGCACCGTGGCATTCATTTTCATATCACCTATGGTTGGTCTCGTTCTCGGACTCTTTATTGGATTTATTGTATACAGGGCATTCAGACGCTTCTCCCCCCGGCAGGTCGATCATATATTCCGCAAAGGACAACTTGTCTCGGCAGCACTGTACAGTCTCGGTCACGGTGGAAATGACGCGCAAAAAACCATGGGTATCATCGCGTCGCTTCTTTTCAGCGCGGGAATGCTCGGCGGAACTTTTCATATTCCGATGTGGGTTGTATTTGCGTGTCAGGGAGCCATCGCGATGGGAACATTATTCGGCGGCTGGCGTATAGTAAAAACCATGGGTCAGAAGGTAACAAAACTCAAACCGGTGGACGGATTCTGTGCTGAATCCGGAGCGGCAGTATCGCTGTATATATCGACTTTCCTCGGCGTACCGGTATCGACCACACATACCATCACAGGATCGATTATGGGAGTCGGCTCTCTCAGAAGACTCTCAGCGGTAAAATGGGGAGTAGCTGGCCGCATTGTGTGGGCATGGATTCTTACAATCCCCTGCGCAGCGGCGGTTTCATCGGTATCGTATATTCTGATCCGTTATCTCAATAAGTAATTACGACTCAAGGACCATAAACAAGAAAAGGCCGCGATCGCGGCCTTTTCTTGTTTATTAAAAGACATCCGTTGCAACGCATATATTTTCCCATTGAATAATGTCAAAATAGCCGTATTTTATCCCACAGTAGATACACTGCCAATCTTACAAGTGAACGATAAATCATCCACGTTCCATTAAATATCCATCCATCTTAAACATCGCAAATTTTTGTATTCTGCAATATCAACTATTAAACAACTTTACCGCTTGTACTCCGAACATCTGATAAAATATGACGTTGCAATATCTGAATACCGATTGCCTGCGAGAACCATTCTATTGGCACCTGGACGAAAAGCTGCGCAGAGAACATTATCGCTGTCCGCGTATATCGTTTTTACACATTCCGAAATCATAACCCCATTATCATCAATCTCCATTATTAATGCATCTTTTCTTTTTGAACCGGATACATTATGCTGATATCCAGTGAGGATAAATCCTGATAAAGCATCAGAGTTTAATCCGCAAAATGCCGCTCCCCCTGCTTTCGGGTAAAGATATCTATCAATAACGTCCGCAGCCCCATTGATCTCTATAATTATAGGCTGGCAGGTCATACTTTTATTCATCCAGCCTGAAATAAAATAGTTCCCACCAGAATCTGCAGCGATCGATGAAGGATATTCTGCATTCTCTGACACCAGAATCTGCCTTGATAATACCTTCACATCGGAATCATTTTTTTTATCATCAAGCGAATGAACTTTAACCCGCAACACAAGAATCTGCGGAGCCGATCCGCTATCTTCAGATCGTCCTACGATTACATATTCATCTTCAGCATAATCTTTAATCATAGCTACAGATGTATCAATACTATCCGACTGAAAAATCCGATATCCGGTCGATGTTCCTTTACTGTCAAACTTGGCGATAAAGATATTTCTTGAATCACTGAACGATGTTGAACTTCCTGTTATCAGCGCACCTCCATCTGAAGTCGCAACAATATCCGCACCTTCATCCAGAAATAATCCACCAAACGTGTTGTCCCACAAAACTGAACCAGATTGATCAATATATATGATTTTTACATTAAGTCCGTTCAATTCTGAACTTGTTGACACCTCATTGCTGAGAACAAAAAATCCTCCCTCCGGGGATTTAACCGCTTTTACACCCCATTCTTCTCCATTACCACCTATTCGCTTCTCCCATCTTTTGACTCCGAACCGTGACACGCGTACCACATATACATCTTTTCCTTTTCCCGCATAATCAGAATTCCCGACAGCGAGAAATCCATCATCATCCATCAGAACCGATGATATTTCTTCATTGTAACCCGCCATGCCTTCCAACTGCCATTCTTTACTGTCCAATTCAAATCTTAACCCGATACAATCACCGGCTATAACTTCAGATACTATTTCCGATGGATAAAATAACTCGTCTCCGCTCTTTGGTGTCACTGTATATTTACCGGCTGGCACATCGTAAAAGATAAACTTTCCCGATTCATCACATTGTATTGTTTGCTCAACACTACTGCCGCTCAATTGTACACAAATTGAAGAAACATTCCAAGGACTAATAACCTCACCGCTGATCTGGAACAGAGAATATAATTCACTGTGATTTTTTTTACTGATTAATGCATCATCCATCATTGACTCACAATTAAGTACAATAGACAGGAATAAAATTGGACACAGCATATATATTTTTTTTATCATAAAGTATAATCCTGGTTATAGTGAATATTTTGATCCGACAGAAAGACCGATGCTATGCCCCATATTCCCTCCATCAATAAACATATTCCATGAAGGTTCCAGAGTCATTACAACGCGGCATATCTTTATACCCACTCCTGCTGACAAAAAAACAACTGGCTCATTATAGGTATCTCTTTTTGTTTTCTTTCCACTGTCTGAATACTTCATGACACCATAAAGATAACCTGTACCGATACAAGGAGAGACCGAGTATCGACCTTGCTCGAATCTCAAGGCGCACCCTATTGTAAATAAATAGAACCTCAAATACTCGATATTACTCCGAGTGGATTGATAATTCATAATAGAAAGAGCCGGACAGATAATCAAAGACGGATTATATAGTGATGACAGCTTTGTATAATCATACACACTTCCGATTTTCAATCCAACACCGTAATTTGTCAGACAACTAAACTTACCCAACGGAAAAGATGATTCAATTGATGAATACAACTGTGTCGGTTTTATCTTAATAGGAAACCAACTCTTTTTTTCCACTCTTATAGTACTATCCGGAATATTTTGTTTCTTGAAACACATCAATCGTTCAGCTATTTTACTAACAGACGATCTGATAATATCATCCAGTTCTGACTCATCAACAAACGGTGAAATACAATTATACACAATTCCGTCATCAGGACGGCCTAAAATACGCATTAAAATCCGATACTTCCTGTTTACACTGTTTCCTCCGGAACTTTCTATTTTACCTACTACCGCGAGATCCAATTCCGAGTCAATCTCCGATGTAAACCACATCGATTCACATCGGGTGTTACCTCCATGAAAAAGAACAGAATTATTATCAACACCGCTCACAATTTGAACACTTGATCCATTCAAGTCATTTTCAAGCTCGATGAAAAACTTATCTTCTATTCCAATCAAAAGACCAGTCAAATCCTCACTGCATTCAAATGGTGAGCGGTACACATGTGTCTTTGTGGAAGCGAAGACACTCTCCGCTCCACACACAATTACAAACAGCACTATGATTATCGAAAGTGTTTCAATTCTCATATACAGTATTATCTCCCATCCTTGTCGGATTTCAACATCGCTAATATTGGTAATAACTTTCCCAACCATAGCCGCACCAATATTTTCTATCTGTTATTGGATCACGTTCTCTTGTTGTATAAAAGTTTGGCAAATATATGCTCTTATTGTATCTGATGAATTCACCTTTTCTGTTAATTAAATCGATCGTATAGTCAATTTGAACCATATAGTATGTATATACACGATCAGATCCGCTATAAAAACCGGGAGCTAATCCACCATTATACCCATTATCTTCAATATCAGTAACGTTATATGCATTCCTGGCATATAACCTACGCGGAGATATAACGATATACTCATTACTGTTTCGTATGTCCTGATAATCCGATTCTGAATACTCCCGGATTATTCTTGTCCAGTAATCAGACTCGCAATTATGGCCTATCCGCAGAAAATTCATCTTATAACTTAATCGATATAAGGTAGCGTTCTGAGGCAGATCTGTTTTGTTAAAACGTATACGTATACCGCCTGTTATATCGTTGTCCCTGAGTGAATCCCATTCAGTAAAAGACGGATCCACTTCCGATAGAACCTTTGTTCCGGTTTTATTACCCGAATAATCAAGATCATACCATTCAACCCGGATGGTGTTTACCGGTTCAAATCTTGTTGGTATTGTTATGCACGATGTAGTTGCCCAAAAACTCATATTACTGATGGTTACGGGGTCATCGTTTCCTGGAGTATACTGGTTAATCGCGGCAACAATAAGCTCATATTCGGTCCATGCTTCCAGCGAAGGTATTTCAAATTTTTCGGCACCTGTTTCATTCCCGACAACTTCAGTCGACGCCCAATTAACAGCACCGGCTTCACGATAATAAGCCCTGTAATGCGTAGCGCCGGAGCTTATTACATTTGTAATAACAATCGTGTTTTCCCCATCTTTCAAGCCCGCAACAAACGATGATGGAGCGGCGGGTTTATTAGTAGTACGGGGAACAAGTGCAACAATGTGATTGTCACTAGTATTATAAAATGTCGGCCCTTTCGTTTTCTCAATCCCATCGACCAGCACTTTGTATCCGATAACCGCTACGGCATATCGCTTGTTGGGCTCGAGATTATTAATTGCACAGCTGTTCCCGTTTCCGACAACATCAGTTACGACCTTCGGCCACAACGCCACATTTTCATTCAGGAGACTATCCGCGTTGCCGGATATCTGCTTATAATACACTTCATACTTACTGCAGTATGATGAGCGTATATTCGGCACGATAATTGTTCTATCTCCGCTCACAATCGGAGCGTCAAAAATAGCGCAGTCAACACGTTCCTGATCGGCGAGAACCAACTGATCTCCGGACAGACGCGCGACAATACCGATCTTTCTGTATTCGTACGGAGAGAAGAAATAGTCTTCAATATTACCAGAGCCCAACAATTTCCCCGAGCCGCTGTGATCTTCCAGAACTGATTCAATCCCTGTTGCGTCAGTGAGATTGTCCATCACACCGTCAAACCACGAAGAGATGAAATCTCCCGCACGCGAAAACAACACTGAGACCGATCTGTCAGGCCTTGGCCAGAAACGATCACGGTACTTGGGTATCGCACTCGTACGTATATACAGATCCACCGCGTCCCGTCCTCCCGAGAATACATTCCAGAAACTGAAACCTGTTCCGGCGGGAGGAGCGAAGGATATGTAGAACTTCTGTTTTTTGTAATCGATATAGTATGTACTGCTGCAATCGATGTATTTACCATCACGCGTATCATAATTGCTGAATCGGAGCTTGTACCATGCGTTCCCGTCATCCGGATACCAGAGGGGACTGTCGTTAAAATTAACTTCCAGATTCAGAGCTTCAATCATCGACAGCGGATCCCATACCTTTGCGCGCAGGGACTTCTGATTCTCATACTTGTCAAAGAATACGGTTGTGACCTGCACCTTGTCATGATATGTCGATGACACACTGGCGCTTGTCGTATAAAACCGGTTCAGCGGATACACCTCAACATTATACACACCGGGTTCTCCTGACGCGATTTTTGCGGAGAACATTGCCGACGCATCCGGTGTTTGAATATCAAACACATTATATCCGGCTGACGCATAATACGTTTTTGTTGATGCCGTTCCGCCTTCTCCGCAATTCAGAGGCCCGGTCACACGCACCTCAAACATCTCGGTATTCGCGCCCGACCCTATCCATACAGAAATACTTTTAGTCATACCCGTCACAATTGATGAGTAATTGTTCGGAATCCGGTTTTCAGCGTCAGGCACATTTATGATCTGTCCGTTTCCTGAAGAACTGCATGAAACGTTGACGCCGTACAGCTTACCCCATGATTTGATGTATACTTTGTAATTACCGGCGGTTAGTCCTTGAGTGATGAATTGCGCTGAAGCTGAACCGATCCGCGGCGACGTTCCTCTGTGTATATTGAATACATTACCGTTTCGGACAAGATCGGAAGCGGTTATATCATATACTGCGGCTTGTTCATACTTGGCGGCAGATGGATTATGCTGATATAAAGTAATTTCATACGAATTTGCGTTATCAGAGTCACCGATATCGATTGATATGCTATTAACACCCGGATACGCAACAAAGGAGAACTCCGAAGGTTTTCCTGACTTCTGATCCGTATCGACGCCTATTTTATATCCGAGATCCGGATTTGATGAATTCCATTGAGTTAATGACTGCTGTACCGCTTTAGGATCCGCAAGAAATCTGGTTTCTTTCAGATCGATTTCAAGAACAACCTTGTCTTCCTGATAGAGCTTTCCCAAGTATTTAGCACGAGCAAATTCGCCGTCATTAGACAGCGTGTTCCATCTGGTACCGATCGTTACTCCTGATTCTGACTGCATCGGCGTGTAATTAAAGCTTGTGAAATGATCATTGAAATCATTCACATCAACGCAGATTATTTCAAATCTGTCGCCAGGCCATATCGGATCATTTATATCTCCCTCATAATACTTTCCGTTATGATACACGTACCAATACTTCATTTTTCTGATTTCATTTTCACTCAGAAGTTCATTGGGGTCATAACCGGGATTGTCTTCTTTATCAAACGGATTGTATTTGATCAACGGACCTATCCGCTTAATGGTTTCAATACGCCGCGTAACATCGTTTCCGTCATCATAGCTTTTCACATATGTTTCAAACAACCGCCATGAATTACCGATGATATTGGCACCGTAAGTATACTCGGAATCATCAACCGCTCCCTTTTTCCATTTAAGTCCCGAGTCCGTGATTGTTAACGGCGACCGGTTGTTATCTCTGTCAAAACGCTCTCCGTTCCCGGTTTTCGAGGAAAAGATATTATACAACGCTTTTTTCAATGATATGCCGACAGTCACATTCCCTTTTTCATCGACATCAAATGCGCATACACGGTACGTTTCGCGCATATCAGTACCGGATATTTTAACAAGCGCTGTTCTCCCTTTAGCGGATTCTTCCACTATCTTGAGATTATCAACACCGGGGTTATAGTTTGAGTCTTTGACTTTCACGATATCAAAGCTGACCACGTGAATCTGCGGAGTATAACCTCTCTGGAGCGCACGGGTCACTTCCTGTGTATTCAGGCACTCAATCGCAACCGTATAAGGGCCCAATTCTTCATTCCCGTATACATCCTGTTCAAACTGGGTGTAATCTTCATTCCTGAGAAGAAACGTTTTAACCGGCAGAAACTTTCCCGCGGGCGTTTTGAACGTAAGCGTGCACTTGACGTTAGAAATATGCGCGGGGATATTAATTGTTTCATTTTTAATAAAGAAAGACGCCCTCACAATTCCCGCTTCAGGCCCGATGATATCGGTCTTTTTCAGAACTTCGCTTTTACGGCTGTTCTTGGTTATTTTCTCAACAGTATCATCAGTAAACGCGGTCCCGTTCTTACTCAGGTTATCCACATAGTCAGCGTCAACAAACGCCATTTTCTCGCTTGAAGTTGATTTCGAAATAGCGCTCGACCATGATTCATTACGGGCATGTTTGGATGAGTAATTGAATGAAGTTGATCCATGTCCCCACACTCCGCCGCACGACACAGATCCTCCGACAGATGTTTCATCATCCGATCCCCATGAATTCGAATTGCTGTCGCTGAACGACTGACTCTCTTTGGACATGTATGGCGTTGTTTTACTGTTAAGAGAGGTGTACTGACGATCTTCCATGCTTCTGGAAATGGTTTCAGCTATTCCGGAATCCTCAACAGTCTCTGTATGATTTTCACTTGAACTGGTTGAACTGACCCGTATCTCCATGGTAATCGGCGGAGCGATCCGGGTTACGAGCCGCGGAGTATCAGACACAAACGGATTCGTAGCGGTTTCTTCATCGTTAGGAATTCCGTCACCGTCATAATCATCAAGGACTTGCCGGCCGGTAGGATCAGCGGAAATTTTGGTCACTTTTTCATACGGAATGACCGTACCCGGTTTATTGCCGAATAACGAAACGGGTTCGTCCTTATCATCATGTACTGTCGGATCACCGGCATCGGGCGGGTTATCAGGCTCAAAATCAGTATCCGCAATCAGAGTACGGTCACCGTCACGATTGTGTGAGCATCCGGACAACACCGTTGTTAACACACACAACAAGAAACATACCGATACACAAGACAGAATACGCCATGCGGTTCCGCCCCTACAGATATTATAATTCACGCGCATATAAAACCTCCCGCGACAGATAGTTGTAGCTGAAGTGGGGATTTATCATAATGGTCATTTCCGCGTTTATTCCGTAACACGGCACATACGCACCGCTATCTGTACTACTCGCGCATCCTGCTAAAATAATTACTCATATTCAATGACTGCTGAACCATTACTCAATTTTCTCCACACAGTTCTCGAATATGAATACGACGCATGTGCAATATTTCTGGATTTTAATATCGATTTTAGAAAAAAATATGATTTCTGCCGGATGTAAGTTTAAGGGAAAGGGCGTGCCCTCGCGCCTTTTCCTTTCACAAGGGAGGCGTGTTTTCTTTTCGCTCGGTCGCGTGCGCACTGCAAAGCGCTACACGCTTTTCCGTTTGCCCGCTCACGCCTTCGTGACGTATAACATGTCGCGTTGGCACGCGGGTTTGCCTTTTACATGGCGATGCATGCGCGTGTTTTAACATTCTTTCCGCGTAATAACGCGTGGTATCCCGTGCGGCAGGATGCCGTAGGGCCGCGTAGTCCATGGATGGACGTCCAGCGGCCGTGTGCTCCACGGAATCAAGCTGTTAAGAGGTCGGTGCGCGCCGACCTCTTAACAATCTCCGCGCGCTCCTTAGACGCCGGAGTGGCTGCGGTTGGTTCGACATGCTCACCACAGGCTCAGTTTGCGATGTCCGCTTCGCGGAATTATCGCAAGACGGCCTGAAGAGGTGCGCTCCGCGCAAGATTTGGGTGTCTTTTGCTTCTGGGAGTCTTTCCCCGGTGGGAATATCAACTATTTGTGAAATAGATTTCTCTTTGCTACATAATATTCAATAGTTTAAACCGGTTCTTGTCAAAGAATTCATTTCATATTTCTCCTCAATGGAAGGCAGTCTGACGGACGGTTTTATCTTATTCCTAATGCCTCATTACAACGACTCTATCATTTTTTTAAATCAGTAAAAAGATCAGTGAGCTTCCCCCGATAAAGAGGACACGAAGTTAAGCCAAAATTACGATAATAAGGCTAACAGAGGTCAAGATGAAGACAAGAAGAAAGTACGATGAGCAATTTAAGCGGGATGCAGTTAATCTATTGGCAGGCAGCAATAGAACCCTTTCCCAAGTTGCGGCAGATCTCGGAATTACGTATGATTTGCTTTCCCGGTGGAGAAAAGAACTTAATGAGACGGGAAAGCAATCATTTACAGGCAACGGGAATACTCGGGACGAGGAAATGGCTCGACTCCGTAAAGAAATTGCGGAAGTGAAGATGGAGA
>Ga0209800_10000210_pt1 | contig 113342 bp, 95 predicted proteins | sample Higcelweek8metaG_FD_187174 | JGI IMG/M metagenome (GOLD analysis project Ga0209800, IMG submission 187174) | Freshwater pond sediment microbial communities from the University of Edinburgh, under environmental carbon perturbations - High... | ecosystem: Environmental > Aquatic > Freshwater >... | reverse complement strand
TCGTGGCCATCGGCGAGGAAGCTGAAATGCTTGTCGGCGGAAAAAACTACAACACCGCCCTCATAAGCCAGGTTGAAGGCATCCGCGCCCCCCAGTTCCGGGCCGTCTCCTCCATCGCCTTCCACAAGGTGCTCGATGAAACCAGGGTCAACGCCTCCCTGGTCCGGGGAACTGTGGACCATGAATACACCCGCATCGCCTGGGACGCCGATGAGATCAACAGCGATCCGGAATTCCTGAAGAAATTCGTGCGCTCCCTGGCCGACGAGATCCAGGCTTCGGCACGCCGCGCCGAAGGGATGCTTATTCCCCTGCGCACCTTCGTCAACAATGTGGTGGAAGGTTTCGCCACCTCCCCCGAGGGCATCGACCAGTTGCGCAAGCGATCGGTCCTGGTGCAGGCGGCCATCCTGTCCGTGGACATGCCCGCCGAGGTGCGGGCGGCCGTGTCCGACGGCTACAACGACATTTGCAAGGAAGCGGGCCTGGAAGACGTCCCGGTGGCCGTGCGGTCCTCGGCCGCAGGCGAGGACAGCCGCAAGAAGGCCTTCGCCGGGCTTCAGGACACCTACTTAAACATCGTGAGCGCGCAAAACGTGGTCGATGCCTACCAGTGGGACTGCGCCTCGGCCTACAACCTGCGCTCCATGACCTACCGCCGCGAGGCCATCCTCGACGCCGTGTCCCTGGCCGAACAGACCGGCGATCCGTCCATCGCCGAGAAGGCCAAGAAAGAGTGGGCCATCGAGAACACCTCCCTGTCCGTCTGCCTCATGCGCATGATCAATCCCGTCATCTCCGGCACGGCCTTTTCCGCCGACACGGCCACGGGCTGCCGGGGCACGTCGCGCCGCGATCTGGTGTCCATCGACGCCAGCTACGGCCTGGGCGAGGCGGTGGTTGGCGGCATGGTCACCCCGGACAAGATGTACGTCTTTCAGCGTGACGACGGCTCCGAGGTCGTGGTCCGCTACATGGGCTTTAAAGACAAAAAGATCGTTTACGAGGAGGGCGGCGGCACCAAGATCGTCAAGGTTCCCGACGTTGAGGCCTACCGCTGGGCCCTGTCCCTGGCACAGGCCGAGGAGGTGGCCCGGGGGGTGCGCAACATCAGCCGGGCCTATGACGGCATAATCATGGACACGGAGTTCTGCATCGACCAGTCCGACCGGCTGTGGTTCGTGCAGGCCCGTCCCGAGACCCGCTGGAACGAAGAATTCGAGCTGCATCCCCAGACCATTTTCATGCGCCGCATGGAGGTGAAAAAAAAGGCCTTGGCCGTGGCCGAGGTCATCCTCGAAGGCAATGGGGCCTCGCGCGGGGCCGGGCAGGGCACAGTGCGTTTCCTGCGTTCGGCGCTTGAGCTCAACAAGGTGGCCAAGGGCGACATCCTGGCCGCCGAGCGCACGGACCCGGACATGGTGCCGGGCATGCGCATCGCCTCGGCCATCCTGGCCGACGTGGGCGGCGACACCAGCCACGCGGCCATCACCTCCCGGGAGCTCGGCATCCCGGCGGTCATCGGCATCCAGCGCCCCGAGACCCTGCGCGCCCTGGACGGCCAGGAAGTGACCGTGGACGGCTCGCGCGGCCTGGTCTACCGGGGGATCATCCCCCTGGTGGAAGTGGGCGGCGAGATGGACCTCTCCGTGCTGCCCGACACCAAGACCAAGGTCGGCCTGATCCTGGCCGACGTGGGCCAGGCCCTTTTTCTCTCCCGGTTGCGCGACATTTCCGACTTCGAAGTGGGGCTTTTGCGGGCGGAATTCATGCTGGGCAACATCGGCGTGCATCCGTCGGCCCTTGAGGCCTACGACAACGGCACTCTGCCGCTTCTGGTAGACCACAAGCTCAAGGAGCTCGACGCCAGACTCAGCAAGATCGTGCGCGAGCAGTTGGCCGGCGGCTACATCTCGGTGGACGTCAACCTGCGCAAATACGTGGGGCTGGTCACCGGCTTGTCAGGGGAACTGGACCGTCTGGCCGAGGAGCAGGCCGGACCCAAGGGCGCGGACGCGGTGTTGGCCATCCACCGCAAGATTCGCGAGCTTGACAAAAAGCTCGACGAGCATCTGGAGCTGGCCGCGCGCCGTCTGGACGTGATCAAGACATCCCGGGATATGGAGACCCATGTGGCCGTGATTTTGGGCTACTGGGACGAGTTGCAGGAAAAACCCATCGATCCCGACGCGGTCAAACGCCGCTACGAGGTCAAGCACGTCATCTCCCAGCGGGTGGAGGCGGTCAAAGACGAGCCGCTTATCGTGGAGACCCTGGAGCGCATCCATGCCGTGCGCCGCGAGGTGGCCCGGCAGGTGGGCATCAACTCCGAGATCGAGGATCTGGCGGCCCTGCCGGACAAGATCAAGCGCCAGCTTTTTTCCCGGGGATTTCGGTCCGGCAAGGAACTCTACGTCCAGACCCTGTCCCAGGGCCTGGGGCTTTTCGCCATGGCCTTCCACGGCAAGGACATCATCTACCGCACCACGGATTTCAAATCCAACGAATACCGCAACCTTCTGGGCGGCATGCTCTTCGAGGGACACGAAGACAACCCCATGCTGGGCTACCGGGGCGTCTCCCGCAACATCCACGACTGGGAGATCGAGTCCTTCAAGCTGGCCCGGGGCATCTTCGGGGGCAAGAACCTCCAGATCATGCTGCCTTTCGTGCGCACCATGGAAGAGGCCCGCAGCATGAAGCGCTACCTGGAGCAGGTGCACAAGCTCTACTCCGGCCGTGACGGCCTAAAGATCATGCTCATGTCCGAGATTCCGAGCAACGCCATCCTGGCCAAGCAGTTCATCCAGGAGTTCGACGGCTTCTCCATCGGCTCAAACGACATGACCCAGATGGTCCTGGCTACCGACCGCGACAATTCGTCCCTGCGCCACATCTACGACGAAGAGGACCCGGCCGTGGTCTGGGCGCTTTTGGTCACCATCTTCACCGGACAGAAGTTCGGCAAGAAGGTGGGCTTTTGCGGCCAGGGCGTGTCCAACAGCGTGATCCTGCGGGGACTGGTGGCCATCGCGGGCATCGTGTCCGCCTCGGTCGTGCCCGACACCTATTACCAGACCAAACTGGACATGGCCTCTGTCGAGGCCGAACATCTTCCGGTCTCCAAGCTGGGCGACTGGCTGAGCGCCCAGCACGTCAACCGCCTGCGCCAGCTTCTGGCCGAGCACAAATACGACCACATCCTCAAGAAATACAAGACCGGCCACGATCTCAAGGACTGGTACGAGGGTGAGATGTCCCGGTTCGCGGAGCAGTTGCGCGACAACCTGGACACCCAGAAGGCCGCCTTCTACCGCCAGGAGATGGAGAGCTTTCGTCGGCTTTTCCACAAGCCGGTGATCTATTCCGACTGGGACTGGGAGAGCACGGTGTTCGACGCCCTGCGCCAGGCCGGATTCTCCTCTTACGAGGAGCAAGGCAAGGCCCTGGAGAAGCAGCGCACCAAGACATGGTAGGGCCTGCGCCCGTTTCGACGCGATAAAAAAGGCGGCCTCAGGGCCGCCTTTTTTCATGTCCTTAGCGTGTCGCGGCTCATTCCACGCCAAGCACCACGGAAAAGGCCTTGAACATGGCCCAGATGGGATCGCCCACCTTGAGATCCAGGCGCCTCACGGACTCGTCGGTGATCAGGGCGCAGACCTCGGTGTCGTCGTCCACCTTGACCACCACCTCGGCCGCGATGGTGCCCTCGTTGATGCGCAAAATCTTGCCGAAGAAGCGGTTGCGCATGCTGCTGGTGGGGGCCTCGTCGTTTTTGACCAGGATCACCAGCGGGGCCTTGATGCTGGCCGTGGCCAGAACCCCCTCGCGCAGATCAAGCTTCTCCAGGCTTTCGTTGGTGATGACCGAGACAAGCTGGTATCCGGCCGGGGTGACCAGGGTCACCTCGGACAGGATGGTCCCGACCCTGACCTGGGAAATCTGGCCGGTGAAGGTATTTCTGGCGCTGGTTTTCATCCTGGCCTCCTTGTGGATGTAATAGCTCACCAGGGTTTTTATGTCTTCCTGGGTGAAGCTCAGATAGTGGGCGGTCAGGTTCACCGTGCCGTGCCCCAGAATCGTCTGGACGATGGTCAGGGGCACGCCGCCGCGCAAAAGCTCAACGGCCCGGGAATGGCGCAGGATGCGCGGGTTGGACAACTCCTTGGGCAGGTCGCATTCCTGGCCCCGCTCATAGAACTTGCGCCGCACATAGCCGCCGTCCATGCGGAACACCATGCCGCGCATGGCCAGAAAGGCCGGGGCGTCAAAGGTTTTGGCCAGTTCCTCGACCACCGCCCGGGGCAGCTTGACCTCGCGCGGCACGGCGTCGTCTTTCTCCCCCCCGAAGCGCACCACCCCGGCGTCAAGATCGATATCCGTCCGGTCATCCAGGGCCAGCACCTCGCCGAGCTTGGCCCCGCAATGACGCAGCATCAGGTAGATCAAAAGTACCCGTTCCCGGGAGAGCCGCACGTCGGGACGCCCGGCCCGCTTGACCCAGGCCCGGAAGGCGGCGGTCAACTGCTCAAGCTGGGCCGTCGCCAAGTGCTTGACATCCCCTGGCACGGAAAAAAAGCTGGCCGGGCAGGGTTTCCCCCGTGTCGGCCGGGGGTTGATCGCGGCGCAGGCCCCGGCCTCCCCCTTTCTAAAACTTACGACGGATGCGGACTTCCTCATGCGCTCTTCTCCTATCCTTTGCGACGCGGGGCAACAACAATCACGAATAATGCGTTAAGCATGACAGTCATGAATACTGCTTTCTCGTAACACTTCAAATCCAGTATGGACAACAAAAATGACAACTATCACGCATTATTTAAATCAAGTGATGAAATTGCGAGGCCAGTATTTACGGCCTAGACAGTGGTTGTATTAGAAGAAGCACATGCGGGGCGTTGGCCGCCTGCGCCTGCGGTGGGCGCGGCGGGTCGCCGGAAAGATAGTGGAGAAGAACTATGGGAATACTGTTTGCCTTTGCGGGCGTGATCGTGCTGCTGTATGTCCTGGAGGTGCATTGGCGCCCCCATGCGGCCTCCCATGAGGGGGAAAGCGGCCTGGGCGGAATCGGCGATTTCGATCCGGTCACCACACAGGAATTCTTCGGAAGGCTACTGCCGCTTTTTTTGGGTGCGGCGGCCTGCCCGCTGATCTTTAAGTCCCTTCTGGCCGGGGCGGCCATGGCCGTTGTCGCCGGACTGCTGGTCTTCACCTGCGGCGGCAGGGAGGCCTGATGCATCAGGTGGCGTATCGGCCCATCGGAATCATGCGCACCCCGTTCACCTGCGTGCGCGGCATGCCCATCCAGCCTGTGGGGGCCATCGGCGTGATCGGCAGGCTCACGGTTTTTCCCGAATTCCAGGAGGGCCTGCGCGACCTGGACGGCTTCTCCCACGTCATCCTGCTGTACCATCTGCACAAGATCGAGGGACATTGCCTGACGGTGCGGCCCTTTCTGGGCGACAGCGACCACGGCATCTTCGCCACGCGCTCGCCCCGGCGTCCCAATCCCATCGGGCTGTCCGTGCTCAAGGTGCGTCTGGTGACGGACGCCTATGTGGAGCTTGAGAACGTGGACATTCTGGATGAGACCCCGGTTTTGGACATCAAACCCTATGTGCCGGATTTCGACGTCTGGGACGCCGACCGCTGCGGCTGGTTTGCGGGCGTCTCGGGAAACGCCGTCTGCGTGCGTAGCGACAGCCGGTTCGAGGTCGGCAACACGACGGAAGCAGGGGGCAGGTGAGGGGAGATGGCTGTATTTGTCTGTGTGCATGGGGCGTTTCAGGGAGGCTGGGTGTGGTCCCAGGCGGCCGACATACTGCGCCGGGCCGGACATGAGGTCTTCACCCCGACGCTGACCGGCATGGGGGAGCGGGTGCATGTGCGCGGCAGGCACATGGGCCTTGAGACCTATGTCCAGGATGTGGAGAACGCCATCCTCTACGAGCGTCTCATGGACGTGGTCCTGGTGTCCCACAGCTATTCGGGCATGATTGTCCCGTCGGTCTGTGAACGGGTTCCTGGCCGGGTGCGGCGACTGGTCTTTGTGGACGCCGTGTTGCCGGAAGCCGGGCTGTCTTTCGCCGAGATCGCCGGACCGGAATTCGTCAGGGTCCTAAGCGCCCACTGCAACGGGGCCGAGGTCCGTCCCTGGCCCCTGCCCATGTTCGGCGTGCCCGAAGGCGAGAAAAGCCGGGCCTTTGCCGAACGACTGGTTCCCATACCGGCCTCCGCGTTCCGAGACGCCGCGATCTGCCCCCGGGAAAACGTCTGGCCGTCTCCGTATTTCATCCGCTGCGCCAAGACCAGAAATCCCCTGATCGGCCACATGGCCGCTCATGCCCGGGAACGTGCCTTCGGCTATGCGGAGATCAGTTCGGACCATAACCCCATGACCACCGAACCGGCCAAGCTGGCCCAGGCCCTGGAGCAGGCGGCAAGGGCGTAATCCGCCGATTTCCGCCCCCAGGCGTCCAAAACCGGACGGGCGGCCCATATCCCCATCGCTCAACCGTAAGCCCAAGGAGAATCATCATGCCTCGTTTGCTCGCGTCACTGGTCCTGGTCCTTTTCTTCGCCCAAAGCGCTCTGGCCGGGTCGCTCCTGGTGGCCGCCGGGGCCGGCTACAAGAAACTCGTGGATGAGGCGGCGGCGGCCTACGAGGCCGCAACCGGCCAGAAAGTGGAGCTTCTCTACGGCAACATGGGCCAGATCATGGGCCAGGTGAAGGGCGGCGGCGGCATCGACCTGATTCTCGGCGACAAGAGCTACCTGAGCGGCTCGGGCGTCGCCTTCGACTCCTACGTCGAGATCGGGCAGGGGCATCTGGTGGTGGCCTACGCCAAAGGCGTGACCCTGGCCGCCCCGACGGACGTGGACAAGGCGAACATCAAAAAACTGGCCATGCCCGACCCGCAAAAGGCCATCTACGGCAAGGCGGCCTCGGAATTCCTTGAAAAGACCGGCCTTGCCGACAAGGTCAAGGACAAGCTCCTGGTGGTCGGCACCGTGCCCCAGGTCACGGCCTATCTGGTCAGCGGCGAGGTGGATGCGGGATTTGTCAACGTCACGGACGCCAAGGGCGTGGCGGACAAGATCGGTGGCATGCTCCCCGTGGACCAGTCCCTGTATTCGCCGATTCTCATCGTGGCCGGGGTTCTCACGGAAACCAAAGACAAGCCCGAGGTGAAGGCCTTCACGGCCTTTCTGGCCTCGGAAGACGCCAAAAAGCTGGCCGCAAGCCACGGTCTGTAAGAGGCCCGGGGCGGTCCCCGAAGGGGTCACCCATGCCTATGGCGGCCTTTCTCTGCGACCCCTGGGTCAGCGGCCCTGTGTCGCTGACCCTGCGGGTCTGTCTGGTGACCATCCCGCTCTTTCTGACCGTCGGCGTGGCGCTCGGCTACTACCTGGGCCGGTCGCGCTCGACCCTGGCCACGGTGCTGGACTTTGCGGTCTCCATGCCCCTGGTCTTTCCACCCATCGCCACAGGCTTCGGACTGCTCCTGTTGCTCGGCAACCGGGGGGGCGTCGGCCCCTTCGTGCGGGAGGTCTTTGGCGTGGAGATCGTGTTCGGCTTCACAGGGGTGGCCCTGGCGGCCTTCGTGTCCGGGCTGCCGCTGATGGTCAAGCCGGTGCAGGCGGCCGTTAGCGGCGAGGTGGCCCGGTATATGGACGTGGCCCGGGTGCTGGGCAAGGGCGAGGTCGAGATTTTTTTCCGGGTCGTTTTGCCCCTGGTGAAAAAGCCCGTGCTGGCCGGACTGTTTCTGGCCTGGACGCGCTCCATCGGCGAGGTGGGGGTGACGCTGATGCTTGGCGGCAACATCGTGGGCCGCACCAACACCGTGTCCCTTGAAATCTATAATTCCGTTTTCACCGGCGCTTATGACCGGGCTGCCCTTTTGGCCGGGATGCTGGGGGTGGCGTCGCTTGCGGCGATGGCCGCCCTGCGGTGGCTGGCGGCCCGGGAGTGACCGTTTCGGCCGATCCGGCCACCGGGCCGAAGCGGTCGGCCACGTTGTCGTCGATCCAGTGCTGGTCCCACCATTCCACGGGCGACACCTCCACGCCGTGGACAATGACCCCGAAATGCAAGTGGTCGCCGCCAGCCAGGCCTGTGGCCCCGGTGTTGCCCAGGATATCCCCGCGTCCCACCATGTCGCCCGTCTTCACCGTGATCTGGCTTAAGTGGGAATAGATGGTCTGAAGTCCCATGCCGTGGTCCAGGATCACGGCCAGCCCGTAAATGCCGAAAAACTCAGCCAGCACCACCTTGCCCGCCGTGGCGGCCGGAACCTGGGCAGTGGCCAGCGAGGCCAGATCCTGGCCCATGTGGATCTGCTTGTCGACCTCGCGGCCCTGGTACAGGTAGGTGCGGCGGTCGCCGAAGGCGGCCATGGGGGCGGCGTTGGGCAGGCGCACGAAGGCCTTCTTGTCCCAATAGAGCTCCGGGGACGTCCTGGCGGCCAGTTCGCGCAGGGTCTTGGCGTTTTCCCGGCGCGTGTCGTTATTGACCTTGAGGTAGATGGCCAATAGATCGGTCATCCCGGGATAGGCCGCGAAATACTGCGGCATCTTGGACTGCAAAAAGGCGTCGGACACGTTCATGGTGTCGGCCTTGAATTTGCGGGGAATGATCTGGTAGCGAAAATCCACCATGCGTTCGTTCCCGGCCAGGTCCACGGCCCTAAGCCTGGGCTTGAAGTCGTTGGGCTCCATGGTCAGGGGGAACGGGAAGAGGCAGACGTAGTGGCCGTTTGGCAGCTTGTAGCCAGGGGAGAAGATGTCCCCGACCTGGACTCCCGTGGACTCCGTGTCCTCGGAGACGGTGTAGGCGATGGCCCCCACGCCGCCCTGGCGCACGTTATGGGCCTGGCTGAGGATGCCCGCCACCGGAGGCGTGGAGTCCAGGGTCAGGGTCTTGCGGAGGTGGGAGGTGTTGCCCGATCCGAAGCCATGAATGGAGTTGTCCGTGACCGCAATGTCGATGTCGAAGGCGCCGTCCCGAAGGCCCGCGCTCTCCAGCATAAACGTCTCAACGGCCTGGGGAGGGGCAGGGGAGTAGGCCTTGTCCAGGACAGTGATCTTCTTGTCGCCCTGGCTGACGATGACGCTGACGGCCTGGATGCCTGATCCGGCGTCCGTGGCCTCCACGACGTATTCCCTTTTGGGAGAGGCGCTGGGCGTGTCCGGGCGCACCCCGACATGGGGCGGCTCCCCGTCCGTCAGAAAGAAGTATCCCGCCGCTGCGAGCAGCAGGCATATGAACAGGATGCTGAAAAAGCCTTTTTTCATGGATGTCGTCCTTGTCTTGGCGCCGCCCCATCATACCGGGATGAGGGGGCGAATACAAGCCGCCTCGCCTGGCGTCACCCGGCGGCCATGTCCGGCAGCGCCGGGATCGCTTGCCGAGGGAGAGGGAAAAGGATAGTTGTCGCCTGCATGAAAGAAGGTTTCTCACGGTTTGGGCATGGGGAGTCATGATCCATAACACCGGCCGAAAGGCGACACCTATGGCGAGGTCAATAATGGCGATTTGTGCGCGGACGACGATCCTTGCGATCGTCCTCGCCTTTTTGGCGGCAGGATATGGCGTGACCTTCGCCCAGGAGCAAGCCCAGGAGACGTCTGCGGCGAAAACGGCGACGGCCCAGGCCAGCGAGCGCCGGGAGGCCCGGGAAGAGGCCGAGAAAGCCGCTGAGACGCAGACCTGGCTGACGCTTCTGGCCGGTATCGAAAAGGACCTGGACCTGCGCATCCGTCAGACCGACACCCTGCGGGGCATGCTTCCCGACTTGAAAAACGACCTGGGCGACGCCCTGGCCAAGGCCGACAACCGCCTGGACCAGCTCCTGCTGTTGCGCGGGGTGGCCGGAGAGACGCCGTGGGCCTTCCGCAGCATCCTCATCCAACTGCGGGAATTGCAAAAATACGTCCTTCTCAAGCGCGATCCCCTGGATGACCGGCAGGTCCGTCTGGCCCAGGCCAAAAAAGACTTCGCCTCCATCCGGGCCATCCGCAAAAAGGGACTGACCCTGGAATACGCCGAGGGCACAAGCGGCACCCTGGATGCGCCGCTTTCCCGTTTCCGGACCTTCAAAAAGGACTTGGACGAGGTCAAGGCGGAGGTGGACGCCGCCCTGACCCAGGCCGATCAACTCCAGGCGGACATCACCGAGGCCCATGACCTCATTCAGGAAGGATTCATCCAGGCCTTGACCCGGTATTATTTCGAACCGTCCGACAATCTGCTCACCCTGGAAGGCTGGCAATCCCTGATCGACGACATGCGGGAGTGGGCGGAAGGGTTGCCGCGGTTCGCGGGCCCCCTGGTCACCTGGGTGCGCTGGGACGCTTTTTTCCTCTATGCAGCGTGCATTTTCGGCCTGATCACCCTGGCGGCGGCCATATGGGACGCCCGGCGCGCCCGCCATGCCGCCCTGGCCCAAGAGACGGCCATGTCCGCAGCCCCGGAAAAGCTCGCTGATGTCGCAGTGTCCGGGGAGGCGCAGGACGTCGTCCCGAACCCCGCCCCGGCCGCGACTTCGGACCCGGCCGAGGCCGCCGCACCGGCGAAACGGTTTCGGATGTCCCGCGACCCCGGCTGGCTGCTGCTTTTTTGGGGAGTGGGCCTGTATTTCGCGGCCCAACTGACCCTTTTCACCTCGAACCAGTTCGTGGCCCTGGGCTGGGTGGTTCTTTTATCCCTGGGGCTCATGCTGCTTTTATCCGAAGGACAGTCGATCCCGGACGGCGCGGCGCAGGTTGCGCTCGCGCGTCGGCCGATCTTTGTCTTCTTTTTGCTTTTCGCCCTGGGGGCGCTGCTTCAGGCCGTGAACACCCCGGGCGGCATGGTGGGGGCGGCGTGGGCCGCGGCCTGCGCCCTGGCCTCGGTGCGCCTGTATCGCCAAAGCGCCGCCCTGGGGGGAAAGGTCTCGCGTCGGCTGCGCGACTTCGCGACCCAGGCCGGATTTTCCCTGGCCATCATGGCCCCGATCAGCCTGGCCGGTTTCGGCCCCCAGTGCCTGATCGTGGTCCAGGCGACGTTCATGCTCCTTTTGACGCTTAACCTCGCGGCCCTGGCGACCCGGGGCCTCACCGCCCTGGCCGCCCGCCGCCCGGACAATAAAAAGCCGGGCATCGCCCTGCCGTTCGCCCAGACAGTCATCTACGCCCTCTATCTCTCCTGGATCCTGCACTATATGGGCGGCCCCGGCTTTGCCGACCACGTCATGAACCTGTCGCTCAAAGTGGGCGTGGCCTCCATCACCCCGTACGCCGTCCTGGCCCTGGTGGTGTCGTTTTTCCTGGCCAGGATCCTCCTGTCCTGGTTGGGCGGGGTGCTCGACAACGCCGGGCTACGCGGCAAAAAGCTCGACCAGGGGCTGCGGCATGCGCTCAAAAACATCGCCTCCTATATCGTCTGGCTTGGCTACGTGCTCCTGGCCCTGAACCTGTTCGGGGTTCCCCTGCACGCCCTGGCCTGGATCGCCAGCGGTCTGTCCGTGGGCATCGGCTTTGGCTTAAAAGACATCGTCAACAACTTCGTCAGCGGCCTGATCATCATGTTCGGGGGGTCGGTCAAAAAGGGCGACATCATCCAGCAGGGCAAAAACCTGGGCGAGGTGGAGAGCGTCTCCATCCGCAACACCATCATCCGAACCCTGGACAACACCATGGTCATCATCCCCAACTCCAGCTTTCTCAAAGGGGAGATCGTCAATCTCAGCTACCAGGACGCCACCATGCGTCTGACCATACCCATCGCCGTGGCCCCCGGGGCCAAGATCAAGAAGGTCCGCAAGCTCCTTTTGGAGGCGGCCAAAGAAAATGCGACCGTCCTGAAAAAGCCCAAGCCGGAGGTGAATATCCGCCAGTTCGGCCGGTTCGGGGTGGAATTCGACCTGTACGTCTGGATTGACGACTTCATGAAGAAGTTCCAGGCGGAATCCGATCTCATAGCCGACATCGACCGCAGGTTCCAGGAAAACAAGATCATGATGGCCTTCCAAGGGATCAAGGTGAAATACAAGCCCAGGGGAACCGAGGAGATGCAGCTCGAGGACGCCCGGACGGCGCTTAAGGAAAAGCGCGGCGAAACCCTGAAGCTCGTGCATCAGGCGCGCCGGGTGCATTCCAGGCGCCGTTGGAACCAGTCGCGGGTCACCGTGCGCTATCCGGAGTAGCGGACGGTCCCGAATCCATCCCACACCCATCGCCAGGAGCCAAAAACCTCATGCGCCGTACGTGCAGCCTTGCCCTCGTCCTTGCCATGACGACCCTCGCCCTGTCCCAGGCGGCCCTGGCCCAGGAGTCGCCGTCGCCCGCCAAACGGCTGACCGTGGGGACCATGCAGGCCCCTCCGTTCGCCCAAAAAAACGCCCAGGGGGAATGGGAAGGCATCAGCATCGACCTGTGGCAGGACATCGCCGAGGAGTTGGACCTTGACTACTCCGTGGCGGAGTTCGACGAAAAAGGCCTTCTCGCCGCCCTGGAGAAGGGGAGCATCGACGTGGCGGCGACGGAGCTGCCCCTCATCCCGGACCTCGAACGCCGTTTCGATTTCAGCCATCCGTTCTACATGGGGGGCCTTGGCATCGCCGTCGCCGACCACCCCGTGGGCAACATCTTTCTGCACGTCGCCGACGAGCTGTTCTCCGCCCAGTTCCTGCTCTATGTGGCCCTCATGGGGATATTGCTCCTTGTCAGCGGCCTTGTGGTCTGGTGGATCGAACGCCGCATCAATCCTGAACAGTTCGGACACGGGGCCAAGGGTCTGGTGGACGGCATGTGGTGGTCGGCCGTGACCATGACCACGGTGGGCTACGGCGACGCCGCGCCCAAAAGCATCGCCGGCAGGCTTTTGGGCATGGCCTGGATGTTCGCCTCGGTGATCCTGGTCTCGGTGTTTACGGCCAGCGTCACCACCACCCTGACCGTGGGCCGCATAGGCGGCAAGATCAACGGTCCGGGAGATCTGCAGGGGAGCGCCGTGGCCTGCATCGCAGGCAGCACGGCCGATGACTACCTGCGCCATATCCACACCAAGCCGCATTATTATCATGATATCGAGGCCGCGCTGGCCGCCCTGGCGAACCAGGAGGTGGACGCCGTGGTGGATGACCGGCCGTACCTGTTGCATGTCGTGCGCAACGCCTATTCCAAATCCATTGCTGTGCTCGACGGCAGCTTCGATCCTACCGTTTATGGATTCGCCTTTCCCCTGGAGAGTCCCCTGCGCAAGAAAACCAACATCGTCCTCCTGCGCCTGCGCCTGGACCGGGAATACTGGAAAAAGCTGACCGGGCCGTACATCGGCGAATAGGCCCGGCGCTGACGGCGACGCATCATATGGATGACGCCCCGGGCGGCAGGGCAGGCCTTGCCCCGGAAAAGCAAAAAGATTACGGTCGCCGCGCATAGTGGAAAACAGATGTCTGCGCGCCGTCCCAGCGACGCCTGAAGGAGTGCAATGAACAGCCGCCCCCTCTCCGGACGAGTCCCCGTTTGTCGCGTGGCGCTCGTCATTGCCATGACGGTTCTGTTGTGCGCCGGTTGTGAGAAAAAACCCGAACAGAAAGCTGCTCTACAACCCGTGGACGTCACCGTGTTGCAGGCCGCTCTGTCAAGCGCTCCGCTCAACGTGGACGGCATAGGCCATGTTTACGCCTACAATACGATCAAGGTCCGCCCCCAGGTGACCGGCTACATCAAGCAGACCTTTTTTATCGAAGGCCAGGAGGTCAAGGCCGGAGACATGCTGGTGCTCATCGATCCGGCCCCGTTCCAGGCCAAGGTCGACGAGAACCGGGCCACGCTTTTGCGTGACAAGGCCCAGGCCGAGCAGACCTACCGGGACTGGCTGCGCTACAAGGATCTGGTGCAAAAGGCGGTCATCAGCCAGGAAGACTACGAGAAAAAGCGTACCGACTACCAACAGGCCAAGGAGCAGGTCCGCATGGACGAGGCCAATCTCGCCAACGCCGAGATCAGCCTCTCCTGGTGCTCCATCACCGCCCCGGTGGACGGCATATGCAGCCTGCAACAGATCAAGACCGGCAACCTGGTGGAGGAAAACAAAGACACCATCCTCACCGTCAACCAGATCCGCCCCATCAACGTCCAGATATCCGTGGCCGAAAAGGACCTGCCGGACCTGCGCTCCCACGCCGACAAAGGCCAGCTTCCCGTCCAGGCCACCTTTCCAGGCAAGGACGCCCCGGCCAGCACCGGCGTCCTGACGGTCATCAACAACGCCGTGGACACCACCACCGGCATGATCACCGTCCAGGCTGAATTTCCAAATGAAAGCAAGGCTTTGTGGCCTGGACAGTTCGTCGAGGCCTCCGTCGTCCTGACCATCGAACCGGACAAGGTGCTCCTGCCCTCGGACACCCTCATGGAAACCCAGGACGGCCTGTCGGCCTTCGTGGTCAGCCCGCAAAAGACCGTGGAGATGCGCAAGATCAAGGCCGGGCGCAAGATCGGATCGCAGACCGTCATCGAATCGGGCGTCGCCCCCGGCGACATGGTCATCACCTCGGGACAGATCAAGCTTTTCCCCGGCGCTCCGGTCAACATCATCACCGACAAGCAATACAACGACGGGCCGGTCCCCCCGGCGGCCGCAACCACGCCCGGGCAGGGGACGCCCGCAGGCGGGGGGCAGGGCGCACCAGACAAAACGGATCGGAAAGGCTCCTAACTCAAGAAGGACACGGGCATGACCGATCTTTTCATCAAGCGTCCGGTAGCCACCACGCTGCTCATGGCGGCTCTGGTCTTTTTCGGCATGGTTTCCTATTTCTCGCTGCCTGTCAGCGAGATGCCCAACATCGATTTCCCGACCATCCAGGTCACCGCGACCCTGCCCGGCGCGGACCCGGAAACCATGGCCTCGGCCGTGGCCACCCCGCTGGAGCGGCAGTTTTCGTCCATCTCGGGACTGCAATCCATGAGCTCGGTCAACGCCCTGGGCTCCACCACCATCACCTTGCAGTTCGATCTGTCGCGCAATCTCGACGGCGCGGGCACGGATGTCCTGACCTACATCAACGCCGCCCAGGGCAGCCTGCCCAACACCCTGCCCAGCCCCCCGACCTTCCAGAAGGTCAACCCGGCGGACATGCCCATCGTCTATATCCGTGTCTCCAGCGACTCCATGCCGCTTTATAAAGTCACCGACTACGCCAAGACCTTCATCAGCCAGCGCATCTCCATGATCAATGGCGTGGCCCAGGTGTCCATCTACGGCGACCAGACCTACGCCCCGCGCGTCCAGGTCAACCCCGACAAGCTGGCCGCCCTGGGCATCGGCGTGGACGAGGTGGCCGACGCCTTTTCCTCGGAAACCGTGATGCTGCCGACAGGCTCCCTCTACGGCACGGAAAAGCTCTATACCATCAAGACCCGGGGCCAGTTGCACACGGCCGCAGCCTACAACCGTCAGATCATCACCTACCGCAACGGCCAGCCCATCCGCCTGGCCGACGTGGGACATGCCATCGACTCCACCATCAACGACAAAAACGCCGGTTTCTTCAACCAGGACCAGGGCATCGTCATCGCCGTCAAAAGGCAGGCAGGGACCAACACCATCGAGGTGGTCGACGACATCATGGTCCTTCTGCCCCAGATCGAGGCCACCCTGCCGCCAGCGATCAACGTCGAGGTGCTCTACGACCGCTCGGTGTCCATCGAGGACTCCATCAACGATGTGCAGTTCACGCTGCTTTTGTCCGTGGCCCTGGTCGTCGTCGTCATTTATTTCTTTCTGCGCAACCTCCAGGCCACGCTCATCGCGGCCATGGCCCTGCCGTCCTCCATCATCGGCACCCTGGCGGTCATGAAGATCCTGGGCTTCTCCCTGGACAACCTGTCCATGATGGCGCTTATCCTGGCCGTCGGATTCGTCGTGGACGACGCCATCGTCATGATCGAAAACGTGGTGCGGCACATGGAGATGGGCAAAAAGGTCATGCAGGCCTCCCTCGACGGGGCGCGCCAGATCGGCTTCACCATCATCTCCATGACCCTCTCCCTGTCCGTGGTGTTTATCCCCATCATGTTCATGGCCGGCATCCTGGGCCGGGTGCTCAACGAGATGGCCGTGACCATCACCGTGGCCATTCTGGTCTCCGGCTTCGTCACACTGTCGCTGACGCCCATGCTGTGCAGCCGGTTTTTGACCGGGAAGATCAACGAATCCGCCGGGCTCTTCAAACTGATCGAGCGGGGCTACGAAAAGACCCTGCATGTCGCCCTGCGATTCCGCGCCCTGGTGCTTCTGCTCTCCATGGGCGTTCTGGCGCTGACCCTGTGGCTTTTCACCGTGGTGCCCACAGGATTCATACCGGCCACGGATTCGGGAATGTTCTATCTGTTCGCCATGGCCGAGCAGAGCGCCTCCTACGACACCATGAAAGAGCGGCTTTTACGCCTCAACCGGGTCATCGCCGCCGACCCCGACGTCTTCAAGATGATCGGCATCATCGGCGTGGGCGGTCCCAACACCTCCATGAACAACGCCGCCGGATTCCCGCTTTTAAAGCCCCTCAAGACACGCACGGCCAGCGCCCAGGAGATCATCGACCGTCTGCGTCCCAAGGTGGCCCAGATTCCCGATCTCATGGTCTTTATGTACAACCCGCCCTCCATCCAGATCGGCGGCAAGCAGACCAAGGCCCTCTACCAGTTCACGGTGCTGTCGCCCAACACCTCCGAGCTCTATCCCCTGGCCCGCAAGATGGAAGGGCTCATGCGCAAGCTGCCGGAACTGGCCGACGTCAACACCGACATGCAGGTCAACGGCCCCCAGATATTTGTGGACATCGACCGCGACAAGGCCAAGGCCCTGGGCGTCTCGGCCCAGAGCCTGGAGACGGCGCTCATGACCGCCTATGCGGCCAGACAGGTGACCAACCTCTACGCCAACACCGACACCTACAAGGTCATCGTGGAGGTGCAGCCCGACTTCCAGCGCCGTCCGGACCTCATGAACAAGCTCTACGTGCGCACCAACCAGGCCGACGACGCCACCGGCGACATGAAGCTCGTGCCCCTAAACGGCATGGTCAGCATGCGGGACGGCGTGGGTCCCCTGGTGGTCAACCATACCGGCCAGCTCACCTCGGTGACCATCTCCTTTAATACCGCCGGGAACTATTCCCTGGGGCAGGCGGTCGCGGTCATCACCGATCTGGCCAAAAAGGAGCTGCCGCCGACCATCAGCTACTTCTTCGAAGGACAGGCCACGGCCTTCCAGGAATCGCTGGCCAGCGTGCCGTTTTTGCTGCTTCTGGCCATCATGGTCATCTACATCATCCTGGGCGTCCTCTACGAAAGCTTCATCCACCCCCTGACCGTGCTCTCGGGCCTGCCCTCGGCGGCCCTGGGCGGGCTGGTGACGCTTTTATTCTTCGGCCGTCCCCTGGATCTGTACGGCTTCGTGGGCATCATCATGCTCATCGGCATCGTCAAAAAGAACTCCATCATGGTCATCGACTTCGCCATCGAGGCCGAGAAAGAGGGCAAGACCCCCTTCGAGGCCGTGTTCGCGGGCTGCGTGGTGCGTTTTCGGCCCATCATGATGACCACCGTGGCCGCCATCGCGGGCATCATGCCCATCGCCCTGGGATACGGCGCGGGCGGCGACGCCAGACAGCCCGTGGGTCTGGTGGTGGCGGGGGGGCTTATCATCTCCCAGGTCGTCACCCTGTACCTGACCCCGGTCTTCTACACCTACATGGACCAACTCCAGCACTGGCTGACGGCGCGGTCCGAGGCCCGGGCGTCCGCCTCGTCGTGATCCGGCTTGACGCGGCGCAGACCGCCCAGGCGTTGCCTTTTTCGGCCCTGGCCGAGGCCTTGGCGGAGATCCTGATCCTCAAGCGCCAGGGCCTCGTCCTGGCCCCGCCCCGGCTGCACATGCCCCTGCCAGGGGGCGTGCTTTTGGTCATGCCCGCCACGGACCACCGCCTGCTCATGGTCAAACGCATCACCGTACACCCCGGCAATCCCGGCCGGGACCTGCCCGCCATCCAAGGCGCGGTCACGGTCGCCGACGCCGCCACAGGCCAGCCCCTCCTCGAACTGCACGGTCCCACGGTGACCGCCCGGCGCACGGCGGCCTTAAGCCTCCTTGCGGCGCGCCTTCTGGCCCCGAAGGAGGCCGGGACGCTTCTCGTGGCCGGGGCGGGGGTGCAGGCCGAATCCCACGCCCTGGCCTTTCATGAGGGCCTGGGGGTAGAGCGCTGTTTCGTGTTCTCGCGCACGGCGGCCACAGCCCGGGCGCTTTGCCAACGGCTCACGACGGCGGGCCTTTTTTCCCAGGTGGCGGATAAGGGGGATTTGTCCGAGGTTTTGGCCGAAACGCCTGTTGTGGTCACGGCCACCACGGCCTCGGCGCCGGTTATGCCGGACAGGTTTCGCGACGACGCCTTTGTAGCCGCCGTGGGGTCGTTTTCGCCCCTTACGGCGGAGATCCCGGCCGGGATGGTGCGCCGGGCGCGGGTCTATGTGGATGATCTGGAATCAGCCCGTCAGGAGGCCGGGGACCTTCTCCAGGCCGGGGTGGACTGGGAGACGGTCACGCCCCTGGAGGATGTGGCGGACGGCGCGGCTGTACGGCCTGAGGCGGGCGGCGGGCCGGTGCTTTTTAAAAGCGTGGGGCACGCCCTGTTCGATCTGGCCGCAGCAAGGCTGGCCATGACCTCTGTGGCCGCCGGGGCGTTTTCCGGTGTCAGGAGTCCTGGGAGGCGTGGCCCTTAAGGTCCAGCCGCCACACCAAAACGCCCAGGCCCAGGGCCACGAGCGTCAGGCAAAACAGGATGAGGTTGGTGTGCCGAAAGGCCGCCACCAAAAGGTCCGGCGCCACCTGCGAAAAGTCCGTGCGCGAGGGCAGGGCGGACATGCCCGCCACAGCCGAGGTGAAGATGGCCCCGGTCAGGGGCATGCCCGTGGACTGGCCGAACACCCGGGTATAGTTGAGCAGCCCCGAGGCCACCCCCAGCCGGTCCCGAGGGACCGCGCCCATGATGGCGCTGTTGTTGGGGGCCTGGAAAAGCCCGATGCCGATGCCGATGGGGGAGTTGCGCAGGATGTACTCCCACCAGGGGGACGACGCGGTGAGCCCGGCCATGAGCAGATAGCCCACGCCAACCACGACCAGCCCCAGGATGCTTAGGCCCCGCGGCCCAAACCGGTCCGAGAGGTTGCCCGAGAGCATGGCGAAGGCCCCCATGCACACCGGCAGCACCATCATCATGAGCCCCATCTCCCGCGGGCTGCGCCCCTGGGCCATTTGCAGGAAAAACGGCACAAGAAAACCGCTGGACAGGGCCAGAAACACCACGATGGACATGAGCAGGTTCAGGGAGAACAGAGGATTGCGAAAAAGCGTCAGATCAATCATGGGCTGCGCCGTGCGCCGCTCAACGACAATGAACATCCCGAATCCAAGCGTCGCCGCTCCCAGAAGAAGCAGGGTCGCCAGTTGGTCGAAGCCCGTCTTCTGCCCCATGGTCATGCCCAGACAGTAGCAGCCAAGGGTCAGGGCGGCGATGACCGCCCCCGGGACGTCGAAGCGTTGCCTAGTCTGGGCCGGGGCCAGATCAGGCATGTATTTGGCCACGATGCGCATGGCCAATAGCCCAAGCGGCACGTTGACCAAAAATATCCAGCGCCAGCCCGCCAGATCGATAAGGACGCCCCCCAGCGACGGCCCCAGGGCCAACCCCATGGCCACCGTGGCCCCCACGAAGCCGATGGCCCGGCCGCGTTTTCCCGGCGGGGCGATCTCGGTGACGATGGCCACCCCCAGGGCCTGGCTCATGGCCGCCCCGATCCCCTGCACGGCCCGGAAGGCGATCAGCCAGTGGGCGTCGGGGGCCAGGCCGCACAGCAGCGAGGCGGCGGTGAAAATGACAAGCCCGGTTGCGAAAATGCGTTTTTTGCCCTTCATGTCACCCAGCCTGGAGACCATGAGCAGCAGGCAGGCGATGGCCACCACATAGCTTAAAATCACCCACTGGATGGTGGCGAAATCCGTCCCGAGGCTTGCGGCCAGGGTAGGCAGGGAGACGTTGACTATGCTCATGTCCAGGGTGGCCATGAGCACCATCATGTTCACCCCGAGCATGGACAGGGCCACGGAGGAACCCAGGGCCGTTTCCGGGGCGGGGGAGTCGTTTTCTATCATGGAGGATCCTTGGCGCAGCGGATATGCTTTTGGCTGCGCCGGGCCGTCCCTTCTATAGCGACGCCGGACGGGCCGCAAAGGTTATTTTGAGCCTTCTCCTGGGAATTGCCGCCATCCCAGGTCTGCCGCCCTTGCCGGGAACCGGCCAGGGCGTGTACACCGGGGCCAGACAAGCGAGGTTTCCATGGACAGCATGATGATCGGCGTGCGTTTTCCCGGCGGCAAGCAGGTGCTGGCCGATTTCGGGGAGGTTTCGTTTTTGACGGACCAGCCTGTCAAAAGCGGCGGCCAGGGTGCGGCGCCCCAGCCTTCCCAGATGTTTTTTGCGGCCGTGGCCGCCTGCTCCGGATACTACGCCCTGGCCTTTTGCCAGAACCGGTCCATCGACACCACCGGACTCGGCCTGACGGTGCGCTGCCTGCCCGACGAGCGCACCAAGCTCATCGGCACGGTGGAGATCGAGGTGACCCTGCCTGAAGGATTTCCGGAAAAATACCGCGAGGCCATTGTCCGGGCCGTGGAGTCCTGCTGGGTCAAGAAGCATTTCGAGAATCCGCCGCTTTTCTCCGTGCGCACGACGTAGGGCCCCCGGACCGCGCAATGACGAAGGCCGCCACCCCGTGTCCGGGTGGCGGCCTTTTCTCTTCACGGCTGCGGACGGCTCACAGGCGTTCGTATTCGTCCCGCTGGTCACCCCTGGCGGTCCGGGCCGGGGTCTTGCCCCGGGTGGCGATGGCCCGGCGGGTCGGGTCCGCCTGGTTGACCCGGAAAAAGGATATGGTGGCCTGGAGCTCTTCGGACTGCCCGGCCAGTTCCTCGGAGGTGGAGGCCATCTCCTCGCTGGCCGAGGCGTTTTGCTGCACCACCTGATCGAGCTGGGTCACGGCCTTGCCGATCTGCTCCGCGCCGGAATTCTGCTCGACCCCGGAAGCGGCGATCTCGTCCACCAGTTCGGCCGTGCGCCTGATGTCCGGAATGAGCCGGGAGAACATCACTCCCACCTGTTCGGCCACATCCACGCTGGTCCCGGACAACTCCCCGATCTCGGCTGCGGCCGCGCCGCTACGCTCGGCCAGCTTGCGGACCTCGGCGGCCACCACGGCAAACCCCTTGCCATGCTCCCCGGCCCGGGCGGCCTCAATGGCCGCGTTTAGGGCCAGCAGGTTCGTCTGCCGGGCGATTTCCTGAATGATGGATATCTTCTCGGCGATGTTTTTCATGGCCGCGACCGCCCGCTGCACGGACTCGCCGCCCTGTTCGGCGTCGGACGCCGCCTTGAGCGCGATTTCCCGGGTTTTTTGGGCGTTGTCCATGTTCTGGCGCACATTGGCGGCCATTTCTTCCATGGAGGAGGAGATTTCCTCCACCCCGGCGGCCTGCTGGCTGGCCCCCTGGGACAGATGCTGGGCCGAGGCCGATAGCTCCTGGCTTCCCGAGGCCACATTTTCGGTCGCCGACTGCACCTCGGCCACCACCTCACGCAACTTGCCCACCATGTCGTTTAGGGCGGCGGCCAGGGTCCCGACCTCGTCCTTTTGGGAGATGTCCAGGTTGGTGGTGAAGTCGCCCTCGGCCATGGCCTGGGCGAAGACCACGCCCTTTTGCACCGGTGCGGTGATGGCCCGGGTGATGACCACAGTCACCAAGATGCCCAGCAAAAGGGCCGCCGCAAGTCCCACGGAGGTAAGGGAGATGGCGGAGTCCAAGGATGACAGGGCCTCGGAGGCCATGGCCGTGGTGCTTTTTTCGGCAAGGCTGGCCCGGTCCGCCGCGCGATCGAGCACGCCGGAATAGGTGGCGATGCGCTCCTGAATAAGCGGGGCCACGGCCTTTTGCTCGGTGAGGATATCTCCTACGGCCTTGCGGAATATCTTGGCCGAGGCCGTAACCGTCGCCAGTTGCTTCAGGTTGGCCTCCTGTCTGGTGACTTCCCGCAGTTCGTCCACAAGCTGGATAACCTTGCCCGTCTGGATGTCGCAGGACTCCAGGGCGGAGCTGTCGTTCGTGGCCTGGGCCTCCCAGGCGCTTGACCGGATGTTCTCACCGGCTATGAGGATGGCCATTCCCTGGTCGATGCGGTCCTGGCGGATTGTGAGCTCCTCTACAGACTCTTTGGCCTTGATCTGGCGGAGCATGGCGCTTTGCTGCGCTTTTACGTAGGCCCCGATGTTGTCGGCAAAGGCCTGTGTCGCCTTGATCAGGTCCTCACGGGCGGCCTTTGTGCGCTCCACGCTGTGTTGCGTCTTCTGGACGGCGACGTCATAGGCGTCCATGGACGCCGATATCTCCCGCAGCACCTTGCCGAAGGAGTCGGCATCGCCAGTACCGGATGTCTCCTTGAGTCCGCTCAGGCCCTTGCGCATGGCCTCGCTGGCCAGGGACATCTCCTTGCGGCCCCGCTCCAGCCAGTCCGGCTGCATGTTCAGGCTATAGCCCAGGTTGTAATACCCAGCCAGACGCTGATGGCGTTCAATGACCCCGGACAGGGACCACTCCGGTACATTGGTCTGGGCCAGGATGTGGTTCTGGGTCCTGACCCCGGACATGGAGACGATGGAGATGCCGCCCACGACCATGGCGATGGCCAGGACCAGGGCGAACCCGAGGCCGATCTTTCCGGCCAGTTTCATGTTTTTGAACATGCGGACTCCTTTGGGCGTAACGCCTCCTGGAGAAGACAGGTTTTGGCGCGGACACGGAAGTCCCGCGCCTGACGGACCGGGATAAAGTCGCAGCTTCAGGCCTTGGCCGCAGCCTGCGTCCAAGCCGTCATAAAAAAACGGCTCCGGGATCGTCGGAACCGTGTTGCGCTTTTGTGCTGCACTACCCAAGCCCGGGATGACGCGTCAACCGGAATTTCTCTGACATTCCGGACAGTGGGCAGGGCCCGTTCCAGCAGGTCTTCCGGTCCGGCCGCACAACATGCCACGACAGGCCCATCCGGTCCGGCTGTTCACGGCCTTGTCTGCAATCCGCCCCGTATTTGTCACACAATCCTGCCACTCTATATTTTTCCTGACACACACCAACAAAGGAGATGGGCATGAAACGACGCATGTGGGTGGTGGCTGGCGTCTTTCTCGGAGTGGCCGTGGCCATGGGGGTGTTTATTTCGAGTGCGGCCCGGGCCGGGGAGATCCTGGTCTACACCGCCCTGGAGGACGACGAATACCCGGGCTACCTGGAGCTTTTCAAAAAGGACCATCCGGACATCACGGTCAAGGTGGTGCGCGATTCCACGGGCATCGTCACAGCCAAGCTTTTGGCCGAAAAAGACAATCCCCAGGCTGACGTGGTCTGGGGTACGGCGGCCACCAGCCTTCTGGTGTGCGACCAAAACGGCATGCTCGAAGGCTACGCCCCGAAAAACCTGGACAAGGTGGCCGCCCAGTTCCGCGATCCGGCCAACCCGCCCCATTGGGTGGGCATCAAGGCCTGGGAGACGGGCTTTTGCGTGAACACCATCGAATCCGAAAAGCAAAAACTGCCCATACCGGCCTCCATGGCCGATCTAATCAAGCCCGAATACAAGGGCAAGATCGTCATGCCCAACCCGGCCTCCTCGGGCACGGGCTTTTTGACCGTCTCGGCCGTGCTCCAGACCATGGGCGAGGAGAAGGGCTGGCAGTTTTTGGACAAGCTGCATGACAACATCGCCCAGTACACCCATTCCGGCTCCAAGCCCTGCAAGATGGCCGGGGCCGGGGAATTCCCCATCGGCATCTCCTTCGGCTACCGGGGCATTATCCAGAAGCAAAAAGGCGAGCCCGTGCAGACCGTATTTCCCACGGACGGCTGCGGCTGGGATGTGGAGGCCAACGCCCTGGTGAAAAAGGCCGCCGTCAAGCCCGACGCCAAGGTTTTTCTGGACTGGGCGCTTGGGGCCGACGTCATGAAGCTTTACGCCAAGGTCTATCCCCTGACGGCCTATCCCACCGGCGTGGCCATCCCCGAGGGCTATCCCGCCGATCCGTTCAAGATACTTGTGAAAAACGACTTCCAGTGGGCGGCCAAGAACCGTGAGCGCATCCTGGCGGAATGGACCAAACGCTACGGCGCCAAAAGCGAAGCCAAGTAGGTTCCTCCCGCCGCATCGCCCATCACCATGGCGCGGTCCGAACCTATCGGGCCGCGCCTGCGAGGAAATCATGTCCCAGCGTCCCTCTGCCAAGGACGAGCCGTATCTTCTGGTGGAACACGTCACCAAGCGTTTCGGGAGTTTTTGCGCCCTGCATGACGTAACCCTGCGGGCCGGGGCCGGGGAGTTCGTGTGCATCCTGGGACCCAGCGGCTGCGGCAAGACCACCATGCTGCGGGTGGTGGCCGGGCTCGAGACCCATGAGGCCGGACGGGTGGTCCTGGCCGGAAAGGATGTCACCGGGCTGCCTGTTTCCCGGCGCAACGTGGGCATCGTGTTCCAGTCCTACGCCCTTTTTCCCAACCTGACCGCGGCCGAAAACGTGGGCTACGGGCTGCGCAGCCGAAACACGGCCAAAGGCGCGCTGCACGACCGGGTCAAGGAGCTTTTGCGTCTGGTCGGGCTGACGGGCCTTGGCGACGTCTATCCGTCCAGGCTATCCGGCGGCCAGCAGCAGCGGGTGGCCCTGGCCCGGGCCATGGCCCTGTCGCCCAAGCTGCTTCTTCTCGACGAACCCCTGTCCGCCCTGGACGCCAAGGTCCGGATCATGCTGCGGGCGGAGATTCGCAATCTGCAACGCCGCCTGGGGGTGACCACGGTGATGGTCACCCACGACCAGGAGGAGGCCCTGACCATGGCCGACCGCATCCTGGTCATGCACCAGGGCATGGTGGTCCAGGACGGGCCGCCGCGCGCCATTTACGACGCCCCGGCCACGCCGTTTACGGCCTCGTTCATCGGCGCCATGAATTTTATCACCGGGGCGAGACGCCACCCTGACGGCGCCGTGTTTCTGGGCAGCAAATCCCTCCGGGGAGATCGCGGCCCCAGGATCGCCGCAGGGGTAGGGGAGAGGGGAGAGGTCGTCTTGGCCATCCGCCCCGAAGACGTGGAGTTGGCGCCCCGGCTGGAGCCCGGCGGCGAGCTGTGGCCGGGCAAGATCCGCAGCATGGAGTTTCGCGGCGGGGCCTACCGGGCGGGGCTTGGCCTGTTCGTGGGCGGCGGCGAGCGTGAGCTTTTCGCCGACGTCCCGGCCGAGACCGTGCGCCGCCTGGAGCTGCGCGAGGAGATGGGAGTCTCAATCCGGCTTGATCCAAACCGCATGCACGTCTATCCCGCACCTCCCGGCGAGCCTGCGGGGCGGCGCGGCGCGGAGGCGGCATGAGGCTTCGGGCGATGTCGCCGATCCGTCTCCTGGCCGATTTCGACGCCATGCGGGCGCTGCGGGGCGGGCTTTTGGTCCTTTTGTGCCTGGGGCTTGTCGTGGCGGTTGTGTGCCCCCTGGCCACCCTGGCCGTAAAAAGCCTGACCGCGCCGGACGGGTCCTTCGCCGGACTGTCCAATTTCCTGCGCTATTTTCAGACGCCTTCCCTGGCCGCCTCCTTCGGCCACAGCCTGTTCGTGTCCGCAGCCACCACCTGTCTGGCCGTGAGCCTGGGGTTCGTCTACGCCTACGCCCTGACCCGCACGGCCATTCCGGCCAAGGGCTTTTTTCTGACCGTGGCCATGGCGCCACTTTTCGCCCCGACCCTGTTAAACGGCATCGTACTGGTCTACCTGTTCGGGAAAAAAGGGCTTTTCACCACCGGCTTTTTCGGGCTTTTGCCGTTCACCTTCGACATCGGGCTGTACGGGGCCGTGGGCATCGTTTTGGCCGAGACGCTCTACGTCTTTCCCCAGGCCGTGCTCATCCTGACCATGGCCCTGTCCATGACCGACGCCCGGCTCTACGAGGCCGCCCATTCCCTGGGGGCCTCCCGGCGCAGGGTCTTTTTTACCGTGACCCTGCCCGGGGTGCGCTACGGGCTGGTGAGCGCCTGCTTCGTGGGGTTTATCCTCAGCTTCACGGACTTCGGCGCGCCCAAGGTGGTGGGGGGCTTTTTCAACGTTCTGGCCACGGACATCTACAAGCAGGTCATCGGGCAGCAGAATTTCGTCATGGGGGCCACGGTGAGCATGATCCTGCTTCTGCCGACGGTTCTGGCCTTTCTGGCCGACCGGATAAGCCGTCGCAGGCAGTCGGCCATGATCGGCGCCCGCAGCGTGCCCCTGGTCCCTGAGCCGGACCCGGTCCGGGACAGGCCGTTTTTGATCTTCTGCCTGCTTGCGGCCCTGGCGGTGATCGGATTTTTCGCCGTGGCGGTCTTCGCCTCCCTGGTCGCCGTCTGGCCCTATGATCTGCGCCTCACCCTGGCCCACTACGATTTTTCCCGCATGGGCGGCGGGGGATACGCGGCCTTCGTCAACAGCCTGAAAATGTCCGCCGCCTCGGCCGTGGCCGGCGCCGCAGCCACTTTTTTCGCCGCCTACCTCATCGAAAAGTCGCCGGGCCTGCGCCGCATCCGGCAGGCCGCCTCGTTTCTGTGCATCGTGCCCCTGGCCCTGCCCGGGCTGGTCATCGGCCTGTCCTACATCTTTTTTTTCAACGCCCCGTCCTTCAACATCCTGGGCCTGACCGTGCCAAACCCGGCAAACGCCCTGTATGGCACCATGGGCATCCTGATCCTGTCCAACGTGGTGCATTTTTTCACCGTGGGCTACCTCACGGCGGCCACGGCCCTGGGGCAGCTCGACCGGGAGTTTGAGTCCGTGTCCGAGTCCATGGGCGTGCCGTTTTACCGCACCTTCCTGCGGGTCACCGCGCCCGTATGCCTGCCCGCCATCCTGGAGATCGCCCTGTATTTCTTCGTCAACTCCATGGCCACGGTCTCGGCGGTGATCTTTCTGTATTCGGCGGACATCCCCCTGGCCGCCGTGGCCGTGGCCAACATGGACGACGCCGGAGACATCGCCCCGGCCTGCGCCATGTCGGTCCTGATCGTCGCGGCCAACGTGGCCGTACGCGTCCTCTACGGACTGGCCACCCGCAGACTGCGCGCCAAGGCCCAGGCCTGGACCGGCAAGGGGTAGGGACCACTTTAGGGGGCTGGACCCGGGAGACGGCCGTCGCCGCTCGACAGCCCCGACCCGGCATGGAAAAGCACGCGGCGTCGTGGTATGCCGTGCAGCCGGTTCATCGCGCTGCGATGATCCAACAGGAGAATCGATACCATGGACATCTTCATCCGCAATACCGCCTATACCGGACCGATCCGGGCGGTCATCCTGGACTGGGCCGGAACCGCCGTGGACTTTGGCTGCATGGGGCCTGTGGCCGTGTTCGTCGAGGTCTTCGCCCGCCGGGGGGTGGCGGTGACCATTCCCGAGGCCCGGGCCCCCATGGGGCTGATGAAAAAAGACCACATCCGGGCCGTGTGCGGCATGCCAGCCGTGGCCAAACGCTGGCGCGAGGTCTTCGGCCGCGTTCCGGACGAATCCGACGTGGCGGACATGTACGCCGAGACCGAACCGCTTATGGTGGAGATGATTTCCCGGCACGCCGAGCCCGTGCCCGGACTTCTGGAGGCCGTGGCCGCCTTTCGCGACATGGGGCTTAGCATCGGGTCCACCACGGGCTACACCCGGCCCATGATGGAGGCGCTCATGCCCCTGGCCAGGGAGCGCGGCTACGCCCCGGACTTCATGGCCTGCCCCACGGACGCCCCGGCCGGGCGGCCCTATCCCTACATGTGCTGGCAAAACGCCGTGGCCCTGGAGGTCTATCCCCTGGAGGCCGTGGTCAAGATAGGGGACACGGTGAGCGACATCCAGGAAGGCCTCAACGCCGGGATGTGGACCGTGGGACTTACGGAGCAGGGCAACGAGATGGGCTTTCCCGAGGCCGAGCTCTCCGCCATGTCCCCGGCCCGGCGCCGGGAACGCCTGGAGGCGGCCGAGAACCGGCTGGTGGGGGCTGGGGCGCACTTTCTGGCCCGGCGCATCGGGGACTGCCCGGCCATCATCGAAGAGATCTCCTCGCGTCTGGCCTTCGGGGACAGGCCGTGACCGGACCGGACCCCGAAAGCGCGCCAAGCCTGTGATCCCTGGCCGACCTGGAGCCCTCCCCTGGGGTCCCTGCGGGAAAAACGCCCGGAGGACGCTTTACGAGCGTCTCCGCCAGGGCGTAAGCTTCAAGGTGTCCGGGGGCGACGTGCTGACCCTGACCCCGCCCCTGACCATCTCCGAGGACGACGCGGACCTGGGGCTTTCCATCCTGGACGCCGCCCTGACCGCCGCATACCGACCAACGCCTGAATAAGGGGACCATGCGATGGATCCACGGCTTCTTCCGGACAATCCCTACCTGCTTCTGACCCCCGGCCCCCTGTCCACCTCCAAGGGGGTCAAGGCCTCCATGTTCCGCGACTGGTGCACCTGGGACGACGACTATAACGCCCTGGTGCAAAAGGTGCGGGCCGAACTGGTGCGTCTGGCCGGGGGCGGGGAAGGGCTGACCGCCGTGCTCATGCAGGGCAGCGGCACGTTTTGCGTGGAGTCGGTCATCGGCACGGCCGTCCCCCGGGACGGACGGCTTCTGGTTCTGTCCAACGGGGCGTATGGAGCGCGCATGGGTCAGATCGCCGAGCGGCTGGGCATTTCCCTGGACGTAAAGGATTATGGGGAGCTTGAGCCGCCGCGCGCCGACGACGTGGCCCGGATGCTCGACGCGGACCCGGCCGTGACCCACGTGGCCGTGGTGCACTGCGAGACCACCACAGGCATGCAAAACCCCGTGGCCGACATCGGCCGGGCGGTCAAGGCGGCGGGCCGGGTCTTCATCGTGGACGCCATGAGCTCTTTTGGCGGCATCCCCATGGACATGGCCGATATTGGAGCGGATTTTCTGATTTCCAGCGCCAACAAGTGCATCGAGGGCGTGCCGGGATTCGGCTTCGTGGTGGCGGCGCGTTCCGAAATGGAGAAGCTTGGCGGCCGGGCGCGCTCCTTGAGCCTGGACCTGTACGCCCAGTGGAAGGAGATGGAGGACAAGGGCGGCAAGTGGCGCTACACCTCGCCCACCCACGTGGTGCGGGCCTTCGCCACGGCCCTTGCGGAACTGGAAGCCGAGGGGGGAGTGGCCGCACGGTACGCCCGGTACAAAAAAAACCACCAGGCCCTGGTGTCCGGCATGAACCGCCTGGGCTTCGAGTGCCTGCTGCCCCGGGCCTACCGGTCGCCCATCATCACCGCGTTTCTGTGTCCGACCTGGCCCGGCTTCACCTTCAAGCGCCTTTACGACGCCCTCAAGAAGCGGGGTTTCGTCATCTATCCCGGCAAGGTTTCGGCCGCCGACACCTTCCGCATCGGCGCCATCGGCCAGGTCTTTCCCGAGGACATGGAACGGCTGATCGAGGCCATATCCATGTCCGGCCTGGCGGAATAGGAAGCATGCACCAAAAAAGCGGGCCTGGGGGATGTCCTCCAGGCCCGCTTTGTTATTGGGGGAAAGGGCGCTTACTGGTCTTTCATGTCCTGCACCAGGGAGTGCAGTTCCTGGGCCTGCATGGACAGGTCCTGGATGGCCCGGGCAGATTCGGTCATGACCTGGCTGGTCTCCGAGGAGATGCGGTTGATCTCGTCGATGCTGCGGTTGATCTCCTCGCTGGCCGAGGACTGCTGTTCGGCCGCCGTGGCGATGGAGCGCACCTGATCGGCGGCGGAATCCACCAGCCGTACGATCTCGCCCAGGGCGTCGCCGGACTTTCCAGCCAAGGCTGTGGCGTTTTCCACGGCCTTGGAGGCGTCGTCCGTGTTCTGGATGTTTCTGCGGGCCCCGGCCTGGATATTGGTGATGGCCTGGCTGACCTCCTGGGTGGCGTGCATGGTCTTTTCGGCCAGCTTGCGGACCTCGTCGGCCACCACGGCGAAGCCGCGTCCGGCGTCTCCGGCCCGGGCGGCCTCGATGGCGGCGTTTAAGGCCAGGAGGTTGGTCTGGTCGGCGATGTCCTCGATGACGTTCATGATCTTGCTGATCTCCTCGGCCTGCTTGCCGAGGCTGCCCATATTCTGCTTGAGGGTGGCGGCCTGGGCCTGCACCTGGGAGATGGCCTCGATGACCCGCTGCACCACGCCTGAGCCGTTCTCGGCCATCTGGCGGGCGGCGTCGGAGCTTTCCGAGGCCTGTCCGGCGTTCTTGGCCACCTCCAGAACCGTGGCGTTCATCTCCTCCATGGCCGTGGCCGTCTCCCCGGCCCGTTCGCGCTGCAACTCGGCCCCGCGTCCAGCCTGCTCCACCTGGGCGGACAGTTCCTGGGAGGCGGCGGTCAGGCGCTCCACCACCACATCAATCTGGGTGGCGGCCTGAAACATGCCGTCCCGCTTGGCCACCTCGGCCTGCTTTTTGGCCGCATTGGCCTCTTCGGAGGCATGCTGACACTTGACGGCCTCGGCCTCGGCCTGCTTGGTCTTGTCCTCGGACTCAAGTATCTTGGCCTTGAGATTTTCCAGCATCTTGCGCAGGGCCGCAGCCAGGGTGCCGATCTCGTCCTTGTTTCTCACATCCAGGGTCTCGCCCAGATTGCCCTCGGACACGGACACGGCGAAGGCCGTGGCCCGCCCCAGGGGCCGAGACAGGGACCGGGCGAAGAACACTCCGGCCACGATCATGATCAGGGCCACCACGCCGGTCACGCTAAGGACCGCCGTGACGATCTCTCCCTCCACGGTCTCGATGAGCGCCCGGTCGGCGCCGATGAAAAACATGCCCTCGGTCTTGCCCTCGGCGTCGACCAAAGGCCAGTAGGCCGTGTCGTAGTCCCGGCCCAGGATGATGTTGCGGGCGATATAGGGCTGGGACTTCTGGAGCACCGCCTCAAGGACCTTGGGGTTGTCCATCTTGGTGCCCACGGCCCGTTTCCCGTCGCGGATGATGGTGGTGGACAGGCGGGTGTCCTTCTCGAAGATGGTGCACTCCACGCCCAGACGCTTTTTGATGCTGTCCACAAAGGTGTGCGACCCGAGGTCGATGCCCGGGGTGATGACGCCGACGATCTTGCCGTCATAGCGCACCGGACAGCCCGCCCGCAGGGAGAATTTCACCGCCGTGCCTGGCTCCACGCCCACGCTGACCTGTCCCTGCAAGGCCTTTTTCACGTTGATCTGGTTCATGACGCTGTCCCCGGCCTTGTCCGCATGTCCCCGGGCCAGCACCTTGCCGTCCTTGTCGGAGATGGTCACAAACTCGATGGCGGTCTTGTCCATGAGGTCCTTGGCGGCCTTTTTCAGAAAGGCCCCGTCGCCCTCGGCCACGGCCTTGGCCACGGCGGGATTTTCCGCCGCCAGGAGCGCCCCGACCTGGAGGAACTGACGCAGATCCTCCATCTCATGGTCCACACTTTTCTGGAATTTCTGGATGTTCCCTGATGCTTCTTTGTCGAACCCGGCGACCACGAAGTGATTCACCGTGAAAAAGATGGCGCCTGAAAGCAGGACGATGGTCACCACAATCATGGCCACCAGCTTCCAGAAGATGGAGAGTTTCATGATACCTCCATAGGCTTGTAAAAAAATTCACAAATGCAGTCCCACAAAGACTCCAGGTGATGAGTCACGCCGCGTGCCTCCCCGGTCGATTTCATGGACGCTATGTGCACAATATCAGGAATAATATCGCGGGGGCAAGGGCTTTTGCAGACCGTACGCCCGGGATCATCGCGGGAACTGTCCTAAAAAAAATAACAAAATTAAGGGTATTAGTGAGGAAATGCGTCTTTGGGGGACTTTCATGGCATGACGGCGGGAGGCAGAAAAGCAAAAATGGTATAAGGAATCCGTAGTGTCCGGACTGGGACAGGTTCCACCCGCCGCGTATCGGAACAGGTGGCGACCGCCGTGCCGTTTAGGAACCGGGGCGACAATCAGGAACTGGGCGTCTCACACGCCCCAGGCCCTGGACGACCGTAGGGCGGAAACAGCCCGGCGCAGGGGAAAAGGGAACTCGCTGACGTTCAGGAAAGCGACGCGCGAGGAGCGCTCGGGACCGCAGGGGAGAAGATTCCGGCCCGGGGCGGCCCTGCGGGCCTTAGAACGGGCAGGCGCCGACGTATCCCCGGGCCTTCATGCACTGGTCCGTCTGGGCGGTGATGGCGCTTGAGAGGTTGTCCGGATAGGGAGGGGTGTTGGCCGTCAGGGAGGCCTGGCTGTAGCAATCCGTGTAGTCGCCGTTAAGCTGTTCCAGGGACTTGTCCGTTGCCCGGTACGGAGGCTTGGTGCACCCGGCCATAAGCAGGATCGCGATAAAACCGGCAAGAATCAGATGGCGCTGCATGAAACCTCCCGTCCGGGAAAGGAGATGGCGATATGGGGCCAAAGGCCCCGGGTCATCAGGGTCACTCGGGCAGGCGCGACGCTTCGGTTCCTATGGACGGCCGGAGACTCCGCCATGCGCTGCATGCTTTCCGTCTAGCACAGCCCGGCAGGGATGTCATGCCCGAGATGCCTGCCGGTTTGGACGAACAACTTACGGGAAGGCCATGTCGCCGGGACAGGGGAGGATTCGTCATGGCCGCGTCTTCGGCGCGTATCGCGCCTTTGCACGTTCTTGTTATGTTAATTCTGAAATAATTGACTTTTTTTCATATGTGGAAGTAGACATATGCCATGAAAACCATACCCCTTATTCTCATCCTGTCGGTCCTTGGAATGCTGTTGGGAACCCATCCCGTTGCGGCCGCTGACGGCCAACTCAAACCCCTGATGCTGGCGACCACCACGTCCACGGCTGAAACCGGCCTGCTCGACAAGATCGTGGATCTGTTCGCCAAGGAAAAGGGCATCGAACTGAAGTATGTCGCGGTGGGCACGGGCAAGGCCCTGGAGATCGCCAAAAACTGCGACGCGGACGTGGTCCTGGTGCATGCCCCGGATGCGGAGAAGGCCTTCGTGGCCGAGGGGAACGGGCTGGATCGCAAGGAGGTCATGTATAATGATTTCGTGCTGGTCGGTCCCAAGGCCGACCCGGCCAAGACGGCGGGCAAGGACATCCGGGCCGCCCTGACCCGCATCCACGGCGACAAGGCCCTGTTTATCAGCCGCGGCGACAATTCCGGCACGCACATGCTGGAGAAAAAGCTGCTCAAGGAGCTGAAGATCGAACCTGTCGCCTCGGACGCCTACCTGGAAAGCGGCCAGGGCATGTCCGCCACGGTGCGCATGGCGGCCGAGAAGGGCGGCTATACCCTGTGCGACCGGGCCTCCTGGAACTTCTTCTCCGCCAACCAGGGCGACAAAAACACGCTGGCCATCCTGGTCGAGGGCGACCCGGCGTTGCTTAATCGCTACAGCGTGATGCGGGTCAATCCCGAGAAGTGCGCCAAGACCGATCCGGCCACGGCCCAGATATTTTTGGACTGGTGGTTCACCCCCCAGGCCAAGGAGATGATCAGCGGGCATACGAAAAACGGCACGACCCTGTACGTGTACGGCCCGGCGCCCCAGTAGGAGCCTCGGCCGGAGAACCCCCTTGGCGATGACGCCGCCGTATCCGGAACCGGTCCGGATGCGGCGGCTTTTTTCATGAGGCCATGCCCGCCAGGACGCAGAAGTGGCGGAAAAGGGGGAACGAAGGACTGCGGAACAGGGAAAAAAGAAGGCGGGACAGGCCATCAGCCTGTCCCGCCCGGTCATTTCTGGTAGCGAGGGAGGGACTTGAACCCCCGACACTGCGGATATGAGCCGCATGCTCTAACCACCTGAGCTACCTCGCCGTAGCCTCCCGCACGCGGGAGATGGGCTTAATACACATTCGCCAGGGCTTTGGCAAGACCGGGCAATAGCCTATTTCGGCCAGAAAAAAAACACCGCCGCCGCCAGGGCCAGCCGGTACCAGGCGAACGGCCGCAGCGTGGTGCGGCCCATAAGCAGGATAAACGCCCGGACCGCCGCCCAGGCCGCGAAAAATGACACCACGAACCCCACCCCTAAAACCAGCAGATCGCCGGATTCGTAGAGTCCCCAGGTCTTGTAGAAGTCGTAGGCCGTGGCCACGCACATGATCGGCACGGCGGCGATGAAGGAATATTCGGCGGCCAGGGAGCGTTTGGCCCCAAGCAGCATGCCGCCCATAATCGTCGAGGCCGAGCGGGAGAAACCCGGCCACAGGGACAGGCACTGAAAAAGCCCCACCCCAAGGGCCATGGCCGGTGAGATGTCGTCCAGGGTCTCGAAGCGCACCCGGCGGCGCATGGCCTCCACCACGAAGATCATCACCGCCCCGACGGCCAGGGCCAGGGCCACGGTTGCGGGACCGAACAGATAGGTCTTGATGGCCTTGTGGGTGAGAAAGCCGAGCAGGGCGGCGGGCAGACAGGTCAGGCCCAGAAGGACGACGCCCCGCATGCCGGAAAAGCGCTGGTAGGGGTTGGCGCGCAAAAGCCCGAAAAACCGGTCCCGGTACATGACCGCAACAGCCAGGATGGCCCCAAGCTGGATGATGACCTCGAAACTGTCGGCCTTTTCCCCGGTGAACCCCATGAGGTGTCCGACCAGGATCAGGTGGCCGGTGGAGGACACGGGCAAAAACTCGGTCAGCCCTTCGACGATGCCTAAAACGACGGCGGTCAGGATGTTGTCCATGCGATGGCTCGTGGTGTCCGTCGGTTTTTAGGTGCGTGCGGTCGGCGGGTGGTCGGGCAGGCCCGATGCAACGGGACGGATGGGGGGGCACCTACCCGAAGGCGTCCCAAGTTGCAAGGCCGGGGCAGGTGGTGTAGCTTTGAAAAAGACCGCAAGGAGCGCCCATGAGCACGATCATGCCTCAAGACGAATTGTTCCGTAAGGCCGTAAGCTGGATTTGCGCCGCAAAAAGCGAATCCAAGGACTCCATCCCCGTGCTGGTGGAAAAGGCCGCCGTGCGCTTCAATCTCGGCCCCAAGGACTCGGAATTTTTGGTTAAGTTTTTGCGCGAGAACCCAGACGACGACGCGGCTTCCGGGGCTTGACCCCGGGATCGCCAGATGTCGGCCCGGTTGCGCCCGGGGCCTGCGGCCCTGCGGATTCGCCGTTAGGCGACGTGACCGACGCGGCGGCGTCTTCAGGAGACAATTCGGGGGACGGGGCAGGGGCGGCCTCGGCCGTCTCCGACTCAGGCAGCACCAGACGACTGATCTCGGCCCACAGGGCGGCCCGGCCCAGGCCCGTCTTGCCGGAAAAAACCACGGGGGGCACGGTCAGCATGTCCGCCCACAACCGTTTCTTGGCCTCGCGTTCCCGCTGGCTGCATTTGTCGGCCTTGGTGAGCACCACCATGGTCGGCAACCCCTGGCCCGTGGCGTAGGCCAAAAGATCCAGGTCCAGGGCCTGGGGCGGCAGGCGGCAGTCCACCACGGCCAACACGGCCCGAAGCCACGGATTGTTCGCCAGATAGACATCAATGAGCTTGGCCCATTTCTCGCGCTCGGTTTTGGCGCAGCGGGCGTAGCCGTATCCGGGCAGGTCCACCAGATAGAACTCCCCGGGACGGATGTGGTAGAAGTTGAGGCTGCGGGTCTTGCCCGGGGTGGCGCTGATCTTGGCCAGCCCCTTGCGGCTCCCGAGCATGTTCACCAGGGTGGACTTGCCCACGTTGGAGCGCCCGGCCAGGGCCACCTGGGGCGCGGGCACGGTTTTTAACTGGGACGGCAGATAGATGGTGTCGGTGAGGGTCATCACCACCGATGTCGTTTCGGGTTTCATGCCCCCTGTGTGGCCTGTCGTCCCGACGCCGTCAAGTCCGAGGTGCGGCCTGGGACCGGATAAACCTTCAAGACGGACTTGAAGTTTTTACGCCCCTGGCCCACTGTGCCGCCAGATTGAGCTGACATTGTCGCCGCCCACGCGACACAGGGAGACGCACATGCGCACCTTCAGGATTTTGATTGCCAACGGCCCCAACCTGGGGCACATCGGCCGACGCCAGCCCGAGATATACGGCAGCCGGTCGTTGAGCGATCTTCCGGACATCATCCGGGACCTGCTTGGACCGGAGAAGGCCGGGCGCATCGCCCTGGACCATTTTCAGGCCAACGGGGAAGGCCAGCTCATCGACCGCCTGGAAGAGGCCATGCGCCAGGGTTTGGACGGCATTGTGCTCAACGCCGGGGCCTACACCCACACCAGCCTGGCCCTGGCCGACTGCCTGGCCTGGATCGGCATCCCCTGCGTCGAGGTGCACTTAAGCAACATCCTGGCCCGTAGCGACGAACCCCTGCGCCGCACAAGCCTCATCGGCCGGTCCACCATCGGGGTCATCGCCGGATTCGGCCTGCACAGCTACGCCCTGGGCGTGTGCGCCCTGTGGCGACAGTTCATGGACACCGCAAAACAGACACCAAAGGAGTGACAATGCTTTCGACCACGGATTTCCGCCGGGGACTCAAGATCGAGTGGGACGGCGTGCCCTACGAAATCGTCGAGTTCCAGCACGTCAAGCCCGGCAAGGGCGGGGCCTTCGTGCGCACCAAGCTGAAAAACATGCTCAACGGCCGGGTGGTGGAAAACACCTTCCGCTCCGGGGAAAAGGTGGAAAAGCCGGACCTTGAGACCCGCGAGATGCAGTTTCTTTACCGCGAAGGCACGGATTTCGTCTTCATGGACATGTCCAACTATGAGCAGACCCACGTAGCCTCTTCGCAGCTTGGCGACAAGGGCGGCTATCTCATCGACGGCATGGAGCTGAAGATGCTCATGTACAATGGCGCGCCCCTGGACACCGACCTTCCGGCCTCAGTGGTCCTGGTGGTGGCGGACACGGAGCCCGGGGTCAAGGGAGACACCGTCAGCGGGGCCACCAAACCGGCCAAACTGGAGACCGGCATCAGCGTCAACGTGCCGCTTTTCATCAACGCCGGCGAACGTATCAAGGTCGACACGAGGTCTGGCGAGTACATTGGCCGAGAATAATGGGCAGGGCGGCGGCGAGGGAAGATATTTCCGGGAGATGGCGGGGCTTTTTCTGCTGTTTCTGGGGGTCTTCACCGCCGTCAGCCTGGCTTCCTACGACTATCTGGACCCGAGCCTGACCCAGCATGTGGGTCCCGGGCACGAGGTCCGCAACGTGGCCGGGCGGGCGGGGGCCTACTGGGCCGGATTCCTTGTGGATCTGGCCGGAGTGGGGGCGCTCTTTCTGCCCCTGTGGTTTTTTTTCCTCACGGCGCGGACCTTCCTGCCGGAGATACGGCTTGGCGCGGCGCGCTGGTGCGGCATCCTGCTGTGCGTCGCCGTGCTCACGGCCCTGTGCGCCGCCGAGACCCTGACGCCCCTGGTTACTTTTGGGCAGGTCCAGGGCGGCGGCTATCTCGGCCGGGCCATCCTGTCCGGGCTTTTCACATGGCTTGGCGGCTTCGGCGCCGGAACGCTTTTTTTCGTCGCCACGGTTTTCGGGGTGCAGCTTATTTTCGGACTGTCCTTTGACGCCGTCTGGGGCCGGGGAGGACGCGGGGCGTGGTGGCTCGCTTGCCGTAGCGCCGTCGGCCTGCGCCGTCTGGCCGCAACCCTGTCCGGACGCCTGCGGGGCGCCGCCCCCGACGCTCCTGACGCCGCTGACTTTTTGGCGACGCCCAAACCGGCCGCCTCCCCGGCGCCCGCCCGGGGCGGCCTGACCGACATGGACCTGGACGAAGATTTCGCCTTTTCCGATGACATGGACGGCCACAGAGTCGATGCCGAACCCGCCCGAGGCGTCCCACCCGCCGCAAAACCGGCCGGGATCGCGCCCAAGCGCCCCCGCCCGCCGCGCCCGGCCGCCGTAACGGCCGACCCCGACGCGCCCCTGCCGCCCCTGGACCTCTTGAGCGTACCGCCCCCGGCCAAAGGCCAGGGCCTCGACCCCGAGGCCGCCAAAAGGCAGGGCGAAAGCCTGGCCGGCTGCCTGTCGGATTTCGGCATCCAGGGCGAGGTGCAGCGCATCGTGCCCGGCCCTGTGGTCACCATGTTCGAGTACAAGCCCGCCCCGGGCATAAAGATCAGCCGCATCGCCGGGCTCTCGGACGATCTGGCCCTGGCCATGAAGGCCCTGGCCGTGCGCATCGAGGCCCCCATCCCGGGCCGCGACACCGTGGGCGTGGAGATCCCCAACGCCAAGCGCCAGACGGTCTTCTTGCGCGAGATCCTTGAATCCGAGGCCTTTACGTCCTCGGCCTCCCGGCTGACCCTGGCCATCGGCAAGGACATCCAGGGCAAGCCCCAGGTTGCCGACTTAGCCCGCATGCCGCATCTTCTGGTGGCCGGGGCCACGGGCAGCGGCAAAAGCGTGTGCATCAACGGCATCCTCCTAAGCATCCTCTACAAGGCTAGGCCTGACGAGGTGAAGCTGCTTCTCGTCGATCCCAAGCGCATCGAGCTTTCGGTCTACAACGACCTGCCGCATCTGGTGCACCCGGTGGTCACCGAGATGTCCATGGCCAAAAGCGCCCTGGACTGGGCCGTGCACGAGATGGACCGCCGCTACGAGGCCATGGCCCGCCTCGGCGTGCGCAACATCCTTGGATACGTGGAGAAGCTGGAAAAACTTGGCGATGATCGCCCCGAGGAGTTGGCCGATCTGACCCCCATCCCTTATCTGGTGATCATCATCGACGAGTTGGCCGACCTGATGATGACTGCGGCCAAGGAAGTGGAGATCAGCATCGTGCGGCTGGCCCAGTTGGCCCGGGCCGCTGGCATCCACCTCATCCTGGCCACCCAGCGCCCCAGCGTGGACGTGGTCACCGGGCTTATCAAGGCCAACTTTCCCACCCGTATCTCGTTTCAGGTCACCAGCAAGCACGACTCGCGCACCATCCTGGACACCGTGGGGGCCGAACACCTGCTCGGGCGCGGGGATATGCTTTTCAAGCCCAGCGGCGGCAAGATGAGCCGCATGCACGGGGCCTTCGTCTCGGACGAGGAGACGGCCGAGGTGGTGGAGTTCTGGAAGCAGCGCGCCGCGCCCGGCTATGAACTGGATTTCGCCGAATGGCAAAAAGAGGCGGGCGGCGGTTCCGACGGCGGCGAAAACGGCGACATGGGCGGCGACGACACCGCCTCGGACCCGGTTTATCCCCAGGCCGTGGATTTTGTTCTGGAGCAGGGCCGGGCCTCCATCTCGCTTATCCAGCGCCGCTTCCGCATCGGATTCAACCGCGCCGCCCGGTTCATCGAACAGATGGAGCGCGACGGCATGCTGGGGCCCCAGGAAGGCAGCAAGCCGCGCTCCGTGCTGCGAGGCAAGGACTACTAGGCGGAGCAGGCGGGGAAAGGCCTGCGGCGGCTCGAGGGCGTGGTTTGCGATGGGTCATGGTAAAAGCCTGCGGCGGCCAAAGGGCTTCGCCCTTTGGAATCCCGTCACGAGTGCGCCATATCAAGTCGAGCGGTTCTCCCGCCCTAACCGGGCGGACATGAGGTACGAATCATGAAGAAAACGATACTGACCTGTCTTGTGGTGGTTCTGGCGGCAATTCCGGTCGGCAGCGCCGATCTGGTGGACGCCGTGCAGAAAAAATATGAATCATTATCAGGTTTTACGGCAGACTTCAACCAAGACTTGAAGAATTCGTCCAGCGGAGAAGGGGAGAAGCGGTCCGGGACCATCACCTTCAAAAAGCCCAGTCTGGTACGCTGGGAGACGGTGACGCCTGAAAAGGAACTGCTTTTGGTCGGCAAGGATGTCGTGTGGGATTATTTCCAGGATGACCACGAGGCCTATCGGTATCCCGTGGAAGAGATCATCAATTCCAAGACCATGCTCAAGTTTCTGACCGGAAAGGCCAATCTTCGCGAGGACTTCCATGTCTTCGAAGAGAAAGACCCGGAGGCCGCGGGGCTGACGCGCTTCAAGCTTGTGCCCAAGGAGCCGGAGCCCGGGCTGGTCATGGCCCATGTCTGGATCGATCCGGCCACGCAGATGATCATGCGCCTGTCCATCCAGGATTTCTACGCCAACACCAATGACCTGACCCTGAAAAACCTCAAGATCGAGAGCACCCTGCCCGATTCCCTGTTCATCTTTACGCCGCCCAAAGGCGTGTCCGTACACGACAACACCGGCGCCGACGGCCGCACCCTGTCGAACTAGGCGGGAACGCCCGGGGGCAGAGAGCGTGAGGAGGGGGCCTCCGGCGGCCAAAGGGCTTTCGCCCTTTGGAATCCCACATAACATATCGGCATTGCAGGGAATTTTACTGCAGAGCACGCTACGTCCGCTGAAAAGACATGCCTTTCGTCACTGCGCAGGGATGGGGAATGCCCCACGCGGCGGGAGGGAGGCTGGGGAGGGCGAGGCCTCCGGCGGCCAAAGGGCTTTCGCCCTTTGGAATCCCTCATAAGGTGACGGCATTGCAGGAAATTTGACTGCATAGCACGCTACGTCTGCTGAAAAGGCATGCCTTTCGTCACTGCGCTGGGATGGGGAATGCCCCACGCGGCGGGAGGGAGGCTGTGGAGGGAGAGGCCTCCGGCGGCCAAAGGGCTTTCGCCCTTTGGAATCCCACATAAGGTGTCTGCATTGCAGGGAATTTTACGACACAGCACGCTACGTCTGCTGAAAAGACATGCTTTTCGTCGCTGCGCTGGCATGGGGAATGCCCCACGCGGCGGAAGGGAGGCTGTGGAGGGAGAGGCCTCCGGCGGCCAAAGGGCTTTCGCCCTTTGGAATCCCACATAAAGTATCGGTATTGCAGGGAATTTTACTACGAAGCACACTACGTCTGATGAAAAGGCATGCCTTTCGTCACTGCGAAGGAACGGGGAATGCCCCACGCGGCGGGAGGGAGGCTGGGGAGGGAGAGGCCTCCGGCGGCCAAAGGGCTTTCGCCCTTTGGAATCCCACATAAAGTGTCGGCATTGCAGGGAATTTGACTGCAGAGCACGCTACGTCTGCTGAAAAGACATGCCTTTCGTCATACTGTTTCGATGACAAAAAATATATCACTATCTCTTCTTTTGTGACGACCTTTTGTCTGACGGGGCGGTGGAACCGGCTTTGGGGGCCGGTTTTCGTGGTGCAGGTCCCGGTGTGGCGCGGGTGTATGCAGCATGTCCCGGGGGGCGCCCTCGGTGTGGTGCGGGGTGTGGTGCGGGGTGTGGGGCGGCGCCCTTTGGGGTCGCAAACGGTTTACCTGTCGGCGTGACGGGCGGCGTGACGGGCGGCGCAGGCGGGACGGCCAAAAGCCCGACGGCGGTCCGAAGTTCCGTGACCTCGCCTGGAGTCAGGGGCCGGACATGCCCCACAGGAAGATCGCCCAGCCTGACGCCCCCCTGGGCGATGCGCACAAGACGCAGGATCGTGAGATTCAGATCGCGGCACATGCGGCGTATCTGGCGGTTCACCCCCTGAATAAGCCGCATGGAGACAAGCGCCCGGTCCGGGGTTTCGCGGGAGACCACCTCGGCCTCGACCGGGGCCAAAACCTCCCCCTCAGCCAGCCGCATGCCCCGGCGCATGACCGCCAGGGTCTCCCCGGTCACCTGTCCACGTACCAGAACATGATAGATTTTAGGGACATGCGTTGACGGATGGGTCAGCTTGTGGGTGAGCTCGCCGTCGTCGGTGAAAAGGAGCAGGCCTTCCGAAAAATAGTCCAGGCGGCCCACGGTGAAAAGGCCCTGGCGCGGGATCTCCGGGGGCAGAAGATCAAAGACCGTGGGGCGGCCCTGGGGGTCCGAGGCCGTGGTCACGGTCTGCACCGGCTTGTGGAAAAGCAGGTAAATATGACTTTTTTGGGGTGAAAAGCGGACTTTTTGGCCATCCACGACCACAACGTCGCGTTTCGGGTCGATTTTTTGGCCAGGTTCACGGACCCTCAGGCCATTGAGCAGCACTTTCCCGGCTAAAACGAGCTCATCAGCCCGGCGTCTGGAGCAGATTCCGGCCTGGGACAGGGCCTTATTGAGGCGCAGGGTATTTTCACCTGAGGCGGAGCCGGAGGCGTCGGGATCGTCGGGGGGCGAGATGGCGATGAGCGGACTCCAGGCCGGGAACTGCCTACACCTGGAGCACCTTGGCAGCCAGTTGCAGGCTGGTGACCACATCGAGCATGTTGGTGGTCTGGCCGACCTCCTTGTGGTCCAAAAGCCCGAAAAAGTCCAGGCAGGTGCCGCAGACCAGAATCGTCACCCCGGCGGCCTCAAAAGCCTGAAGCTTGTCCAGGACCGGGCTTCCGGCCACGGCCAGCTTCACCGCGCCGTTGACCATGACGATGCGCCACAGGCTGTCGCCAAGCTCGGGCAGGGTGGCCAGAAAATTGACCATGAGCTTCCCGCCCAGGGCGTCGTCGCCCCGGCCGATGACGTCGGAGGTGAGAAAGACCACGATCTGTTCCCTGACGGCCGGTTCCTGGCTGGGCGCCGGGGCAGGGGAGGCGGCCGCTGGCGCGCCCTCCCGGGTTCCTGTCAGCACATGGCCCCCGTCCACAGGGGAAATGTCCACCACGTAGGCCTTGGCCGCCAGAAACCGGGCCACATTCTCCATGGCCGCCTCATTATCCACGGTGGCGGCGATGACGGCCGGGGCCTCGGCGTCGATGGCGTCCTTGCAGCGCAAAACCGGTCCGGGGCAGGCGAGTCCGCGACAATCCAGGGAAATGGTCTTCATGGTGGGGTCCTTTGCGTGACGGTGTCTGTTCTCATCATATCCCTGGCCCGGGGTCAAATAGATAGAATTTATCAATTTAGTGACTATCTATCGACTTAGTCGATCCGAATACATAAAGCACCTCTTTATGTATTGCCGTTTCCCGGCCTGCGTCTTCCCTCGGCGGCGCATTCCGCATATGATCGAGGCCACATTCCACGCCGCACAAGGAGTTTTCCATGTCCCACGCCGCTGCCGACGCCGAGGCGTCCCGCCTGTCCCGGCGCATCGCCATGGCCCTGGGGGAGACCCCGGCCGATCTGCTCATCACCGGCTGTCGGCTGGTCAACGTCCTCTCCGGCGAGATTCACGACGCCGACGTGGCCGTGGCCGACGGGGTGGTGCTCGGCTTCGGGGATTATCAGGCCCGGCAGGTGGTGGACGCCGGAGGGCGCTACCTGTGCCCGGGCTTTCTGGACGGCCACATCCACATCGAATCCACGCTTTTGTCGCCCCTGGAGTTCGCCCGGGCCGTGGCCCCGCACGGCACGGCGGCCGTTGTCTGCGACCCCCACGAGATCGCCAACGTCATGGGACCGGCGGGCATCGAATACATGCTCGCGGCCAGCAGCGGCCTGCCCGTGACCTTCTACGTCATGATGTCCTCCTGCGTCCCGGCCACCCACATGGAGACCTCCGGCGCGGCCATTACCCCGGCCGACATCCGGCGCATGCTGTCCCCGGACTATCCCCATGCCTGGCGCATGCTGGGACTGGCCGAGGTCATGAACTATCCGGGCGTCCTGGCCCGCGACCCGGACATGCTGGCCAAGATCGCGGCCGCCAGGGGCCGGGTCATGGACGGGCATGCGCCGCTTCTGACCGGTCGGCGGCTTAATGCCTACATCCTGGCCGGACCCGGGTCCGACCATGAATGCACCCGCCCGGACGAGGCCCGGGAGAAGCTGCGCAGGGGCATGCACGTCATGATCCGCGAAGGGAGCACAGAGCAGAATCTGGCCGATCTCACGCCCATGGTCACCCCGGAGAACGCCTGGCGTTTCTCCCTGGTCAGCGACGACCGCGACCCCGTGGACATCAAAAAATACGGCCACATGAACGAGCTGGTGCGCCGGGCCGTGGCCCAGGGCATTTCCCCGGTGACGGCCGTGGCCATGGCCTCGATCAACACCGCGCGCTATTTCAGGCTGTATGACCGGGGGGCCGTGGCCCCGGGCTACCGGGCCGATCTGGTCCTGGTGGACGACCTGGAATCCTTCGCCGTGTCCCGGGTCTGGCTCGGCGGCCGGGACGTGCGGGACATGGATCTGGCCTGCCGGGAGATGCCCGCCACGCCCAACACCATGCGCCCGGCAAAAATCGATCGCGACACCTTCCGCATCCCGGCGCGCCCCGGCAGGGTGCGGGTCATCGGGGTGGTGCCCGGGCAGATCGTCACCCGGTCCCTGGTCCTTGATCCCACGGTGGAAAATGGGCTGGCCGTGGCCGATCCGGCCCGGGACATGGCCAAACTGGCGGTCATCGAACGCCACCACGCCACGGGAAACGTGGGCCTGGGGTTCATCCAGGGCCTGGGGCTGGCGTCCGGGGCCATCGCCGGGACCGTGTCCCACGATTCCCACAACCTCATCGTGGCGGGCGTCAACGACGCGGACATGGCGTTTGCGGCCCGGACCCTGACCACCGTCGGCGGGGGCTTTTGCGTGGTCAATGGCGGCCGCATCCTGGCCGTGGTGGAGCTGCCCGTGGCCGGGCTCATGTCCGCCGGATGCCTGGACGAGCTGGAAAAGGCCCTGGCGGAGCTTGGCGCGGCCTACCGGTCCGTGGCCTTGCCCACGGACGCCGAGGTGCATCCGTTTATGTCCATGTCGTTTATGTCCCTGGCGGTCATCCCGGCGCTCAAGCTCACGGACAAGGGCCTGGTGGACGTGGAGTCCTTTTCCCTGGTGGATCTGTTTGTTCCCGAAGCCTGATTTTCGGCCCAAGGTCTTGCGGCGGACAGCCCGGTGCGGGTGTTCGTTGCGGGTAACTCCCTGTGCGGACTACCGTTCCCTGTTTTTAAAGTTTACATAATTTACATTATGGGCTATTGCCCGACGCGGCGGGAGAGGGGGAATAATCTGCCGCCGTTACACCCCGATACCCCGCCAAGGCCACGCCATGTCGCCATCATCGCTCGTACATCACGGCGCCGCGCCGCAGCGTACCGGCGCTGTGCGCCGCGCCGACATCCCGGCCCAGGTCCTGGCCGGACTCAATGCCGGAACCCTGGAGTCGCGCACCCTGGCCGAGGGTCTGGCCGTGGATTTCGCAGTCCTTCTGGCCGCCGTCGTGCCGGATTTCTCCCCGACGGCCCAGGCCGAACTGGCTGAGCTGGCTGACCTGGGCATCACCACACGCATGTCGCGGGCGGCCCGCATCCTCCTGGATCATGGCGGCCTGCCGCTTATTGCCCGGCTGTGCGGCCATGGCTCGGACACGGTTCGCGGCATCGCCTGTTTCGGCATCGGCCTGGCCCCGGAGCTGACCCCGGACGACCGGCTGACCGCCATGCGTCCCATGGGGGACGATCCCCACTTCGGGGTCAGGGAATGGGCCTGGATGGCCCTTCGCCCCCACCTCGCCCTGGATTTGACCGGGTGGCTCACCCTTTTGCAGCCGCTTGTCCAGGAGCCGTCGGAGCGGCTGCGCCGGTTCGCCAGCGAGATCACCCGTCCGCGCGGGGTCTGGTGCGCCCATCTGCCCCAACTCAGACGCGACCCCGCCTTGGGACTGGCCCTGCTTAGCCCCCTGCGGCATGATCCGGCCAGGTACGTGCAGGATTCCGTGGGAAACTGGCTCAACGACGCGGCCAAGGACCACCCAGACTGGGTGCGCGAGCTGTGCGGGACATGGGCGCGCGAAGACGATTCCCCGGCCAACCGGCGGATACGGGCCAGGGCCCTGCGCAGCCTGAAAGCGAAATGAAAAAGGCCCGGATTTCCGGGCCTTATCTGTCAATTATAACAAATTAAAACACTCTCGCCGGGCCAAAAGGCGTCCGTTTGAGGGTCGCCTGGGGCCTATTTCCCGACCGTACCGCCGCCGTGCGCAAACCGCCGCAGCCAAGCCGTACCGCCCCGGGTTTCTCCCCTTGGCCCCTGCTACTTTTGGACCTTCTCCCAGTCCTTTAAAAACGTCGCCAGGCCCTTGTCCGTCAGGGGATGGCTGGAGAGTTCGCGGATGACCGCAAAGGGAATGGTGGCCACGTCCGCGCCGCACAGGGCGGCCTCCAGCACGTGCATGGGATGGCGCACGCTGGCCACCAGCACCTGGGCGCCGAAATCGTAATTTTTGAAGATGGCCACGATCTGCTCCACCACCTCCATGCCGTTTTGGGCCAAGGCGTCCAGACGGCCCACGAAGGGGCTGACGTACGTCGCCCCGGCCTTGGCCGCCAGAAGCGCCTGGAGCGGATGAAAGACCAGGGTCACGTTGGTGTCGATGGCCTGGGCCGTGAGTTCCTTCACCGCCGCCATGCCTTCCAGGGTCATGGGAATCTTGACCACCACGTTGGGGCCGATCTTGACCAGCTCATTGGCCTCGGCGATCATCTCCGCCGTCGTCTGCCCGATGACCTCCAGGCTCACCGGCCCCGGCGTCTCCCGGCAGATCTGCTCGGCCAGGGAGCGCCAGTCCCCGGACTCGCGGGAAAAAAGCGTCGGATTGGTGGTCACGCCGTCGATGAGCCCGTAACCCCGGGCCTGGCGAATCTCTTCAAGGTTGGCGGTATCAAGAAAAAATTTCATGGTCTGTCCTGGCTGGTTGTGGCGGGTCGTCGTTTGGGAGGCGCCGGTTTCGGCCTGGTCCCGGCGCCTGACCGGCGTGCGGCGGCAGTCCGGGGCCGCCGTCGGACACCCGTCGCAATCTGGTTTATATCCACCTAAAATATATGGCCATTACAAATAAGTTTCACTTTTTCATACGCCTTATTTCCTGGATTTCGGCCCGTGGGGGCGCCGCAGGCGTATCATTTTATGAAACTGCCGCCCCATCCCCGGGCGTGACGTCCGTATCTCCAAAGGGGGTGTCCGGTCCCGCCCCCAAGGCGCACGGCCGCATGGCCGCACGGCCGAAAAAACCCTACACCACGCCCGGGCGCGTGGGCGTTTCAGGCACGTGACGCTAGGCGTCCTTTTTCGCGTCCCCGGCCGCATCCGTGTCGCCCTGAAGCATCTTCACGTATTTCTCCCGGCACTCGTAGCTGCAAAAATGGTGCACCTTGTCGCCCTCGCGCACCCGGATGTCGCCGTCCTTGGAGACAAACGCCCCGCACATCGGGTCCTTGACCATCTCCCCGGTGACGAGCAGGCTTTCCGTTTCCTCTTTCTCCTGGGCTTTTTTACGTTTCTTGTCGCCGGTGAAAAGCTTCCACAGGATGAAACCGGCCGCAATGAGGATGAGCCATCTATACATAGCGCCTTCCTTTTCGTTTCCCATGTCATAAAATCATGGGCCTTGAAATATGCTATTGCCCTGGATTTTGAAAGGGATTTTCGCCAAAGCCGCGTCGAGGCCCTCCCCGTCGGGGAAGACCAGGGCCGGGGCCACGTCGCGAAGCGGGACCAGCACGAAGGCCCGGCGGCGCATGCGGGGATGCGGCAGGATCAGCTCCGGAGAGTCGCGCAGCTCGTCGCCAAATAAAAGCAGGTCCAGGTCCAGGGGCCGGGGGCCGAAGCGCTCCCGCCGCCCCTGCGGCGGCCGACCCAGGGCGGCCTCGATGGCCTGGCACGCCCCCAGAAGCCCTTCCGGGGTCCAGGAGGCGTCAAGCGTCAGGGCCGCCGCCTGGTTGTGGAACCAGGGCTGGTCGGGCCTGTCCTGCGGCTCGGTGACATAACAGGGGGAAACCGCCGCGACGCGCAGGCCGGGCAGCTCCCCCAATCGGCGCAGGGCCTCGTCCAGGGCCGCCCGGGCGTCGCCCAGGTTGGCCCCAAGCCCCACGTAGGCGGTTACATCACGGACGCGATGCGTGACAACGCCTCCTTGAGGCGCTCTTTGCCCACCGTCAGGGCGATGCGGAAAAAGCCCTCGCCGGGCGCGCCGAAGCCGTTGCCCGGGGTGACCACCACGCCGGTTTGTTTGAGCACCCGGGACACGAATCCGGCCGAGGTCTCGCCCGCCGGAACGCGGCACCACAGGTAGAACGAGGCCTCCGGGGTCCGGCAGTCGATGCCCATGGCGTGCAGGGCGGCCACGGCGATGTCCCGGCGCTCTTTGTAGATGGCCCGAAACGAGGCGGCGTAGGGTTCGCCCTGGGCGAGCGCCGCCACGCCGGCCTCCTGCACGGCCTGGAAGATGCCGGAGTCCACGTTTTCCTTGATTTTTCCCAGCCCTTTGACCAGACTTTCGTTGCCCACGGCCATGCCGATGCGCCAACCGGTCATATTATAGGTCTTGGACAGGCTGTGGAACTCGATGGCCACGTCCTTGGCCCCCGCGATCTCCAGAATGGACAGGGGTTTTTTGGCCGCGTCGTAGTACATCTCGGTGTAGGCCGCGTCGGACACCAGGATGGTCCCGGTCTCCCTGGCCTTTTGCACCAGCTTCTCGTAGAAGGCGGCAGGGGCGGTGGCCCCGGTGGGGTTATTGGGATAGTTGACGAAAATGACCTTGGCCCTGGCCCAATCGGCGTCGGAGACGGCGTCCAGGTCCGGCAGGAAGTCGTTTTCCGGGGTCAGGGGCAGGATCAGGGACTCCCCTCCGGCAAACCCCGTGGCCACCGGATAGACCGGATAGTTGGGCGAGGCGATGATGGCCAGATCCCCGGGATCGATGAAGGCCAGGGGAAAGTGGGCGATGCCCTCCTTGGACCCGATGAGGCTGACCACCTCGTTGTCCGGGTCAAGCGACACGTTAAACCGGGCGGCGTACCAGTCGGCCACGGCCTTGCGGAAGGACAAAAGCCCGGTATACGAGGGATATTGATGGTTTTCCGGCTTTTTGGCCGCAGCGTGCAGGGCCTCGATGATGAACTCCGGGGTGGGCAGATCCGGATCGCCGATGCCCAGGGAGATGATGTCCATGCCCTGGCTTTTCACTTCCGCCTTGAGCCGGTCGATTTCGGCGAACAGATAGGGGGGAAGCGTGGCCACGCGGTTGGCGAGTCGAAACTGGGTCATTCGGTTGCTCCTTTCCTTCAAGATGTCGTGTCCGGCGGCGGCGCTCTCCTGCCCGCAACGCGGTGTGGGTTCATAAAAAGAGGTGACGGCCTGTGTCAATGAAAAGGCGGCCGGGAAAACCCGTCCCCCCTGCCCCGGTCCGCCCGGCGCCCGGCCCGGACGCCCCGCCGGTCCATCCCCCCCCGGTCCATCCCCTGGTGGACCGCTACCTGGAATACCTCCTGGTCGTGAAGGGCCTGTCCGAGAACAGTCTGGCCGCCTATTCCCTTGATCTCGAGTTCTTCCAGCGGTTTCTGGCCGAACGCGGCGGCGACATGGACGACGTCAGCGACGAGACGATCTTTTTGTATCTCATGCACCTGCGCGGCCGCGGATTGTCCAGCCGGTCCATGGCCCGACATCTCTCGGCCCTGCGCGGCTACTTCGCCTTCGCCGTGGACGAGGGGCTGGCCGCGGAAAGCCCGGCCGCCCTGGTGGAGAGCCCCAAACTCCCCCGCCTGCTGCCCGACGTGCTGAGCACCGACGAGGTGGCCGCCCTTTTGGCCGCGCCGGACACCGGCGTCCCCTTGGGCTTTCGGGACAAGGCCATGCTGGAGCTTCTCTACGCCGCCGGACTCCGGGTCTCGGAGCTGGTGACCCTGACGCCCCTTGATTTCGACGCCCAGACCGGGCTGCTCAGGATCTTCGGCAAGGGCGCCAAGGAGCGGATCGTGCCCATCCATTACCTGGCCCAGGAGATCTGCCTGCGCTACCTGCACAGCGTGCGCGGGACCTTCAAGCCGGTTGAGCGCTATCTCTTCCTGAACCGCTCCGGCAAGGGACTGACCCGGCAGGGCGTGTGGAAGCTGATCAAACGCTACGCCGTGCAGGCGGGCATCACCAAGGACATAAGCCCCCACAGCCTGCGCCACTCCTTCGCCACCCACCTGCTCGAAGGCGGCGCGGACCTGCGCACCGTGCAGATCCTGCTCGGGCACGCCGACATCAGCGCCACGGAAATCTACACCCACGTCCAGGCCAAGCGGCTGCTGTCGGTCCACGAGTCCTACCACCCCCGCTCCCGACTGGCCGCCAAAAAATGAAAGCATCACTTGAAGGAATTATGCCCGACTCCCCAGCCTCCCCCACCGTCGTCATCACCGGCCACACCAACGCCGATTTCGACTGTCTGGCGGCCATCGTGGCCGCTGGCAAGCTCTATCCCGGCGCGGCCCTGGTCTTCCCCGGCAGCCAGGAGAAAAACCTGCGCCATTTTTTCATCCAAAGCGCCACCTACCTCTTTAATTTTCGCAATTTCAAAGATATAGACACCAGCCAGGTGACCACCCTGGTCATGGTGGACACCCGGCAGAAAAATCGCGTGCCGCATGTGGCCCCGCTTTTCGACAAGCCGGACCTCATCATCCACTGCTACGACCACCACCCGGACTCCGACGACGACGTCACCCCGGCCTTCTCCATGGTCAAGCCCTGGGGCTCCACCACCGGCATGCTGGTCTTGGAGATCCGCGCCAAAGGACTCGCCGTGACCCCGGACGAGGCCACCCTCCTGGGCCTTGGCATCTATGAGGACACCGGCTCGTTCACCTTCAACTCCACCACCGAGCACGATCTGGCCGCCGCCGCCTGGCTGCGGGCCTCGGGCATGGATATAAACGTCATCGCCGACCTCATGACCCGCGAGCTCAGCAGCGAGCAGATCACCATCATGAGCGGACTTATCGAGACCGCCGCCACCCACGACATAAACGGCGTGGAGGTGGTGGTGGCCGAGGCCTACTGCGAACGCTACGTGGGGGATTTCGCGCTTTTGGTGCACAAGTTCATGGACATGGAGAACACCCGGGTGCTTTTCGCCCTGGGGATGATGAACGACCGGGTGCATCTGGTGGCCCGGTCCCGCAGCCCGGACGTGGACGTGGGCCGCATCTGCGCCTCGCTTGGCGGCGGCGGGCACGCCTACGCGGCCTCGGCCTCAATCAAGAACAAGACCATGACCCAGGTCAAGGAGGAGCTCTTCGCCCTGCTCTATTCCCAGATCAATCCCCAGATACGCATCCGCCAGCTCATGAGCCGCCCGGCTATAAGCGTGGCCGAGAACGAACGCATCGCCCAGGCCGCCGAAATCATGACCCGCTACGGCCTAAAGGCCCTGCCCGTGGTCAAACCGGGCAGCGCGACCTGCGTGGGGGTCCTGGAGCACGACATCATGGACAAGGCCGTCAAACACGGCCTGGGCGAATTCACCGTGGACGAATACATGATCCGCGACCCGGCCACGGTCTCCCCGGACACGGACCTCTATCCGCTCATGGAGATCATCCTGGGGCGGCGGCAGCGGCTGGCGCCGGTGGTGGAAAACGGGGAGCTTGTGGGCGTGGTCACCCGCACCGACCTGGTCAACACCCTGGTCCAGGAACCGGCCCGCATCCCGGAGTCGCTTCTGCCCGAACGCAGGCGCGAACGTAACATCGCCGCCCTGTTGCGCGAACGCCTCCCCAAGGAGCTGTGCGCCTTTTTGGCGGATATCGGAACGCTCGGCCAGGAACGCGGCGTGGCCGTCTACGTCGTCGGCGGCTTCGTGCGCGATCTGCTCCTGCACCAGCCCAATTTCGATGTGGATCTGGTGGTCGAGGGCGACGGCATCGCCTTTGCCGAGGCCATGGCCAAGGCCTTGGGCGGGCGCACCAAGTCCCACCCCAAATTCAAGACCGCCGTGGTGGTCCTCCCCGGCGACCGCCGCATCGATGTGGCCACCGCCCGCCTGGAATACTACGAATACCCGGCCGCCCTGCCCACCGTGGAGCTGTCGTCCATCAAAATGGACCTCTACCGCCGCGACTTCACCATCAACGCCCTGGCCGTACACCTCAACCCCGGCCACTTCGGCGAGCTGGTGGATTTTTTCGGAGCCCAGCGCGACATCAAGGACAAGGTGGTGCGCGTCCTGCACTCCCTAAGCTTCGTCGAAGACCCCACCCGCATCCTGCGCGCCATCCGCTTCAGCGAACGCTACGGCTTCCGCATCGGCGTCCAGACCGAACGGCTCATCAAAAACGCCCTGCAGCACAACTTCTTCCACAAACTCTCCGGCGCCCGCCTGTTCCACGAGCTGTCGCTGATCCTGGGCGAGGACACCCCCCTGTCCTGCCTGCGCCGCATGCAACAATACAAACTGCTCACAGCCATCCATCCGCTCCTGAACCTCGACGCGCCCAAAGAGGCCCTGCTCACGGCCACGGACAACGTCATCAAGTGGTTCCGGCTGCTCTACCTCGACGATACGCCGCGCATCTGGCTGGTCTTCTTCCTGGCCCTGTGCTCGGGCCTAAACGAGGAACAGTTCGAGGTCATCGGCCACCGCCTGGGATTCACCAAGAAGACAAAGGCCGAAATAGCCAGCCTGCGCCACGCCGTGCGCCAGACCGCCCACCGCCTCTACAACTGGGAATACCTCAAGCTGCCCATAAGCGAGCTCTATTTCCTGCTAAACGACCTGTCCCTGGAGGGCCTGCTCTATCTCATGGCCCGAAACCCCAAGGAATCCATCCAAAAACACATCTCGCTCTACCTGACCAAGCTGCGCGACATCCAGACCGAGATCACCGGCGACGATCTCCAGATCATGGGCGTGGAGCCCGGGCCGCGCTATGCCCGCATCCTGCGCGCCGTCACCGCCTCCGCCGTGGACGGCGTGGCCACAAGCCGCGAACGGCAACTGGAGCTGGCCGGACGCCTGGCCCGGGGCGACATTTCCGACGAGCCGCCCGTGTGGGACGCGCCGGAGATGTGATTTTAAGTCGGGGCTGGCCGCCCCGAACCCCGCCCGGGGGAAATCATTTCCCCCGGACCCCCTGGTATCGTTGGCGTTTCCCGGCACGCTTCGCGTGCCAGGAAACGCCAACGAAAATCAGGCTGGCCGGAGAAGATGACGTCTCCCAAGCGCGGACGCGAAGCGCGCCGAAGGCCCCTTCGCTCGACTTTCGGGGGTGATGCGGGTAAAAAAGCCCCGCTTCAGATGAATGAAGAAACATCGAGGTCGATATGCCCTGTCCCGTATTTGTGTGTAACGGTCCGGAGGATTTCGCGCCGGCCCTTGATCGGCTGGCCGCCCGCAACGAGCCGCCGCACGGCGAAATCGCCGAACGCACCGCCGCCATCCTGGCCGACGTGGCCGCACGCGGCGACGCGGCGCTCGTGGACTATACCCGGCGGTTCGATTGCCCGGAGTTCACGGAAGCCATGATCCGCGTGCCCGAGGCCGCCATCGCGGCGGCGGCGGACGCGGTTCCCGCCGACGATCTGGCGATCATCGCCGAGGCGGCGGACAACATCCGGCGCTTTCATCAGGCCCAGGTGCAGCATTCCTGGTGGATGACAAAGCCCGACGGCACGCTTCTGGGGCGCATGGTCACCCCCGTGGACAACGCCGGACTCTACGTCCCGGGCGGCGTCGGCGGCGAGACCCCGCTGATTTCTAGCCTGCTCATGAACGCCATCCCGGCCCAGGCGGCAGGCGTTGGGCGCATCGCCGTGGTCTCGCCGCCCAGAAAGGACGGCACGATCAATCCGTATATCCTGGCCGCCGCCCATATCCTCGGCCTGACCGAGATCCATTGCGTGGGCAGCGCCTGGGCCATCGCCGCCCTGGCCCACGGCACGCAGACCATCGCCCCGGCCGATGTCCTGGCCGGTCCCGGCAACATTTACGTCACCACGGCCAAACGCCTCCTGGTCGGCGCCGTGGGCATCGACATGATCGCCGGTCCCAGCGAAATCGTGATCCTGGCCGACGATACCGCCAATCCGGACTGGCTGGCGGCGGACATGCTGTCCCAGGCCGAACACGACCCCCTGGCCGCCTCGGTCTGCCTGACCACCAGCCAGGCCATGGCCCGGGCCGTGGTCAAGGCCCTGGGCGTCCAACTCGCCGCCCTGCCCCGTAGCGACATCGCCGCCCGGTCCCTGGCCGATTTCGGGGCCGTGGCCGCCGTGGCTGACCTGGACGCCGGGGCGGCCCTGGTCAACCGTATGGCCCCCGAGCACCTGGAGCTGGCCGTGGCCGACCCCTTCGCGCTGCTGGGGAAAATCCGCCACGCCGGGGCCATCTTCATGGGACATGCGTCGGCGGAGCCCGTGGGCGACTATTTCGCAGGCCCCAACCACGTGCTGCCCACCATGGGCACGGCCCGATTCTCGTCGGGGCTGTCCGTGGCCGCGTTTTGCAAGGAGTCGAGCGTCATCGCCGCCTCACCGTCCTTCGTTCGCGAGCATGGGGCCAAGATCGCCCGGCTGGCCCGGCTGGAGGGCCTGGAGGCCCACGCCCGGTCCGTGGAACGCCGCTTTCAAAAGTAACGACCAACCCAAGGACGACGCGCCATGAACGTGGTCACCGCCACCGACATCAAGGAATATCCCCTGGCCTCCCGGGGCAAGGTCCGCGACATCTACGAGCTCACGCCGGACACGCTTCTCATCGTGACCACGGACCGCCTCTCGGCCTTCGACGTGATCCTGCCCGACCCCATCCCGCACAAAGGCGTCATCCTCAACAAGATCACCATGTTCTGGATGGATCGTTTCTCCCATCTCATACAAAACCATCTCCTGGCCACGGACCCGGCCGACTTCCCGGCCCCCCTGGCCCGGCATGCGGACATGCTACGCGGCAGGGCCGTGGTGGCTAAAAAGGCCAGGCCGCTGCCCATCGAATGCATCGTGCGCGGCTACATCACCGGCTCGGGCTGGAAGGACTACAAGGCCACAGGCTCGGTGTGCGGCCATGTCCTGCCCGCCGGTCTTCAGGAATCCGCCATGCTGGCCGAGCCGCTTTTCACGCCGTCCACCAAGGCGGAACTCGGCAGCCACGACGAGAACATCACCCTGGATGCGGCCAAGGACCTGATTGGCACGGAAATCTTCACCCAGGTCCAGGACATCTCCATCGCCCTGTACCTGGCCGCCCGGGAACACGCCCGGGGGCGCGGCATCCTCATCGCGGACACCAAGTTCGAGTTCGGGCTGACCGACGACGGGCTTTTGCTCATCGACGAGGTGCTGACCCCCGACTCCTCGCGCTTCTGGCCCGCCGCCGGATACCAGCCCGGACGCGGCCAGCCCAGCTTCGACAAACAGTACGTGCGCGACTGGCTGACGGACATCGGGTTCAACAAGAAGCCGCCTGCGCCGCACATGCCCGAAGACGTCATCATGCGCACCCGCTCCAAATACGTCGAGGCCTACGAACTCCTGACCGGCGAGACGTTCGCCGTGTAGCCGCCAGGGGGAAACTTTTTTGAAAAAAAGTTTCCCCCTGGACCCCCTTCAAAAAACTTCGACGCGCTTCGCGTCCGCGTGCGGGAGCACTCACTTTCTCCGGCCGCCCTGCGTTTTCAGGCCCTTTTCCGGGCGCTAAGCGCCCGGAAAAGGGCCTGATACCAGGGGGTCCGGGGCAGCCAGCCCCGGCAATTTTTCTCTTGCCATTCCCGGGCGAGATGGATAGAGTTTTGAGCTTTCGGAGAGGTGCCCGAGCGGCCGAAGGGGCACGATTGGAAATCGTGTGTATCTTTACCGGTACCGAGGGTTCGAATCCCTCCCTCTCCGCCATAAAACAATGACGGAAGCCGGGCGGCGGCGACGCCGCCAACCCCGTCAGGTCCGAAAGGAAGCAGCGGTAACGGTTGTTGCCGGGTGTCCGGTTTCCATCAAAGGCGCGAGGATTTATCCCCGCGCCTTTTTTTATGCTGCGGCCAAAGCGGCTGGGCGCAAAAAAAGGGGGCGGTCCGAAGACCGCCCCCTTGTCGCTTGCGTCGGGTCAGGCAATGATTAGGCGAAGGCCTTTTCGAAGGGCGGCACGACCTGCTTTTTGCGGGACAGCACGCCGTCGAGCCACACGGACTCGCCCTTGACGTCCACGCCGAAGGCCTTTTTGACCACGGCCGGATCGTCGGAGACGATCAGGAGCTCGGAGCCTTCCTTCATGATGTCGGTCAGAAGCAGGAACACGCTGTGGTTGCCGTTCTCGGCCTTGACCTTCTTGCAGTCTTCCAGAAGCTGGGCCTTGATGGGGGTCAGGATGGACAGGTCAACGACTTCCAGCTGGCCGATGCCGACCTTTTTGCCGGACATGTCGAAGTCCTTGTAGTCACGGAAGACCAGCTCGCGGATGGGGGTGCCTTCCACGGCGGACTTGACCTTGAACATCTCCACGCCCAGGGCCATCATGTCGGTGACGCCGACGATCTTGGCCAGGGCCTCGCAGGCCTTCTTGTCAGCCTCGGTACAGGTCGGGGACTTGAACATGACGGTGTCGGACAGGATGGCGCAGAGCATGATCCCGGCGATGGGCTTGGGGATCTCGATGCCGGCGAAGTCGTACATGGATTTGAGCACGGTGCAGCTGCAGCCCACCGGCCAGACCCACATCTCCAGCGGGTTGGTGGTGGACACGTCGCCCAGCTTGTGGTGGTCGATGACGGCCACGATCTCGCCCTTGCCCAGGTTTTCCAGGCTCTGGGACAGGTCGGTGTGGTCAACCAGGATGATCTTTTTGTCGGTGGCGTCGGTGAGGATCTCGGGGGCGGCCACGCCGAACTTCCCAAGCACGAACTTGGTCTCCGGGTTGATGGGGCCCTGGGTCACGGCGATGACGTCCATGCCGCATTTTTTCTTGTAGTAATCAGCGGCGCCGATGGCGGTGGCGACGGTGTCCGTGTCCGGATTCTTGTGACCAACAGCGTAAACAGCCATATTCAGTCCTCCTGATGGTTTAATAGCCTTGCGGGCTTCAATTCCAAAACAGCTTGTGAATCTTATCCCAATCTCTGGATTTTGCCAAGGGGTCTTGGCCCGGGAAAATGGGAATGGGGCGAGATTTCCGAGGATGTGCCTGGAATCGGGGGTCACGTCAATACGAGGAACCACAAAATGCTGATGCCCACGCCCACGGAGAGGACCACATAGGCCGGGCGATGGCGCAGGGACAGGACGCCTCCCAGGCTGCCCAGCATCCACAGATGGGCGTAGGACATGGATTGTTGGGCCAAAACCGGGGCGAGGATGGCGAAGACCAGATTCCCGGCGGCGACGAGTCCGGCCAGGGCCAGGGAAAAACATGCCCCGTTGAGCAGGGCCATTTCCACCAGGGAGCGGCGCACCAGGCGTCCCGGCGACAGGATGACGCCCTTGCGGGCGGCGGCGTCCAAGGCCCTGGCCAGGGTCGTGGTTTCAAAGCGGCGGTGGAAGGCCTCCAGGCGGGCGAAGAGAAGCGCCAGGGGCAGGGACATGACCGTGGCCACCAGCACGCCGGAGGGAGCGGTCAGGTTGAAGCATCGGGTCAGGGTCAGGGTGGCCAGGGTGGCGGCGGCCTGACTGGGGGGAATGAAGGTTCCGGCCGGGAAGAGGTCCAGCCAGAAAAGTTCAAAGAAGATGGCGATGTTCATGCAGGTGGGGATGTCGCCGAAGATGGCGCCGTATACCAGCCCCACCACCAGCGGGCGATCCAGGGGGAAGAGATTCAGGGAAAAGCGCAGAGAGGAAAACAGGACAAAAAAAAAGCGACCGTGAGGATGTGGGTGACCAGTCCGGTGTCGATATGCATCAAAAGGCCCTCGGCAGATCAGAATCGCCCGGCACGCAACGGTAGTCGATTTTTACGCCGTGCTGGACGAAGAAGTTCAGACAGGATTCGTCTTCCTTGCTCAGGGCCACATGCGGACATATCTGCTTTTTCCCCGGCGCATAATGCAGGTTGCCCAGGTTCAAGACGGTAAACCCCAATCCGCCTTCGAAGGCCGCCCTGGCGTCGGCGCAGGAGGAGAACAGCACCAGCGCGTCCATGTCCTCACGCGCGTCGCGGAAAAAAAAGGCCGACACCGCCGAGACCGGCAAAAAAACGATCTCCACCCCGTCGGGTATGGCCAGGGACATGATCTCCTGGCGCAGCATGTTGGCGGCCAGTTCGTCGTTGATGACCACGATCATCCGGGCGCGGGTATGCGGCAGCCATGTCTCGATGACCTGTCCATGCACCAGCCGGTTGTCGATCCGCACGAAATGCATGCATCAACCCTCGGCCACCTTCTTGCGCAACACCTCCCCCGCCACCACGATCCCCTGGCATCCCGCCTGCTTGGCCTCGACGGCCAGTTTCTCCAGCGGCGTCGTGCGCGAGGTGAGGATCTTTATCAGCATGGGCAGGTTGACCCCGGTCAGGACCTCCAGCCGACCCGTCCCCAGAAGCGACAGGCTGAGGTTGGTGGGGGTGCCGCCGAACATGTCCGTGAGCACCAGCACCCCGCCGCCGCGTTCCGTCTCGGCGATGGCCTGCTTGATGGCCGCAAGCGTCAGCTCCACCTCGTGGGAGATGTCCACGCTGATGCTGCGACAGTATTCCTGGGGACCGATGATGAACTCGGCGGCCCGCAGCAGCCTGCCGCCGAAATCGGTGTGCGTGGCGATGACCACGCCGACGGGAGTGGAAGCGGAATCTGGTTTCATGGCGTCCTGGATGCCCGTCTCCGGAAGGTTGAGGGGGACGGCGCCCGGGCCATGCCGCGCGCGCGGCTCGTCCGGGGGTCGCTAGGAATCCTTGTCGATATGCCGATGCTCCAGGGAAACAGTGTATCCCGCCTTGGCCAGGCTGTCAAAAACGGCCTCGGCCACGGCCACGGAGCGGTGCCTGCCGCCGGTGCAGCCCACGGCCACCGTCAGGCGGTAGCGCCCTTCCGTGGCGTACATGGGCGCCAGATAGAGCAAAAATTCGTTAAGCTTGTGCAAAAAGGTCCGGCCCGGGTCCTCGGCCAGCACATAGGCGGCGATTGCCGCGTCCTTGCCGGACAGGGGGCGCAGGGCGGGCACGAAATAGGGATTGGGCAGAAACCGCAGGTCGAAAAGGAGGTCGGCCTCGGTGGGCGGGCCGTATTTGAACCCAAAGGACATGACGTGGATCTTCAGGCGGCCGCGTGTGTCCGCGATGGTGCTCCACTGCTCCTGCAGGGTCCGGCGCAGGTCGTGGATGGAAAAGTTGGTGGTGTCCAGGATCAGGTCGGCGGCGTCGCGCAGCGGCGACATGCGCTCGCGCTCGCGCTCCACGGCGCCCTCCAGGCCCACGCCGCTGTTTTCCAAGGGGTGCGGCCGTCTGGTGGTGGAATAGCGGCGGATGATCTCCCGGGTCTCGGCCTCGAAAAAAACGATCTGGATGCCGCCGTCACGGTTCCTGATCTGGGCCAGGGTCTCGCCCCACTCCCGGTCCAGGTCCTCCTGCCGCACATCCATGCCCAGGGCCAGACCGCGAAACTTCGTCTCGGACTGCCCGGCGAAGAGCTTGATCAGGACCGGGGTCAGGCTGACCGGCAGGCCGTCCACGCAAAAAAAGCCCAGATCCTCGAAGACGCGAAGGCCGCTGCTTTTTCCCGAACCGGACAGGCCGGTCAGGATGATGACCGGAAAGACGCGCTCGGACATGCAAAGCCTCCATCCCGATCAGAATGCGAAACCCCTGGCGACGGCGGGACGTTCCCTCCGGCGCGGCGGACTCATGCCGCCTCGGTCAACACCCGCCACAAACCTTGCCTTCCCTCGGCGCGAAGGAAGCTGTCCCGGAAGCCCTCGTCCGAGAGCAGGCGGGAGATGTGGGCCAGGATGCGCAGGTGCATCCCGGCCACATGCTCCGGGGCCATGACCAGAAAAAAGATGCGGCATGGCTTGAAATCAAGGGAATCGAAGTCCACGCCCGACGCGCTGCGGCCGACCACGATAAGTATCTGGGACAGCCCGGTCATCTTGCCGTGGGGTATGGCCACGGCGTCGCCGATGCCGGTGGTCCCCAGGGACTCCCGGTCCAGGAGCACCCGGTGGGCCTTGACCACGTCGAATTCGGAAAAGGCCAGGCCAATGGGGGCCACCAACTCGGCCAACACGTCGGATTTGTTTTCGGACCGCAGCTCGTCCAGGACGAACTCGGGCCGCAGGTACTCCTCAAGCTTCATTTTTTCGCGTTGCTCCCCGAAGACCTCCCCGCGCGTTCGCGGTCATGGCCCGGACGTTTCGTTTCGGCGTCAGTTGCCGGTTCCGGGGTCGATGAGCCCGAAATCACCCTTCTTGTGGCGATAGATGACGTTTATCCGCTCGGTCTCGGAATTAAGAAACACCAAAAACTCATACCCCAGGGCGTCAAGCTGCATGGCGGCCTCGTCCACGGACATGGGCTTGGGCTCGTAGTGGTCGGACTCGATGATGGTCCGCTCCCGTGGGCCGGTGGCGGACTCGGTGAAACTGATGACCTCGGTGCGCACGGTGTCGGCGCGCTTGCGGCGGTCCTTCTGCTTTTCACGCATCTTGCGCACCTGGGACTCAAGCTTGTCCAGGATGAGGTCGATGGTGGAATACATGTCCTCGGATTCTTCATGGGCCGAGATGTGCAAAAGGTCTGCGGTGAACACGATGTCCGCCATCTGGCGGGTCTTTTCCACGCTCAAGTTGACCAGAAGCTCCGAGGACTCGGAACTGCCCATGTATTTGGTGAGCTTCTCGAAACGCTTGCGGGCGTAGTCGCGAAGGTGGTCGGACGGTTCGAAGTTCTTGAAGTTGAAGGTGATGTTCATGTCGGCCCTCCTGTATGTTCGGCCGTGACGGATCACGGCGTGACGGGTGGGTTAAAAAACTTCCCTGCGCTTGGACGACGAGGCGATGTCCATGGCCGTGCGGTATTTGGCCACGGTGCGCCGGGCGATGTTGATCTGCAGCCGTTCTTTGAGGATGTCCGCTATGGCCTCGTCGCTGATGGGCTTTTTGGAATCCTCGGAGGCGATGAGCTGGCGGATGGTGGCCTTGACCGATTCCGACCCCACGGTGCTGCCGTCGTCGAGCTCGAGCGAGCTGTTGAAAAAGAACTTGAGCTCGAAGATGCCGTGGGGCGTGGCCGCATACTTGTTGGAGGTGATGCGGCTCACGGTGGATTCGTGCATGCTGATGTCGTCGGCCACGTCCTTGAGGATCAGCGGCCGAAGCTTGGTCACGCCGTCCTCGAAAAACCCGCGCTGGAACTTCACGATGCTCTCAAGCACCTTGTACAGGGTGCGCTGCCGCTGGTAGAGGCTCTTCATGAGCCACTCCGCCGAGCGCTTCTTGTCCTGGATGTAGTCCCGCTCCTTGTCGCCCTTGGGGATGAAATCCTCGAGGTACATGGCGCTGAGCTGCAGGCGCGGCATCCCCTCCTCGTTGAGAAGGATGATGAAATCTTCGCCGTACTTGTAAATGTAGGCGTCGGGGCTGACGAAGATCGGGTCGCTGGAGCCGAAGCTGGCCCCGGGCAGGGGGTCCAGGCTCTGGATGCTGTCCAGATAGCCCTTGAGCTGCTCCATGGTGATCTTGAGCTTTTTGATCAGGGGCTTGTAGCGCCGCGCCTCCAGGTCTTCCAGGTGCTCGGAGACAAGCTCGACCAGGATGGGGTCCGTAAACCCCAAAACCTCCATCTGGACCAGCAGGCACTCCCTGGGGCTGCGGGCGGCCACGCCCAGCGGGTCCAGACGCTGCATCCGGTGCAGCACGGCCTCCACCTCGTCCGGGGTGGCGTTGGTCATCTGGGCCAGCTCGTCGGCCGAGGCCGAGAGATAGCCGGAGGAATCCAGGCTGCCGCACACGACCTCGCCGATGGCCAGCTCCTTGGGCGTGAAATTCGACAGGCGCATCTGCCAGTCCAGATGGCCTTCCAGGGAGGGCTTGGAGGACAGGCGGGCGTCAAAGGCCATGCCGTCCTCGGGAATCTCGGTCTCGCGGATGTGGGACTGCACCGGCGTGCTGGCGAAGTCGCCCAGGTAGTCATCCCATTCGGCGTTTTTGATCAGCTCCTTTTCCAGGGCCGCATCTTCACCGTTTGGGGCGTGATCCTCCTCGGCCATCACCCGCTCGGCCTTGTCCTCCTCCAGGACCTCCTCCAGGAGGGGATTTTCCATCAACTCCAACTGAATGCTCTCCACGAGCTCAAGCCGGGAAAGTTGCAGAAGTTTGATGGCCTGCTGCAACTGGGGCGTCATCACCAGTTGCTGCGAAAGCTTGAGTTGTTGCCGCAGTTCCAGCGCCATGGAGTCTCGATTGTACCTTATGCTCTCGTTTGTCCACCCGGACCGGACCGGTGGATTCCCATCCGCAATCCGCCTGCGGCCTGGGCCGCCTGCGTAATGCGATTTATGACACAGACATCGCGTCCTGGCAACTCGCAGCCCCCGGGACATGCGACTCGCGCGCGTCACCTCCGGGAAAACGCCCGGCGCCTATCCATAAATGCGTATTGCATTCCATGACGGTCAGCACAGCGGCCACAGCGCGCGCTAGCGCTCCCAGGCCTGCCACAGTCCGGCGAGCCTGCCCTGGGCCGAAAGCAAAAACCGGATGGCCTCGCGTACGGCCCCCTGCCCTCCCGGCCGCCTGGAAACCCACAGGGCCATGTCCAGGATCTCGGGCTGGGCGTCGGCCACGGCCATGGGCAGCCCCACCCGGGCCAGGACCGGGGCGTCCACCCAGTCGTCGCCCAGAAAGGCCGCCTGCTCGAACGTCAGCCCCTTTCGGGCCAGGATGTCCGTCAGGATCGGCAGCTTGCGCACATGGCCGCCGTGATATTCGGAAATCCCAAGCTCCCTGGCCCGGGCGGCGGCCGAACCCTGGTCCAGGCCGCTTATCATGGCCACCTCGACGCCCGCCTGCTGGGCCAGCTTGATGCCCAGGCCGTCGTGGACGTGAAAGCGTTTCCAGATGGCCCCGTCTGCGTCGTACCACAGCCCGCCGTCGGTCATGACTCCGTCTACGTCCAGGACCAGAAGCGCCACCCGGCGCGCCCTCGAAATCAGGTCCATGGCCGCCCCGTCCGGCGCGCCGGAAGGCTTGGCCGGGGGCGCGTCATGCCGTGGCTGCCGGGCAGGCCGGACAGCCCCCGGAGTCGCCGCCGCCCTGGGCCGCCTGGCGCCTGGCTGCGGCGGCCTTGATGAATTCCCTGAACAGGGGGTGGGGGCGCATGGGGTTGCTCCGAAATTCCGGATGGAACTGGCAGCCCAGAAACCAGGGGTGGTCCGTAAGCTCCACGATCTCCACCAGCTCGCCGTCCGGGGACAGGCCGCTGAAGACGAATCCGGCCTCCTCGAATTGCCTGGCGTAGACCTTGTTGAACTCGTAGCGGTGGCGGTGGCGCTCGGAAATCTCAAGCTCGCCGTAGGCCGCATAGGCCTTGGTGCCGGGCTTGACCGCACAGGGATAGGCCCCCAGGCGCATGGTGCCGCCCATGTCGCTGTCCGCCTTGCGGTGCTCGATTTTTTTGGTGCGGAAATCGAACCATTCCTTCATGAGGTAGATGACCGGATGGGCCGTGGTCACGTCGAATTCCTCGGAGTTGGCCCCGTCGAGGCCTAAAACGTGGCGGGCGAACTCGATGACCGCGCACTGCATGCCCAGGCAGATGCCGAAAAAGGGGACCCCCGTGGTCCGGGCGTGGGCGATGGCCGCGATCTTGCCCTCGATGCCCCGGGAGCCGAAACCGCCCGGGACCAGGATGCCGTCCACCGCCGCCAATTGTTCGGCCACGTTTTGCGGGGTGACGGTTTCGGAATTGACGTAGACCAGCTCCACGGCCGCATCGTTGGCCACGCCGCCGTGCATCAGGGCCTCGTGCAGGCTCTTGTAGGCCTCCTTGAGGTCCACATACTTGCCCACGATGCCGATGGTGACGGTCTTTTTTGGGTTGGCCATGCGGCAGATCAGGTCGCGCCAGGGTTTAAGCTCGGCGTTTTTGGCCGGCAGGCGCAACAGGATGGCGATTTTTTGGTCCACGCCCTCGGAATAGAGGTTCAGCGGCACCTCGTAGATGTTTTTCACGTCCACGGCGCAGAACACGGCGTCGGCGTCCACGTTGCAAAATAGCGCGATCTTGTCCTTGATGTCGCGGTTTAAGACCACCTCGCTGCGGCAGATGATGATGTCGGGCTGGATGCCGATGCTGCGCAGCTCCTTGACGCTGTGCTGGGTGGGCTTGGTCTTGAGCTCCCCGGCCGCGCGCATGTAGGGCACAAGCGTCAGGTGGATGTACAGGACGTTTTCCTTGCCAAGGTCGGAGCGCATCTGGCGGATGGCCTCCAGAAACGGCTGGCCCTCGATGTCGCCCACGGTGCCGCCGATCTCGATGATGGCCACGTCCTCATCCGCGGCCACGCCCAGGATGGCCCGCTTGATCTCGTCGGTGATGTGCGGGATGACCTGGACCGTGCCGCCCAGGTAGTCGCCCCGGCGCTCCTTGCTGATGACGGTGTGGTAGATGCGCCCGGAGGTGAAGTTGTTGTTCTGGCTTAAGGCCACGCCCAGGTAGCGTTCGTAGTGGCCCAGATCCAGATCGGTCTCGGCCCCGTCGTCGGTGACGAAGACCTCGCCGTGCTGGAAGGGGTTCATGGTGCCGGGATCGACGTTGATGTAGGGATCGAGTTTCTGGATGGTCACCTTGAGGCCCCTGGCGATCAGAAGCGCCCCTATGGACGAGGCGGCCAGCCCTTTGCCGAGCGAGGACAATACGCCCCCGGTGACGAAAATGAATTTGGTCTTCATGCGCTCACCGATCCCCTTGTTAACTGGTTTCCTTGGCTATCCGGCGCGGCCGTGCATGTATCCCAAACGCGGTGTTTGGGCCACCACTTTTTTCCCGGCAAACCCGTGGGAAATCCAGCATTTTTAATGATAACCGCCCCATGTGCGGGCCGTGGACGGCCGGTCGCGCCCACCGCGCCAAGGGTCTTTCGGCCATGGCTTTGGGTTCGTGTTGACGCCATGAACCGGGCCATTTATGTTCCGCCCCGAAACGTAAGCGACCAGCCGCTTTTTTTCAAGGAACCCCCCCGGAGGAATCCCTCATGCCCAGGGTGAAAACCATCGTCGTCACCGGATTTGGAACCAATTGCGAGGTCGAATCGGCCTTCGCCGCGACCCAGGCCGGTTCCGACGTCACGGACATCGCCTATTTCTCGGACATCACCGCCGGGCGCACCCGGCTGACCGACTACAATTTCCTGATCTTTCCCGGCGGCTTCCTCGACGGCGACGACCTGGGCGCGGCCCAGGCCGCGGCGCTGCGCTGGACGCACGCCAAGACCGCCTCGGGCGAACCGGTCATCGACCAGCTCAAGGCCCTTTTCGACGCCGGGGGCCTCATCCTGGGCATCTGCAACGGCTTCCAGCTGCTGGTGAAAATCGGGCTCCTGCCCGGGCTTTCCGGCCGCTATTTCCTGCGCGAGCTGTCGCTGTCCAATAACGACTCGGGCCGCTTCGAGGACCGCTGGGTGACGCTTGCGGCCAACCCGGCCTGTCCCTGCGTGTTCACCCGGGGATTGACCCGCCTGGATCTGCCCGTGCGCCACGGCGAGGGCAAGCTCATCCCCAAAAACCAGGCCGTGCTCGACGCCCTGTGGGCTGAAAACCTGGTGGCCCTGCAATACGCCGACCCGGCCACAGGCCAGCCCACGGAAAAATATCCCGAAAACCCCAACGGCTCGCCCCAGGGCGTCGCCGGGCTCACGGACCCCACAGGCCGCATCCTGGGGCTTATGCCCCACCCCGAGGCCTTCAACCACCCGACCAACCATCCCGGCTGGACCCGGGGCGAGACCTCGATTCTGGGCACGGCCCTTTTGGAAAACGGCGTGCGCTATCTCAAAAGCCTGGACTGATCGGCCCCCCTGCCCCGCCGCGTGCGGCCGATCGGGCAGACCCCGGCCCCGCCCGGGGCCAAAACCGCATCCGCCCGGGCGCAGCCTGCCCAAAGACGCACCATGGACGCTCACGACGCCCCATCCCTGATCCTCACCCAGGCCCCGGCCCTGCCGCCGCTTCTGGACTCGTGGGAGACGGCCATGGCCCCGGCCCTGGACGAGGCGCGCCGGGCCGCCGCCTTTGGCGACGTTCCCGTGGGCGCGGCGGTCTATTCGGCCGAGGGCGTCCTTTTGGCCCGGGCCGGGAATTCGCCGCTGCGCCTGGGCGACCCCACGGCCCACGCCGAGATTTCGGCCCTGCGCCGGGCGGCCGAGGTGGTGGGCAACTACCGGCTTTCGGACTGCATCCTGGCGTGCACCCTTGAACCGTGCCTGATGTGCGTGGGGGCCATGGTCCACGCCCGGGTGGGACTGTGCGTGTTCGGCGCGGCCGACCCCAAGGCGGGCGCGGCGGTCAGCCGTCTGGCCGGGGTCGAACTGCCATTTCTCAACCACCGCATGAAGGTTTTCGGCGGCGTCCGGGGCGAGGAATGCGGCGAGCTTCTGCGGCGGTTTTTCCAGGCCCGGCGGGAGCGGCCGATGTCGGCGGCATAGGCCGGGACGGCGGGATGCGGCGGCATGGGCCACGACGCAGTCGGTTTGCCGGAGACGATTGGGCCTGTCGCCCAGGCGGCGGGATGCGGCCGGACGGATCAGGTGGCGCAGTCCGGGAGACCGGGCAGGAAAGTCTTGCCTAATCGGGTCTTGTGGGCTATATTTCTAAATTCCTTTGCAGTCGCCCCTCATGCGGAGAGGTACCGAAGTGGCCGTAACGGGCCCGACTCGAAATCGGGTTGTGGGTTAATAGCCTGCACGTGGGTTCGAATCCCACCCTCTCCGCCAAATACTCAATAAAATCAATAAGTTACGAAAATAAATTGGTTTTAACTTACGTAAGCACCTACAACGAAACGCCCGTTGCCCAAGGCCGGAACAAGTAGGGACGCCATGCAAGTTAAGACCATTGCGGAACAACTTTTCTTCACTACGGTGCGCATTGACACCTTTACAGTGAATGGCGGGCAGGGTTCCGGTACCGGGTTCATCTTCGGACACAAGTTCGGAGGGGACAAGCAGGCATTGTTCATTGTCACGAACAAGCATGTAGTAATGGGGATGCGCGAAGGGCGCTTCTCATTTTTGAAGCACAAAGACGGACAACCGACGCTTGGCGACGGTTTCACCATCAACATAAGCCCCCAAGATTGGGCGAATATGTGGTTTGGTCATTCCGATCCCAACGTTGATATTGCGATTTGTCCATTGATGCCATTGCTTGAATTCGTGAAGCAGCAACACGACGTCGAACTATTTTTTCGCGCAGTAGATAATGATCTGATCCCAACGGCCAAGCAAATCGCAAAACTTGATGCGATCGAGTCCGTAACATTCATTGGCTACCCGAACGGTATCTGGGACAGCAAGAACCTGCTTCCCGTCGCGCGCCGTGGCACCACGGCCAGCCCTATTGAAGTGGACTTTGAGGGTAACCCGTGCTTTCTCATTGATGCGTCGGTGTTTGGGGGGTCTAGCGGCAGTCCCGTATTTATTCTGAATCAAGGTTCATGGGCTACGAAAACCGGCGGTATCGTACTCGGCTCACGTATTCACTTCATCGGTGTTATCTCTGCCGTTTTCTTTCGCACCCACCTAAGCAATATCGTCTCGGTGCCAATTCCCACACAAGTACAGCCGATGGCGAAGCAGCAAGAAATGATTGACCTTGGCATCGTGTTGAAGGCGCGTACTGTCGTTGAAACTATCGAAGCTTTTTTGAAGACACACAATATAGATACATCTATACAAAAAATTATTCCATAACTAAAAATCACGACGCCAAAATCTGCAAAATTCCCCGTTGGCACCGGGATTCAGATACGAAGGAGCCAAAGCCTCGCCGTAAAAGGTAGGGGGGTATTCTGTTGGCGCACTTCTCATCACGAATGCATAGTAACGCACAATTCCCTTGAAACCACATCATTCAACCATGAGTTGATGCTTTTACCCCGCTCCTAGCTTTCAGCGCGATCTTGTTATACAATTCAGGGTCGGTACGAAACAATATCCTTCCTGAAAATTTTCGGGGTTTTTCCCCATGACCTTTCCCCCCAAAAGGTATCCCAGTTATAAGTTTGTGACTTCGGTCAAGGAGGTCGTGGTCATGAGGAAGAGCCGATTCAGCGAGGCGCAGATCATCGGGATTCTCAAGCAGGCCTTGGCGATATTGCCAAGCTCCTTGGCCAACTCCAAAATGGAAAGCCTCTGTCTTGCGAGTTTTTCTTCGGCCTCCATTGGGGGCCTCCTGAGCGTTTCGTTCCCCAAAATCTGTCCGATGAGAAGCCTAATTATTCAGTTTATATGCAAAAGGTATTACATTCTAGCTGGTTAAATCTGTCTTTGGCGGAAACAACTCGAAGCCCACCCTCTCCGCCAAAACACGTTCGCCCGTACTGCGTCGCCACAAGCCGGATACGCCGCCCCGCCGCCCGGTCAAAACCCAGGGATAGGCCGCAGGCGCTCACGTGCGCGCCGAAATCCCGCCCCGCCCGACGTCCAGAAATTCCCGCAGCCTGTCCGCCAGCATCGCAGCGTCCCTTATCTCGCACTCCCAGACCGTGAGCACCCGCCAGCCCAGGGCCTCCAGGGCCGCGCGCGTCGTGGCGTCGCGAGCCTGGTTTCGCGCCAGCTTGCCGACCCAGTAGTCCGCGTTGGCCTTGGGCATGCGGCTGCCCCGGCTGCACGTATGGCCGTGCCAGAAGCAGCCATGCACGAATATCGCCGCCTTGCGGCCGGGAAAAACAATGTCCGGGGAGCCGGGAAGGTCGCGCCGATGCAGGCGGAATCTGTAGCCCAGGGAGTGCAGCAGGGAGCGCACGGCCTGCTCCGGCTTGGTGTCTTTGCCCTTGACCGCCCGCATGACCCGGCTGCGGGTGGGCGCGTCAAAGACGTCCGTCGTCACCGGGCCGCCCGCTTCCGTTTTGCCCGGACCGATCGCCGCAACGACGGTTCGATCACGGTGCGGGCCAGCCAGGACACCACAGGCACGGCCACGCCGTCCCCGATGAGGCGGTAGGCGTCGTTATATCGTTCGGGCAGCGGATAGTCTTCGGGCAGCCCCATGAGCCGGGCGGCCTCGCGGGGAGACAAAAGCCGGGTGCGGATCGTGCGGCCCGAAACCTCCATGATGATCTGGCGGCTCGAGCCGCCCGCCGGGGTGCGCAGGCAGCCGGCCACCCCGTCGAAACGGACCTCCGCCCGCTGGGCCTTCGTGCCGTCGTCTTGTGGGCGGGTCCGCTTGTAGACCGTGCCCACGCAGCGCACGCCCTCTTTCTGGGCCTTTTTGACCTTCTCCAGATGCAGCGGCGACATGAGGTCGAGGATGCGCTTCGTTTCAAAAGGCGTGTGCCACCGCACGCCATGCGGCTCGTCCTCCATCAGGTCCGCAAGCTGTCCCGGTCTGGCCTGCGGCGCAGGCGGCGTAAGCCACAACCACGCGGCCCTGGCCTGGGGGGACAGACGGTCATAGGCGGCGGCGAAGGCGTTGGGGGTGAAGGGGGGCGTGGGGCCGTCGCCCGTCAACCCCGGCGCAGGCGTCGTCCCCGGGCCGAAGGCCACGATGAAAAGCCGGGGGCGGCTCTGGGGAACGAAAAGGTGGGCGTCGGCCACAAAAGGGGCGTATCGGCAGCCTTCCTGGGCCAGGGCTTCGCAGATGGCCGCAAGGTCGCGGCCCTGATGGGAGGTGATGGAGCCACGGACGTTTTCCAGGACGATGATCCGGGGGGCGCGGCCTTCCAGGCGCAGCCCCTGCATGAGCCGCCAAAACGGCCAGAAGGCGCCGGAGCGCGTTCCCTTGAGTCCGGCATGATTTCCGGCCAACGAGAGGTCCTGGCAGGGAAACGAGGCCCAGGCCAGATCGGCGTGGCCGGGAAGGTCGCAGGTGTGCAGGCGCCCCACGTCGCCGACGTGGAGTTCGCGGCTGGGGCCGAAATAGGCGCGGTATGACGCGGCCTTGCCGGGGTCGAAGTCGTTGGCGAAAAGGCAGGTCCAGCCCGGACCAAGCCCGATTCGCGCCATGCCGCCCCCGGCGAAAAATTCGTAGAACCCCATGGCGCCCCCTGCTGCCGCTTGCGTGGTCCGGCAGCGTGACCGACCTGCAGCCCCTGCAGCGCCGCCTACCACCGGGCCGTGAGAACAGCAACACCCTGACGGCCGCAGTCCGGCCTGGCCGGGGGAATCCAGGCCACGTGGGGAACGAGAGGCGTCTCCCCCCTACCCCCCGATAGCCGACATGACGCCCTGGATCGCCTCGCCCGCGCCGCGCCGGTACTCCTGCAAAAGCTTGTATCCCAGCGGCTTTTTGCGCAGCGCCAGCCGCATCACCCGCCCCACGGCCTCAGGCCCCAGCTTGGGATGCCTGAGCATGGACCGCAGCCGGTACTGCTTGTCGGAGAAAAGACAGGTGCGCAGGCACCCGTCGGGCGTTATGCGCAGGCGGTTGCAGGAATGGCAGAAGTGGTCGCTTAGGGCCGATATCACCCCGAACCGGCCCAGGCCGCCGTCCACATGGTACATGCGGGCCGGACCGGAGTCGTCCGGGGCGCGCGTCACCGGGGAAAGCCCGGCCAGCTCCCCGGCCTGGCTCAGGATGTCCGCGGCCGACCAATAATATTCCGGGCTCCACAGGGTATGCCCGCCCATGGGCATGAACTCGATGAACCGGAAATCCACGGGATTGTGGCGGGTGAAGTCGAGGAACCCGGCCAGCTCATGGTCGTTTATGCCGCGCAGGGCCACGGCGTTGATCTTGAGCCGTATCCCCGCCTCCATGACCTCGTCCATGCCCCGGCGCACGGCGTGGTACAGGTCCGACCCCGTGATCCGGGCGAAGGCGCCCGCATCCAGGCTGTCCAGGGAGACGTTCACCGCCTTGACCCCCAGGTCGCGCAACTCCCGGGCCTTGCCCGGCAAAAACGTGCCGTTGGTGGTCAGGCGCAGGTCCACCTCTGGATGGCGCGTCAGGATCGACTCCACCAGATACATGAAGTTGCGCCGCATAAACGGCTCGCCCCCGGTCAGGCGGATCTTGCCGATGCCCAGCTCCCGGGCCAGATCCACCATGGTCAACAACTCCTCGTAGCGCAGGATGTCGTCGTGGGGGATGTGCGGCATCTGGTCCTTGGGACGACAGTACAGACACCGCAGGTTGCAGTGGTCGGTGATGGACAGGCGCAGATAGCTGACCGTGCGGCCCAAGTCATCGGTCAGCGGCGTGGAGGCGTTCACGAAACCCGCTCCATTTTCCGCGCCAGTTCCAGGTCGCGGGGATAGTTGACGTTGAAGAAGGGGCGCGCGGCCAGGGCGTCGCCCGGATCATAGTCCAGATGATGCCGCAGACCCTCGTGGAACACGGCGGAGAGGCGATTGACGCCTTTTTCGATGGCCTGCCGCAGGTGCGGCGCTCCGGCAGGCTCGTATACGGCCACCAGGGACTCCACATAGCCCGTGTCCGTGCGGCGATAGGTGGTCAGAAGCGCGGCGTCCGGTCGGCGGTTTCGGGCCTCAAGCAGGTTCGTCAGCGTCTCGCGGCGCAAAAACGGCAAATCGCAGGACACGGCCAGAACCGGACGGCGGAAGGTTTCCAGGGCGGTCAGGATGCCCCCGGCCGGTCCCTTGCCGGCCACCGCGTCGGGCAGCCAGGGGGCGTTAACCCCCAGGGGGGCCGGGTCGCGGCCCGAGACCACCACCTCCCCCACCACGTCCGACACAAGCGCCACGGTGGCGGCCAAAAGGCTTTTGCCGCCCACCACCTCCACGGCCTTGTCCCGGCCAAGCCGGGTGCTCTTGCCGCCGACCAGGACCACGCCCAAAACGTCCGACGCCCCGGGGGCGGACGCAGCGCGGCTCATGGCGCAAACCATCCGGCGGCGTCGCAAAAAATGGTGAACCGGTTCTCCGCCTCCCGGGCGAACCCGGCCAGGGACAGCCCCGCCTCTTCGGCCAGCCGCACGGCCTCGGTGGTCACGGCGGACCGGCTGACCACGCAGGGAAACCCGGCCCGCAGGGCCTTGTCGCACATGCTGGCCGTCAGCCGGGCGGACAAAAAAAGCGCCCGCCCCGACAGATCCTGGTGCGCCACAAAGGCCTGCCCGCACAGCCGGTCCAGACAGTTGTGGCGTCCGATGTCCTCGGCCCGGAATGGGAACCCGCCGGTTTCCGGATCATACGCGGCGGCCCGGTGGAAACATCCCGTGCCGTCCCACAACCCGGGCGCGGCGATGAACCGACGCATGAGCGCCACCACCTGGGCGGCGTCCAGGGGATGCGTCTGCCGCACAACCGCCCGGGGGACGGCAGGCGCGACATCGAAATGAAAACGCCGACAGTCGGCCCCCATGGCCGCCAGCGGCGTAACGGGAACATGGCCCGGCGGCGTCATCTCCAGCCAGGCATGGCCCACGGCCAGGACGTCCAGGTCCAAGGGCGCGGCGAAAAGCCGTTTGACCGGCCCGTCGCCGACCGTCACCTGGATGCCGACCTCCACGGCGATGTCGTCGCGGGTCGCCGTGGTCTCCCCGTCCCGGTAGCGACGACAGGGGACGCTCACCACCACGCCCACGCCGGGCGAACCGGCAGCCTCCGTCATGCCTAGAACCCCCAGGCGGACAGCACCGGCCGGGTGAAGCCCAGCTTCTGCACGGCGATATCCAGGGCCAGGGACTCCAGATCGTCCAGAAGCGGATACGAGGGCCGGTCGAATTCGCGAAAATCCGTGACCTTGAGATAGCGCTTGCACGTGGCGCAGGTGTCCACCCGGTAGCCCGGCTCGTCCTCGGTGGTGAAATAGTCGAGCTTTTTGGCGTCGTCCTCCCCGCAATACGGACACATGAGCCGTCTGGCCCGGTATTCCACATGGCAAAACGAGCAGGTCAGGTGTCTGGCCCCCTCCTTGCCGATAAGCCGTCCCACAAGCGGCGGGCTGCCGCAGACCGGACAGTGGCCGAAGGTCCAGGAGCGTTCGGACGGAAAGCGGGAGAAAATCGTGCTCCCGATGATCGAAAGGCCCGGGGCCAGGGCGGCCTGGACCAGAAAGGCCGGAAGACGCGGGGCCTCCCGGGCCAGCATCTCCAGGCTGCGGAAAGAGGCCTCGTCCCCGGCGATGTGGGCGTCCATGGCCGCGACGGGATGGAACCGGCCGTCGTTTATGGCCGCGTCAACCCGGACCATGGCCGCAGCCAACGGGGTGTCGCTGGCGCGCAGCCAAGCCGCCAGGGAATCGAAAACCGCCATGGCCGCCTTGCGGTCCGGATTGAACGTCTCCCTGGGGAAAAGGCATGCGCCGCGCAGGGCCTTCTCCACGTCCAGCTTCGCCTCGAGGAGCGCCAGGGGCGCCTGGGCCTCAAGCAGCCGGTCCCTGGCCGCAAGCTGCATGTCCAACGTGGCGGACACCAGGGCCAGAAGCGGCTCGGGAAAACAGGCTTTTTTCGCCAACATGGCGATTTTTTTGGATATCAGATTTTGTTCCCTTTCCAGGTCGGGGTTCATGCAGACTCCTTGATGTATTTCGATGAGCATAAGTCATAATCGGAAAAAATCAAATCGGTGATCCCCTTTCCCCGCCTGGGCCGTTCCCGGCTGTTCGCTCCCCGCCGCCTGCCGACCGACAGGAGGCCGTGCGCAGGGACCGCGCCATCACCCCGGGAGATTCCCCGACGGACACAGCCCTTCCACTCCAAGCGACCGATCAAAACATGCAGACGGATACGGGACGACTGTACACAATACTGCATCCATGACATCCGACATGTGCATTTATCCTCACAAGCCAGCAACATGTTCAAGGCTGGGCAATCTTGTTGACAATCGTCACTAAATAAATCATGATGCAACAAATTCAACTCGATTGAATTTTCTGGCTGCATCATCTCTCTTGCCTTCAATTTACAACTTGATTTCGTCGTACATTTTTATCTTCTGTGTCTTCACATGCCACAGTCTACGATGAAAATGCGCCTTCGAAAGGCATTACTCACACTTGATATGAAAAAAATTCTGATCATAGTTTCGGTCTGTCTCGTCATGGTGATTATCGCCGAATCCCTGCTTCGGCTCCATGAAAAAATAGTCTCTGACTCCGCCTATTCACCTCAAGGCATGATCATTGACCTGCAGGCCCTCAATTACAATGACGGCGTCATCCCAAAGGCCAAGAACACGGGGGAATTCCGTATTATAAGCTTTGGGGACTCCTTTTGCCATGCCACGGTCTCCCCTCCCTATTCGTATAATGGAGTCCTGCAGCAAAAACTCCTTGAAGCAGGACGCACCGTCCGGGTCGTCAACCTTGGCGAACCGATTTCCTCATTCCCGCAATATCTGGCCACCATGAAAAACTGGCTGCCCCAGATCGATCACGACATGATCCTGCTCAACATCTACGCCATCAACGACCTGGGCGAGATCATGCGCCGGGAGGTGCCGGAGAGCGGCAGCCTCAACAGGATCATGGGCGGACTTTTCGTGGACAGCCAGACCGGGAAAAAACGTATGGACCATATCCCGAAAGCCTATCCCCTGCGGCTTATGGACTACCTATACACCTATTATCACTACTTTACGGAAGGCTCCTTCATTTCCCACGCCGCCCCGTTTCCCTATACCATGGCCCACGGTCCCAGAACTCCCGCCACCTACAGCCGGATTGTCAAACAGGATATGGATGTCTGTGACCGCAGCGCCCGCCAGACACTGGAAAAGCCCCTCGAATATGTCGCCGGACTGGCCCGTTTTCTGTCCGATAAACGCAAGCAGGGAACCCGCGTCCTGATCATGATTTCCCCTGCCGAGGTGCAGGTCAATCCCACACTGTTCCAGAAAACCGCTGCAGAACTCGGCCGCGACCCGGCCAGCTACGATCTTGACCAGCCCAACGCCCTGGTTCGCGAGGCCATCCAGGCCGTGGACCCGGAGTTGGCCATCCTCGACGTCACCCCGCTTCTGCGTGAATCCATGATCAGAGGGGTCAACCCCTACTATCCGCTGGACGCCCACTGGGACATGGCAGGCAACCGCGTGGTCGGCGACGCCCTGGCGGAGTGGATCCTCAGCCGCAAATAGCTTTCCTTCGGGCGACCGCCCGCCTTCGACCCGACCGTTGTGGACAAAAAGTCTGACCGCAGGTATGTAGTCTTTTCCCGCTCTTGCGTCTGACCTTCCGCCGGAACCGGCCGGTTGGCGGCCGTTTCGGCCGGGAGCGGACCCCCAGACCGGAGGTGGCTTGTGCCTTACGACATCGGCGTGGATGTCGGCGCCGTGAGCGTCAACTGCGCCGTTCTCGATGCTGCGGGCCATGTGGTCCACGAAGCCCCGTATATCCGCCATTTCGGAAAAGCGACCCGCGTGGCCGGGGCGGTCTTGCGGCAGGTCCTGTCCCTTTTCGCCTCCGACGAGATCCAAAGCGTCTCCTTCACCGGCAGCCGGGGGGAACGCCTGGCCAGACACTACGCCGCCCCCTTCGAGGTGGAGACCATCGCCCAGGCCGCCGCCGGCGTGCATATCCGCCCCGGCGCGCGCTCCATCATCGCCATGGGCGGCCAGGACGCCTCCCTGCTCCAGATCGCCTACGACGACTCCGGCGCCTGGCGGATCGAATCCTTCGCCATGAACGGCCCCTGCGCCTCGGGCACGGGCTCGTTTATCGACCAGCAGGCCGAGCGCCTGGCCCTGTCCATGTACGGCGGCGAGTTTCGCATGGACCAGGAAAAACTCGATCAGGTTCTGGCGGATTTCGTGGCCCTGGGCGAACAAAGCGCCTATCCGGCCCATGTGGCCTGCCGGTGCACCGTGTTCACCAAATCGGACATGATCCACCTGCAAAACAAGGGCGAGACCCTGCCAAACATCATCGCCGGGCTGCACCACGGCACGGCGGCCAATTTCGTGAGCACCATGCTGGCCGGACGCACCCTGCACGATCCGGTGATCCTCATCGGCGGCCCGGCCGGGAACAGCCTGCTGGTTGCGGCCTTTTGCCGCTATTTTCCGGGCCTGTCCGTCCCCCCGCACCATGCCAGCCTGGGGGCCGTGGGCGCCGCCCTGTGCTCCCGCATGGCCGGACGCCGTAACGCCCTGTCCTTAGGCGACCTGACGGATCAGCGCCTCGCCGTCGAAGAAGACTTCGCCCGCGCCCCGCGGCTGATCCTGACCCGCTCGCGCTTCGACCCGGACAACGCCCCCCCTGCGCCGCCCACGGCCGAAAACGGCCCCATCCCGGCCTGGCTCGGGGTGGACATCGGCTCCACCTCCACCAAATACGCCCTGGTGGACGAAACCGGCCGCCTGCTGCACAAAAACTACGTGCCGACCAGGGGCAAGCCCATCGAGGTGGTGCGCGAACTTTTATCGGATCTTAACGCCTCGCTGTCCGGACGCTTCGCGCTGGTGGGCGTGGCCACCACAGGCTCCGGGCGCAACGTGGCCGGGGATTTCCTGGATGCGGACCTGATCGTGGACGAGATCACGGCCCATGCCCGGGGCGCGGTGGCCATCGACCCGGACATCGACACCATCTTCGAGATCGGCGGCCAGGACTCCAAATACATCGCCATCGAAAGCGGCCGTCCCACAGATTTCGTCATGAACAAGATCTGCGCCGCCGGGACCGGCAGCTTCCTGCACGAACTGGCCAACAAGCTTGGCATCAACATCGTGGGGCAGTTCCAGGAGGTGGCCCTGGCCGCGCCAAATCCCGTGGCCCTGGCCGAGCGCTGCACCGTGTTCATGGAATCCGATCTGGCCGCCCACGCCCAGAAAGGGGCCGCCCGAGACGACCTCATCGCCGGGCTGTGCTACGCCATCGTGCACAACTACCTGCGCCGGGTGGTGGAAAACCGCCATGTGGGCAAACGGATCATGTTCCTGGGCGGCCCCTCGCTCAATAAGGGCATCGTGGCCGCCTTCGAAAACGTGCTGGACAGGCCCATCCTGGTCCCCAAAAACCGCGAGGTCATGGGGGCCTACGGCGTGGCGCTTCTGGTGCGCGACACGTTTTTACGCGGCGAAAAGACCACGCGGCCCCGCGACATCGGGGAACTGGCCGCCACCGAGGTGGCATTTAAGGAGACCACCTGCCGGGCGGACGCCGCCTGCGGCAACGAATGCAAGCTCAAGATCTACCGCTTCGGGGGCCGTAAAAGCGTCTGGGGCGGCGACTGCGGCCGCTACGAGGCCCGGGTGTCCGACGTCCAGGCCGCAACCGACTGTTTCAAGCTGCGTGACGACATTTTCCAGAAACACCTCGCCCAGGCCGCACAACACGGCGCAGGTCCAAACGCCCCCCGGATCGGGCTGCCCATGGGACTGCATTCCCTGGAATGGGCGGTCTTCTGGACCACGCTTCTGACCCGCCTGGGCTGGCGCGTCACGCCGAGCCCCCGCACCGCACGCGGCATCGTCGTGGCCGGCGTGGAGTCCATGACCGCCGAGACCTGCTTTCCGGTCAAGGTGTTCCACGGACACGTCAAACACCTCCTGGACACGACGGACCTTCTTTTTTTGCCCACGGTGGTGAACATCCCCGCCACCAGCGACAGCGAAAAAGGGCTCTTCTGCCCCATGGTGCAAAGCTCGCGCTATCTGGTGGCCGCCGCCCTGGACATCCCCGAATCGCGCATCATCGGCCCCACCCTGCACCTCTCCCACGGCCCCAGGGCCCTGGCCGGGGCCATGGCCATAGCCCTGCCCGACGCGCTGCGCCCAGGCAGCCGCACCATCCTGGCCGCCATGCGGGCGGCGTATGCGGCCCATGCCGCCTTTGTCGCCGACCTGCGCGCCGTGGGCCGGGACATCCTGGGCGCGCTGGCCCCGGACGAACCCCTGTGGGTGGTCAGCGGACGGCCCTACAACCTGCATGACGAGCGCCTGAGCCTGGGGCTTGGACGACTGGCCGCACGGCTTGGGGTCAAGGCCCTGCCGCTGGATTTCCTGGACCTTTCCGCCACGCCGCTTACCCGCTTCCCGCGCATGTACTGGGGCCTTGGCAGCCGCATCCTGCGCGCCGCCGCAGACACCGCCGCCGCCCCGAACCGCTTCGGCGTGCACCTGGGCAATTTCTCCTGCGGCCCGGACTCGTTTCTGGAGCATTTCTACGGCCACACCATGGGCGACAAGCCGTATCTTTTGCTCGAACTCGACGAGCACAGCGCCGCCGCCGGGATGATCACCCGCATGGAGGCCTTCGATAACGTGGTGCGCGAAAACATGCGCACCTGCGCCCAGGCTGCCCGCCTCCGGCAGGTCGCGCCATGACCGCACGCGCCCATCCCTCCCTGGCAGGCAAGACCCTGCTCATGCCGGACATGAGCCCCACCGGCTCAAGGCTCCTGGTGGCGGCGCTGCGGGCCTTCGGCGTCGACGCCGTGATCATGCCCACCATGGCCGGGCTCACCCTCGGCAAGGAACTGACCTCGGGCAAGGAATGCTTCCCCTGCCAGGTCACCCTGGGCGACGTGCTGCACTACCTGTCGCTGGAAAAGGACCGCCTGGGGGCCTCATTTTTTTCCGGAAACTACGTCTATTTCATGCCCGAGGCCGGAGGTCCCTGCCGCTTCGGCATGTACAACACCCTGCATCGCATCATCCTGGACCGCTTCCCCGAATTTCGCGACGCCGCCATCGTCACCTTAAGCAGCGACGACGGCTACGACTCCTCCGGCATCTTCCCCCGAAAGTCCGCCGGTCCCTTCCGCAAGCTGGCCTTTACGGCCATGATCCTGGCCGATGTCCTGGATCGCATGGCCTGGCGCGCCCGCCCCTATGAAAAGCTCCCCGGCAGCGTGGACGCCTGCCTGGGCCACGCCCTGGACCGCATGGCCCGGGAGATGGAACGCTCGGGCGCCCGCCTGGATTTCTCCCCCCTGGACCGGCTGGCCGAGGAGGCCGCCGCCGCCGCCCGCAACCTCGTGGACCCCGCCCTGCCCAGACGGCCCCGGGTGGGCATTGTGGGCGAAATATTTTTGCGCTCCCACCCCGGCGCAAACCAGGAACTCATCCGGCTCCTGGAAGACCTGGGCGGCGAGGTGGTGAGCGCCTCACTCACCGAATGGTTCAACTTCGTCACGCACTTAAATCGCCGCGACGCCGCCCGGGACTTCCAGACCGGCCTGGCCGACCGGGACATCCCGGCCCTGGCCGCCTCGGCCAAATCCCGGCTCGTCACCCGGCTGACCATGGACTGGCAGATCACGCGCCAAAACGCCGTCTACGCCCGGGTGCTGCCGCACCTGGACATCGCCCCGGATCACGACGTGGCCCACCTGGAACGCCACCTCGACCATGAACGCCTCTACAGCTTCGCCATCGGCACCGAGGCCGGAATCAGCATCGCCGGGGCCCTGGCCTATGCCGAAGACGACTTCGACGGCGTGGTCAACGTCTTCCCCTTCACCTGCATGCCCAGCACCATCTGCTCCGCGATTCTCAAACCCCTTCTGCTCAAAAAAAACATCCCCTACCTGGACTCGCCCCATGACGGCTCAAGCCAGCCCAACCGCGACATCACCCTGCGCACCTTCATGCACCAGGTGGCCCGCCGCGCCGAGTTGCGGATGATGGGCGGGAGTAAGGGGTAAGGGTGGAGGTGTGGCGGGGGAGAACCCTCCGGGGGCCAAAGGGTTTCACCCTTTGCAATCCCACTAAAGGGGCCGGGATGGACGCATAAGAAGGGTGATGGGCGGGGATGCGGCGTAGCCATTGGGAGATGGGGTGTGGGGAAACCCTCCGGGGGCCAAAGGGTTTCACCCTTTGGAATCCCACGTAAAGGGGCCGGGACGGACGCACAAAACGGATGACGGACAACGCCGCGCGACGACTTGGATGATGCTTGAAACGAATCTCGCGACGTATCGCGCGACGTATCAAGCCATATCTAGCGGTTTCTTGAAATAGGCCAGATATTCCTGGTTTCCCTTAGGCCCCTTGACCTGGGAGGCAACGACGCCCACCAGTTCCAGGCCGCATTCCTGCCGGGCGAAATCCACGACCTTGGCCACGGCCTCGGCCTGATCCGCCTCGCGCCGGACCACGCCCTTGTCGGTACGCTCCGGCCCCAATTCAAATTGCGGCTTGATCAGCGCCGCCACCTCGCCGCCCGGCCGCACGAACGCCAGACACGGCGGCAGAACCAACGTCAGCGAGATAAACGACACGTCCACCACCAGCACATCGACCGGCTCCGGGATAAGCCCCGCCGACGCATGCCGCAGATTCACGCCTTCCAGGACCGTCACCCGGGCATCGCCGCGCAGTTTTTCATGCAACTGCGAATGCCCGACATCAGCGGCGTAGACGCGCGCCGCGCCGTGCTGCAACAGACAGTCCGTAAATCCGCCTGTCGAGGCCCCGGCATCCATTCCGACTTTCCCCGCGAGCTCAATCCCAAACGCCTCAATCGCGGTCAAAAGCTTATACCCGCCCCGACTCACGAACCGCTCCGCCTCGCTGACCTCAAAGATCGCCTCTTCCCCGAATTGACGACCCGGCTTGTCCACGCGCTCGCGCCGCTCCCCCGCGACAAGCCACACCTTCCCGGCCATGACCAGCCGCTTGGCGCGCTCCCGGGAGTCGCACAGGCCCTGCTCCACCAGCCATTGATCCACCCGCTCTTTCCGCTTGGCCATGCTCGCTCCACGTTGTCGGGGAGAGGCCTGCGGCCCATCCCCGAACCCATCCCCGCCCGGGGGGAATCATTCCCCCCGGACCCCCCGGTTCCGGCCGGATCGTCCTGGCGCGGTGCGCCAGGACGATCCGGCCGGGAATCCAGGTGGTACGGTGAGAGTGATTGCTTCCGCCCATGGGACGCGAAGCGCGACAAAGTTTTTTGAAAGGGGGTCCAGGGGGGAAACTTTTTTTCAAAAAAGTTTCCCCCCTGGCCGCCAGAGGCTCCCCTCTCCCTCCTAGCTACGGCCGGTCAGGCCGAGGCGCGTCACCACGGCCTGGGCGGCCTTGGCGGTATAGTCAGCGGGTGAGAGTGCGGCCTTGTCGTCGTCGCTGATGACGGTTTCCGGCGCGTTGACGAACTCCTGGCGCGGCGTGACGCCGTATTCCGGGGGGAATGTGTTGGTGTAGTACATGTCCTGGAAGCCGATGAATTTTAAGTGATGCGCGGTGGCGTCCAGGATGGATTCTTCGGAGGGTTCCACGAGGCCGAGGGTGACGGCGGCGCGAAGCCCGGCCAGGCATTCGCCGCCCTGGGTGCAACTGATGTGGCCGTGGCGGTTGGCCAGGAGCATGCCTTCGATGATGTCCTGTTCGCTGACCCGGATGACCTGGAAGCTGCCGGGGCCGCCGATTTTCTCGTACTGCTCGGCGAAGTGTTTGACGCGCGGGAAGGACACGGGGTTGCCGATCATGGCCGCCTGGGCCACGCTTGGGGTCACGGCCACGGGCTGGTAATGGCGCTTTTTGGCGTCGGCCACGCTGTAATAGCGATAGACCGGGTCGGCGTGTTCGGACTGGACGCCGAAGATGCGCGGCAGGGAGGGGATGATCCCCAGGCGCTTGAGTTTGAGGAAGCCTCCCATGATGGCCGTGATGTTCCCGGCGTTGCCGATGGGCACGAACACGCAGGTGCGGTAGGTGTCGTAGGCCCGCCACTGGGCGATCTCGAAGGCGTAGGACTCCTGGCCCAGGATGCGCCAGGCGTTTTTGGAATTGAGCAGCGCCACGCGGTAGTTGTCGGCCAGGTATTCCACGACCTTCATGCAGTCGTCGAAGACGCCGGGGACCTCAAGGACCGTGGCCCCGCTGCCCAGCGGCTGGGCCAGTTGCTGGGGGGTGACCTTGCCCTTGGGCAGGATCACGGCGCTTTTGATGGGGCCGCCCACGTAGGCGGCGTAGAGCGCGGCGGCGGCCGAGGTGTCTCCGGTGGAGGCGCACACGGTCAGCACCGAATCCCAGTCGTTGGCCCGGACCAGGTGCTTTAAATAGCTGAAGGCGCAGGCCATGCCCCGGTCCTTGAAGGAGGCGCTGGGGTTCTGGCCGTCGTTTTTATAGAAGAAGGGAACGCCGACCATCTCGCGCAGGGCGTCGTTGGCGGCGACGATGGGGGTGTGGCCCTCGCCCAGGTAGACGATATCCTGTTCCTCCACCACGGGCGCGGTCAGCTCGTGATAGCGGAAGATGCCGCGCAGGGCCGTGGTGCGGGTGGCGGCCCGCTTGTCGAAGAGGCTTTGCCAGTAGCTGGGGGGAAACTCGGCCAGGGTGTCGAATGTGGCGTCTTCAAGGAGGAAGACGCCGCCGCATGTGGGGCAGGTGTAGAACAGCTCACGGATGTCGTAGCGCTGTCCGCAGCCCAGGCAGACGTATTCCATCCGCCCACGATATTTGGGAAAATCTCCGCCTGTCAGCATCGCGTCCCTTTCCTTTCGTGTCCTTATGGCCAGATTTTATGCACCGAGGCCACCCACATGGCCCCGCCCAGGCCGATCTTGGCCGCCATGCCCAGCACCTTGCCGTACATGGCGCCCCAGGCCGCATGCCTGGCCTCGGCCTTGTCCCGGCCGTGGTGGCGTTCGAAGAAATAACATCCGAAAAAGGCCCCGGCAATGGCCCCGACAAGCGCCCCCAGGCCGAAGAAAAACGGCGCGCCGAAAAGCGCCCCGGCGATGGCCCCCAGCATGCCGCCCAGGTTGCCCTTGCCCGTGGCCCCATATTTTTTGGACCCGTAATACTGGGCCACGAATTCGATGACCTCGCCCGCCACGGCCAGCCCGGCCAAGAGGGCATAGAACTGCCACCCGAAATGGGCGCCAGGCGCCAGCCAGCCCCACAGGGCCGCCAGGATGAGCAGGACCCAGTTGGCGGGCAGGCTCAGGACGTGCAGGCCCAGCACCGCGAAAAGAAGCGAAAGGTACAGCGTGGCCCAGACGTAGCTCACAGGTCGCCCCCGCGTTTGTCGATGACCCGCTTGGCCTTGCCCTCGCCCTGGGGCAGGCTCTTGGCCTCGACGAGCTCGACCTTGGGCGTGACCAGGATCTCATCGCGAAGGCGCGAGGTGATGCGCCTTTGCAGCCCGGTCAGGGCGCGCATATCCTCCACGAAGAACTCGTCTTTGACCTCGACCTTGATGGTGATTTGATCCATGACGCCCACCCGGTCAAGCTCGATCAGGTAGTTCTGGCCCACCTCGGGCATGGCCATGAGGATGGCCTCCACCTGCATGGGATAGATGTTCACGCCCTTGATGATGATCATGTCGTCGCAGCGCCCGGCGATGCGATCGATGCGCCGGTGCGCCCGGCCGCAGGGGCATGTCCCGGGCAGAAACCGGGTCAGGTCGCGGGTGCGGTAGCGGATGATCGGCATGCCCTCGCGTCCAAGCGTGGTCATGACCAGCTCCCCCACCTCCCCGTCGGGCAGGGGGTCGCCGGTCTCGGGGTCCACGATCTCGGCGAGGTAGGCGTCTTCCCACAGGTGCAGCCCGTTTTGCTCGGTGCACTCGAAGGCTACGCCCGGGCCGTTCATCTCGGACAGGCCGTAGGAATTGTAGACCTTCATGTCGAAGATGTCTTCCAGGCGGCGGCGGGCCGCTTCGGTATAGGGCTCGGCCCCCACCAGGGCGAACCTGACGGGCAGGGACGCTGGGTCCACGCCCATGTCGCGCAGCACGTTGGCCAGATGCAGGGCGTAGGACGGGATGATGTGCACCGCCGTGACGTTGAAATCGGTGATGAGCTTGATCTGACGCTTGGTGTTTCCGGCCCCGGCCGGGATGGTCAGGCAGCCCAGGCGCTCGGCCCCGTAATGGATGCCCAGGCCCCCGGTGAACAGGCCGTAGCCGGACATGTTCTGGAACACGTCCGTGGGCCGTATGCCGATCATGTGCATGCACCGGGCCATGAGCGAGGCCCACCAGTCCAGGTCGTTTTTGGTGTGGTAGATGACCGTGGGCGCGCCGGTGGTGCCGGAGGAGACGTGCATGCGCACCATGTCCGCATGCGGCATGGCCAGAAGACCGTCGGGATAGGCGGCGCGCAGGTCGGCCTTGGTGGTGAAGGGCAGGCGGCGGATGTCGTCGATTGAGCGTACCGAGTCCGGGTCCACGCCGTGTTCACGGAACAGCCCGCCATAGAAGCGGGATTGGGCGGCCTGTTGCAGGGTGCGGCGCAGGCGGACGGCCTGGGCCTTTTCGATCTCCTCACGCGACCATTTCTCGGCATCGTCGTAAAACACAGGCGCTCCTCCACGGTGTCGTTGGCGGGTTGGCCGCCCCTGGCTGGGCGTCCTCCGCTTTCCGGGAGGTCATAATCCCGGCGTCAGGGAAAAACCAGAAAAAGGTGACATGATGTCGCCCGGGGGCGCGGGGCGCGCCCTCGCAGCGTGGCGGACGTTCCCGGGCGCTACGATCCGTACTCGGAGGGCGGAGGGATGTCCGACAGGTTCTCGAAGGCGGTGTATTCCTTGAAAAACGTGAGCTTCACCATGCCTGTGGGACCGTTACGCTGCTTGCCGATGATGATCTCGGCCACGTTGTCCTCGGGGGTGAGCTCCTCTTTGCGCTTGTAGGCTGCGGCCCGGTAGAGAAAGATGATGACGTCGGCATCCTGCTCGATGGCCCCGGATTCGCGCAAATCGGACATCATGGGCCGTTTGTCGCTGCGCTCCTCCACCTTGCGGTTAAGCTGGGACAAGGCCACCACGGGGATGTGCAGTTCCTTGGCCAGGGCCTTTAAGCTTCGGGATATCTCGGAAATTTCCTGTTCGCGGGAATCGATGTTCCGCGAGGCGCGCATGAGTTGGAGATAGTCCACCACGACCATGCCCAGGCCGTGTTCGGCCTTTAAGCGGCGGCAGCGGGCGCGCATCTCCATGGTGGTCAGGGCGGCGGTGTCGTCGATGAAGATGGGGGCCGGGGACAGGTGATTGGCCGCCTCATACAGCCTGGCCCAGTCGCCGTCGTCCAGGCGGCCCCGGCGCAGGCGGCTTAGGTCCACCTTGGCCCAGGAGCACAGCATGCGCTGCATGAGCTGCTCCATGGACATCTCCAGGGAAAATATGGCCGTGGGCACGCCGTGCATGGCCGCCGAGCGCATGGCCACGTTTAGGGCGAAGGCGGTCTTGCCCATGCTGGGGCGTCCGGCGATGATGATCAGATCCGAGGGTTGCAGCCCGGCGGTGTATTCATCGAACTGGAAATAGCCTGTGGGCACGCCGGTGACCAGCTCCTTGCTCTCCATGCGCTGTTCGAGCTGCTCGAACACGGTGGCCACGAGCTCCTTGCTGGACTTGACCCCCTGGACGGTCTTGGCGTCGGCGATGGCGAAGATGGCCTGTTCGGACTCGTCAAGAAGCTGGTTGACGTCCTGGGAGGCCTCGAAGCAGCGGGTGATGATGTCCGTGGCCGCGCCGATGAGCCTGCGCTGTACGGATTTTTCCCGCACGATGCGGGCATGGTGCAGGGCGTTGGCCGCGCCAACTGTGGACTGGGCCAGCTCCGCCAGATACAGGGGGCCGCCCACCTCCTCCAGCCGCCCGGCCTTGGACAGCTCGTCGGCCAGGGTGACCATGTCGATGGCGGAATTTTTGCGGGAGAGGTCGAGAAAGGCCCGGAAGATGGTCCTATGGACCGGCGAATAGAAATCGTCCTCGTTAACGAGGTCGATGAGGGAGAATAAGACGGCGTTTTTGAGGAAAACCCCCCCCAGAACGGCCTTCTCGGCGTCCAGGTTCTGGGGGGGGAGTCTGCGCAACAGGTCCGCGGAAACCCTGTCGAGGGTTTTCCCGGTAACCGATGAGCCGTCCGGTTGCCCGGCGGCCTTAGCTCGCGGCTTCTTCCTCTGCTGTTCCACTATTTTCGGCCGCTTCCGGGGCCTTTGGTTCTTCCTGTCCGCCCTGGCGCACCACGGACAAGGTGACCTTGCCGCGCACGTCGGCGTGGAGCTTGACCTCCACGTCATAGGAGCCGAGAGCCCGGATGGGCTCGTCCAGGACAATCTTTTTGCGATCCACCTCGACCCCGGACGCGGCCAGAAGGTCGGCGATCTGGGCGGAGGTGACGGATCCGTAGAGCTTGTCGTTCTCGCCCACCCGGACCTCGACGGTCAGGGACAGGGCGGCCAGCTTGTCGGCCACGCTCTGGGCGGAGCCCCGCACCGAGTCCATCCTGGCCTGGAGCTTTTTGCGTTCCTGCTCGAAGACCTTGAGATTGGACTGGCTGGCAGCCATGGCCAGGCCCTGGGGCACGAGGTAGTTTCTGCCGTAACCGGGTTTGACCGTGACCACCTCTCCAAGGCGGCCCAGGTTCTCCACGTCGGCGCGAAGAATCAGTTGCATGTCGTCCCCCTCACCTTACATTTTCTTGCGAAATTCGGTGCTGTGCGTGGCGGTGTAGTACAAAAGGGCCATCTGCCGGGCGCGCTTGATCTCCGTGGTCAGCCGACGCTGGCACTTGGCGCAGGTGCCGGTGATGCGCCGGGCGATGATCTTGCCCCGGTCGGTGATGAAGTCCTTGAGGATGTCCGCGCGCTTGTAGTCCAGCGGCAGACTCTTGTTGGCGCAGAAACGGCAGAACTTCTTTTTGGGCGTAAATTTCTTCTTGAAGGCCATGTGACTTCCCCCCGGTTATGCCGCGATCTTGTCGGCCAGCTTGACGGTGACGAACTTCAGGATGCCGTCAGTGATGCGCACGATGCGTTCCAACTCCGCCACGCCCGCCGGAGGCAGGGCGTATTCCAGACGGATGTAGTGGCCGCGGGACTGCTTGCGCACCATGTAGGCCAGATCGCGCATGCCCCAGTCGTCCAGGGCCAGGGGATTGCCGCCCTCGCGCTCAATGATGCCTTTGAGGTTGTCCAGGATTTCCTGAAGATTGTCCGAGGTCAACTCGGGGCTGAAAAGCAACAACGTCTCATACTTCCGCATACGTCCTCCTTGTGGTCATGGCCCTTCCCGGACAGGGAAGAGCAAGGCGAAGGAGTGTCGTTATTGCCTTTGCCCCGGCATGTCAAGAGGCTTGTTTCCCGTGCCGCGCCATCCGTCCCTCTTGTGCTGCCCTGTTTAAATGTGCCAAACTTGGGTGGACGGGCCATGCCCGGCCCCCGCTCGCGCCAGACTCGGAGTACCCATGCGAATCCGTTGGAAACTGCTTATTTTCCTGCTTATCATGGTCCTGCCGCCCATTTTATTGGTGCGCTGGTATTCCATCCGTGAGACCAGGGCGCTGGGGACCGAATTGGCGGGAAACGCGGCCGAGAGCATGCGCGACACCGCCAACCGCGAACTTGCCCAGACCGTGAACCTGTTTTCCGAGGCCGTCAACGACAGCCGCGACGTCCTGGAGCTGGCGCTGACGCTTCAGGCCCGGGAGACCGAACGCCTGCTGGCCGAACGCCCGGCCCCTGTCGATCCCATTTTTTTCGACACCGACTACGACCGCCGCGACCCGCGCATCGGGGTCCTGGAGCCGCCGCGCATCCTGGCCGACACCGCCTCAAGCTACGCCGCCAAGGCCGACATCCCCGTCACCGCCGACCATCTGGTCTTTCGCCTGTCCCCGGACGCGGACGTGCCCGCCGCCCTGCGCGACGCCCAGGCCCTGACCCGGCTTTTGCCGATTTTACGCATCATTTATCTGCGCCACGACGACCTCATGCTGTGGAGCTACGTGAGCCTGGACAACGGCCTGCACTGCGCCTACCCCGGCCACGGCGGCTACCCTCCGGACTACGACCCCAGGCGGCGGGAATGGTACGTCCAGGCCAAGACCCAGGGACGCCCGGTGTGGAGCATCATGGTGGACGCCAACACCCAGCGCACCATCGCCACCCTGTCCATGCCCATCCACGACGCAAACGGCTCGATCATCGGCGTCACCGGCGTGGACTTCCCCCTGGACACCCTGCTTTTGGAAAGCGACCTGTCCCGACGCTGGACCCCGGCCGTGCGCTCCATGCTCCTACGCCCGGCCACGGCCGCAGACGGCGACCCGAACGCCATGCTCATCGTGGCCATGCGCGACTACATCGACCATGACAAGGACTGGCGGACCCCCCTGGCCCTGGAGCGACTGGAGAACGAAGACCCCGGGGCCGTCGCCGCCATGCGCCAGGACGTCAAGGACGGCCGCCAGGGGCTGGTGGAGATGCCCTACCAGGGCGTGCAAAGCGTGTGGGCCTACAAGCCGGTCATCCAGGACGGCCTGACCCTGGCGGTCATCGTGCCAAGCGAGGTCATCGTGGCCTCGGCCCGACATGCCGAGGACAGCATCATGGAGCGCACCAGCCGCATGCTGCGCGACACCAGCGTCTTCGCCCTGGTCATCAACCTCCTTTTGGTGGGCGCGGCCGTAGCCGCCTCCCTGGCCGTGACCCGGCCCATCGCCCGACTGGCCCAGGCCGCCCGAAATATCGCCGAGGGCGATCTTTCGGCCCGGGCCGAGGTGAAAAGCCACGATGAATTCGGGGACCTAGCCCGGGCCTTCAACGACATGACCCCCAAGCTGCTGGAACGGATCAAGCTCAAAAACGACATGTCCCTGGCCATGGAGGTGCAGCGCAACCTGCTGCCCGAACACCCCCCCCGCATCCCGGGCCTGGACATCGCGGCCGTCTGCCAGTTCTGCGACGAGACCGGCGGGGATTACTACGATTTCCTGTCGTTTTCGCGCGAAAGCGGCGAGACCTTCGATCTGATCCTGGGCGACGTCACCGGCCACGGCATCTCGGCGGCCCTGTTCATGGCCACGGGCCGGGCGCTTTTGCACGCCCGCACCGAGGACGACCCCGATCTGGCCCGGTGCATCACCATGGTCAACCGGCTTTTATGCCGCGACACGCAACTCACGGGCCGGTTCATCACCCTGTTTTTCCTGAGCATGCGCCTGGACACCGGGGAACTGTCCTGGGTCAGGGCCGGACACGACCCCACCCTGATTTACGATCCGGCCACGGACGCCTTCGATGAACTGGCCGGTCCGGGCATTCCCCTGGGGGTCGAGGAGAGCTGGGAATACCAGGCCAACCACAAAAGCGGCATCACGCCCGGGCAGCTTCTGGTGCTTGGCACCGACGGCATCTGGGAGGCCATGAACCCGGCCGGGGAGATGTACGGCAAGGAACGCTTCAAGGAGGTCCTGCGCCAAAACGCCCACCGTACCGCCCAGGAGGTGGTGGACGCGGTGGTCGCGGCCGTAATGGCCTTCGTCAGCCCCGGCCGTCCCGAGGACGACCTGACCCTTGTGATCGTCAAGTCATTGCGGTAAGGGCAGACAGGACGCGCTGCAAGGAGCCTGCGATGCACTTTCTCATTGTCGACGACGACGAGGCCAGCCGCATGGTGCTCATGGCCCACCTGAAGGGCTTCGGAACCTGCGACGCCTGCGGCAACGGGGCCTTGGCGGTGGAGGCCGTGGCTACGTCCCTCTCTGCCGGACGCCCCTACGACGTCATATTCATGGACATCGTCATGCCCGGCCCGGACGGCCACGAGACCCTGGAAAAAATCCACGCCCTGGAGAAACGGGCCGGACTCACGCCGGAAAACCGGGCCAAATCCATCATGGTCACGTCCCTGGACGACGAGGACAACACCATGACCGCGCTTTTCGAGGACGGCGTGTCCGCCTACCTGATCAAACCCGTGTCCAAGACCGAACTCACGGCCAAACTGGCCGCCCTGGGCATCGTCCCGGCCTGATCCCGCCGCCTCTTTGCGCTTTTGACGTCGCGGGCGGGGGATGCCCACCTCCCCTGCCCCGTTTCACGGTCAGGCCCCGCCAAGAGGCTTATATCCCCATCTCCCGAAACGCCTCCCGAACGGTCAGAAGTCCGTTGATGGCGGCCGGAAAACCGGCGTAGACGGCCATCTGGATCACGACCTCCACGATCTGCTCCCGGGTCATGCCCACGGCCGCCGCCGCCTTGACATGCACCGCCAGTTGCGGGGCCATGGTCCCCCTGGCCACGGCCGCCGCGATCATGGCCACCTCCTTCTGGGCCGGGGTCAAAACAGCGCGCGAAATCACGTCCCCATAGGAAAAGTCCAGGATGAACCCGGCGAACTCCGGGGCGATGTCCGCCAGGGACTCGACCACCCGTTGTCCGGCGTCCCGGCTGGTCACGGCCAGGGCGGCCAGCCCCCGGGCGCGGCGGTCGGCTGTTTCCGGTTCAGGACTCCTTGGCAACGGCATGGCCACGCCCTTCCCGGCGAACACCTCCCGGGCCGCGGCGATGGCGTTCAGACCGGCCGGGAAGCCGCCGAACACCGTGGCCACATAGATGATGTCGATGACCGCCTGGGGAGATATCCCCACGGCCATTCCGGCCTCGATGTGGAAACGCAGTTGCGGCGCGGCGTTCCCCAGGGCGGTCAGGGCGGCGATGGTGGCCGTCTGGCGCAGGTTCGGGGTCAGGCCCGGGCGGGTGAAGACGTCGCCATAGGCGAACTCCATGATAAAACGCCCCATGTCCGGGGCGATGTCGGCCAGGGCGTCCTGCACGGCCTGGGCGCTTTGCGGGGCCAGGGCGTTGAGGGCCGCCAGGCCGCGGGCGTAGCGGTCGTTCATGACGGACTGTCTCCTTGCATGTCAGATGGATGGTCGCAAACGGGCGCCGAAGGACCGGTCGGGCGTGGCGGGCGCCGCTGTCAGGAACCGGAGGCGACATCCCGGTCGAAGGCGTCGCATTCCAGGGCCAGGGCCTCGGTTTCCCGGATCTGCTCCCCGACCAGACGGTCCCGGGCGGCGGTGTCGACGAAAAACGGCTCGAAGCGGGAAAGCAGTTCGGCGAAAAGATGTTCCATACGGGCCGTGAGGCGCTCGGACAACTCCGCCTCCAGGCGCTCCCCGGCCTCGGCCAGTTGCCTGCGGAAGGTTCGCATGATTCGGGGACGCTTCCATAACAGCATCCCGCCGGTCAGAAGCATGCCCGTCCCCGCCACCAGCCCCCCGGTCACGTCCACCACCACGCTTTTGACCGACACCGCGAAAAGCGTCCCCACCACCATGAGCACGCCGCCCATGGCCGCCTTGGGGTCCAGGCCGGAAAATCCCCGGGGGGAGACGCCTTCAAGCCCGCCGCCCTCCTGGAACAAGGCCTCCACCCGCTGCCGCACCTCCCGGGCCACGGTCTCGCGCTCACCGGAAAAGGCCTCCCGACTGGCGATTCCCGTCCGGCTCCGGCCGTCCAGGTCGTCCAGAAGCGGTCGCACCCGCTCCAAAATGCTCTCGGAGACGTAGGCCGCGCCCTGGCGGGTGACGTCCTCCACCTCCCGGGTCAGGCGTTCGGAAAAGTCCCTGGTCAATGCGGCGGCCCGGGCGTCGATGCCCCCGGCCCCGCGCCCGAACAGACTGCGGAAACTGCGGCCGATGATGCCGCCAAAGGCCAGCTCCGCCTCGAAGGCGTCGGCGAACTCCCGGGACAGTCGGGCATAGACCGCCGACACCCTGGCCACCAGACTGCCCACCTCGCGTTCGGCGGCGGCCCTGGCCTGGGTCATACGCCCCCGGATGGCGTCGGCCTGGGCGGCGTCCCGGGCGACCTCCTCCTGTGCGGCCGCAAGGACCTCCCGCAGCCGGGCCAGAATGCGCAGGGAGGCCTGGCACAGGGAGGCCAGCTTCTGGGCATAGTGGCCGCCGCCGGTGACCATGTCCCGGATGTAGCGGCGCACGGCCTCGATGCCGCCTGCCTCGGGATCGGCCAGCCCCCGGGCGGCGGACACGGCGAAGATCACGGGATCGGCCACGCCGCGCTCCTCGGCCAGCCGCCGGACCTGGGCCTCATTGACCCGCAGTTGCTCCGGGGTGGCCAGATCGGCCTGATTAAGAATGAAAATCACCTTGCGGCGCCATTCCTGGCGCACCAGCGAGAAAAAATCCCAGGCCGAGCGGGAATAGGGATTGATGGCCGAGAAAACAAACAGGACCAGATCGCTTTTGGGGATGAACCGTTCGGTGATTTCCTGATGGCGGTCGATGATGCTGTCCACCCCGGGGGTGTCCACCACGGCGATTTCCCGCAGGATGTCATGGGGGGCGGTGACCTGGGCCAGATACGGCCCGGCCGCGACTTCCGAGGCGACGGGACCGAAAAGGATCATGCGGATGCGGTCGGTGCAGGGGTCCGGGGCCACGTCGCACAGGTTTTCGCCCAGAAGCGCGTTGACCAGACTGCTTTTTCCGGTTTTGACCTCGCCCACCACCACGAAAAGAAACGGCTCGCCCACGCTGGCCAAAAGCGCTGCGGCCGTCTGCCCGGAGGCGTCCCCGCCGGGCGGCGCGACCTTTGCGCACAGTTCCGCCACACGCTGCAAAAGCCCCGTCAGAAGAGCCTTTTTTTCCTGATACCGATGATGCAGGAGGACGGCTGCAGCCGCCATGTCGGGCGTGCGGTCCACACCCACCTACTTGGGCAACAGCCAATCCATCTCGGACATGCCGGAAGGTTTACGCAGTTCCGTGTCCGAGGCGTCGACGTTGCGCTTCGCAGCGTAGCACGCATCCTCCTCCTCCACCATGTTGCGGGAGGTGATGCGCAGGGAGTTGCCCTCGGTATATTCGCCGTCGTCGCCCGCATAGTACATAAGGACCATGCTGATGCGGTCCTTGTCCGACGGAATGCTCCACTTCCAGGCCCGCAGGGTGCCGAAGGGGTTGCCGCGCCAATCCTCGGGCTGGCCGTACCGTTTTTTCAATTCGGCCAGAAGCTTCTCGAAAAAGGCCAGGGAGCCGTCGGCGTAATTGACCTTGATGCGCACGATACGGCCCTTGTTCTGGCAGGTGCCATAGTCCGCGTAGCCGCTGCGCAGGCCCTCTCGGTCCTGCAGGGCCACCATCTCCAGGTGCGGCCGGAAAAAGCCCTTGGCCGCCGTCTCCTGATCGATCAGTTGGGAGTACTCCGCAACATTTCCGCCCAGCCGCAATCCAGCCAACTCCATGGGAACGGCGCCGGCCGCCATGGCCAGTCCCGGAAAAAGCGCCACAAAAGCGACAACCATCCATCCTTTCATTCCCGTCTCCTTGCCCGGCGGACACGCCGCCCGTCACGCGCCAGAAACCATCCTCAGGGACAAAAAACCATGCGGGGAATCAGGCAAATCCCGTGACGGCCTCTTCCTGGGTGGTGAAAATGGGGAAGATTTCCGTATAGCCGGAAATCTCGAAGACTTCCTTCATGTAGTCCTTGATGCAGCACAGGACCAGCTTGCCCTGGCTCTTTTTCAACTGCTGCAAGGCCAGAAGCAGCACGCGCAGGCCCGTGCTGTTGATGTAATCCACGTCCTGGAAGTCCATGAGAAGCTTCTTGCACCCCTGGCGCAGCACATCCATGACCTTGTCTTCGAGAAGCTTGGACGTATTGCTGTCCAGGCGGCCGTTTAGGACCAATATCGTCACGTCGCCGCTTACTTTTTCCACCAATTCCATGTCGGAACCCCTTTTACGGTCAAGAAATGGTTTTTTCGAGAAAAAGCCGATTCTTTTCATCGCGGCGCTCATAGCGCACGGAATCCATGAGCTTGCGCACCAGATGGATGCCAAGCCCGCCGATCGCCCGATCCTCCATCGCGGTCGTCAAATCGGGCGTCATGGCCTGAAGCGGGTCAAAGGGCGCGGCGTCATCCTCAATGCTGAGCATGAGGCGAGAATCGACAAGACGCATCTCGACTTCGATCTCGTGTGCCGTGTTGTCGGAAAAACCATAGGAAATCACATTGGTCAAGAGCTCATCCAAAACCAGCCGGACCTGATAGATCATCTTGCGGGGAAAACCATGACGTTCCCCGAAAGCCTCCACAGCCTCGGCCAGCCTGTCCAGCTCGAGCAGTTTGTTGGATAAGCGAAAGACGACCACATCACCCATGGGCGCTCCGTGTCCTTATGGCCGACGCGACCGTACGATCCGGACGCGCCACTCCAGAAGCCTGAAAGTTCACCCTTTTTCCCTGGGCTGTCAAGCCCGGAGGAACTCGCCGCCCCTGACGCAAACGTCGCCGCGCCCGGTTGCCACAAGCGCCGCGCTCGGGTAATCATGCCGCCGGAGAACACAATGCCCCCCGATACCATCCCCACATCACAGGACCGCGACAGCGCCCAGGCGTTCCTCGATTCCCTGCCGGAGCTTGGCCCGGGCCAGTCCTTTCTTTTCGCCTGCAATCCATCCGTCCCCTGCTTCAACGCCTGCTGCGGGGACTTAAATCTCATGCTCACGCCCTACGACGCCCTGCGCCTGCGCCGCGCCCTGGGCCTGAGCGGCGCCGAGTTCATCAAGCTCTATACGCATCTGAGTTTCAGCCCCGACACCGGATTTCCCATGCTGTCCCTGAACATGCTCACGGACAAGCCCCACAAGCCCTGCCCCTTCGTGGCCCCCTCCGGTTGCCAGGTCTACCCCAACCGCCCCGGGGCCTGCCGTACCTATCCCCTGGGCCGGGCCACCCGCCTGGACGAGGCCGGAGACGTGGTGGAGCAATATTTCATCGTCCAGGAACCCCACTGCCGGGGCTTCGAGCAAACCACGCCCTGGCGCTCCGACACCTGGCTCGCGGATCAGGGACTGCCCGACTACTACCGTTTTAACGACCGCTACATGCGGCTCATGGCCCTGACCCGCAGCCACGGCATCCGGCTGCACGCCAAGCAGGCCAGCATGGTCTGTCTGGCCCAGTACACCCCCGACGCCTTCCAGGAGTTCATCGGCCGCATGAACCTCTTCGAACACCTGGAGATGGACGCCTCGCGCCATGAGGCCATCCTGTCCGACGAGGAGGCCTGCCTGGATTTCGGCGTGGACTGGCTGGAGCTGATCCTTTTCGGAACCTCGCCGACCCTTGCCCGCAAAGCCTGATGCTGACCATCCCGCCCCACCCCAAGGTCATCAGCCTGCCCCGGCTGCTCTCCCTCCTGGCCGGACTTCGCCCCGCGCAATCCGTGGTCTTCACCAACGGCTGCTTCGACCTTTTGCACGCCGGACACGCCGACCTGCTCACCCGGGCCAAGGCCCTGGGCGACATCCTCGTTGTCGGCCTGAATTCCGACGCCTCCGTGAGCCGCCTCAAAGGCCCCGCCCGGCCCGTCACCCCGCTTGAACAACGCGCCTTTGTCCTGGCCCATCTCGCGGCCACCGACTTCGTCATCCCCTTCGAAGACGACACCCCCCTTTCCCTCATCACCGCCATCGGACCCGATATCCTGGTCAAGGGCGGCGACTGGCCGCCGGAAGCCATCGTCGGCCGCGACACCGTCCTGGCCCGGGGCGGACGCGTCCAAAGCCTGCCGCTTGTGCCCGACATCTCCACCACCGGCATCATCGCCCGTATCCTGGCCACGAAATAACCGGGGCTGCCGCCCCGGGCCCCGCCCGGGGGGAATCATTCCCCCCGGACCCCCCGTCGCCGTGGCCTCGCCTTCGACGCTTCGCGTCGGCGGCGAGGCCACGGAAACGAGGGTTTAGGGTTGACCATGGCCCAAAACTATGCGGCCCCGGCGACAGGCGCGAAGCGCCGGACGCCGAGGCCGCACGGTACGGGGTCCAGGGGGATTATCCCCCTGGCGGGGGGTGCGGGGGGCGGCGCCCCCCGCCTCCCACTCCCTCTAATCGATGTATTCGCGGGGGTTTAAGCCGAGCAGGCACAGGGGTTCGTAGGAGATGGAGCCCCACCATTCGGCCAGATCGTCGGGGGTGATGGCCTCTTCTCCCTGGCCGCCCAGAAGGAGTATCTCGTCGCCGGGCCTGGGGGCCGGGACCTCGGAGACGTCGACGGCGGTGAGCTGCATGCACACCCGGCCGCAGATGGGCACGCGGCTGTCGTTAAGCAGCATGAACCCGGTGTTGGAGAGGTTGCGGGAGTAGGCGTCGGCGTATCCGGCGGCCACCACGGCCACGCGCATGCGGTCCGGGGCGGTGAAGGTGCGGCCGTAGCTGATGGACTGACCCGGGGCCAGATCATGCACGGAGACGATGCGTGTGGCGACCTCCATGGCCGGTTTGAGGCCTTGGCCCAGGTGGGCCAGGGATGTGCCCGTGAACGGATTGCCGCCGTAGAGGGCGATGCCCGCCCGGCGGGAGTCGAAATGGGCCTCGGGATAGGCCAGGATGGCGGCGGAATTGGCCAGATTGCTTTGAAAGGAAAGTCCGGAGGCGAGCAGCATCTCCCGGATGGCGGTGAACTCCTGGATCTGGGCGGCCACGTAGTCCACGTCGTCGGGGGCGTCGGCCGTGGCCAGATGCGAGCTGAGCATGACCACATGCAGGCCTGGGCAGGCGGTGATAATCCGGGCGGCCTCGACGACGGTCTCCCGGGTGAATCCCAGGCGGCGCATGCCGGTGTCGCATTTGAGCGCCACGCCCAGGGAGCTGTCCATGTGGCGGCCGATGCCGGCCAGAAGCTGCAACTGGTCGGCGTGGTGCACGAAGGGAATGATGTCGTAGGCCCACAGGGCCTGGCACTGTTCGGCGTCGATGGGCCCGAGAAGCGAGATGATGCGGCCGGGGACCCCGGAGTCGCGCAGGGCCACGGCCTCGTCCACCGTGCCCACGGCGAAGGTCTTCGCCCCGGAGGCAGAAAGCGCCCGGGCCACGGGAACAAGGCCGTGGCCGTAGGCGTCGGCCTTGATGACCGCGATGGTCTCGCCGCCCTCGCGGCGCAGGGATGTATAGTTATCCACGATATGCGCCACGCGGATGCGGGCGCGAAGGACATTAAACGGAATGGTCATGGGCTGCCGCCTGGAAGGTTGAGGTTTCGGCCCTGTGGGCCGCTGGGAAATGTGGCCGACTCGGGCGGCATTTGCAAGCCGGTTTCGCGGTTTGCCCGGCCTGTTTTCATCCAGGGCGCGGCGTGATACCGCTTTTTGCATGGCAAACGATCAAGACATGGTGGTGCGACCGGCCGCCTCGCGGCCCATCCGCATCCTGCCGCCGGAGCTGCAGAACCAGATCGCGGCGGGCGAGGTGGTGGAGCGACCGGCCAGCGTGCTCAAAGAACTGGTGGAAAACAGCCTGGACGCCGGGGCCACGCGGGTGGAGGTGGTGGTCGAGGGCGGCGGCCGGGGCCTTATACAGGTCCAGGACAACGGTTTCGGCATGAGTCCGGCCGAATTGCCCCTGGCCGTGACCCGGCACGCCACCAGCAAACTGGCCAGCCTGGACGAGCTGTCGGCCATCGCCAGCTACGGCTTCCGGGGCGAGGCCTTGCCGAGCATCGCCTCGGTCTCGATTTTCCGCTGCACCACGGCCTGCGAGGGCATGGGCGAGGCGGCCGCCATCGAGGTCGTAAATGGCCGCATTACGGAACAGGGACCGGCGGCCATGACCCGGGGCACGCGCATCGAGGTGCGTGATCTTTTCGCCGGGGTTCCGGCCAGGCTCAAATTTCTCAAGTCCGAGGCCACGGAGACGAAACTGTGCGTGGAGACCCTGTGCCGTCTGGCCTTGGCCAGGCTCGACGTGGGCTTCAAGCTGACCTGCGGCGGCCGCACGGTGCATCGCTTTCCGGCCGGACAGAGCCTTCAGGCCAGACTGGCGGGCATCTGGCCCCCGGCCGTGACCGAGGGCATGGCCGAGGTGTCGCTGACCCATGACGGGCACAAGGTGACGGGGCTTGTGGGCAGGCCGCTTACGGCCCAGGCCCGGGCCGACCGCATGCTCTTTTTCGTCGGCGGCCGCCATGTGCGCGACCGGGTGCTGTTGTCGGCGACGCGCGAGGCCTACAAGGGGCGGCTTTTGTCCCGGGAATATCCCCAGGTGGCGCTTTTTATCACCATGCCGCCCGGGGATGTGGACGTGAACGTGCACCCGGCCAAAAGCGAGGTGCGCTTTCGCGACGAATCGCGCGTCTTCACGCTCATGCGCCGGGCCGTGTCCGAGGCCTTGGACAAAGCCAACATAATGCGCACCGCCCCGGCCCCGGAGGCGTATCTGTCCGGCGGCGCGGATGGCGAGAAATACCCGGGCTACCGCGATTTCAAGGCCCACCTCGCGGAACAGGACCGCCTGGCGGCGCAGCCGCAGCCGCCCTACGCCGCCCCTACCCCGTTTTCCGAGCCGGACTCCTTTGCGCCCCATCCGGATTCGTCCCTGGCCCCGCCGCCGCGCCTGCGCGAGGAGTCGCGTCCCATGGACGGCCGCCCCCTGGTGCGGCGAAGCGTCGAGCCGCCTGCCGTGGCCGCGCACACGGCGTTATCCGGGGGGGGCGGGCACAGCCCCGAATCGCCCCGGTCCGCTGCGGCGGGTAAAGCGGCTGCGCCCCGTGTCCGGGACGACCGCCCGTTTCTGGCCTCCCCTGCCCCCCCGGACGCCGCATCCGGGCCGTTTTCCGGCGACGTGCGCGACGCCTCGGCCCCAAGCGGGGTGATCCCCGGCCGGGAGACGCCGTCCGGCGGCGAGGCCGTGGAATACCTGGGACAGTTCGCAGACACCTATCTTCTGGTGCGTATGGAGGGGGCGCTGACCCTGGTGGACCAGCACGCGGCCCACGAGCGGGTGCTTTTCGCGGCCATGCGCCGGGACGGCCTGCGCGGCGATTCGAGACCGCTTGGGATACCGCTCCAGGTGGCCCTGCACGCCTCGGAACAGACCATGCTCGGGAAGCTGTGGGAGGAGCTTTTCGCCGTGGGCTTCGACCTGGAGCAGGCCTCCCCCGGGGTTTTGGCGATCAAAGGCGTGCCGCCGTCGCTTCGCATGGCCCAGGCCGGGGACTACCTGCGCGCCGCGCTGTCCGGGCAGGCCAAACGGATCGAGGATTTATGGACGCTTTTGTCCTGCAAGGCGGCCATCAAGGCCGGGACGAAGCTTGCGCCGGACGAGGCGTTGGCGCTTTTGGCCAGTTGGCGGCAGTGCCCGGACCGGGATTTTTGCCCCCATGGCCGCCCTGTGGCCGTGCGTTTCACCCCGCCGGAACTGGAGCGTCTCTTCAAGAGGAAGCGCTAGACCAGCCCAGGTAGGGATGCTCCGTGGCCAGATAGCCGGTGACGTAGCGGGCCACGGCGTCCTCAAGCGAGGTCATGGGCGCGGCGTATCCGACGGCGCGCAGGCGGTCGAGTCTGGCCTCGGTGTAGTACTGGTACTTGCCGCGCAGTTTCGCGGGCATCTCCACGTAGTCGATGGCGGGCGCCCGGCCCATGGCCGCAAAGACCGCCCCGGCCAGATCGTTCCAGGTCCGGGCCTGTCCCGTGCCCACGTTTAAGATGCCGCCGACCCCGGGATTTTCCACAAGCCACCAGACCACGTCGGCGCAGTCCCCAACCCACACGAAATCGCGTTTCTGCCCGCCGTCGGGATAATCCGGCCGCTCCGACTTGAAAAGCGCCAGCCGACCGGTGTCGCGTATCTTTTCAAAGGCCTTGCAGACCACGCTGCGCATCTCGCCCTTGTGGTATTCGTTAGGGCCGAAGACGTTGAAGAACTTGAGGCTGGCCACCCGGGACAAAAGGCCCTTGCGGCGAAGCCACAGGTCGAAAAGGTGCTTGGTCATAGCGTACATGTTCAGCGGACGCAGGGAGTCCAAGAGCGCGGGATCGTCGTCGAAGCCGTGCGAGCCGTCGCCGTAGGTGCTTGCGCTCGAGGCGTTGACGAACCGGGCGTCGCGGCTTGCGGCATAGGCGCACAGGGCCTTGGAGTACGCGTAGTTGTCGCGCATGATGGCCTCGGCGTCGGTCTCGGTGGTGGAGGAATTGGCGCCCATGTGGATCACCACCGCCGGATTGAAATGGTCGGTTTCGGACTGGATGCGGGCCAGGAAGTCGTCTTTGTGCAGGTAGTCCGAGAAGGTGAGCCCCACGAGATTTTTGAACGTGTCGCCGTGCCCCAGATCGTCGACGACCAGGATGTCCGTGACGCCCATGCGGTTGAGCTTGCACACGATGACGCTGCCGATAAACCCTGCTCCGCCGGTTATGATGTACATATCAGCCTCTTGCGTTTTTATCGTGCTCTGTGCCCGGGTTATGGACTTTCAGCGGCGCTTTGGCAAGATGCGGGGCTTTTTTTACGTAAATGTCCAGGGCGACCTTGCCTCGCCATGATTTTTCTACTACTCCCCCCGGCCACGGGAGGTCACCATGCTCGCCATCCTCGACTACAAGGCCGGAAACCAGACCAGCGTCCGCCGGGCCCTGGACCATCTCGGCATCCCCTGCCGCATCACAAGCGATCCCGCCGTGCTCAGATCCGCCTCGGGCGTCGTCTTTCCTGGCGTGGGCGCGGCCGGACAGGCCATGGAAGAACTCACCCAGACCGGCCTGGACATGACCCTGCGGGACCTGGTGGCGGCCGGAAAGCCGCTTCTGGGCATCTGCGTGGGCTGCCAGATCCTTCTCGACTACAGCCCCGAAAACGACACCAAGGCCCTGGGCATCGTTCCCGGCGAATGCGCCATGTTCAACCGGTCGCTTACCGAGGAGGACGGCGTCCCCATCCGGGTGCCGCACATGGGCTGGAACCGCCTGCACCAGGTGCGCGACTGCGAAATCTTGCGCGGCGTCGAGCCTGAGGCCGAATTCTATTTCGTGCACAGCTACTACCCCGTGCCAGCGCCGCAATTCGTCCTGGCCGAGACCCTCTACGGCGTCAACTTCTGCTCCGTGCACGGCAGGCCGGGGCTTTGGGCCGTGCAGTTCCATCCGGAGAAAAGCGGCCGCCCGGGACTTCAGCTCCTGGCAAATTTCAACGCCTACTGCCGGGAGGCCGCCCATGCTCAGTAAACGCGTCATCCCCTGCCTGGACGTGCGAAACGGCAGGCTCACCAAGGGCGTGAAGTTCGAAGGCAACCTGGACATCGGCGATCCCGTGGAGACGGCCCGCATCTACTACGAACAGGGCGCAGACGAGATCGTCTTCTACGACATCACCGCCTCCTCCGAGGGCCGGGGCATCATGCTCGACGTGGTGGAACGGGTGGCCGCCCAGATTTTCATACCCTTTTCCGTGGGCGGCGGCATCTCTACCGTCGAGGACATGCGGGCGGTGCTTCTGGCCGGGGCGGAAAAAATCTCGGTCAACTCCGCCGCCGTGAAAAATCCGGACATCATAAGCCAGGGCGCCCAGGCCTTCGGATCGCAGTGCGTGGTGGTGGGCATGGACGTGAAAAAGGTCCCGGTCTCGGAGGCCGTCCCCTCGGGCTATGAGGTGGTCATCCACGGCGGCCGCAAGGCCATGGGGCTGTGCGCCCTGGAGTGGGCCAGGACCGTGGAGGCCCTGGGCGCCGGGGAAATCTGCCTCAATTCCATCGACGCCGACGGCACCAAGGACGGCTACGAACTGACGCTCACCAGGCTTGTCTCGGAAAACGTGGGCATCCCGGTCATCGCCTCGGGCGGGGCTGGAAACCCGGACCACATGGCCGACGCCCTGACAACGGGCAAGGCCTCGGCGGCGCTTATCGCCTCCATCGTGCACTACGGGGAATACACCCTGCCGGGCATAAAGGAACATCTCGCAAACCGGGGCATCAAGGTCCGCTCGGTCTGGTAGCCCTGCCCTTTCGACGATAAAAAAACGCCGCGTCCGGGAGCACCGGGCGCGGCGTTTGTCGTTTCGCAGCAATACGGCGGGGTCAGGACGGGTACGCCCGCCCGGCGGGCCACAGGGGGGACACGAAGGTCCCGGATTTGCCGCCGCTTTTAAAAAGCAGACGCACGGCCGTGATCTCGATGTCCTTCTGCACGGCCTTGCACATGTCGTACAGGGTCAGCGCGGCCACGGAGGCGGCGGTCAGGGCCTCCATCTCCACCCCGGTGGGGGCGTCGGTGCGGGCCTCGGCCTCAATCATCACGGCGCAGGCCGCCTCGTCCACCGTAAAGCGCACGTCGGCGAAGGACAGGGGCAGCGGATGGCACAGGGGAATCAGCTCGAAGGCGCGCTTGGCGGCCAGGATTCCCGCGATCTTGGCCGTGGCCAGGGCGTCGCCCTTGGGCAGGGCCGCTGCCTGAAGCAGGGCCATGGTCTTTGACGACACCATGACCCGGGCGGCGGCTACGGCGATACGCCGGGTCGTGGCCTTGCCGCCCACGTCCACCATGCGGGCCTGGCCCTGGGCGTCGATATGGGACAGTTCATCGGACATGCGGCCTAAAACTCCGGAACCTTGATCTTGTAGTCGATGCGCTTGGCGGCCTTGGCGTCGGCCTTGGCCTTGTCGATGTCGCCCATGGCCTGGTACACGAAGGACCTGTTGCCCAGTATCTCGGCATTGTTGGGCTCGATGGCCAGGGCCTTCTCGAAGTCGCTCAGGGCCTTGTCGTACTGGTTAATCTGGGAATAGCACAGGGCGCGCACGTTGTAGGCGCTCATCAGATTCTTTGGGTTAATCCCGTCAGGCGCCGATAAAATCTTGGTCAACGACTCGACGGCCTTGGGAAAGTTTCCCTGGTCAATAGCCGTCATGGCATCTGCGAAATCCTGATCCGGAGTGGCCTGCCCGGCAAGCGGAAACGCCAGGCACAGGCAGACGGCGAGCATGACGATGCGTACATACGTTTTCATGGTCAGTTTCCCATGGCCTCCTTGGCCTTTTTAAAGAAATCTTTGACCTTCTTCATGGGCTTTTGCTCTTCAAGCTTCTGGAACTCGCGCAAAAGCTCTTCCTGTTTCTTGGTCACGTTTCTCGGGGTGGTCACCGTGACCTGGACCAGAAGATCGCCCCGATCCCGTCCGCCGGGATGGGGCAGCCCCAATCCGCGCAAGGCGAAGACCTTTCCGGTCTGGGCGCCGCGCGGGATCTCCATGCTCTCGACGCCGTCCAGGGTGGGAACCTCGATCTTGTCGCCCAGGGCGGCCTGCACGAAGGTGATCTCCGTGGCGTAGATCAGATCCTGCCCCTGGCGCTCGAACACCTTGTCCGGCTCCACCCGGATGACCACGTACAGGTCCCCGGGAGGTCCGCCGTTTTTGCCGGGTTCGCCCTCGCCGCGCAGACGCAGGCGCATGCCGTTGTCCACCCCGGCCGGCACCTTGACGCTGATCTCCTTGACCTCGTGGACAATCCCCCGGCCCCGGCAGGCGGCGCAGGGCGTGGCGATGATCGTGCCCTGCCCCCGGCACACGGGACAGGGAACGGCGATGCGGAAAAAGCCCTGGCTCTGATGCACCTGCCCCGCCCCGCCGCACTGGCGGCAGGTCTCCGGGCGGGTGCCGGGCGCGGCGCCGCTGCCGCCGCATTCGCCGCAGGGAATTTCCTTGGGAATCTTGAGGCCGACCTCGGTCCCTGCCGCTGCGTCCCGGAAGGCCACGGTCAGGTCGTAGCGAAGGTCGGAACCGGCCTGGGGCCTGGGACCGCGCCCGGTGCGACCGCCAAAGCCGAAAAACTCCCCGAAGATGTCGGAGAAGGTGCTAAACACGTCGTCGGTGGAGGAAAACCCGCCGAATCCGTTGCCGCCCAGGCCTTCCTTGCCATAGCGGTCATAGCGCGCCCGGGTTTCCGGATCGCGCAGCACCTCGTAGGCCTCGGCGGCTTCCTTGAATTTGCCTTCCGCCTCGGGATCGTCGGGGTTGCGGTCGGGGTGATACTTGAAGGCCATCTGGCGATAGGCCTTCTTGATCTCCTCCTCGCCCGCGTCGCGGCCGACGCCCAGGATCTCGTAATAATCAGCCTGAGACATGACGATTAGCGATTGGCGTTAGTATTCAACGTGGATGCCCGCTTCCACGATGGACTCGGAGGGCAGGACCTCCCCGGCGGCGATTTCACGCAGGGCCGTAACCACTTCCTTGTTCTTGCACTCCACAAGGGGGGTGTAGCCTTCGCGGTACTGTTTGACCCGTTTGATGGCCATCTGGACGATGAGAAACCGGTTATTGATTTTTTGCAGGCAGTCTTCGACGGTAATGCGAGCCATTCGTCTCTCCTTGCGATCCGGACGGGTTAGGGCGACGCCAGGGCGCGTTTGCCTACCCTGGTAAATCGTTTTTCGGCCGAGTCAAGGGACCCGGCGCGAGGCGTGACCCGGCCTCGGAAACCAATTTTTCAACGCAAAACTGTAGTTAATAGCCGGTTCAGGAAGGATCGTCAAGGGACGCGACCGAGGCCTGGCGCCCCTGATAGCGCACGGCCAGGATCGTGATGTCGTCGGACTGGGGGGCGTCCCCGGCATAAGCCCGCACCGCCTCAAAAATTCCTTTCACCAGTTCCTTGAGCGCCCGACGCCGGTCGGCCAGGCAGCATTCCAACAGCCGCTCGTTGCCGAACAGGGCGTGTTTTACGTCCATGGCCTCGGTCACGCCGTCGGTGTAGACAAGAAGCGTCTCCCCAGGGGCCAGGGTGAGCGTGCCTGACTTGTAGGGGAAATCGGGCACGGCCCCGAGCACCAGACCGCCGCAACGCGGCAAAAAGTCTACGGTTCCCCCCGGACGCACCACCACCGGCAGGTTGTGGCCGGCGTTGGCGTAGTCGAGGCGTCCCGTACGCAGATCAAGGGCGGCGCAAAAGGCCGTGACGAAAAGCCCGGTCTCGTTGCCTAGGGCCAGCTTGTCGTTGACCTTGGCCACGATCTCCACCGGACTCCGATCCGGCCGGGTATAGGCCTTGAAAAGGGTCATGGTCACGGCCATGAACAGCGAGGCCGGCACGCCCTTACCGGCCACGTCGCCTATGACGAAAAAAATCCGGTCATTGTCCAGGGGATAGTAGTCGTAGAAATCGCCGCCAACCTCCTTGGCCGAATCGAGCATGGCGTAAAGCTCCACTTCCGGCCGGTCCGGAAAGGCCGGAAACATCCGGGGAACGATGCTCATCTGAATGTCCCGGGCCACCCGCAGTTCGCCCTCGATGGCCTCCTTGGCCGCCCGGGTGCGGCGTTCCTCCAGGACGTTGCGCACGATGGCGACGAATATGGCCATGCCCAGGGCGTTGGCCGCGAGCATGGGCACGGCGGCGGACTTGACGATGATCAGGGCGGTGGCCACGGGCGCCCCGAGGAGCACCCCGGCGACCATGTGAAAGGTCTCGATGCCAAGGGCCAGGGCTACGGCCTGGGCCGTGGTGGGCAGCCGCCCGCCCCGGAGCCGGTACACGAGTCCGCCGACAAGGCCCGCTACGACCGTGGACAGGGTGCAGCCGTAGCAGGTGGGACCGCCCAGGGTGAACCGATGGGCGCCGCCTATAAGCCCCGCCCCAAGACCGGCCAGGGGGCCGGCCAATAGCCCGGCCAGGGCCGGACCCAGGTCGCGGATGTTGATGAAGGAGCCAAGGACGCTGACCCCGGATACGGTGCCGTAGACGGAGAATGCGCCGAAGACCACGGCCATGATCGCCAGGTTTTTCGGCGTATGCCTGCCGTCGAGGACCTCGGCGAACACCCTGGTGCGCGTCAGGCCATAGGCCAGAACCATGATGACGCACACGCTCTGGAGGAGCGCCACTAGGCTCGTCGTGGTGGAATCCATGCATCCCTTCTAATAGGCCAGACGCCCCAGGGACTTCATGATCAGCGTGGCCCCCATGGAGAACATGCCCATAAGCCCCATGCCGCAGGAGAACCCGGCCAGAAGCACCGGGGCGTACTGCCGCCACATGGCCCCATAACGCTTGAGAAAATAGTAGCGGCCGATGAGCGCCCCGGCAAGTTCGAGGATAAGGCCGTGGGGGGTGCTCTGCCCAAGCCCCCGCACGATGCCGTAGACCAAAAGCACCGGCAGCCCGAAGACGGTCAGAAAGGCGTAGGTGACAAGCCCCAGAAGCGCCCCGGCCGACATGTACCATCCGCTAAGCGCCTGGAAAAAAAGCGAATTTCCCTCAAGTGTGGAGGTCTGCATAAGCAGGGTGTTTAGGGCCTGCAGGTGCCACAGCTCCTGGGCGTAGGGGTACGAGGCGGACGGGATGGGGGCCAACTGCCAGATGAACTGGGAGAAAAACAGGCTGGCCACCATGACCACGGGAAAGACCACGATCTCGGCCTTGATGATGCCCCGAAGGCTGGTGCCGGTCAGCTCGATCTCCCGGAAATCCACCGTTGCCTTGCCGTAGTTGTGGATGGGGATGGGCGCGTACCAGATCTCGATGCCCTGGTAGCCGAAAAACCGGGCCCCGGCGATGAAGCTGGCCTCCCGCACCAGGGGAAGGGAGACGAACTGTCCGGCGATGCCCTCCATGCGGGCGGTGATGTAGGAGATGACCGGGGTGTAGACGAAGCCGTAGAGGATGAAGAAAATCCACGGGAAATGGGGCACCAGCCACACGCACAGGGCGATGTAGGACAGGGTGGAGGCCACGTAGATGGCCACGGAGACCCAAAAATTGATGTCGCCCCGGGCCTTGTTGGTGGTGAAAAGCGCCCGATAGCCCACGCCTCCCGATCCCCTGCCGAAGGATTTGGCCACCTGCCACACGCCGATAAGCCCGATGGCCAGGCCCAGGCCGATGCCGAAGCTCATGTAGAAGTCGAAGTTGTTGGCGAACACCGTGTCCACGGTGCCCATGCCGTAGCGCCAGCGGTGCAGGATGCCGTGCTCGAAAAGGATCGGGTTGGCCACCACGGTGATGATCAGGCCGATCAACCCGCCGATGACCGCCCAAAACGGCAGCACCATGCCGGTGAATAAAAGACCCAGGTCGAACTGGATGCCTGTGGCCACGGCCGGAAGCCATTTCTCCGTGTTGCGGGTGAAATCCGCCCAGGGAATGGGGATGATGCGGATGGGCTCGGTGAAGATCAGTCCCGAGACCACGGGAAAAAGGACGTAGACGGCCCCGAAGACCAGCCCGATCATGCCGCCGATGGAAAAGACCCGCCACTTCCAGCCGGTTTTTTTGTCCTCGGTGGATTCGGCCAGGGCCATGGTGCCCAGGGCCCCCACCGGGGCCATGGGGAACGGCAGCTTCTCCACGTCGGAGGTGATGCGGTACAGGGCGTAGCCCAGCCCGAAGTGGTCCACCCGCTGCACGATCTGGGAGCCGATGAGCAAAAGGATGGGGATGAGCCAGTCGCGATGCAAAAAGGTGCGCTGCAGCAGGGATTCGGAGCCTACGGCCGGGGCCACCCAGGTGGGGATGAACTCCGTAAGGCCCAGCATCTTGGCCGCATCGGACTGGATCAGGTACTGGCTCCACAAAAGCCCGGAAAAAGGCGAGGCCATGGCCGCCCCGGCCATGTAGTACAAAAGAAATATTTCCTGCTGCTTGAGTTCGGTGTAGGCCCGCTTGGCGATCTCGGCGAACAGGATGATGGTCACCCAGCGCGCGGCCGGACCGATGCCCGAACCGATGACCAGTTGCAGATACATGCTGCCGGGCATCATGAGAAAGCCGATGAACACCGCGCCGACAATGGTCTTCCAGTCGAAGCCCTCCTCGAAATGCGTGGGCTGCGGCAGGAGATCGCGATATTCCTGAAGTTCCTTATCCTGATACATCAGCGCTCCGTCTCTCGTCCCGGTTGTGCGGAAAATCAGTTGGGCAGGACCAGATAGCTCTGGCCGGCGTAAATGCCGATGATGGCGTAGATGCCGCCCATGAGCAGGTCACCGATGATAAGCCCCACAAAGAGCATCCGCACCCGCCGAAAAAGCGCCACGCCGCCGTAGCGCAGGGTGAGCTGGTTGCACATCCAGCCGATGAGGAAGCTGAACCACAGGATGCGCATGGCCGAACTGTACATGGTCAGGTAGCCGATGGGATGGATGGGCCACCAGTAGAAACGCTGGTAGCAGACCACCAGGACGAACATGATCGCCGCGCCCGCCAGGGCGAAGCCGATGATCCATTCGTTGGCCCCGGCCGGGGCCTCAAGCAGCCGCTGCACGTTCTCGTAGACCCCCACCGTGGTCTGGGTCTCCCAGTCCACCTGGAGGTCGCGCAGGCCGTATTTGTGGCACAGGGCCAGCATGGACGCAAACGACACCGCCACGGCCAGGACCAGGGCCACGCCAAGTCCGACCACAAGCAGCCTTTTTTGGCGCACCCCCTCCCCCACCTTGGAGAAGTGCATAAGCGACGGCATAAGCGACTCACGCAGGTCGACAAAAAGCACCTTCTGCATGACCGCCGCCATCATAAGCCCGATGTTGGTGAAAAAGCCTGATCCGAAAAAGGCCAAAAGCCCGTCCGTGGGCGCCGCGGTCAGGGTGAAATAGGCCAGGCCGCCCTGGCAGATGATGCGCGTGGCCACCAGCATGATGACGAAGAAAATGGCCAGAAGCAGGATGGCCGGGACAAGCGGCATGCCGAAATGCACGCACCATGCCGCCAAAAGCCCCATGCCGGCCAGAAATCCCCAAAACGACAGGGCGGCCGAGACCCATTCGCTCTCCTGCGCCCGCACCCGGCGAAACGTCAGGGCGTCCCTGGCGGCGGCGAACAGGTGCTGTCTGGCCAGCCAGACGATAAAAAGGAAAAACACCCCGTAGGCCCCGATCATCTGGGTCTCCTCGGGCCGGGTCAGGGTGGGTCCGAAGGTCACGCCCAGGGCCGAGGACGGAATCTGGTAGCCGATGACCTCGAAAAGCCCGAACACAAGTCCGCCAAGGAGATAAAACATCCAGAAACTCAAGGATATCTGGCGCGCCGTGAGGTAGGCGAAACCGATAAACGCCGGATAGAAATAGATGCGCAGCTTGCTGAAACCCGAGAAAAAACCGGTCTGGGGGAAATAAGGCCCCAGAAGAAAAAGCGTGGGGATCTGGGGCACGGCCGGGTCGTAGAAGCCGATGCCGTTAATGACGTGCAGAAAAATCGGCACGAAAAGGCCCATGAGCAGGAACCGGTCCGTGAAAAAGCCGAAGGGGCGGCCTTCGTCATAGGCCTCGGTCATGAACGTGGGCACCCGCAGAAGCGGAAAATTCATGCGCTCGTTGGCCACCCACTGCCGGGAAAACAGATTCACCAGACAGACCATGACCAGATAGCACAAAAGGATGAACACGCCCCAGGCGGCCAGCGGCGCGGCCCAGGCCGCCCAGGGGATGCGCCTGAGAACCTCCAGCCAGCCCAGGCGGTAGCCGCCCTCCAGGCCGTTGTAGAGGGCCTCCACGGCGGCCGGATCGGCAGGCGACCAGGCGGACGGGACCAGGGGGGCCACAACCTCGTTCCAGCGGTTGCCCACGGTGGCGAAGTGGGCGGGGGCCGTGATGTTGATAAAAAACGTCCGGGCCAGACCGGTGTAGGCCACGCCCGAGACCACGGTCATAAATCCCCAGGACACCAGCAGCTCGATGCCGGTGAACAGGGGCCGCGTGCGGAAAAAAAGCCGTGACGCCAGGGCTGCGGCCAGGCTGGCCACGATGAGGATGAAAAACGGGGCCAGGGGGAAATGGCCGCCGCCCAGGGGCGTGGCCGCCATGTACAGGTTGTTCATGGGGGTCACGGCGCAGATGACAAGCCCCATGACAATGCCGAAGATCACGCTGCGGGCCCGGATCGTCATGCCAGCCTCTCCCGGACATGCGCGGCCTGCCCGGCCGCCCGGCCGCCGCCTGGACGGGGCAGGCGCCGCAGAAAAATGAACGCAAAAGCCCACGTCATCCGTGCCTCGCTTTCTGTTCGGCATAACCGGCGATGATCTGCTCCTCGTAGGCCACCTGGTTTTCAGGGTCCAGGGAACGCCACACCAGAAGCTGCTTGCGCAGGTTGTCCAGAAATCCCTTGTTGAGCCGTTTCCACATGCCCGCCTCCCCGGCCACCCGGGCCAGACTCGCGCGTATTTCCATAAATCCCGGGTTTTTCATATCCGGCAGAAACAGGATGACCACCTGCTGCTTGATGCCGAAGTCGAACGGGGCCAGCCATACCGTGGCCGTGAGCCTGAAGCAGGAGCGCAGCTCGCGGAAGGCCTGATCGATGTCTCCCGGGTGCGGTCCCTTGTCCGGGGCCTCCCAGGGGCATTCAAAGGAGAAGCGCACGTCGTCGGTGGAGAACAGGCCGTGGGAGATGTCCTGGTGAGACTTGTAGTAGTCGTAGAGAAAGCCCCCGGCGTATTCCTGTTCCCGGATGCGCATGAGAAACGGCAGGCTCACGGTGATGACCCCGTCGACCGGATCGGGCAGGGCCCAGGAGCGGTTGACGTCGGGGATGGCGATCTCCCCGGCCACCTTGGAGGGATAGATGACCGACAAAAGGACCACGGCGATGACCAAAAGCATGGCCGCCACCCCGGCCAGGGACGAATAGTTGGCGGTCATCCCGGCCCACAGCGAGGTGCCGGACAAAAGCCCGGCCGCTGTCTGGGCCAGAAGATAGCCCAAAACGGCGCTAATGACCGCAAAGGCCAGGGCCTCGGCGATGAAAAGAAACGAGACGTGGGTCGGGGCCAGCCCCACCGCCGTGTACACGCCGATCTCCCGTTTGCGCTCGTAGACGCTGCCGATCATGGTGTTGAGCACGATGCAGACGGAGATGATCAGGGGGATGATGATGTTGGGCACCCCGGCGTAGTTTAGGCTGTCGGAGGAATGGTAGACGAAGGCGCCGCCTGCTTCCCCGGAATAGATAGCCAACCCGAAGCGCTCGGCCAGCTTCGAGGCCAGGGCCCGAGCGTCCCCGGCCTCCTGGCCGGTCGTCGGCAGGGCCACGGAAAGGGACTTGAGCTGTCCGCCAAGCCCCATGAGCACGTCATAGGGGATGATCGCCGTGGCGTCGCCGTCCACGTGCTGGTAGCGGCTTTGCATGCCGCGCACGTCTTCGCCCGACTCCATGGCCTCCTTCTCGGCCTCGGTGGCCTCCATGGCCGCCTCGCTGGGGAAGACCACCGGCGTGAGAATCTCGCCGTCCAGATCGGCGGCCCCGTCCAGGGCGTTTGGCCCAAAGACGCCCACCACCCGGAAGTCCATGCCGAAAAGCCGCACCATGTCGCGCCCGGGCGACAGCGGCGCGACGCCCAGGCGTCTGGCCAGCTCCTCGGGCAGGATCACGGCCATGCGCTCGCCCGGCTCGAACCAGCGGCCCGCAGACACCAGCCGCCCCATGCGCGCCGACTCGCCCGCATCCGTGGACAGCCCCATGATCCCCTGGGCCGTGGCCTGCCCGGCCCCGGAGACCAGCTCGGCCATGCCCGGCTGGGTCTTGTCGTTTAATTCGTACCAGGCCAGAGGGGCGACGGTCTCGCCAGCGGCGAACATGTCGCGCACCACGCCCAGGGCCTCGGGCGCCAAGCTGCGCCAGCCGATGTTTTTAAGCAGGGCGCCCTGATAGGGGGCGTCGTCGCGGTACTTCACCGCCCCTTCCTGGCGGGTGCTTTTGACCGCTGTGAAGCTCATGATGGTGAAGGTCAGGATGATGAGCGTCAGGCAGGTCAGGGTGGTGCGGATCTTTCGGCGCCGCAGATTGCTCACCCCGATGACGAAGGCGGCGGCAAAGGCCTTGAGCCCCCCGATCTCCGAGGTCTTGACGTGCATGGCCCGCTTTTGCAGATCCCCCATCTCCCGCTCGAACCGGAAAAAGATGATCAGCGACACGGCGAACGACAGCCCCAGGATGAAAAAGGCCAGGATGACCACCAGGGGGCTGTAGGTCAGGCGGAAGGCCGGATGCACGTTGTAGACCACGGCGATGACCGCCGCCAGCACGCCGCAAAACGCCAGGATGCGCTTGTGGATGTCGGCGTAGCAAAAAATCACCCGCTCCAGGCAGTAGGCGAAGGGCACGAACAGGGCGATGTAAAAAAGCACCCCCAGGAGCACGTCTTTTTGGGTCTTCTCCACATCGTTGTAGACCCGGGTGGCCAAGGCCCAACTGGACCGGGCGGCGGACACGAAGGCGTCGTAGGCATGCGCGGCGAGCGCCGTCTCGGCCGTGGCCAGCAGGGCCATGCCGGTGTGCTCGAGCTCCCGGATGCGCTCGTTGAAGATGCCGTGATCCTCCAGGTTCTTGATGCGCGGGGCCAGAAGGTCCCACATGTCCCGTGCGGCGGCCATCTCGGTCACCGGCAAAATCGGCCACTGGTCCACGGAATAGCCCGTGCCCAGGGGATTTTCCGGCGAGGAGTTCAGAAGGATCATCTTGCGGGCCAAAACCGTGTCCGACAGGATGAGCTTGTACGGCGTCCCGGGTTCGAGAAATAGCGTCAGGAGCGTGGAGTCGAGCGTATCCAGGCGGCTGAACCAGGAGCGCATGGGCGGGGCCTCGCGGCGGCCGTCCAAAAGCTCGATCTTGGTGAAATAGCGAAAGGTGCGCGGGTCCAGGGCGGAAAAAAGCGTGCTCTGGTCGCAGCCGAACATGATGAGATCCGTCTCCATGGCGTCCCGGGCCATCTTGACCCGGTAGGCGTCTTTTCCGGTCTGTTTCTTGTCCACGGCCCACACGGCCTCGCCTGAGTCGGCATCGAAACGAAAGCCCTCGATGACGGCCTTGTCCAACACGTACTTGCTGCTGGAGAGGCCGTTGACCCGGAAAAGCCCCTTGGCGTCGGCCATGGCGTAGAAGCGGGACTTGCCCTGGTAGACCAGAAACACCGTGCCCGGGGCCGGACGTTCGGGGAAAAGCTCGCCCTGGCGGATGAAGTTGGCCCGGCCGGTGAGCGAGGCCAGGACGTTGCGCGGCCGCCGATCGCCGGCGTCGAAGGGCTTGGAGCAGACATCGGCCAGAAGCCGCGTGGTGAAGCGGCTCTGGGTGGTCAGAAAGGCGAAGTCCACGTGCTCCGGGGTGTCGTCGGGGGTGCCCCACAGCCCCCGGGAGTCGTTGACCGTGGCCAGGGTCAGGCCCAGGATGCCCGCGATGGCGCTGACCTCGCCGCCGAACTTGGGCTTGTCCACGAGATAGCTCTGCCAGGGATGCAGGCGGCTTTGGCGCAGGGCGTCGCGGTAAAAAGGCTCGCCCCCCCTGGCCAACCCAAGCTCCGACTCGACGCCCGCCGCCGCGTCCGCCAAAAATCGTCCGATCTGGCCATAGGACTGGGAGATGTTCACCTCGGGCTTGAACTCGTAGGTGAACCCTTCGCAAAAGCCCCCTACCCCGTTGCCCCGGCTGGACAGGTGCAGGGATACGGCGGTCAGGATGTCCTTGTCGCCGATCTGGCGGCGCAGATCCCGGGCGCTTTGCACGCAACGCAGGTTGTCCTCGGCGCTGTGGATGCTCTCGGCCAAAAGATCCATGGCCCCGGGCACGACCCCGAGCAGCACCCGGCGCTCCTCGTCGGTGACGGTGGAGAAATCCTCCAGCCACACCAGACGGCGCAACACCCGGCGCTCCTCGGCCAGATTTTTGGTCTCCAGACTCTCCTCGGCCCCCTTGCTCTCCATGCGCAGGCGCATCAGCCGCGTGGTCAGGGTGTCCACCTCGTCCTTGAGGCCTGTGATGAGCCATTGGCTCACGGCCGGGGACAACAGGCTCTTGCCCTCGCCCTGTGCGTCCACGGCGGCCTGGAGGGCCTCCCTGGCCGCTGTATCGCGCTCGATGCCTTCCTTGAGTTCACGCACCACGCCGCGCAGGTCGCGGCCCTTGACCCGAAGCGCGGTGATCAGTTCGCGCATGCCCGCCAGATCCCGGCCCTGCCCGGAGGTGGCGGCCAGAAGCACGGACCGGGCCGGGGGCGCGGCCTTAAGCTCCAGGGCCAGACGCAACAGCGCGGCCAGGGAGGCGGCCTGATCCGCCCCCGGGGCCTTGCCCGGCACGAAGGCCCCGGTATCGTAGGGGGCCTCCACCAGGATCACTTCATGGGCCCGCGCCGGGTCGGCGCCCGGGATAAACAGATGGATGTTCTCGGCAATGGTCGGCTTCCACTGCGCCCCCCCCGTCAGGCGCA